>Ga0075424_100000620_pt1 | contig 28356 bp, 27 predicted proteins | sample SoiMethybrSBSTD3_FD_75301 | JGI IMG/M metagenome (GOLD analysis project Ga0075424, IMG submission 75301) | Bulk soil microbial communities from a Populus tree surrounding site in Tennessee, USA - Soil MetaG P. TD hybrid SBSTD3 | ecosystem: Environmental > Terrestrial > Soil > Tree plantation... | reverse complement strand
CGGTCTTTGTGAAGGAACGATGATCGGCGGCGGACCGCGTGATGTATAAACAAAGCACTGATGATCAGCAACGAGTTGCCCGAGAAAGACCTCCAGCTCAAGCACCTGAAATGGAGCCTTCAGGCACTGGCTGCGTGTCCGTCAGCGCAACTGGCGTTATTCCCCGATGCCGTTGCCAAGGCCGACGAGATGGTTCTGGACTTCGATAACTGCGCAGCCGCCATTCGCGGACGTGATGACAATGGTTTGTCGGAAGGCCAGCTCGCTGCGTTGTCCGCTATCGATCAGCAGCTCTCGACCATGTCGCGGCTCGCCACCGAGCTCGATGCAGACATGTGGTCTGAAGGGGCGCTGCGGAACGATCAGCATTGGCAGCAGACGAGAGAGCTCGCGGAGCAGGCCCTGAAGGCATTTGGCTGGGGCGTCGACTGATCACTCGCCACGCTGCCGCGCCGCGTCCACGAAGGCGTCGAAGAGCGGTGTGAACTCGCCTGTCCTCCAGAAATTCTCCGGGTGCCACTGAATACCAAGGCAGAACGTCGCCTGAGGCGCCTCGATCGCTTCCACGACGCCGTCTGGCGCGACCGCGGACGCGACGAGCCCCTTCCCGAGCTGACCGACCGACTGATGATGACGGCTGTTCACGCGGCACGTGCACGCGGCGTCGACGCGGGCGCCGAGCGCGCCGTGCAGCCGTGAGCCGGGCGTGATCTGAACCCCGTGCGCGATGCAGTCCTTGGGGTTCTTGAGACTGTGGGACAGGTCTGTCGTGACGGCAGACGGAATGTCCTGGATCAACGTCCCGCCGGCGGCGACGTTCAGCACCTGTGCGCCGCGGCAGATTGCGAGCAACGGCATATCGGCCGCCATCGCCCGCCGGGCGAGATCGATTTCGAACTCGTCGCGCCCTGGCTCCGCGTCATCGATGGTTGGATGTCGCGCTTCGCCGTACAGCACCGGATCGACGTCACCGCCGCCCGTGAGCAGCACGCCGTCGAGCGTCTCGATCAGCGTCCGCGGACTCTCGCTGACCTCGAGGATCCGGGCCCGCGCGCCCGCCTGCTCGACCGACGCCACGTAGTCCTCGAGCTTGCTGCACCGCGTCACGCCGATGACCGGGACTGTGTCGGCCATTACATCTTCGCCGGAACCGCGCAGCCCATCAGCTCGAGCGCCTTCGCGAGCTGCATCCGATAGTACGCGACGGCCGCCGCCCGCCAGGTGCGCACGTCAGTGCGGTCCTCGTTGAGGATCGAGTACTTGTGATAGAAGCCGTTGAAGGCCTGGGCCAGACCGAATGCGTACTTCGCTACAACCGACAGCTCGAGGGTCCGCACAGCCTGTTCGACGATCTCGTCCAGCCGCGCGGATTCGAGCACCAGTCCCCAGAGGTCGTTCGCCTCGTCATCGTGCGACGTGAGCACTGTGGCGGGTGTATCGCCCAGCGCCGCAATCACGCCGGCTTCGTCGATGCCGTACCGCTCGTGCAGCTTGTTGAAGATGTTGTTCGCGCGCACCACGGCGTACTGCAGATAGGGGCCGCTCTCGCCTTCGAAGCTGAGCGCCTCGTCGATGTCGAAGACGATGACTTTCCCGCGCGAGAACTTCACCATGAAGTAGCGGACGGCGGCCGTCGCGATCGCGTTCGCAATCGCGCGCACCTCGCGCTCGGCGAGCTCCGGATTGCGCTTTGAGACCTCGCTGGCCGCTTTCTCGGACAGCCGATCCAGCAGATCGTCCGCCTTCACGCCGAGCCCTTTCCGTCCGGACACCTCGACGAACGGACGCTCGGCGTCTTCGCTCGTATCGTACCCGAGCTCGCGCGCGGTCGCGTGCGACAGGGTGACCATCTCGTACGAGTAGTGGATCGAGTGCGACGCCTGCTCGACGTAGCCCAGCGCCGCGAGCGCCTGCTTCACGAGCTTCTGCAGATACGACTGCCGCGTGTCGATGACGTTGCACACCCACGCCGCGCGTCCGAACGACGGCGCGCCCGAAACGGCCGCGTCCGGATTGGACGTCGTGGACCACAACGCAGGAGGGCCGTTCTCGAAGATGCGGTAGTGGAAGTCCTTGCCGAGCAGCCCGAACTTCCACAGCTGATACGCCATGTCTTTCCCGACATAGGTGACCGTTCCATCGGACCGGACGATGACCTTTTCGCGGGGCTCCTCGTCGCCCGCAGCGGCAGCTTCCGACGGTTCGGACGTGTCGGCGGCCTCGTCGATCCGCATGACCCAGCAGCCCTTCAACTTGCCTTCGGGCTGAAGGAAGACCGACCCCTTCCTCTTCAGGAACTCGAACGCGTGCGTCCAGAAGTGCAGGCGGAGGATGTCTCCCTCCCACGTGAGGAGGTCGTATCCGATGTTCATCCTGCGCATCGTCTTCAGATGTGCGCGGACGATGCGATCGGCGATGAACTGCGCCATCGCCGCCGTGTCATTGCCGCCGTGCTCGATGTCGTGCAGCGCCCGTCCGCGGATTTTGAGCCGCTCGGGGTCGGCCTCGTACCACTCCGTGACCCGCGCGTACAGGTCCCAGCAGTAGTAATCGAAGCGGCCGGCGTCGGCAATCGCGCGGATCTCTTCGAGCGTCTTGTGCTCCAGCTCGCGAAAGCCGACGGCGACGTCTGCGACTTGCACGCCCGTATCGTCGATGTAGTTCTGGATCTCGACCTCGCGCCCGAGGAAGCGAAGCAGCCGGCCGAACGTATCGCCGAGCGCGGCGTTGCGCAGGTGGCCGATGTGCGCCGCTTTGTTCGGATTGATCGCCGTGTGCTCCACGATCGCTTTGCCGTCGGAAGAGACCGCGGGCACCGATCCCGACACCCACCGGCGCAGGAACGACGGCCGATCGAGAAATACGTTCACATAGCCGTTCGGCGCCGGTTCGATCCGCGAGATGCCGGGCATCGAGCCCATGGCCGAGGCTATTTCCTGCGCGATCAGCCGCGGCGCTTTCCGCAGCCGGCGGGCGAGCTCGAAGGCGAGCGGAACCGCGAGATCGCCGAGCGCGCGCCGTGGCGCAGGCTCGACCGGGATGGCCGCAAGGATGGGATCGTCGGCGGGGATGCCGTACAGCCGCGTCACCGTCTCGGCGATGCGCATGCGCAGCACACGATGAATCGGCAGAATCATGAAGCGGGATCCGTCATGGGTCGGGCGCGTCCAGTCGTGATACGATCTTCGTCCGGTTCAGGCTGCCTTTCAACCAATCCCTTGGCGCGCTCGTAATCATGCGGCGTGTTGACATTCAGGAACACGAGGGCACGGTCTACGCCCACCTCCACGACCCGAACGCCGGCGGGAAGCGTCGACGCTTCGTACGCGCCTCGCGCGAGCCGTTCGCGGATCTCCGCAGCACACGCGCGCGAGTACACCGCGCACAACGGTTCGACGCCGCGGTCGCTTCGCGCCACGACGAGGTCGGCGTCGTCGATCGACGCGAGGCGATGGAGGACGTCGGCGGCCAGAAACGGCATGTCGCAGCCCACGACGAGCGTGCGCTCCGCGGGCGAGTGGACGAGCGCGGTATAGATGCCGCCCAGCGGTCCGGCGCCGGTGATGTCGTCAGGCACGACGCGCAGACCGCGCGCCGTCCAGAGTGGGTCGGGGCCGCCGACGACAAATATGTCAGACGCAACGGAACGAAGGACCGCGAGCTGCCGATCGACAATCGCGGCGCCGCCGATCTCCAGCGCACCTTTATTGACGCCGCCGAGCCGTCTCGCCCGGCCGCCGGCGAGAATCGCCACCGCCAGCGCGCGCCGATTCATCGTCTCCAAGTGATCAAGAGTATCAAATCCGTCGTGTCCGCCGACCCGTCATGAGCGAACCCAGAATCGGCCGCGTCCTCGTCGCCAGCCTCCATCAGGCAATCGCCGATCTTCTGCCCACGCGGCTGGAGTTCTACGAGAACTGGTTGAACGTCTCGGGACTTCGCGAGGGGACCATCGGCCTTGCGCCGCTTTCAGCGGTCCTGAGCTTTCTCCGCAGCGAAGGAAACGCGTACGATCTGATCACCGCGCGTGCGGGCGAATACGCCGCCGAATGGACTGTCGGCAACATCAGCCCGCTCGAGCGGCGCGTGATCCTCTCGCTGCCGATTGGCTTTCGCGCGCGCGCGGCGCTGCGAACGAGCCGCGGCCTGGTGAGCGCGACCTATCCGGGATCGCGGGCGATCGTGAAGCTGAAGCGCGGCACGGCCTCCATCGATCTGCGCGGATCGCTGTTCTGCGAGGTGCGAGAAACGACCATCCTCCCGCTCTGCGGTTTCTACGCGTCGGCGATCGGCCGCATCATGCAGCTGTTCGCCGTCGACGCGAACGCACGCGTCAACGAGTGCCGCGCCGCCGGCGGTCGAAAGGGGTGCCTGCTGTCGGTGGTGGTCAACGGCGCGGCCGTGGAACAGCCCGCGGTGGCATGATCATGCGGGGATGGCTCCTTGCGGCGGCGGTCGGCGCGATGGCCGCGCATCCCGCGGCGGCGCAGTCCACGGTCGAGTCCCCGTCACCCAACCGCATCCTGGTCGTCCCGTTCGAAGACACGCAGCACGACGCGCGCGTCTACTGGCTGTCGGAAGCTTCCGCGATTCTTCTGGCCGACGAGTTGAGCGCGCGGGGGCTGCCGGTCATCGCGCGAGACGAGCGCATGCGCGCCTTCGAGCAGCTCCGTCTTCCGGCGTCGGCGTCGCTCAGCCGCGCGACGATCATCAAGATCGGGAACCTGGTCGGTGCGTCCGAGATCATCGTGGGAGCGTTCACGATCGACGCCGACATGTTGAAGGTCGATGCGCACAGCATCCGGATCGACGTCGGCCGCCTCCAGCCGGACGTCTCCGAGCGCGCGCCGTTGAAGGATCTGTTCGGGACCTACGAGCGGCTGGCGCAGCGGCTCGCGCCCGACTCGCGGGCACCAGCCCAGCCGGTTCGTCCGCCGCTCGACGCGTTCGAGAACTACGTCAAGGGCCTCATCGCCGAGAGCCCCGCGGCGCAGGCGACCTTTCTCGAAACAGCGGCCAAGCAGTACGCGGCGTACGACCGCGCCGAGCTCGCGCTGTGGGCCGTCCGCAGCGATCAAGGAGACTACGATGCCGCCTTGACGGCTGCGCGCCGCGTGCCCGCGGCGTCGCCGCTCGCGCGTCGCGCGCGGTTTCTCGCGGCGGTCTCGCTGCTCGATCTGAAGCGGTACGACGACGCCTACGACGCATTCAAAGCGTGGGCCGACGCCGCGCCGTCGAGCGGTGCGGCTGCCGGCGGAACGGCCGCCGCCATGAACAACCTCGGCGTCATTCAGCTCCGCCGCGGCGGCTCGCCGCAGACCGGAACTCCGACGTACTTTCTGACCCGCGCGGCAGATGCCGCTCCGGGCGACGCCGACTACCTGTTCAATCTGGGCTACGCGTACGCGCTCGAGCGCAACAATCAGGGGGCCATCTACTGGCTGCGCGAAGCGCTGCGGCGAAACCCGGGGGACGCCGACGCGCACTACGTCATCGCGGCAGCGCTGCAGGCGTCAGGCAGCAGCGTCGAGGCGGAACGCGAAAAGACGCTCGCGCGACAGCTGTCGTCGAGATATGAAGAGCTCGAGCGGCGCACCCCGCCGGACGCGCTTGCTGTGCCGAAAGGGCTCGAGCGCGTTCGAACGGAGATCGACGGTCCGCGCGGGCTTCGGCCCGAGCAGGCGATCGTCGACAGCGCGCAGCGCGACCAGCGCGAGCTGGCGACATTCCACCTCGAACGCGGCAAGCGGCTGTACGAGCGCGAGGAAGATACCGAGGCGATGGCGGAGCTGCGACGTGCCGTCTATCTGTCCCCCTACGAGGCGCAGGCGCATCTCCTCATCGGCCGCATTCACCTGCGCGCGGGGCGTCCGCAGGAGGCCGTCGACGCGCTGAAGATCTCCGTCTGGAGTGAAGACTCCGCGCCGGCGCGGATCGCGCTGGCCGAAGCCTACGTCAAATTACAAAACAGCGCGGCGGCGCGCGAACAGCTGGAGCGCGCGCTTGCGCTCGATCCGAACTCAGCCGAGGCCAAGCGGATGCTCGCGGAGATGAAATGATGCGGACACCACTCGTTCGGCTCTTCGCGGTCGCGCTCATCGCGTTCTCAACGGTTCCGTCGGCGCAGCAGAAGGGGGGCGTCTACACCGCCGTCGTCGATGGCATCATCCATCCTGTCGCCGCCGATTACGTCAGGCAGGTCCTCGAGAAAGCCGATGCGGCCGACGCGGCGCTCGTCGTCATCACCTTGCGGACGCCCGGCGGTCTGGTCGACGCGACGCGCGACATCAATACGGCGATCATCAACGCCAAGACGCCCGTCGCGGTGTTCGTCGGGCCGGCTGGAAACCGCGCGGCGTCAGCCGGCTTCCTGATCACGATGGCGGCCGACGTGGCGGCGATGGCTCCCGGCACGCACATCGGCGCGGCGCATCCGGTCGCGGGCAACGGCGAAAAGGTCGACGATACGATGGCGAAGAAGATGGCGTCGGATGTCGCCGCCTACGCGCGCACGCTCGCCACGCAGCGCAAGCGGAACGTCGGGCTCGTCGAGCAGGCCGTCATCGAGAGCCGATCGTTCACCGAGCAGGAGGCGATCTCGGCCGCGCCGCCCCTCATCGATCTCATCGCGACCGACGTGCCGGACCTCGTGCGGAAGCTCGATGGCCGCACGATCAGGAGGTTCGACGGCCGCACGCAGGTGCTGCATACATCAGGCGCGGCCACGACGTCCGTGTCGATGTCGTGGCAGCAGCGGGTTTTGAGCGCGATCGCGCATCCGCAGATCGCGTACCTGCTGCTGACGCTCGGGACGCTGGGGCTGACGATCGAGCTGTGGAGCCCCGGCGCGATCCTGCCGGGCATCGCCGGCGGGATTTGCCTGCTCCTCGCGTTTTTCGCGTTCCAGGTGCTGCCGGTCAGCTACGCCGGCGTCATGTTGATCCTGTTCGGTCTGGCGCTGCTCGTGCTCGAGGTGAAGGTGACGAGCTACGGGCTGCTCGGATTCGGGGGCGTGCTGTCGCTGTTCCTGGGATCGCTGATGCTGATCGATTCGCCGCTGCCCGAAATGCAGATCGGGCTTCGGCTGATCATTCCTGTCACGGTCGGGATCGCGGGGATTCTGCTGTTCCTCGTCACCTTGGCCGTCAACGCGCAGCGGACGCCGGCCGTCACCGGCGCGTCGGGCATGGTCGACGAGATCGGCACTGCGATCACGGCCATCGAAACGGGCGGCATCGGCCGCGTCAGGGTGCACGGCGAGATCTGGAACGCGACGGCCGATGGTCCCGTAGCCGCCGGCGCCGCCGTTCGGATTACCGCCGTCGACGGGTTGCGCCTCCGGGTCACGGGGTCAGACCGGAGTCAGACCAGAGTGGTGCCAGTGGTCTGACCCGGGTCTGACCCCGGTTTGACCCCGGTCTGACCCGGGTCTGACCCTGGTGTGACCCCCGGTGTATGATGCCGCGCGGAGGCATCCCGTGCCATTTCCGCCGCTGCTGATCGTCGCCGTCATCGTTGTCTTCTACCTGCTCAGTTCGATCAAGATCCTGAACGAATACGAGCGCGCCGTCATCTTCCGGCTCGGCAAACTCCTGCCGAACCCGAAAGGGCCTGGCGTGATTCTCGTCTTCGCGCCAATCGATCGGATGGTGCGGGTCAGTCTGCGCACCATCGTCATGGACGTGCCGCCCCAGGACGTCATCACCCGCGACAACGTCTCGGTGAAAGTGAACGCGGTGGTCTATTTCCGCGTCATGGATCCACGACGGGCGATCGTGGAAGTCGAGAGCTATCACTACGCAACCTCACAGCTGGCGCAGACGACGCTCCGCAGCGTCCTCGGCCAGGTCGAGCTCGACGATCTCCTGTCCGAGCGGGAGCGGCTCAATCAGCAGCTCCAGCAAATCCTCGATCAGCACACCGACCCCTGGGGCATCAAGGTCTCCTCGGTCGAAGTGAAGCACGTCGATCTGCCGCCCGACATGCAGCGCGCGATGGCGAAGCAGGCGGAGGCCGAGCGCGAGAAGCGTGCTAAGATCATCCACGCAGCAGGCGAGCTCGAAGCGTCCGAAAAGCTCGCGTCGGCGGCCACGGTGATGTCCGTCGAGCCGATGACGATCACGCTCCGCTACCTGCAGACGCTGACTGAGATCGCGTCGGAAAAGAACTCCACGATTATCTTTCCGCTGCCCATTGAGCTGATGAATCTCATCAAAGGCGTGAGCAAGGCATAAACGTGTCCGAGTTCTCACACGATACGGCGGACGAGGGGTTCCACGAGATCCAATTGAGCGGGAAGCAGCTCGTCTTCCTGTTCATCGTCACCACGACCGTCATCGTCGTCGTGTTCCTCTGCGGCGTGAAGGTCGGCCGCGGCGTGCGCGCCGCGGAAGGCGACGAACCGGAGCAGTCTGCCGCCGCGGCCACCGCGGCGACGGTGCCGCCGCAGCCGCAGCCAGTCCCCGAGAACGGACCGCCGGCCGCGGAACCGCCGGCGCCGGCCGCGGAGACGCCAGAGGAGCTCAGCTACCACAAGCGACTCCAGGGAAACGCGACGCCAGCAGAGAAGCTGAAGTCTGTCGAAGACAAGAAACCGGGGGAGCCGCCGAAGTCTACGCCGCCTCCGGCCGCCTCCGCGCCGGCCCAGAAGAGTCCGGCCGCCGCTTCGGCGAGACAGGCTGCGACCCCGGACGACGCGGCTGTACCATCCTCCGGTAAGTCGGGCACCTGGGTCGTTCAGGTGATCGCCACGCGCGATCGCGAGGTCGCGAGCAGCGTCGTGAAGAAGCTTGCAGCGAAGGGATATCCCGCGTTCCTGGTGACGCCTGCGGCGGGCGCCGCCCAGCCGTTCTACAAGGTCCACGTCGGGCGCTACGACGATCGCGGCGAAGCCGAGCACATCTCGACACGCATCAAGAAGGAAGAACAGTTCCAGTCCTGGATTACGCGCTAGCCTTCCTCTCGGGCGCACTCATCGCGCTCAGCTTTCCGAAATTCGGCCACCCGGCATGTGCGTGGGTGGCACTGACGCCGCTGCTCGTCGCGCTTGCGCGCGCGCCGCGCATGCGTCCACGGCGCGCCTTCCTTCTCGGTCTGACGACCGGCGTCGTCGCCTTCGCGGGCACGCTCTACTGGCTCGTCGAGACGATGACGACGTTCGGTGGACTTGCGACGCCCGTGGCGGTGTTTGCCGCGGGTCTCCTGGTCGCGTACCTCGCGCTGTTCCCCGCGTTGTTCGCGATGCTGGCGTCGCGATTCCGCGGACGGTTCGGCCTGCTCGGCCTGCTCTTTGCGCCCGCGCTGTGGGTGACCGGCGAGCTTGGCCGTCAGTACGTGTGGGACGGCTTTCCGTGGATGCTGCTCGGATACAGCCAGGTGCCGGTGCTGCCGATCGCGCAGCTGGCGTCGCTCATCGGCGTCTACGGTCTCTCCGCGCTGCTGGCGCTGAGCGCAACTGCTGTCGCACATGCCATCGTCGCGCGCGGCCGATCGCGGTGGATGCCCGCCGCGGGGACGCTTGCGCTCATCGTGGCGATCGCGCTGTGGGGCCGCGCGCGGCTTCACGAATCGCCCTTGCTCTCGCAGGGCGATCCCGTCCGTGTCGCCGTGCTGCAGGGGAACGTCGCGCAGGAAGAGAAATGGAATCCGGCCATGCGCGGCGAGATCATGGATCGCTATCTCACGATGACGCGGCAAGCGCTTGCCGATCATGCCGCCTTCGTCATGTGGCCCGAGTCCGCGACGCCGCTGCCGTTCGAGCAGGACATCGTCGCGGGCGCCGCGATCCGGCGGCTTGCGGTCGAATCGGGCGCGACGTTCCTCATCGGCAGCGATCAGGTCGAGCCGATCGCCGCATCTTCCGCCACCGACAAAGTACGGGAGCGCTCCTACAACGCCGCATTCCTCGTCAGGCCGAATGGGGGCGTGGGGGCTGTCTACCGGAAGATGCACCTGGTACCGTTCGGCGAGTACGTGCCTCTGCAGTCGCTGTTGTTCTTCGCGGGCCCCATCATCGGCGCGGTGGGCGACTTCTCGCCGTTCACACCCGGCACTGACCCGGTCCTGCTCCCGGTTGGATCACATCTGGCAAGCACCGCCATCTGCTACGAAGTGATCTATCCGAATCTGATTCGGCGGTTCGTTCGCGACGGCAGTGAGCTGCTGACGACGATCACCAACGACGCGTGGTACGGCCGATCGTCTGCCGCGTACCAGCACTGGGATCAGGCGTCGATGCGGGCGATCGAGGAAGGACGCTACCTCGCCAGGGCGGCGAATACAGGAATCAGCGGCTTCGTAGACCCGTACGGCCGCGCGATCGCCAAGACTCAGCTGTTCGAGCCCGCGATCGTCGTCCGCGATATCCGATTCCTGAAGAACCGTACCATCTACAGCCGCATCGGCGATGTCGTCGCCTGGCTGTCGCTTGCGCTCGTCGCCGCGGCGCTCGCCGCGACGTTAAGGTAAAATCGATTCCGGCATGCCTCTTCAGCAGCTCGACGACCAGCTTCGCAGATACCAGGACCTGGCGCGCCGCGCGTCCGATCTGCGGAGCCATCTTTGACGCCGCCCACCCCGCGCAGGAGCTCTCGGACCTAGAACAACGCGTCTCTGCTCCGGACTTCTGGAAGGATCAGGCGTCCGCGCAGAAGGTCATGCAGCGCCGCCGCCGGCTCGAGGAAGATCGCGAGCTGGCTGAGTCAATCCGCAGGAAGACGGACGATCTGACGGTTCTCGTCGAATGGGCCGAAGCTGGCGAGCCGGTGCTCGACGATCTCGCGAGAGGCCTCGACGATCTCGCCGGCGTCGTGGACGCGGGAGAGACGAAGAAGATGCTCGGCGGCGAGCACGATCGCAAGAACGCGATCCTCACGATCCATCCCGGCGCCGGCGGCACCGAGTCGCAGGACTGGGCGGAGATGCTGCTGCGCATGTATCTGCGGTGGACGGAGCGGCGCGGGTTCAAGCGCGACGTCATCGATCTGCAGCCGGGCGACGAGGCGGGCATCAAGAGCGCGACGCTCACGATTCAGGGCGATTACGCGTACGGGATGCTGCTCGCCGAAGCGGGCGTCCATCGTCTCGTGCGGATCTCGCCCTTCGATCAGGCGTCGCGAAGACACACGTCGTTCGCCTCCGTCTTCGTCTGGCCTGAGCTGCCCGAAGACGTCGATGTAGAAATCGAGGAGAAGGATCTGCGGATTGACACGTACCGCTCGTCGGGCGCCGGCGGGCAGCACGTCAACGTGACCGACTCCGCCGTTCGCATCACCCACCTGCCGACCGGCATCGTCGTGTCCTCGCAGAACGAGCGCTCGCAGCACCGCAACCGCGATTCTGCGATGAAGGTCCTGAAGGCCCGTCTCTACGATCTGAAGACGAAAGAGCAGCAGGCCAAGCTCGATCAGCTCGGCGGAGAGAAGAAGGACATCGCCTTCGGCAGCCAGATCCGCAGCTACGTGCTGCACCCCTACCAGATGATCAAGGACCACCGCACGAAGGAGCAGGTCGGGGACGTCAACCGCGTCCTCGACGGCGACATCGACGGGTTCATCAAGACGTATCTGATGAAGAAGGCGTCAGGCACGTTGTCGGCGCCGGTCGCCGACGAGGACTGAGTCGCGGTCTCAGCGAATTCCCGTATCGAAATGCAGATCGATCATCGTGAGCCCTGTCGGGCCGACCGTGACTTCTCTCGTCTGCGCCGAAGGGGCGATGATCGGTGCATCCTGCCCGGGAATGACGATGTAGGCGCCTGGTGCGAGGCGGACTTCGAAGTGGCCCTGCTGATCTGACACGAACGTCGCCATGCGCGTCGTGCCGCGCTGGACGGTGAAGCTCGCGCCGAACGGCGCCTCGCACGGCTGACTGACCGCGCAGACCGGCGCAATGGGTCCACGGAACGCCGTGCCGGCCAGGCCCGTCATGATGGGCTCGGTCGGTGAACCGCAGCCGCATGCCAGCGCGACTGCCGCGATCAGCCCGCTAACGAATGCTTCCCGGCTGCGTACCTGCAATGAACGCCTCGGAGATGGTGCCCGGTGTGCTTGGGTCAGCGGCCGAGCCAGTGGCCTTGTCGACGTTCACGAAGATGATGTTGCCGGGCGGCGTGAAGAGCGGCGGCTCCTTTCGATCGCCGATCCAGGCCTTCATGATGTCCATCCAGATCGGCAGTGCCGCCTCGGCGCCCGTCATGTTCTGTCCGATCGGTTTCTTCTGATCGAGGCCGACCCACACGCCAATCGTGATGTCCGGGTCGAAGCCGACGAACCACGCATCGGTGTAGTCGTCGGTCGTTCCGGTCTTGCCGCCGAGCGGCCAGTTGAGCGAGGCGGCCTTGGCCGCGGTGCCTCGAACGACGACGCCGCGGAGCAGGTTGGTCATGACGAACGCCGTGTCGGCGCGGATCGCGTCCTTCGGCTCAGGATGGTTCTCCTCGAGCACGTTACCCTCGCGGTCCAGCACCTTCGTGATGGTGTACGGGCGCATGCGCACGCCCTGGTTGGGGAATACGGAGTAGGCGCTCGTCATCTCCAGCAGCGTGGCCTCTGCCGCTCCCAGCGCGACGGAGAGGTAGGCGGGAATCGGCGACTGAAGGCCGAGCCTGCGCGCGTATTGAACGACGTGCGCCGGGCCCACCTGATCCATCACGCGCACCGCGGGGACGTTGCGCGACTCCTCGAGCGCGTGCCGCAGCGTCACGGGGCCCTCGAATTTCTTGTCGTAGTTCAACGGCGTGTACGCCGGCGATCCCGCACCGCCCGGAAATGTCGTGGGCGTGTCCTGAATGATTGTCGTGGGCGTGTAGCCGCGATCGATGGCGGCGGTGTACACGATCGGCTTGAACGCGGACCCGACCTGGCGATACGCCTGCATCGCGCGATCGAACTTGCTCCTGTCGAAGCTGTAGCCGCCGATGAGCGACTTGATTTGCCCGGTGTGGTTGTCGATCGCGAGCACCGCGCCTTCGACAATCGGTGTCTGCTCGAGCGATCCGGTCGCGGTGTGTGCGGCGTCATCGATGGTGAGAAGCCGCGCTTCGACCAGATCGCCTGCGCTCACGAGCTGCGTCCCGGCGGTCTTTCCCGTCCAGCTGAATCCCTTCTTGTCGACAACGATGCGAAAGGCGCCCGCGTGCAGCTGAATCGTAGGGCCGTCTGCGGCAGTCACCACAGCCGGTACGACGTCGCCCACCGCCATCGACCAATCCCATCGTGCGTGCCGGAAATTCTCGATGGTGTGTCCTTCCGCCAGTACGTTCCGCTTCGGCTTCCGGAACCCGCGGCGCCGATCAATCCGGCGCAGGCCGTCATCGAGCGCGCGATTCGCCGCCTCCTGCAGCTTCACGTCGAGGGCGGTCTCCACCGACAGTCCGTTCTCGTACAGCCGTTTTGCTCCGTAGCGCCCCTCGAGCTCCTTGCGGACCTCTTCGACGAAATACGGCGCGACGGAATTGGTCTGATTTGCCGCGGTCGCAAGGACGATGGGCCGCTGGGCTGCCTCTTCGGCGTCCTTCTTCGTGATGTAGCCTTCTTCCGCCATGCGTTGCAGCACGTAGGTCTGGCGCCGCTTCGCGCGATCCATGTTCACGGTCGGAGCGTTCCGCCACGTCTGGAACAGGCCGGCAATCATCGCCGCTTCGTCGACTGACACGTCCTTGGCGGATTTCCCGAAGTAGGTGCGCGCGGCGGCCTCGACGCCGTACGCGCCTTCCCCGAGATACATCTGATTGGCGTAGAGCGTGAAGATCTCGCGCTTCGTGTAGCGCTTCTCGATCTGGACCGCGACGATCGCTTCCTTGATCTTCCGCTCGAGGCTGACGTCCCCAATCTGAAAGCCGACCGCTTCCGGGAAAAGTCCGCGGGCCAGCTGCTGAGTGATCGTGCTGGCCCCCTTCGGCCGCGTGCTCTGCCCGGTGATGCGGTCGCGGATTGCTCCGAGCACGTCGCGGGTCGCCGCCATGACGATATGGGGGATGCTGAGGCCGATGTGGCGCTCGAACCCGGCGTCCTCGGCGGCGATGATCGCCTGCCGCAGTCTGGGCGCCATGGCGTCGTAGTCGATGACCTCCCGGCGCTGCACGGCGAACTCGCCGACGACCTCGCCGTGCGCCCCGTACACGCGGGTGATCGTGCTCGGGGAGTAGTCGTCGAGCGCCGAAATCTGCGGCAGGTCGCCCGCGTAGGCGAAGATCGCGCCGCTCGCGATTCCCAACAGCGCCGCGATGACGAACAGCGCGACGATGCCAGCGTTGCGCGCGACTTTTACGACGTACGTGGCCATCAGTTGATTGCCAGAATTGCCAGAATTTCGTTCCCTGACTTGATCGAATTCAATTATGGCAGTTCTGGCAATTCGGGCGATTTTGGCAATTCTCTACCCCCGTCCGCGCGGAACGGCGCGGCCGCCAGTAGGCTGCCCGCCGCCGCGGCTGTGACCGCCCGAACCGCCCGACGACGGAGGCGGCGCCGGCTGACCACGATCGGTCCCCGGACCGCGGCGATCGCCGCCGCCGGACGGATTGGGAGGCGGACCTTGTGGAGGACGATCGCCCCCGGGCGGATGACGCTCAGCGCCACCTCCCGGACGGACGTCAGTGCCGGACCCTGGCGCTGCCGGCCGCTCGCGCGGTACCGCCGTGCCTTCCGGCGCTGCGCCTTCGGGACTCCGGCGCGAAACGCCGTTACCCGGTCGCAACACGTACGGGTTTTCCATCCGGTATGACGGCTGTTGCTCATCGACACGCGGAGCCGACGGCGTCGCCGCGCGGTCGCCGGACATTGGCGCGGATGGGATCGGTGTCCGGCGCATCGGATCGCGCGAGATCGCACGCCGCTGGTTTGCCTCGTCGCTTCTGTCGTCGTTCGGCAGCTGTCCCGGAACACCGAACGTTCGCCGCGATTCATCGGGCGCGGCCGTGCGCGGCGCAACCGGCGTGCCCCGCGGGACCGCGTACGCCCCGTGCCGCGAATCGTCAGCAGCGGCGGGTGAGGGCAGCGGGGCCACGCTGCTGCGCGGCTCGCCGATGACGACGCGACGGTCGCCAGGCGGCACGCGCGACGCGCTTGGCTCGAGGTTCGTGTACACGGTCGACGGCGAGCGCCGCGGCGGCACCGTGCCGGGCACGCGAATCGGCGCGGTGGAGCGCGGCACGGCGTACCCCGTCGTGGCCGGTGCACTGTAGCGCGGCTCGAACGTCCGCCAGACGCGCGCATCGAATCGATCGCCCGCGATGTAGTGGACGTTCACGTAATCGAAGCCGAAGTTCCGGCGCGGAATCACCGTCCATGCGCGCCAGGGATCGTATCCACGCGAGAAGACGTTGATCTGAATGACGGCGCGATTGTTCCACCCGAGCGGGCACCAGCTCACATAGCCCGGCGCGTACGCCCATGACACCCACGCGGGTCCCCAGGTGCGGCCCGGGATCCAGAACCAGGCGCCGGCGGAGAATCCCCAGCGCCCGAAGTGATGCGTCGGCCACGCGAATGGGTCCAGACCGACCCAGGTCCATCCGTACGGACGCAGCGTCACCCATCGCCCGCGATAGTACGGGCGCCAGTCGACGGCCACGCGCGGGTACCACACATAGCCGTAAGTGGGCGCGTATTGCCACGTGCCGTATTGATCGAAGGCTCCCGCGTAGGACCGTACTTCGTCGGGGAGATACTGCGCCGACACGCCGAGCCGTTGATCGCGACGCGTCTCCGACCAGCGATCGAACGCGTCCCACGCAGCGGAGTTGAACGCGTAGGCATAGGACGGCGCGGCGTTGGTGCGCGCGCACGCTTCCTCACCCGCGCGGAGCGGAGTCCGGCCGGCATCGTTCGCGAGCTCCGCCGCGCCGCGCAGCACCGCGAGCTCGACGTCGCAGTCGCGCGTGGGCCGCGACGTCACTTTGTATTCGCCCGTCTGGAGAATCACGGCGGAGGCCGACGGAGTGTCGATGCGATACGACACCTGTCGATCGCGCCCAGGGATCGCGAGACGAATGCGTCCGTCGAGCAGGCGCACCAGCTCGTCGGACTGAAAGTCGATGGTCGTGTTCGTGTCGAGATGCAGCGTGCTGCCGTCGGCGAACGCGATCTCGACGCGGCCGTTCTGCGTGCGGATCCGATCGCCCGCGAGCAGCGGCATGTCTGCGGGAGCCGGGTCGGCGCGTCCGTCGCGCTCGAGCACCGCAGATCCGTCGACGAACGCAACATGCGCCGGCGGATCGGCTGCGACGTTTGGGGGCGCTGCGGCGCTGTCGGGCGGCTGCGCCCAGGCATGCGCAGGAACTCCGATGGCGAGCAACGCACAGATGATGGTGAGTGGTGAACACATCCGGAGAGCGCGAAGAGGGCCGGTCATAGCGACCTCGAGGCATTGCCGGGGCTGACCCCCGGCCTACATGGCAGGCTGGCAACTGCCATTCTACCACTCACTTAGATGATGTCCAGTAGAACAGCTTGACTAGACGCTGCTCACATTTTATATTAATAACGTTATAAAGATTTGCCGCTCAGGTAGGCGGCAGGACGTGAGGACAAGGGCATGAGCAAGATTATCGGTATCGACTTGGGGACCACCAACTCGGTTGTCGCCGTCATGGAAGGCGGAGAGCCGGTCGTGATCACCAATCCGGAAGGCAGCCGCATCACGCCTTCGGTCGTGGGGTTCACCAAGTCGGGCGAGCGCCTGGTCGGCCAGGTGGCGAAGCGCCAGGCGGTGACCAACCCGGAAAACACCGTCTTCTCCATCAAGCGCTTCATGGGTCGCAAGTTCGACGAAGTCAACGAAGAGATGAAGATGGTCCCCTATTCCGTGGTGCGCGCCTCGAACGGCGACGTGCGCGTCAACGCCGGCGGCAAGGAGTTCTCGCCGCCCGAAATCTCCGCGATGATTCTGCAGAAACTGAAGCAGGCGGCGGAAGAGTATCTCGGGCAGCCGGTCAAGAAGGCGGTCATCACCGTCCCGGCCTATTTCAACGACGCGCAGCGCCAGGCGACCAAGGACGCCGGCCAGATCGCCGGCCTCGAGGTGATGCGGATCGTCAACGAGCCGACGGCGGCCGCGCTCGCGTACGGCCTCGATAAGAAGAAGGATGAAACGATCGCCGTGTACGACTTCGGCGGCGGCACCTTCGACATCTCGATCCTGGAAGTCGGCGAAGGGGTCGTCGAAGTCAAGGCGACCAACGGCGACACCCACCTCGGCGGCGACAACCTCGATCAGCGGATCATCGACTGGATCGTCGCGGAGTTCAAGAAACAGGAAGGCATCGATCTCTCCAAGGATCGCATGGCGCTTCAGCGCCTGAAGGAAGCGGCGGAGAAGGCGAAGATGGAGCTCTCCACGGTGATGGAGACCGACATCAACCTGCCGTTCATCACCGCCGATCAGACCGGGCCGAAGCACCTGACGATGAAGCTGACGCGCGCGAAGTTCGAGCAGCTCGTCGAGGACCTGCTTCAGAAGACGGTCGGTCCGACGAAACAGGCGCTCGCCGATGCCGGCATGGATCCGTCGAAGATCGACGAGGTCGTGCTCGTCGGCGGGTCGACGCGCATTCCGCGCGTGCAGTCGATCGTGAAGGACCTGTTCGGCAAGGAGCCGCACAAGGGGGTCAACCCCGACGAAGTCGTGGCGGTCGGCGCCGCGATTCAGGCCGGCGTGCTCGCCGGCGAGGTCAAGGACCTGCTGCTGCTCGACGTCACGCCGCTGTCGCTCGGCATCGAAACGCTGGGCGGCGTCATGACGACGCTGATCCCGCGCAACACGACGATCCCGACGCGCAAGAGCGAGACGTTCTCGACCGCGGCCGACAACCAGACGAGCGTCGAGGTGCACGTCCTGCAGGGCGAGCGGCCGATGGCGCGCGACAATCGCCCGCTCGGCAAGTTCCATCTGACGGGCATTCCGCCGGCGCCCCGTGGCGTGCCGCAGATCGAGGTCACCTTCGACATCGACGCCAACGGCATCGTCAACGTCTCGGCGAAGGACCTCGCGACGGCGAAGGAACAGAAGATCACGATCACGTCATCGAGCGGCCTGTCGAAGGACGAGGTCGACAAGATGATGAAGGAGGCCGAATCCCACGCCGAGGACGATCGGAAACGCAAGGAGGAGATCGAGACGCGCAACCACGCCGACCAGGCGGCCTACACCGCGGAGCGCATGGTCAAGGACAACGGCGACAAGCTGTCGGCGGCGGACAAGGCGCCAATCGAATCCGCGATTGAGGATCTCAAGCGCGCGATCGAGAAGAACGACGTCGCGGAGATGAAGCGCAAGATGGAGGCCCTGAACACCGCACAGCACAAGGCGGCCGAAGCGCTGTATCGCGGGGCAAACGCTGCTGGCGGCGGTGGCGCGACCGGCGGCCAGCCGGGCGGCGGCGCGGGACCGTCCGGCGCGGCCGGCGGCGGCCAGGGAGATGTCATCGACGCGGAAGTCGTGGAAGAGGAGAAAAAGTAGGGCGGGTCCCTAGACCCCGCCTCACCCGTGTATGGACTACTACGCGGTGCTTGGTCTCGCGCCGGGCGCAACCCCGGCCGAGATCAAGCGAGCCTACCGGCGTCTGTCCCGGCGATATCACCCCGGTCTGAATCCGGGGGACCGCCAGGCGGAAGCGTTGTTCGAGCGGATCACCGAAGCGTACGCGACGCTGAGCGATCCGGATCGCCGGCGCCACTACGATACGGCCGGCGCTCCTCAGGCGCCGGTGTCCGCGTCGGCGGAGTTCGAGTTCGCCGGATTCGATTTCTCGTTTGCGGCGCGCGGCACCGACGCCGCGACGTTCAGTGAGTTGTTCGCGGATGTGCTGCACCCCGTGCTGCAGGACGACCGCCGCGCCGAACAGGGCGCGGACCTGCATGCCGCGTTGAGCGTCACGTTCGAAGAGTCGCTGCGCGGTGTCGACCGACAGGTCGTCGTCACGCGGCAGGTGACGTGCAGTGCCTGCGCCGGCGCCGGGCGCATTCGGAGCCCGGAAGGACGCTGCGCGCATTGCCACGCGACGGGCAAGGTGCGGTGGGCGCGCGGCCACATGGTGTTCGCGAAATCGTGCGCCGCGTGCGGCGGCACGGGCCGCCAGCGTTACGAGCCGTGCCAGGTCTGCGGCGCGCATGGACGCCTGGTGCGGGGCGAGCCGGTGCCGGTTCATGTACCGGCAGGTGTCCACGACGGCGCGCGGCTGCGGGTGCCCGAACGCGGGCACACGGGGCTGCGCGGAGGACGCACCGGGGATCTCTACGTCGACGTCCAGGTGCAGCCGCATTCCCTGTTTCGCCGCGCCGGGGACGATCTGTTCATCGTGGTTCCGGTTGCGGTGCACGAAGCGGTACTCGGCGCGCGCATCGAGGTTCCGACGCTTGACGGCAGCATGAAGCTCAAGATCCCGGCGGGCACGCAGGGCGGGCAGCGGTTCCGCATGAGCGGCCGCGGCGCGCCGACGCACGCCGGAACGCGCGGGGACCTGATCGTCGAAGTGAAGCTCGTGCTCCCCGTTGTCGCCGACGAACGGTCGAAGGAGCTGATGCGCGAGTTCGGGCGGTTGAACAGCGAAGACGTGAGACGAGATTTGCAGCTATGACGGCGAAGCGGTCGGGCAAGGCGTACTACATGATCAGCGCGGTGGCGCAGAAGTACAACATCCACCCGCAGACGCTGCGCCTGTACGAGCGCGAAGGGCTCCTGAAGCCGTCCCGTACCGAAGGAAATACGCGCCTCTACTCCGAGGAGGATCTCGAACAGCTCGAGACCATCCTGTCGCTCACGCGCGATCTGGGCGTGAACCTCGCCGGCGTCGAGATCATCCTCAACATGCGCCGCAAGATCGAGGCGATGCAGCTCGAGGTGAACGAGTTCATCGACTACGTGAAGCGCGAGCTGTCGCGCGGCATCGGCGACTGGGAGCAGCGGCTCAGCACGGCGCTCGTCAAGTCTTCGCCAACGGATCTGGTCAGGGCGGCCGCGCCGCCTGCAACGCAGACCGAGACCACGGTCGAGTCCGCCCACGCCGAGGAACCGCCGCGACGAAAGGCGTAGCGTCAAGCGAGAGCGACAAGCGGCAAGCGGCAAGGCCTGCCGTGCCGAAGCGCACAGCGCGAAGCCGGGCGGCAAGCGGAGTACAATCCGCGGATGCGCGATGGTGGCGGCGACTCCGATGATGCGCTGAAGGCGTATCTGCGGACCATCGCGAAACTCTCACGGCTCACGCCTGAAGACGAGCAGGAGCTCGCGCACCGGATCAGACGCGGCGACGAAGCAGCGCTGCGCCGGCTGGTCGAGGGAAACCTGCGGTTCGTCGTCAGCTACGCCAAGCGATACCGCGGCCTCGGTGTCCCCTTTCTCGACCTGATCCACGAAGGCAATCTCGGGCTCATGGAAGCCGCGCGGCGGTTCGATCCCGGCCGCAACGTGAAATTCATCACCTACGCCGTGTGGTGGATTCGCCAGGCCATCACGCACGCGCTCTCCGGCCAGACCCGCGCATTCACGCTGCCGCAGAAACTGTCGGCCGTGGCGTCGCGGTTCGGGCGCGAAGTGTCGGAGCTCACCGAAGAGCTGCAGCGGACGCCGACGTCGCGCGAGATCGCCGAGGATCTGGACATCTCACCCGGCGAGGCCGAAGCGTTGATGCGGATCGGCGATCGCGACGTGTCGCTCAGCAGCCACATCGGGGGAGATGACGACGCCGACAGCCCGGAGCTCGGAGACATGCTCCAGCAGATGAGCGTTCCGCCCCCCGAGGAACAGATGATCCATCGTCAGCTCCATGCGGACGTTCAGGGAGCGCTCGGAGAGCTCGAGGACAAGGAGCGCGAAGTGATCGAGCTCCGCTTCGGCCTCGACCGCGACGGCGATCCACGTACGCTGCAGGAGGTTGGCGATACACTCGGCCTTTCGCGCGAGCGGATCCGTCAGATCGAATCGCGCGCGAAAGAGAAGCTGCGCCGCTCGAAGCGCGCGCGAGAGCTCCGATCGTACCTGAACTGAGATACAATCGGCTGTCCCGCGCCGCTCATGTCCTGTCCACTCTGCGACGATACCGGTTGGAAACCTGTCGACGGCGATTCTGCGCGCCGCGTCGTCCGCTGCGACTGCTGGCGCGACGGGCTCGCCACGCGTCTCCTCGAGGACGCGCGGATTCCGCCGCGCTATCGGAAGTGCGATCTCGAGACGTTCGTCACCTACCCGAACGAGAAGCTGCTGAATGCGGTGAGGCAGGCGAAGAAGTTCGCCGACGAATTCCCTGAGCCGCGCAAGGGCCTCTGCCTGATCGGCCCGCCGGGCATCGGCAAGACGCATCTGTCGGTGGCGATTCTGCGCCATGTGATCCTGCAGAAAGGCGCGCGCGGATTGTTCTATGACGTCCGCGATCTGCTCCGCGTCATCAGGAGCACGTACAACCCGCTGGTGCGTACGGCGGAGATGGACATTCTCCGGCCGGTGATGGAAACCGATCTGCTCGTCCTCGACGACATCGGCTCGGAGAAAACGTCCGAGTGGGTCGAGGAGACGATGAACCTGATCGTGAATACGCGCTACAACGAGCGCCGCCATACGATCTTCACGTCGAATTACGAAGACACGCCGGAGGACGCCTCGGCCGACAGCCAGGACTTCACGCTCAAGGAGCGCATCGGGTTCCGCATTCATTCACGCCTGCACGAGATGTGCGAGTTCCTCGAGTTCGACGGCGCCGATTACCGCCATGCGCCGACCAATGCTGGGGCTGACGACCTGCTGGCCTTGTGGAAGCGCAAAGGGCAAAACGGCGGTCGCCGGGCGCTGCCCGCACGGGCGAAAGCGCCGATCCGCGCGCACATCAAGCACCCGGAGCCGAAGGGGGGAGACCTCGGGTGGACCGGAGGTAAGGCGGGGTCCTGACCCGGGAAGCGGGATCCGGGAAGCAGGATCCGGACACGAAATGCTCGGTCTGTATATTCACATTCCGTTCTGCTCCTCGATCTGCAACTACTGCAACTTCAATCGGGGCCTGTTCGAGCCCGGGCTCAAGGACCGCTACGTGTCGGCGCTCGTGCGGGAGATCCGGACCTCGCCGTTCGCCGGCGCGGCCGCGGATACGATTTTCTTCGGCGGCGGCACCCCCTCACTGCTCGATCCGCCTGAGATTGCGCGCATTATCGAGGCGTGCCGTGACGCGTTCGAGGTTGCGGCGGACGCCGAGATCACGCTCGAGACCAATCCCGAAACCTCGACCGGGTCCCGGATGGAAGATTTCCGGGAAGCGCGCGTCAATCGCGTGAGTTTCGGTGTCCAATCGTTTCGTGACGAGGAGCTCCGGCGCCTCGGACGGATCCACTCCGCCGGCAGGGCCCTCGACGCAGTCGCGGAGGCGCGCGCCGCGGGCTTCGACAACATCTCGCTCGACCTCATGATGTGGCTGCCGCAGCAAACGCCCGCCGACTGGCGCGAGAGCGTCGAATCGCTGATCGACGTCGGTCCCGAACATGCGTCGCTCTATCTGCTCGAGCTGTATCCGAACGCACCGTTGAAGGAGGACATGGCGCGCGCCGGCTGGTCGGTGGCGCCTGACGACGATGCGGCGGACATGTATCTGTGGAGCATGGAGCGCCTCGAGCAGGCCGGCTATCGGCAGTACGAGATCTCGAATGTTGCGAGAGCTGGCCGGGCGTCGCGGCACAATCTGAAGTACTGGCAGGACGGCGAGTGGATCGGCTTCGGATGCGGCGCGCACTCCACACGCGGGGGTGTCCGCTGGAAAAACGTGTCCGCGACCGGCGAGTACATCGATCGGATCGCGGCGGGACAGTCAGCCATCATCGATCGCCGCGAGCTGACGCGCGACGTCCAGCTCGAAGAGGTGCTCTTTACCGGCCTCCGCCTGAGCGAAGGGATCGAGATGGAGCAGGTGGGCGCCCGATACGGGAAGGACGTCTGGAAAACGTTCGGGGAGGCGTTGCAGCCGTCGCTCGACGCCGGCCTCGTCGTCCGGGATGGCGCGCGGCTGCGCCTGACGCGCGAAGGCATGCTCGTGGCCAATGAGATTCTGTCGGTTTTTGTCTAGGTACGGTAAAGTGTCCGCTTCCGATTTCTTTGCGTTCGATTAAGGAGGAGATTGAATGGGTCGCCCCCTCGCTTGTTCGACTTTTGCCCTGGCATTGGCGCTGTCACCCGCCGTGCTGTTCGCTCAGGCCGCTCCGCCGGCACAGCAACCGCCCGCTCAGCAGCCGCCCGCTCAGACACCGCCCGCGCAGACGCCACCCGCGCAGCCCGCCGCGCCGAAAGTGGGATATACGACGCCCGCCGGCGTGCTGCTCGTGCAGATCAAGCCGGATCAGACGGCCGCCTTCGAAGAGCTCGTCTCGAAGCTGAAGGCGGGCATCGCGAAGACGTCCGACGACATGCTGAAGAAGCAGGGCGAAGGGCTGAAGGTGTTCAAGGCGACCGAACCGTTCAACAACAACACGCTGTACCTCGTGATGTTCGATCCGGTCGTGCCAAACGGCGAGTACGAGCTGTTCAGCATGCTGCAGAAAACAATGACGGCCGACGAACTCCGCGCGCCGGGAACCGCGGATATGTGGAAGCGCTTCCAGAGCGCTTTTGCGGCGGGGCTGGGCAAGCTTAGCCTCACGCCCGTCGGTCAGTGACCGCCTTCGGCGGAAGGTAAAAGGGAGAAGGTAGAAGGTAAAAGGAATTTTTCCTTTTTCCTTTTACCTTTTTCCTTCGTCAGAACTTCAAATTAATCCCGGCGTAGAATCGTTTCGGATTGCTGTAGAGCGGCGAGCCGTGCAGCGTGTGCACGCGGTAGTCCAGCCGCAGGCGCAACGGCCCGACCAGCTTCATTTTGACGCCGCCCCCCACGTTGATCCCCAGGTTGGTTTCCGACATGTCGTTCAGTGTTTCGCGGAAGACGCCGCCGCCCATCGTGCCGTAGAACTGCATCCCCCCGATCGGCACCGGGGTCTGCAGCAGTCCGTTGAACATGAACGTCCGCAAGCTGGGCGCTTCCTTCGAGAGGTCTTCGTTCGTGTGCGCGTACTCGAACTCGAAGCCGACGATCAGCAATCCTGTGCCGACGGCCAATCCCTTCGCCAGCCGGTTGGACGGCGTGGAGCTCGAGCCGATGAATCCTGTGACGTCGGCCGAGGCCGGCTGCGCCGTGACAAGGAAAAAGGTAAAAGGTAGAAGGTAAAGGAGCACTCGACAGAGAACGCGCGTCATGCAGATCAGCATATCGCTTTATGGACTTCAGACTGACTGACGATCAGCAGCTTCTCCGGCAGACGGTTCGCGAGTTCGCCGAAGCGGAGATCCGTCCCCACGTCATGGAGTGGGACGAGGCGCAGCATTTCCCCATGGATCTGCTGCCCAGGCTGGCGCACCTCGGCCTCACCGGCATCCAGTTTCCCGAGCAGTACGGCGGCGCCGGCATGTCGGCGGTCGATTACTGCATCTGTATCGAGGAGCTCGCGCGCGTCTGCCCGGCCATCGCGCTGTCGGTCGCGGCGCACAACGGCCTCTGCACGTCACACATCGCGATGTTCGGCAACGACGCCCAGAAGGACGAGTATCTGCCGCGGCTCGCCGGCGGCAATGTGCTCGGGGCGTGGGGGCTTACCGAGGCGAACGCGGGAAGCGACGCCGCCGGGATGCGCACCATGGCTGTCCGGCAGGGCGCCGACTGGGTGATCAACGGCTCGAAGACCTTCATCACGCACGGCCGCATCGGCGGCGTGATGGTCGTCGTCGCGATCACCGATCGCACGAGGGGCCATCGCGGGATCTCGGCCTTCATCGTCGAGCACGGGACGCCCGGCATGAGCCCCGGAAAGAAAGAGAACAAGCTCGGCATGCGGGCGAGCGACACGAGCGAGGTCGTGTTCCAGGACTGCCGTGTGCCCTCGTCGCATCTGCTCGGCGAGGAAGGACAGGGGTTCATCAACACGCTGCAGGTGCTCGATGCCGGCCGGATCGGCATTGCCGCGCTGTCGGTCGGTCTTGCGCAGGGCGCATACGAAGCCGCGCGCAACTACGCGCGCCAGCGGCGCCAGTTCGGCCAGCCGATCGCCGGGTTCCAGGCGATCCAGTGGAAGCTCGCGGACAACGCGACCCGCATCGAGGCGGCGCGGCTGCTCACGTATCGCGCCGCATACCTCAAGGATCGAGGCGTGCGCACGACGCGTGAATCGTCGATGGCGAAGTTGTTCGCCAGCGAGATCGCGGTCAAGGCTGCCGACGACTGCGTCCAGATCCACGGCGGCTACGGGTTCGTGAAGGACTACCCGGCCGAGAAGTACTTTCGCGACGTGAAGCTCCTGACCATCGGAGAAGGCACGAGCGAAATCCAGCGCCTCGTCATCGCGCGCCAGCTGCTCGGACAGTGAGCACGAACAGCCTCTCCGAGCGGGTCCTCGCCGGGGACGTCCGGGCCATCGCGCGCGCGATTTCGCTCATCGAAGACGAGTCGCCAGCGGCGGCCGATCTGGTTCGCCGCATCTTTCCGTCCACCGGCCGCGCGTACCTCGTCGGCGTCACCGGCCCGCCCGGCGCGGGCAAGAGCACGCTCGTCGATCGGCTGACGGCCGAGCTCCGCGGCGCGGGGCAGACCGTCGGCGTCATCGCCGTCGATCCGACGAGCCCGTTCAGCGGGGGCGCCATTCTGGGCGACCGCGTTCGCATGCAGGCGCACGCGGGTGATCCTGGCGTGTTCATCCGCAGCATGGCGACTCGCGGCCATCTCGGCGGACTCGCGCGCGCGACCGGGGAAGCGGCGCTGGTCCTCGACGCGGCCGGCAAGGATGTCGTGCTGATCGAAACGGTCGGCGTCGGACAGGACGAGATCGACATCGTGCGTACGGCCGACGTGTCGATCGTGACGGTGGTGCCAGGGTCGGGCGACGAAGTCCAGGCGCTGAAGGCCGGGATCATGGAGATCGCGGACATCTTCGTCGTGAACAAGGCCGATCGGGAAGGCGCGGACCGCATGGCCGCGTCGATCGAGGCGAACCTGTCGCTGCAGACGTTCGCCGCGGGCGAGTGGCGGCCGCCCATCCTGAAGACCGAAGCGACGACGGGCACAGGCGTTCCGGAGCTCGTCGCCGGCATCGAGCGGTTTCGCGCGCACACCGCCGCGACGCGAAGCACACGGCGCCGCGCGCGTGCAGAGTTCCGCGTCCGCGAGCTGCTGGCGCGGCGCTTCGCGGAGCACGTCGAACGAAATGTGCTCGCAGCCGGAGAATTCGAAGACATTCTCGATCGCATCGCGGCCCGGGAAATCGACCCCTACACCGCCGTGGACGCGATTCTGAAACGAGCCATCACATGAAGGTGCGCATCGATCACATCGGCATCGCGGTTGGCGACATCGCCGAGGCGCTCGCGTTCTACCGCGACGCGCTCGGGCTGGAGATCGAGCCGCCGGAAGACGTTCCCTCTCAGCGCGTCCGCGCGCACTTCATTCCAGCTGGCGAATCCGCGCTCGAATTGTTAGAAGCGACATCCGACGATTCACCGATCGCGAAGTACGTCGCCAGGCGCGGGCCGGGCCTCCACCACATCACCCTTCGCGTCGACGACATCGCGGCGGCGCTTGCCCAGCTGAAAGCACGCGGCGTGCGGCTGATCGACGAAAGTCCGCGGCCCGGCGCGCACGGATCGCGCGTGGCGTTCATCCATCCGTCGAGCGCGCATGGCGTGCTGGTGGAACTGAAGCAGGCATGACGCTCGGCGATCTCGAGCTGACGCCGCTCCTCGACGGATTCCTGCGCCTGGACGGCGGCGCAATGTTCGGGGTCGTGCCGAAGCCGCTCTGGGAGCGGCGCGCGCCCGCGGACGAACGGAACCGTATCCGTCTGGGCATGCGGCCGCTGCTCGTTCGCGGGTCCACGAAGACGCTGCTCATCGACGCCGGCATCGGCGGCAAGATGGATCCGAAGAGCGTCGACATCTACGGCATCGATCGCGCAGGCGGCCTCGATCGGAGTCTCGAGGCGGCCGGGCTTTCATCGGATGATGTGGAGGTCGTGCTCGCGTCGCATCTGCACTTCGATCACGCCGGCGGCTTCACCGACCTCGCCCAGGACGGATCGCTCATCCCGCACTTCCGCAAAGCACGATACGTGGCGCGCACCGGCGAGTGGGAGGACGCCACCCATCCGCACGAGCGCAACCGCGCGAGCTACCTTGCGGAGAATTTCGTCCCCCTCCGTGATGCCGGCGTCATCGACTTTGCGTCCGACGACGCGGAGATCATTCCAGGCGTCCGCGTCATGCGGACGGGCGGTCATACGATGCACCACCAGATTGTGCTGATCGAGTCTGGCGGCCGGACCGCCGTGTTTGCCGCTGACCTCATCCCCACGACGGCACACATCGATCCGCCCTGGATCATGGGCTACGACCTGTATCCGATGGAGACGCTCGCGTTCAAGCGCACGTTCGTGCGCGAGGCCATCGCGCGCGAATACGTGATCTTCTTCGAACATGATCCGGCGATCTCCGCGGGCTATATCCGCGAACGCGACGGGAGGAAGTACGTGGAACCGATCAACGCTTGAAGTATCATTCCTGCGGACGAGCGCAGGGCGATTCCGGTGACCGACACAGGCATCTTCAAGAGCAGCCACCAGGTGTGGCAGCGCGCCAATATCGCGGCGGCCACGGCGTACTTGCGCGAAGTGCTCGCAAACGATCCGCACAACGCGCGCGTCAAGGCGATCTACGAAGGGCTCCTCGACGTCGTCGAGCCGACGCGGCGCCTCGAGCGGCAGCGTGCGCACGGCGGACCGCAGGGCCCCGAACGCCGTTCCGGCGGGGACCGCCGCTCCGGCAAGGACAGACGCAAGGGATGACGACGATCGGCATCATTGGCGGCAGCGGTCTGTATGACATGGCGGAGTTGACCGGCCGCAGCGAAGAAAGACTCTCCACTCCCTTCGGCGAACCTTCGGCCCCCTACGTGACGGGCACGCTGCGCGGCAAGCAGGTCGCCTTCCTCGCGCGGCATGGCATCGGGCATCGCCTCCTTCCGAGTGAGCTGAACTTCCGCGCGAACATCTTCGGGTTCAAACAGCTCGGCGTGGAGTACATCCTCTCGGCGAGCGCGGTCGGCTCGTTGAAAAAGGAATACCGTCCGCTCGATCTGCTGATTCCCGATCAGTTCTTCGATCGGACCAAAGGACGGGTTTCGACGTTCTTCGGCCGCGGTCTCGTCGCGCATGTCGGCTTCGCGCATCCCTTCTGCAGTCCGCTGAGCGACGTCGCCTACGAGGCGGCGCAAGCCGCGGGCCTCGGCCGTGCCCCTGGCGCGGGGCCGCAAGCGCCGCCGATGGTCCACAAGGGCGGGACGTACGTGTGCATGGAGGGACCGCAGTTCTCGAC
>Ga0075424_100000619_pt1 | contig 28405 bp, 19 predicted proteins | sample SoiMethybrSBSTD3_FD_75301 | JGI IMG/M metagenome (GOLD analysis project Ga0075424, IMG submission 75301) | Bulk soil microbial communities from a Populus tree surrounding site in Tennessee, USA - Soil MetaG P. TD hybrid SBSTD3 | ecosystem: Environmental > Terrestrial > Soil > Tree plantation... | reverse complement strand
GCGGATTGGAAAATGTGGTTGGGATTGGCGGCGCTGTAGGGATAGCCTGTCTTCACCTGGCTCAGTGTTGCCGTGATGACCAGTAGGCGATGTGGGTAGCTGCATATCCGTCTTAGGCGATTAATGAAGATGGGCCGGTTGACAGTCAACGAATGCACAAGGTCGGGCAAGGCCTTGCGCTCGACCACACACCGATCCTCCAGGCCGGCAACGGAATAGTCACCCAGCTTCAGCGCCTTTTTCTCAACTCCAGCGAACCAGCCTTCAAATCGTGAAAAATCAAACGGGTTTTGCTCGCGGGTGTCGACCAGTATCGTCCCGCGTGGAGCCTTCAATTGCGTGCCACCCCGCTCCGCCAGCGCGGGAATTGCAGGCGGCGCAACCGGCGCATCGCCCATGTGCCACGCCAGCGGCGATTGGATCAATGTTGGGGATCGTCTCCTCATTTCCCGCTCCGGTTATGCTGCTGCTTTCTACGCATACTCGTGGTGCAGTCCACCGAGTATAGAACGGGAGATCACCGGTGTGTTTACTTCGATGGATCTCACCTTTGGGCTGGGTCGCACGTCGCCTTTCTGTGTTTCATCCGGAATCCCGGGTCCCAGGCTGCTGTGAGGGCGCCGCAGTTGTAATGCTGAACCCACTCACGAAGAATGCGCCGTAAATGACTCTCGTGGAGTGGAATCATGAAATCCAGGCATTCGCGCCGTATGGTTCCCACCAATCGCTCACAGTAGGCGTTAGCCTTCGGCGATTGTGGCGGAGTGACCAAGATCCTTAAGCCGAATCCTTGTCTCAACTCTTGATCCAGCCCCGCGGAGAAGATCGAATCACGGTCATGGATCACAAATCGATAACGCTTATCTTCAGAGAGGCCGTCCCGAAACTGCCTGCAAAGTCCATTCGGCGGTGGGATGCGCCGTGACGTTGAAGTGCTGAATCCGTCGCGAGCCGAGTTCCAAAATTAGAAACACGTACAGAATCTGGAACCGCGTCGTTACGGCGACCAGGAAGTCGCAGGCAACGATCGCATCGGCGTGATTGCGCACGAATGTCGCCCAGCGCTGGGACGAGGCTCGTCTCCCTCCTCGGTCCCTGGGTTCCCATGGCCAGTACTTACGCACGGTTCTGGGGGACACCAGAATGCCGAGTTTCAGATATAGTTCCGCTGCCACTCGCATCTGTCCCCAGGTCGGATTCTCTCCTGCCATGCGCACGATCAATGCGCTAATCTCAGGATGAAGCGTCGGTCGACCTGGCCGGGGCTTCCGTCGCCAGAAGAGCTTGAAGCCCTTGCGATGCCAGCTGATCAGAGTGTCCGGTTTGACCACCAGCAGAGCATTTTTCCAGTCGAACATCGGAGACCAGACGACGAGAGTGTAGCGAGCCGCGTCCGTCAGCGGTTGCGGCTGCATTTTGTGTTCCTTGTAAAAAGCCAACTGCTTTCGCAGAAACAAGTTCTCGGCTGCCAACGAGGTACGAGACCGAACCAACGCTTTCAGGAAGTTGCCGAGGTTGGAAGTGACTGCTAGTGCGACCGCGACGATGGATCTCAGACACGGCATGGCGACGGGATTCTACAGAATGGTCAGGGAATGGGAATCAGAAATAGAGCCGCAGCCAGGAAGAGGAACTCACGGGGAAGGAACCGTGTCTTCTGAACCGCGTGGGTGGCTGACGGAATTTCCGCGTACCACAGGGGTGCTGCGCACGCTTTTTCAGCGCGATCGAATTTTCGGTAGGGACAGGACGTCATCGACCTACCAACCGTGTGATTCACTCTCCCCGCTCCTATACCTCATCCTTATCCTTACTTTTACCGAGATCGAGTTTTCGGTAGGGACACATGCCAATCAAGAGGTACCAGCCAACAAACCAACTTTTGCCCTCGCTACATGTCGATTACATAGGGTGGAGTAAATTCAGGTACGCCCGCGTGCCTGCCCGTGATCCAGCGAAGCACGTACACGTGCTTCGGATCAGTCAGACCGTGAGTAATGGAGTTTGGGATCACTTCGAGCAAAGTGTGAGCTCCAATATCCTGGAAGTAATCAATGTCGGGCTCGACTTTAATGCACTGCGTTCCGTCAATGGTTTTGGTGTCCTGTTCATGAAAAGTAAGCTGGACATTGGCTTCACCAAATTGGATCTGCTTAAAGCTGCTCGTCGCACCGGGATGGAATAATCCCGGGCTAGGTTCCGATGCAAATTCACCCTCGATAGCAGCCCGACGAACTTGATCGAGCAATCCCTGGTTGGCGTAACCGAAAAAGCGGTCCTGGGCCAGCGATTCGTCCCAGAGAATCTCTTTGAAGTACTCCAATGGTGTTTTCGAGGGCAATTGGATTACTTCCATCGCCGTTGCAAGATTGAGCAACGAAGCCAAAGCCGCAGACCGGCTTTGGACCAGGCTTTCGTAGCGCGCCTGCGTCTCCGCATCGGACGCGCCGACCGAGAGGAAAGCCGCGATGACGGGGTCGCCTGCTTTCAGCGACTCCCATGTTTGGAATTTGAAGTCCGCATTTCTCTCGAGGAGCATGAGATCTACCATCGCGACTGCTTTGGGCGAGATGAGGACAGGACTGAACCCCGCTCCTACATACCCATCGCTCCAAACGTAAACCCGGCAATTGTCCTGCAAGTTGTCGTGAAAGGGTAGGCTGAAGAATGTTGTCGGTCCAGGGCGATAGTTGTTGAACAGTTGATTTTGGAATCCATCGAAGATGCGGATGAGGAAGTCCCCTCCCTGGATCGGCTGGCGTGTGCCGTCGTAGACGGTGACCACCATCGTCGCCTGGTTGCCGGGGGCGGCTTTTTTGACCCTAACCGACTTCGATTTCTTGGCAGTTTTCTTTTTTGGCATTGGTGAGTCCTCGATTCTGACGGGCCGATTCAGCCGCCCGCCGAATTCGATGAAGTCTCATAGACGAATTGGGTTCGAGGTTGGGGCGGAGCCCGCTGCGGCGTTCAAAAGGCTGCTGAAATAGTCGTTCAACAGTCGATTCGAGGGATCGTAGGTCTTTCTAGTGTCGTCAATGATCTTCAATCGCGGGCCCAGGGCCTTGTTGGCAATGGCAGGCGTGACCCCGAAGGTCTGATTCAGCAAGGGCATGCCATCTCGATCGCTGCAGAACTGGTTATAGTCGGAGAGGAAAGCTTTCCATCCCGGATTCGCCGTGGACACGGGATCAATGGTCAGGACATTTGAGTCATAGGAATATGAAAGCAATGAGCGCTGGTCTTTCGCGATGTAGTATCCGACGTAAAGCAAGTTGGTACGATAACCTTGGTTCTGATAGTAGTCACGGCAGAACTGGCAAAACTCGGGCAAAACCTTGGGAAAAACATCTTCGTCAAAAGCAAACAGGCTGAATGTGTAACGGCTGTCGTTAGACACCTCGGGGTATCGAATGATCTGATCGGTGGGAATTGTGTTGTCGCTGACGACGATGTTCTCAAGTTTGAAACGCCAGATGGCGTTGAACCCGTCAACCATGGCGTAGCGAATCGTCGGGTCATCGACGTTTTGTTCTATATCGTGTCCAAATTTTGGGCCCGCCGTTCCCCAGAGATAGTTGCGCAGCTTCCATGAAAAGCGGTTTGGTTCACCTTGGGCGTTGGGGTTGTATCGCCTGAATTCGACCGTGATGAGTTCATCGAAGGGAAAAATGTAATACATCATGGCATAGTTGAGAGCTTTCAACTCCGGCAGTTGATCGACGAATTCCTGGATACCGAAGGTCTTGTGATGGACCGCCATCGGCAAAAGTGGCCGGATGCGATAGGTCACTTCGTAAATGATTCCAAACAAGCCATAGCTAGAGCGGATTTTCTGCATCAAATCAGAATCCGTATCGTCGCTCACCTCCAGCAAATTGCCCGAAGGCAATGCCATCTTCACGCCAGTGATGTAAGACCCTACTTGTCCGTACTCTCCTGGCATAGACGAGTCCTTGGTGCCTGCGCAAGCCGCGCTGCCCGCCGAGAGGCTGCCGATCTCGGTGTTCACATAGAACTGCAACTTGCGCTTCTCGAGTTTCTCGGCAATGTCAATGTGAACCGCACCGGCTTCCACGGTCACGGAATCGGTCCCAATGTTCAGAATACGATTCATCTTCATCTTAATGAGCGTGCCGCCATCCGCTGCGCCGCATGGTGCGGTGGAATGGTTGGAACCGACGGCACGTACTGGTGAGGGATACTGATCAGGATTCTTGAGAACGTTGATGATGTCGTCTACGGTGTGCGCGTCGACCACTACCTTTGGGTGAGATACCAAGTCACCAAACCAGTTCGTTACAGTTGGGTCTACCATGCCAATCCTCTTCTGAGACTTTAGCGAGCGCCTAGATTTCCTTGGGAATGCGGCCCACTTAGGGCCTCAGCTTCGCTTCATTACGTAATAGAGAGCGAAACTATTGGCAAATGGCTCGAGGTAATCCCGTAAAGCGGGCAACGCGAGCGAATCCAAGTTCTTGGTGGCCCACTTCCCGATGACGGTGTCCACGCCCACCAACCGCATGTCCTGAAGCGCCGGGACCCTAGCGTTTACCGTCGTTCCGTCCGGCAGTTTCAGGGTAAGTCCGGTATCTGAGGTGAAGGTGAGGGGCACAACCGGCGGCTTTGGATAGCTCAGCAGCGCAACATTGGGGTGGTCAAGGAATATGAAGTTACCACTCCATTCCCCAGCGAGCTGTCCAGCCGTCGCGGGCGGGCTGCTCCCCAGAAGCAGGTGGTAGTCGTCCATCGACATGTATTCGAATCCGTAGCTGTAGCGTTCCAGCACAAACGTTGCGAACTCGATGCCGTTCGGAAAGTCTCCCAAGTGCATGACACCGATCGCGTTATTTTGGTCCACGATCTTGATCGTGTCGTAGACCTGTTTATAGGGATTATTACGGTAGTGCAGCAGAAGTACCTGGTCGCCTTTTCGGAAATAGCGCCGGTGGTCATCGGGGTAGGAGACTAAGCGCACTTCGGGATCGCCAGGAATGGCGGTCAAGTCATAGTTGACGACCCTTCCCGTGGCCACACCGTTTTGCACTTTGTCAAAACGTTTCCAGAAGCTGCCGCCCGCGAAGAATTGTCCGGCTTTTGCGGCCTCGGCGGCCAGACTCGCGTTGCGCACGCGCTCTTCCCAGCCGAGCAGACCATCCTTAGCAAAAGAGCCCTTCCAAAACAGGTCGCGGTTGATGCGCCGATTGGGTGAGTCAACACTGACGGCCTGAGTATTTATCAATTTGTTCAGACCCAGGCTCGTCGCATCGTGCAGAATCGCCTGCAGGTCGGGCGTCGCTTTCGTACTGAAGTAGTCGGGCGAAGTGGCCCCGCGCAACAACTCCTTCTTGACATCGAGTTCCAGAGGTCCGCTATCTGGCGACAAGGGATCGTATTCGCGCCCTACAAACTGAGCGGTGAAAGCGAGGAAGCGCATCCGGGCCTGAAGCATGAGGAGCGGATTATCGGTACCTGTGACCGTAAAGGATCCAAGGAACGCTGTGAAGCCGCCCAAGGCGGCAAGATTCTCGAAAGTTCGAAATTTCAGGTAAGCCAGGCCGATCGCAGTTAGTTTGTCTCCATCGCGCCTGAAAACTTGACAGTAGACAGTCGTGTAGTCCCCCAGCAGTTCCAGAATTGCCTGCGCCGGGCCGCCTCCGTTTCGCTCCATGTACTTCACACCCTGAAAGACAAAGCCCGTTCCGTTGTCCGAGCGAAATTCCAGGTGATAGCGCATTTCCGCTTCGCCGGTGGATGAATTGACGATTAAGTAGTTGAACGTGCTGGCCTGCTCGTCAAGTGAGAAGGTCACGTTCTTCTTTCCCCCCAGCGAGCCGAAGCTAATGGTGCCTTTCATCCCAGCTTCGTGTTCATAACCATCCACGAACTCGTTCACGTCCCGGGCGGTGATATGCAGCTGCACACTGCATAGGTTGGCGGTTGCATCGTCGGCCGCCGGAACGAGAGCCCCAATCTCCGAGGCACCTTCGTAGCCGAGTTGCGAGGTAGTGGCCCCATCGAAATACCAGCCGTCCATCTTCTCCTCGAAGCTTAGGCTGATGCCGTCAGGCAGATTCACGTCGAGAAACGGCCGCAACAGCAATTCGGTTGGCAGTGTCGTGGCGCCCGTCTTGGTCAACGTGTAATACAAGCCGAGTTCGTTCGAGCCAGCCCGGGTGTGAAATATACCCAAGTCGGTACTGCCGCCTAGCAAAGCAGCCATACCGGGCAGCGCCGCCGTAACATATTTTCCCACCATGAAATCGTCGCTGATCTTACGAATTTCGTCGTGGAAGGGAGTGAAGTCATTGAGCTGGAAATGGTCCTGAGTGAAACTGGGAACGACCAGTCCTTCGATCAAACCTGCAAACTGGTACCGGCTCTCCAGCCTCCCATCGGGTTTGAGGTCAAATTCGAGAAACGCTGCCGACCCGAGATGGTTGTTATTGCTGACGATGTCCATGCGCCATACGCCGTTCAGGTCTTCTTTCTTAGGAACGGATCCGTCGGCGAACAGAGCATCATGATCGGTCACCGTCATGTCGTCGAACGTGTACAGCCGGGTCATGGGGAAAGTGAAGACGCGAGCGCCATTAGGGTATTCGCCAAGGTACACACGGCCGATCAGCAGATTGCCGTTAATCTGCTTGAAGATGTCATAGAAGCCGGTCCAGGGCGGGTCGAGGTAGCGAAGGAGAATGTATTTTCCAGGTTCGAGTGTGCCGTTCTGACGATCGATTGTCACTTCCTCTAGCGAATTGCGCGCGTTGATGTGCCCGTCCGTGTCACTTGTCACGCCGAGGTATCTGCCGTCTTGTTTGAAGAATCGTTTCTTAAACCCGGTAAAGATGGCCGACGACATCGCGTTCAGAATGCTGCCGTTCGGGAAGAAACCCTTCCAGTAGACATCGTTCCGAATCGTGCGGGTCGCGATGTCGATCAGCGGGGCATTGCCCTGGTTCACAAAACCATCGATTGGCAGGGTGTTGCAGCGGCGAATCAGCTTCTCCAGTTCCGACTCGTTCCGACGAATAACATCCAAGGGATCGATACTGGAGACGCTGACTGTCGTATTCGGTTGGGGATACGCCTCGCCGTTCATTTGGCGAATCTTGCGGTCCGCGATGCGTTCTGACAAGGCAGCGATAGTCAGGAATGGGTTCACGCCGAGGGCAGTCGGAATGAGAGAACCATCGGCGACAAACAGGCCATCATGAATCGAGCCGTCTCCGGAGAACACCCGTCCGAATTGATCGACCGCACCGTGCAGATAGTCGTCGCCCATCGGACACCCGCCTAACGGGTGAGCCGTAATGAGGTGCCCGGCGTTGAAGACGCTCCACGTGGGATTCGAAATGTATGAGGCGCCCAGCGTACGGGCATGTCGCCGCAACTCCTGGTTCATGCGTGTGAAGAGGATCTCTTGCCCAACGTCGTCCCACTCGATGGTCATGCTGCCGTCGGGCTCGAACGGATTCGTGGAGAAGTTCATTGTCCCGCGGGCGTCATCCAGTCCCATTACCAGGTAGAGCATCGTGTGGTTGAGCGCGCCGTCGCGCGTGTACCAGGCGGAAGGATCAAGTGCAGAACCAATGTCAGTTTGGATGCGTGCGTTTTGCTGAGCTTCGTTGGTGCCGGTCGTAGGCTCGCCCCGGAGCGCCGCAAAGACTGTCTTTGCCGCCTGTATGTAGGCACTCGGAAACGAGAAGTCCTCGACTGCGATGCGCTGGTCGACCGGTGCAGTAGGGTTGTAACGAACCGCGGCCACAATGGACGGTCCCGGGGGCGCGGATTCATCGGGCCGAGATAGGCGTTTGCCGTAACCGAGGACGTCCGTGGCATTGTCCCCGTCGTACGCCAATCCGAAAAAGTCGCCGTTGCCACTGAAGCCTGTGCCCAATGCCGGTGAGACCTTCAGCCCATTGAACTCCGAACGCAATAGGATTTCGGTGGTGTTGACCGAGCCGGCCGAAAGGATCACATTCTGGGCTTCCAGTGTGAACGACTCCTCGCCATCCCAATCGACGTGCGTGCCATGAATTCTCCAGTTCCCCTGGCCCAGTTTTTCCACCCACTCCACCTTGGCCTGGGTGAAGATGTCGACCCCGTTCTTGGCTGCCAGAGGCAGGTAATTCATGTATAGGGTGTTCTTCGCGCCAAAGTTACATCCGGTCACACAGTCGCCGCACTCGGTGCACGGATGCTGAATCACTCCGTGTGGATTAGGGCCATCGATCTGGAAGTTAACTGCTACATTTAGGCGTTGGGCATCCATTCCAAGCTGGGCGGCGCGCTTGTCCAAGGCCTGGACCTTGCGCAGGTTGCTGGCATTGGGAACCGGCAGTGCGGCCAGCATCGAACGCGCTCGTTCGTAGTACCGCAGCAGCTCCGGATACCGGATGTCCTTGGGCCAGCCCCCTCGCTCGAAAAGATCGGCGTCTGGAATAAGCGCTACGTTAGCGTTGATCAGCGAAGTGCCGCCGAGGCCGGAGCCTTTAATGATGGATATGTCCTTGTAGGTCAGGAACTCGTAGAGACCAAGCTTGTTCAAATCGCTTCGTGTATTCAGCAGAATGCTGGGGATATCATCCGGGAAATCGCCCACCGCCCATTCCTTGCCGCGCTCGAGGAGGCAAGTCGTATGAGCTGGCTGGATCGCAGAAATTCGGGCTGCGGTGATCGAGCCACCGTAACCTGATCCAACAACGACAAAGTTGTATTTCTGCTTTCGTTGGCCCCATGAAATGGAGAGCATGTATCCTCCGCTCTGCCCGGCCAGATTGACGGTGGAAACGGTCGAAGTCGTTTATTGCCTCGCGGTCGCGCGAGTAGGCCGAGGAAATCAGCTGGTTTCGGTAGCCGAGGGTGGGCGCTGTCTTCTCCTCGGAACATCGGGCGAATCCACGATCACCATAGAATACATCAACATCGATACGTTGAGGCGGGTGGCCGAGCATGGATTGGTTTTAACTTCAGCCACAGTCTCGGTGTCCGGCTATTTGGCCACTGGAGAATTATTTCGTTTTTTTAGCGAGGCAGTGGGATACCCACACCCAACATTGCACCAAAGCTCTGCGCTCCGCGAATGAGTTGCTATATAGGCATGGGTACGCTTCTTAGCTCGGGAGGAGCTGATTTGTCTGAACGGAGGGCAGTCGAGTGGACAATCTGGACAGAGATGTGTTCCTTTCGCATGCGTCCGAAGACAATGAACGGAAAATTTTAGTGCGAACTGAATCTGTGCTGGAACACGGCCAGAGCCTGTGGATTGCGCGCCTCCTTCGTCTGAACGAAACCGGAGTCCGACGAGACGGTGAAGGCGCGTGTCTTGAGCTTTACACACGACGCCCATCTCAGCACCTAGGAGCCCGTCCGAGAATTGCGTTTTGAAAGGCGTTGCAGGGACCGAGAACCTAGTTGTGAAAGTAGTCAGGCAGAGTTCTCCCCACGAAGTTCGGAGCGGTGCTGCCGAGAGCAGCCCTGACCTTTATGTGTAATAGCTCAGACTTGATCGGACATCTGGGTTGAAGTTCAACGGGCCGTACACGCTGGCCGCGCCTCCGCCCGCGCTCCGCTGTGCAGGGCTCCGCTCCGGCTCCGGCGCGGAGGGAAAGTTACGGTCAAGCATTTTCTCCCGCGCCAGAGAAACCGAGTCCAAGAAGGTCTGCACCGGAGTCTTGCCGTAACAGTACTTGCCTGAGTGCGGACGTGTCCGATTGCTCGTCGAGCCAGGCATCGAGATCCGTCTGCAGTTCCTTCAAGCTGGTGTAGAGCTTCTTGCGAAAGGCCGTCGGGTAAAACTCTTCCTGAATGGTGCGGTGGAAGCGCTCGCAGATGCCGTTGGTCTTTGGATGCCGCGCGCCTTGGTCCGGCTGTGGTCGATGTTCTCCGATGCCAGATACGGTGCGTACTCGTGGTGCTCACACTGTCCGCAGTATTCCCTGCCGCGATCGGTGAGAAGGCGCTGCCAAGGGATCTCGTGCTCCTCGAAGAAGGGCAGCACACGGTCGTTCTCGATTCGTCCCCATTCTCGCCAGTCATCCCCGATTGGTATCTCTAAACGCCATCCGCTTTTCCACAGCAATCCGCGACTGCTCAAACAGCTCCTCGATGGTCAATAGAGGTTTTGGGCCAAAGGCTTCCGAGCCCATGAAATACCCCAGCCCACGGTAGCTTTCGAATTGCGACTCACTGAACCACTGATCGGCGGTAGTCTCGTGAGGGAAATCGGGATTGAGTTTTTGGTATTGCATTATTGTGGGAGGCTCTTTCCCATTCAGCGATGACTTGAAGTAAAGGAGCAGGCCGTCTTCGTTTTCGGGACTGCCATCGATCGCGGAATACCTGATCCGGGCGACGCTATAGTGCAGATGACCGTCATGTTCGCGTCCGATACGTATGCCGCTGGGGAATTCCATTGGAATGCCCAAATCGGTTCGAATCTTGCGCACAGCATTCCCGAGATCTTCAAAGACATAGTCTTTGTCACAACTTCCGTCGACGACGAGGATATGGCGACATCTGCGTAATACCATCTCGTAGAGGCCCAGGTTTTCGAAATGTCCGCCGTCTGACAGGTACGCCCACTCGTTCCTTTCATTGGTCCAACCAAACAGTTCATCCAGAAAGGAACGGAGAGCCCAGACCGGACCATCCCGCATCCAGGTTTTATCGCCTCCAAAGCCGGGATTTCCCAGCCAACAGCCGAGCCGTGCATTGAACAATGTCATTACGATTGTCAGTAACGGCGATGAATGATATCCCATGTTCGGGGATGCAGCGGCACCTGAGATAGTCACAGCGCCTCCCAGAGTCATGCCGTTTTTCTCGTCGCTGTATTCCCTCACCGGACGGTACCCCCACCATAGACTTCCGGCATGCAGGGGTGAAGCCGTGAAGGAAGCGGCCTTGCGCTCCTGCCAGGCCAGTTCGCTGCCGGCAACCAGGTTCAATGCCATATTGACCACATGCAGCGGCTTTCGTCGTAGATCTTTCAGGAATAGGTTGTCGTGAGGATCGAATCCCGTGAACAGATTGGGGGTACGGTCTTTCTTCTTCCGCGAAGCTCCGAGATAGGCGCGGATCAGGCGCGATTTGTACATTCCATGCAGGGAAAACTTATTGACATTCACAAACAGTGCTGCCAGACAGCAAATCGCGACTTCGAGAAAAAGTACGGTGCTCTCGGTCTGCCAGCGACCCGGCGGCATCGAGGCCTGCCGGAGGAATGCATTCTGGCTGTCGACCACCATGCCTCCGGTCGGCTCAGGGAAGATCCTGAACCACTGCGGGAACTTCCGTACAAGATTTTCGTTGAGCGCGCTCAAGGCCAACAACAAGAACAATACAAAGCCAGGCAGGAGAAGCCGGATCGCTGCTTCCTTATACTTCCCAGCTTTCGATTCAGGCAAGTCCTTTGCAGGTTTCTTGGTGTTCGTGCTCGCGCTAAATCCAAGCCGCCCCAAGATGCCACCCAACGTGGCTGCGATCACCGAATACAGCAATTGCAGTCCTGCCGGCCCGAATAGGCTCACGGCGGCGGCGAGCATCCACGACAACATGATTACCAGTGTCCATGCTCCATATCGGGCCAGCCATTCGCGATCTTCCTCCTTGGTTAGTTTGCTGGCGAGTCCCACAAGCAACGATTGGGCCAGAAACAGAATGAACTGTAGTATCGGGATAGCGAGCACTACAAACCATCGTTCCGCGATGACGTCCTGGTTCCAGCGGGCCGGGAGGAGACCAACGGCGATACTGACGAGCTCACCGCCGAGCAATCCCGCGATCATGAGGAACAACGTCGCAGTGAGCATCCAAAGCACAGGCAGACCGTCGCCGGCCTTCCTCTTGAAGATCACTGTAAGGCTGGCGACGATCGCCGCGACCAGAAGCAACACTGGGGGACCAATTGCGAAGCTTGACTCAGACCATGGTGGACCTTCCGATTTCCACCCGCATGCCAACGCCAAGTTAAACAACACCGACGCCAGGACCTGGGGCGCCAGAACCCCTGCCAGAAACCAACTTTGCTTCTTGTTCTGTATCCCAATGGTTGGAACTGACAAGGCGGCGTACACCACTGCAAAGATTCCCAGGATCGAGGCCGACGCGATCAACGTCAGGCAGGTCGATGAGAGTCCAGGCTGCCCTGCACCTTGCATTGATTGCCCGAAACCGTAATGCACGAGCACAAGCAGTAAGCGCGGGATCATTAGGACTGCTGCAATACACGGCAACAGAACCAGCCAGTTCAGGAGAATGTTTCGCACGACGGTGGCGCCCAGCGACCACGTATCAGCTGAACCGAGGCCCAGGCGCGGATTCAGATAATTGGAATATTGCCGTAGGTGGCGGACTGGCTCCGGCTCAGGATTGGTCTTGCGCTGGGCTCTGCCGGAAAGCTCATTAACTACTTCGCACAAGCCCTTCGGCGCGCGGTGTACCCAACTCGTGAACCATGAGCCAATGTAACCACCACCGGATACGGTGGAGAGGTAGTCGATTTCCCCGAGCAAGGTTAACTTGCCGGTTTGCGGATGAACCTTGGAGTGCTGAGCCAAGGCTTCCAGAATTCCCAAACCTAAGGTAGCGCTGCGAATTCCACCCCCGGAGAAGCACAGGGCGTTAAAGCCACGGGACCGCATCTTCTCGCACACGAAAGCTGCCAGGTCCTGTTCGGCTGCTCTAGCCGCATCCGCCCGCGGGCTGTGGGCTGCAATCTCATCTTTCTGGACCTCTCCACACTCCCGATTGTAGGTTTCCACCCGCTTGTCAAAGTCGTCCCCCAACTTTTCTTTAGTTAGAAACTCGTATTCTTCGCCAATCGCCTCCCAGATCGATAGCAGTTGCGTCTTCGATAGCGCCATCAAACTCCCCTGCGACCGCGGCACTCGCTGATATCCGCCTGTTACTGCGAAGATCAGAAGGTCTTCATGAATTCAATCAGGGCCCACTTGTCATCGTCGCTCAGAGGCGGCTCCTCGTTGAAGTAGCTCGTGCCAAAGTAGTGGCCACGATTCACCACAAAGTCCGGACATTTGCTAAGCGCCAGCATGGGCTCTACCAGGTTCGCGAACTGCTGGCGGGCTTGCTCGTCGGTAGCGTTCCTTGGGAGACGATGCAGATCGTGTTGCATCTTCCACAACAGATCGAAGACTTTTTTCCGCTGGTCCTTCTGACCGGCGGCATCGAGGTCCTCGCCCAACAAATCAAGATTGGAAAGCAGATTGACTGGAGTTCCCTTCGGGATTGGGCCGATTTCAAGCCCTCCTTCTCCGAACAGGGAAGGAAAAATTCTCTGCCCGAATCCCACCAGAGACTGGAGGAAATCCGGCAAGTATCCTGTGGGGACACGCAGATAGCTGGTATCGGTTGTTCTATCAATTACACCAGGCACCTTGTCTCCCAGCACCGGATCTTTCTCACGCCGCTCCGGCCACAGCAACTTCTGGATTGCATCTTCGAATGAGCCCATGCGGGCTTCCACCGAGGGCGAGGGATCGAACTTGCCCAGCGAGTTGTTTAAGAAAAAAGGTGCTGTCGACCAGAGACTGACCAGCGATGCCGGGCGAGTGTACCCCCTTCCACCAGCCGGCATTTTGAATTGCCGAGGCTCTCCGGTGAAGGGATGGTGCACAGTGATTGTCCCAACTGAAGGCAGGTCCTTATAGGTCCGAGACGAGAAGTTGTCCCAGATATTCCCCTCGATCGCGTTTGTTGCCAAGGGGCTGCACGCGTTGGTCTCCAGCAAGGTGACAGGGATGCGCAACTCGGTCGAAAGCAGATTTCCGTGCAGGAAGTCGTCGCGCAGAACGATCTCCCGCATTTTCGATTTGAATTCGTCGGACTTGGTCCAGTCCCAATACTTGTTCCAGCAGTTCAGATACTCGGGACCGGCGCAGCCTCCAGGGTCAACATCGGGCGCGGGCATCGGTATCTTGCTGGAATGGCAGCGGGCGCATCGTTCGGCAAAGACGACCTTGCCGTGCCGGACCTTCGCTTTGTCCTTGGTGAGATATTTGTCTCCGCCGGGAGCATTCTTCAAATAGTGCGGATCGGTGGCCTTGAGAAAAAAGAGCGCCATGTCCGGCGTCCATTGTTCGGTCGCGAGCCAGTAGGACGAATTCTTCTCCGCGTCGGAAATTAAAATAGGCGTGATCTTTTTTCCGCCGACGAGTGCACGAAAATGCAGAAGCCACTCTTCACTGAACAAGCCGATGTTCAGGTAAACGCGGTTCAATGCTCCCAAAGCGCCCACAGAATCGGACCCGTCCTTCAAGACACGCGGTGTGTACACCGTGTTCGGCTGCTGGAAGTAACTTGTGAGCGGTCCCTCATGAAAGAAGTCGTTGAACTGCTTGTTATTGAGTTCGCCTCCCGAAAGACTCTCCCTGCCCCAGCGCTTTGCAAGTTCCATGCGCGGCACAAGGTTATACACGGCATTCATGGTCCGGGGATTGTTGATGTTGTCAGTGGAAACCAAGGAGGTGTCCAGAGACCCGGGACGGGACGTGTGAAACAACTGGAATGGGAAACTCGTGGGGTCCGCTTCCCAGGAAAAAATGCGATCTACCCAGAAGTACTGCGCTCCCACATTGGAACTCAAGTTCTCCCACTTCGGATGTTCGGGATCAGCAGGCGGCTTGATGGGATTCGGCCCCACATGACAGAATCCGCATGTCATTCCAACCCGGTAGGGCTTCACGAGATCCTTCGAGTTGTAGTAACTTGGCTCGTTGTAATACCTAACCGGATCCCATTTCGTCGCGGCTTTTTCATCGAAATCCGGGTTCGGAAACAGTCGCAGTCCTACGACCCCGCTGGCATAGCCGTAGTAAGAGCCAACAGGAATATTTTTTCCGCGACCACCGAGCTTCACTCCGGGATACTTCTGCTCATTTTCGAATGGGTCTGGCGGACAGTCTGGCCCGGTCACGCGCTTGTCGAGCCATAAGCCGTAGCGCCGCGGATCGGGTCCCGTCGCCTTTTCGAAGCAAGGCTCGTTCACCAATCCCAGGTAGGTCCAGCGGTTGTCGCGCGTGGCTTTGAGCTTGGGAAAGGAGGACAGCGTTTTCAGAAAATCCAGAGTACCCACGCTATCTCTGGAAATCTGATCCCAAAACCGGTCATTCCCTCCCGCCCATACAATCCATATGTTTCGTCCTATGATCTCATCGGGCGTAAGCGAAATTCCGCCATCCATGTCATGGAAGTAATCTTCATCGGCGGCGCGAAAGGAGGTAGCATCCCGTCCAGCCACCATAGCTTCGTCCTTCACCTGCCCGGGCTGCGGCGCGCGATTGCAACTGGCGAGTAGTATCAATAGGACGACCGACCCGATTCTGTAGCAAACCTTCCCACTCATGGTTGCTCTCTCCGTGTTTGGCCGAAATATCGATCCGAGCCGAGGTAAAAGGATTCGCGTCGGGAGAGCTATGTCATATCCAAAGCTGGGATAGCAGTTAGATATGTCTTCTCTCAAAAAGAAGGAAGTCACGCGGCCTTGGTTCAAGACCACACTTACTGGATGCCCGAGTGTGCCGCGTAATATAGCACGGAATGAAAGCTGATCGTATAGATTTATCGTGCGGAGACAATATGGATTCCGGATCATCCCATTGTTCGGACTGCGAATACATTGTGGTTGGCTCAGGTGCCGGCGGCGGAACAGTAGCCGCCCGCCTTGCTGAAGCGGGACACCGCGTTGTGCTCTTAGAGGCCGGCGGCGACCCCCGCCTCCTCGCTGGCGGCGATCCCCACGATCCCAACCACGATCGTCTCCCTTACGACTATGACGTACCTGTCTTTCACGGCTTTGCTTCCGAAAATGAGGCCATCAAGTGGGACTTCTTTGTTCGCCACTACGCGGATGAGACCTTTCAGCAAAGCGACCCCAAGTACCGCGCGGAATGGGGTGGGAAGCGCGTCGACGGCGTGCTCTATCCACGGGCCAGTGCCCTTGGTGGATGCACCGCCCACAACGCCATGATCTTCATCTATCCGCACAACGAGGACTGGGACCACCTGGCCGCTATCACCCAGGATGCTTCCTGGTCGGCCGGCAACATGAGGCGGTACTTCGAGAAACTCGAAAATTGTAATCATCGTCCGCCATATCGGTGGCTGGCCAAGCTGGGCATCAATCCCACTCGCCATGGATGGAATGGCTGGCTGAACGTCGAGCGCGCCTGGCCACGGGTGGCAATGTGCAACCGTCAGCTGAGGAAAGTAGTGCTAGAGTCCGCAGTGGAGGCGTTCACGGCCGCTGGTCATCCACTCTCCCGTATTCTCTGGTTCATTCAAAGCCAACTCGACCCGAACGACTGGCGACTGGTCCGCTCAAATGCAATAGGCATTCATTACATGCCACTTACGACGCACGGGCATGTGCGGATAGGCACGCGCGAGCGGGTTCTGGATATCGCAGTGAAGCATCCCGATCGCCTGAAGATCGAACTCAATGCTCTGGCCACACGCGTTCTGTTCGACCAGAACAGCCGCGCCATCGGCATTGAATACATCAAGGGAGAAAGACAGTACCGTGCCGCTAGCTCTGCAAGCGATGCTCGGGGCGAACTGCGTCAGATTTACTGCTCGCGGGAGGTGATATTGGCCGGCGGCGCCTTCAACACGCCGCAGCTTCTCATGCTTTCCGGTATCGGACCCGGCGAAGAACTCGAGCGCCACAGCATCGCAGTGCGCGTGGATCTTCCTGGCGTCGGCCGGAACTTGCAGGATCGATATGAAGTCGGCGTGGTGAATCGCATGACCTTTGCCGAGTGGGAAATCTTCGATGGCGCCAACTTCGCGCCTGGAGATCCTCTTTTTCAGCAGTGGACCAACCGGCGCGGCGTTTATACGACGAACGGAACGGCGCTCGCGCTGTGCAAGAAATCGTCGCCCCAGCGACCAACACCCGATCAGTTCTTCCTCGCGGTGCTCGGGCGCTTTGAAGGTTACTATCCCGGGTATTCCGCCACCTTTGCCAGCAACCGGAATTGCCTCACCTGGGTTGTGCTCAAAGCCCACACCAATAATCGTGCCGGAGAAATCAAGCTTCGCTCCCCAGATCCGCGAGACACTCCTATCATCAACTTTCACTATTTTCAGGAAGGCACCGAAACTCAGGACCAGGATCTCGGTAGCGTTGTCGAAGGGATCCGGTTCGTACGCCTGATGACTGCGAAGTTGAAGGACAGCGGCTTAATCAAGCATGAGGAGCTTCCAGGGGACGAGAAACAGTCGGACGAGGAATTGAGGACATTCGTCCGCCAGAACGCCTGGGGACACCACGCTTCCTGCAGTTGTGCCATTGGCCCTCGCGAGAACAATGGCGTACTCGACAGCAACTTCCGAGTTTACGGGACACAAGGCCTTCGGGTGGTGGACGCTTCCGTATTTCCCCGCATTCCCGGCTTCTTCATCGTGAGCGCGGTGTATATGATCGGAGAGAAGGCAGCGGACGTGATACTCGCCGATGCGCAGTGATTCTTACGCTTGCGCCCATTGACAAACACTCTCCTCCTCCCTATCGTCAAGCCAAAGCATCATCCGCCAAAGTCCGGCCAGATTACATTTTCGTCTGCGAGGAGGCGCCGTATGGCCTACACTGCCGCTCAACTTCTCGGCATGTCGCAAGCTCAACTTGATGAATTGTTCACCAACAGCCCGACTGGCGACATCCCAAATGGTCCTGCCAACGGAACAGCGATCGTCGCACCCGGAACAACTTATTGTGAAGAGATCGCCCAATTGGTGAACCACTTCGGGTGGCAGGGGAAAGTTTTCGATGCCGAAAAAGGCCTGTTGCGAAACCGCATCCTCCCCTTTGGCCTGAACGCAATTATCGCGCAAGTTTACAAGGGTCCCAGTTGGCTCGATGGCAAGGAATGTATCATCCTGGACTACTCCGATACGTCTCTGCTTGCCCACTGGATTCGCGATGAGATCCGCCAGATCGGCCCAAGCTTCTATCTTGGAAAAGTCTATTGGGGCAAAAAACGCCTGATCGATTTCGCCCTGCAGTTCGATACATAGACCAGCATCGACGCCGGCAGAATTGCTCGTCGCCAAAAGGTGGATGGGACCTGGCCTATCGCGTCTTCAAGTATTCGATCAGAGCGGCTTTCTCTCCTACAGGAAGATTCGTTCCATAAATGTGGCCCTGATTCCCGTTCCCGCGTTCGCTCGTATCCAGTCTCCAGCCGATGAGCTTCGCCTCCTCACTCTTTGAATCAAACCCCATGTTTACTGGATCGTAGACATCGTAGCCGCGATAAAAGATCTTGGTCCGACGCTCCGCCGGCTCCAGCAGGTCATGCATGTTCGGTACCGACCCGTTGTGCAGATAGGGCGCGCGCAACCATATTCCATCCATCGGAGGAGGCACATAGCCGCTCGTCTTCTGTAGCCCAATGCGACGGATCCCTAGTTTTTCCACTGTGCTATTGGCTAAGTCCGCCGCCTGTTGCGTCCACGTGTCCAAACGGTTGCGGTCCGTCCCGATTTTACTGATATCGACGACCTTTCCCATCTGGCCATTCGGGCCTGCTTCGTGGCAGGAAGCGCAGGTCGCGTCGTAGATTGGCTTACCCTTTGCTGCAAGCTTCTCGTCCACTGGCAGCGGATACTTCGGAGGCGACAGGTCTTTCAAAAAGGCTTCCAGCCAGTCAATCTGTGCCAGGAATTTGGCGTTGTGCTCCGAGCCTAATCCCAACCCCGAGTCGATGAGCACGGAACGCACCGCTGGAGTCGCTCCATCCCAGTTCAATTCGGTGCCTTCACGAATCTTCAGATTCCAGATGGAAGGCATGTCGGCCTGCCCGGTCGAATCGTCAATCGGCAAGCTGGTGAGAAAATATTTCGTCAAGTTCATGGGATCGTCCCGCCCCGGTCCCCACTCCGGCCAGTTAGGACGATTCATCCACGCCAATTGCTGATTGCGCTTGAGTAGCGCTTTCCTGGTTCGGGGGATGATTAGGTACTTGTAGAGGATCTTATCCAGCCACGAAAGTTTAGTGACCTGGTTGATCTCCGCCATGATGTCTTTGGAGTTGAAGCGTGGGTCCTGTGCGCATCGCGTTAGGAAGCGCAGCATGGCCTGAATATTGGAGGTGTGATTCGGCCCGGCTGCTATCACAGTTGGAATCTCATCGGGTTTGGTCCGATAACTTGCGGCGTGGCATACCGCGCAGTTATTGGCCACACGAGGAAATCCAACGACTTTCTTTGTGAAGCCTACAGGCATCTCGTGCCCTTCTTCCCAAACGATGCCCAGCGAGCGGTAGCCACCGGAGCCAGGAAGGTATTCCGGAAATATTCTTGGCAATACGAGCCAAACCCAATAAGGCAAGCCCGAATTGTTCTCAGCCGTGATGGACCCATACTTGAAGCGTTCGGTCCCGTTGGCGAATGCAGGTTCGTTCTCTTCTCGAAAGAGTTTGTACCAACCCACGAAACCAACCCCAGCGAACAAAACGAGGAAAATCAGCAAGATCTTCTTCCACCGTCCCGTGGGTGGCTTATCGTCCTTCATAGATGGCCTCCAGCCTCATGTCTGGGTTGAGTCGCCTTAAAACGTCTTGAGATACTCCACCAGCGCATCCTTCTCATCAGGCGTCAACTTGGTTCCGTACGCTTCCCCTTCATGGCCCCAATTCCCGTTCGCTCTCAGCGTGGTATCCAGCTTGAAGAACTTGTGTCCATCGCGCTCGGCCACGTTCGACTCGAATCCCACGTTCGCCTGATCGTACACATCGTCCCCACGGTAGAAGACCGCCGGCCGCTTCGTACTTGGCTCAAGCAGCGCCCGCAGTGTCGGCACCGATCCGTTGTGCAGAAACGGCGCCCGTGCCCATACCCCGTCCAGCGGCATATTTACGTATCCGAAGGTCTTGCGAAAGTGCGAGAACCTCCAAGCATACCCGGAGTACATCGTGCTTTGATTCACAGCGAGATCAAAGGTGTAGTTGTCTAATCGGTTGCGGTCGGTTCCGATCTGCTCAATGGGCGTGACATGGCCTACCAGAGCGCCGCTGAAATCTCTTCCGCTGGCGCCGTGGCAGTCTGCACAGTATTCCTTATAGATCGGCGCACCATTTGCGGCCCGTTGCTGATCGATCTTGAATGGATACGGGGGCGCAGATAGTTTCTTCAGGTACTCGGCCGTGCGGGTCAAGCTGGCTCGGTCCAGAGTGGGCGGGGTCACCCCTGTTCCAAACGCCGCGCTCAGATTTCGCTCATCCAGCGAGATATTGTTTCCGTCCCAATGCAGCAGGATTCTGCGATCGGCTCGTTGCCCTTGGTACCAGATGGAGGGCAGATCGACCACGCCGAACTTCTCCGTGTCCGGCGCCTTGTCCATGCGGAAGTTGAAGTACGCCTTCGCCGGGCTGAACGTGTCAATTCGCCCCGGACCGAATTCCGGTTCATCGAGGATGAATCCCAGCCGTTGCCGCAGCATCAGTAAGCGTTCCCGGATGAGGTACACAGCGTAGTAGCGGAAGATCATGCGGTTGAGAAAATCCTCACCCACTGCGACATGATTTGTTTCCAGTAACAACCGGTCCGGCGTGAATTTCTGGTTCTGCGCACAATTGAAGAGGAATTCGTAGTAGCCTCGCAAATTTACTGTGTTTGACGGCATGCCTACGATGTACCGGGGCTTGCTATGAGGAGTTTCACGCACTGAACCTACATGACAGATGGCACAGTTGAAGAAAACCACATCCACACCGCGGAAATTGCGCCGCGACATACCGATCGGCAAGTCCTTCCCTTCCTCATAGAGAAAACCGAGTGACTGATATCCCTTCCCAGGCAGATACTCCGGGAATAGCGTGGGCATGGCTTTGAAGATGGAGTAGGGTATTCCGGAAGCTCGCTCGCCTCCCGTCGAGCCATACTTGAAGTGATCGCCGTCGTCTCTGTAAACCACCGTCTGGTCGCGCGTCAGGCGGAAAAACAGGTACACGGCGAACACGACGACCAGCGCGACGGCAATTTTGGCGATGAGCCACAGCCAGCGCTTATGCTGTGGTTGGATTGAGGAGCGAGCGATGCCTGTTTCGCGCACGAGCATCTCCGAAAGCTAGAATGGAGCCTAGAGGACCAGGAATTCGGACGATTAAAGTACGTTACCGCTCAACTTGCAAGAGTTTATCTCGCCGCGCTGAAGAGCTTTTATTAACTGAAGTGATATGGTTACCCGCTGGAGATTCGTCGGTTTTCTCGCGCTGCTTGCCGCAGTTCTGATTTTCGGCATGTTGGTTCGGTCGGCCCGGTATGGCGTCATTCCCGATGACGCCAAATCCACCGGAAAAACACCTGCTGATTTCCCCGAAAGCGCAAGCCGTGCCTACGATGCCACGGATGGCGGAATTCCGCTCACCGATGAGGAAGTCGAAGGCCGCAACACCTGGCTCTTCTGGACGGCAGGCGACGAGGCTTTCTGGGATTACATGGCGCAGCACGGCTTCGGCACGACGGACCTTCTCAAGACAATCGACTCTCGGCGGCGCACGTCACGATTCAAAGAGACGGGCTTGGTCAACGAGCCCGCGTTCGTAACGGCCAGCGTACCCGATCTGTTTGGGCTCTGGGTCGATCAGCCGATAACATCGCATCTCGTGCAGCTTGATCCCGCTGTCTATGGAAGATCGACAGGAATCGTTGGTCTCAGACTCTTTCCCAACCCGCAGTTTGATGACGTCGCCCGCAAGCGCTGGGATGCCGCGCGATATTACTCCGACCCCAACTATTACAACGATCCGCGACTCATACGACCGTATCGTGTGGGTATGTCATGCGGCTTCTGCCATGTCGCGTTCAACCCCGAAAGCCCACCGGTCGATCCTGAGAATCCAGGATGGGACAATCTTTCGTCCACCATCGGCAACCAGTACTTAAAGGCCAGCCACATCTTTCTAACAGCTACGACAGCGGACAATTTTGTTTACCAGGTTCTTGATTCATGGGCTCCGGGGACGATCGACACCAGTTTTCTCGCCTCTGACAATCTCGACAATCCCGGTAACATGAATTCCATCGATTCGCTGCCGGCCCGCCTCGCGATTGCCCATGAGGAAGACATATCGGGCGGTGCACTGCACTTGCCTGGCGAGCGGAGGCGCATGGCTGTTCCCCATGTCCTCAAAGACGGCGCCGACTCAGTCGGCATTTACGGTGCCCTCAGCCGTGTTTACGTCAGCATCGGTGCTTACAGCCAGGAATGGCTGCGGGATCACGACGTGCTGATTGGCGCACGTCGGCAGCGCCCCTTCGAAATTGTGAAGGCTCAACAGGGGTCGGTATATTGGCAAGCTACAACGGCACGTCTGCCGAAGCTGGCAGCGTTTCTCATGAAAATGAAGTCGCCCCGTCTGGCAAGTGCCCCAGGTGGTGTTGCCTGGCTGACGCATAATGACGAGCTGCTCAACCGTGGAAAGATTGTATTCGCCGAAAACTGCGCCCGCTGCCACTCCAGCAAACAGCCTCCGGCGGCACTCAAGACTCCAGAGCAATATTTCGCGTGGATGCGCAGCGAGGTTCTAAGGCCTGACTTCCTCGACAACAATTTTCTCTCTACCGATGATCGAATTCCCGTAACGTTGGTTCAGACGAATGCTGCCCGCTCTCTCGCGACCAACGCGATGCGCGGCCATGTTTGGGACAACTTCTCTTCCGATACTTACAAATCCCTGCCCTCACCCGGACAAATCCAAGTTCTGAACCCGATCAACGGCTCAGCTTTTTACTTTTCCGTTCCGCCTGGCGGCCCCGGGTACTACCGCGTTCCCTCGCTCGCCGGTATCTGGGCTAGCGCTCCATTTCTTCACAATAATGCGCTTGGAAGCTTCATCGGCGATCCGTCCGTCGCGGGAAGAATGAAGGCATTCGACGATGCCATAGAGAAGTTGCTGTGGCCGGGACGGCGTTCTGGAACCGCATCCATCCGCCGGACGACCCGCGAGAGCTTCCTGGAGATCCCATCCGCCTACCTGCCTGAACCTTTGCGGTCGGTGGCTGCCGGGGGTTATTTCCGCATCGGCCCCATTCCTGAAAGCACGCCGATCGATCTGCTTGCCAATGCGGACCTCGATCTCTCTGCCAAGGGCAGGGCAACTCAGCGCATCAAATTGATTGTAGAAATCAAGTCCGCGCTCGAGCGAATCCATTCACAGCATCTGGACCCCGCGGCTGCGCGGATCGTTCTCACCAACCTTGTTCCAGACCTTCTGAAGCTTAGCAAATGCCCGGATTTTGTCGAAGATCGCGGCCACTACTTTGGAACGGAACTCTCCGATCACGACAAGTTCGCTCTCATCGAGTTCTTGAAGACCTTCTAGCAGACTCATTCGGGCATGGTTTAAAGGAGAGCACTCTTTCTTAGCGGTTGGCAGCATAGCGGAGTCCGGCGATAAACCCTTGTTCCGGACCCTGAAGCCGAATGTGGCGGTTCAACATAGGTCAGCGCTTGAAGTAACCTTTCAGGTGGCTGTGCCGGCAAACCCTTCTGATGCTTCCTCCCTGCTTGTAAATAGATCCAGAATCTTACTCACCTCCGTAATCCGCAAGACGGTCTTGACATGTCCCTGGGCACCGGCAATCCGCAGCTCTCCGCCCGCTTCTTTTACCTTGCCGGAACACATAACAATGATCCCCAGGCCACTGCTGTCAAGATGGGTAATGCTCGAAATATCAAAAATGATCTTCTTCTCCCCTTGTTCCAAGAGTTCCGCCGTCAGCCATTCGATTTGTTGGCATTCCGGCCCGTACACCATCTTTCCTACAAGTTCCACTAGCGCCACGTCGGGCTCTATGCGCTTCCTCTGTACTACTAGTTCTCGCAGCTGAGCAACGGGCTCGGTTGCGAATTTTTCAACCGGAGCTACAAAGCGATACCCACGACGTTCAAACGTTTCTATGTAACGCGGCTTCTCGGCGGTATCCCCGAGGGATTCACGCAACTTGCTCAATGCGGTGTTCAGACCATTGTCAAAATCCACAAAAGTGTCGGCCGCCCAGAGCCGCTGGCGCAAACTCTCGCGGCTCACCAACTTGCCCGGCTGTTCTAAAAGGGCAGCCAATATCTCAAAAGGCTTTCGCTGTAGCCGAATCCTTCGTCCGTGCTTTAGCAGTTCGCCTGTTTCTACCCAGACCTCAAACGGGCCAAATCGGTACCGAGTTAGATCTTGCTGTGGTCGCAGGAGCATCGACTTCAACACGCCTTAAAATGTTCTGCTGGACAAGACATCGATTTTGGCCTCGGTGGACGGCTAGAGATGCCGGCTGCTCAAGGGGTTACCTGTTAAGCGACAGTAAAGATCGAATTATGCAGCAATCTATTGTGCCTGAACGTGGACGGAACCAAAATACGCACCGCTGAAGGAGTTGCTGCCATGTCTGAAGATAACTCTAATGGGCCCGTTGGCAACAGAGATACCGAATTGTTGATGGGCATCCGCAAACTGCCCTCTCTGGCTTGGAAACTGCTGAAACTATTCCCGTCTTGGTATTCGGCAGTGTTCGTCATGGCGGCCTATGCACTTTGGGAGGCTCGAACACCCGTCACGATGATCGCGCCGTTTCAGGTAGCGAAGCCCAACTTACCGTTCACTGGTGAGATCGTGGCCGACGCTGTGCAGGACGGCCTGAAATCCATCCGCAATGACGTGGATGAAGAGAGACGGGACGCCGGCTTAAGGTCATCGGATACTGGATTGCCGGACCTGCGGAACATGCTCATTCCAGATTTCTGGCGAGTTCAGGCTCCTCCTCGATTCACAGTCGAGGTCAAAGGCATGTCCTACGAACGAATACTGTCTCTTGCCCGCTCAGTTCTGGGGACTGAAACCACCATAACTGGAGATGTGGTGTTGAAAGAGGACAGTTTCATTCTCATTGCACGAGCACCTGAGGCTGGCCCTTGGGAATCAGCGCCTCGCCCAATCAACGCGGAAGGTTTGAAACAGGCGAGCCGAGACTTGGCAGAGAAGATTCTTATAACGCGGGATCCCACAGTTGCGGGAGTGGCAATGCTGAAGGACGGACGGGTCGACGAAGGATTGGACTTGCTTAGCCGCGCACGAAGTCTGAATCCATCCGACGACCGGTTAAAGCTGAATCTGTGCATGGGATTTGCAGCCAGTCGCCGCTATGACGAAGCAATCGAGTGCTACAAATACGTGCTCCAGATGAAACCCGATTCCCCGTACAAAGTCCAGGAGCAGCTGGCGCAGGTGTATTACTTAAGAGGCCTGAGGGACAACGCAATCAAGATCTACGAGGATCTGGTGTACAAAGAGGGCTATCGAAGTGCGCTGCTCGGACTCGGCGAAGCGAAAGATGATACCGGAGATCATGGATCCGCTTTGACTGTATACAACGAATTTCTTTCAACGGAACGGCAGGACCGGAACAGGGCAATCGCTCACGTGAAAAGAGGCCTCGCGTTCGCGCGTATGCGCAGGCACAACGAAGCCCTGGACGAATATGAAGAGGCCCTCAAGTACGCCCCCGGCGATGTACTGATCCTCGTCCACAGAGGGCTCGAACGAGCCGAGGCCACGGATTTGGATGCGGGCATCGCTCAACTCAAAAGCGTGATAGATGAAAATCAAGGGTCAGATTCTCTGCCCTTTGCCCGCCTGCAGCTTGGAGCGTTACTGGAGAAAAAGGGTGACTGGCGAGGTGCCCTCGGGGAGTACGAGAAGGCGGCTCAACTCCGGCCGACCTATGTCGAGGCTCACCTCAAGCTTGCCCATGCGCTGGTACATGAAGGCTACCGAGCGAAGGCGTTGGATCAATACAAGGAAGTGGCGAAGCTCAGCGCTTCCGATCTCGAAAGAGGATACTCGGAGGTATTTGCCAATCAATGGTTGGCGAATGACCTACGAGACTTGGGCAATTACAACGGAGCGGCCTCGGCGTACCGGGATGCAATTCAATTCAAGTCAGACAATAGTGCCGCTCATTGTCAGCTCGCGCTTATTCTGGCAAGACAGGGGCGCCTCCCTCAAGCCGTTCGAGAGTATGGCAAAGCATTAGTTCCCGCGAAGCTAGAGGAACTCAATGACAACGCATGCCTAGTGATCGTCGATCATGTGCTTGAGCAAGCTGTGACGAGCCGCGGATCTAGACAGGTGCTCGAAGCTGCCAATGAGCTTCGCACGATCAAGCGGGGAACCAAGGAAAGCCCGTCGCCGTCCGCCATCGTAGAAAATGTGCCACGACCAACCGACAAGGGGAAAGTAGTCGAACAGGCCGTTTTGCGAACAAGTCCCCGTTGAACAGGCTGGAGGAGGTTGAGTCGCGGCTCGATCAGCTCTCGGACAAACTATTGTCAGGTTCCGATCGGTGCCGTCGTTGGCCTCGGCCGGTTCGCGCGGACTTGGGCTACCTCTACCTCCCTGGTCCGGAAGCAGCTCGCTGACAGATTGCGCGAGAATCGATGAGGAAAAGGCTAGCATTCTCGGATACGAGTCGGCGGGAGAGGATCGCTACGAGGCGTGCAGGACTCGCTAACCGCTCTCAGGGCAACGCATGCATCCGCTTGTCACCGTAATGATCGCATTTCTAAGGGACGTTGATCCGACCAAGCACCAGACCCAGGATTTGCTGAAAAAAGGCTAGACGTACGGACTATCCGATCGGATAGAGCACTGAACAATTAGCTTAACTCTCGCACGATGCACGCGACCTACTCCTGCTGGTCGGCTGTTACTTCGACGCTCAAGTTGAGCCATCGAGAACCACGCTTCGCAGTGCGCCATGGATCTTCCTTGAAAGGCAGGGTTTACTGCTGCTCACTGTTAGTCAAAGTATCCGTTTGAACAGAAGAACGTGGTGTCATTGGCCGACCCCGGGGCGACCACGGGTCGCCGGAATGGCAGGCAGATTGCATGCTGTCCTGAAAGGATTTCCCGTCAGCGTTCATCGACCTGCAAGGTCACAAGGACCAGAAGCTAGGACATGAAGGAGGGACCGCCTATGGCTGCCAGGACTTACTTCGGAATCGGTAGCGTCGGCGACATTGTGAAAGGAATCCAGAGGGCGCTGACCGGAGCGGGTTTCGACACCCAGGGGGTAGATGGCTGGTTTGGCAAAAACACTGCTGCTGCACTCGGGAGTTTCCAGCAATCGAGCCGGCTTCCTGTGACAGGCTCGGTGGACGACCAAAGTTGGCAGCAGCTCCTGCATCGTCCTGTACCCAGCGTGTTCGAGCGCAGTTTACAGTTGACCGCGGCTTTTGAAGGACATGGGTTCGAGCTTGCGGTGGGCAACTTCGACGATGCCTTGTTGACGTGGGGAATCATCGGCTTCACTTTGGCTTCCGGAGAAATTCCTCAGATTGTGAATGCAATCAATCTGAGTCATCCGGAACTGGTTAGGCAGGCGTTCCAAGATTCTACGAACGAATTGTTGGGCCTCATAAATGAATCGCCTGAGCAACAGACCATCTGGGCTGATCAGCACACCCTCACGGATGGGAACCTTGTGCAGCCCTGGCGGCAGATGTTTGCTGTCTTTGGTTCCTTTCCCGAGGTTCAGGAGGAGCAGTTGAAGCACGTCGTATCTGACTACCTCGAACCGGCGATTCTGACAGCAAGAAAACTGAACCTCGACACTGAGCTCGGACTTGCTCTCTGCTTCGATATCAGCGTGCAGAACGGCGGAATCAAGCGAGCGGCGATGGTACAGATCAAGCAAGACAGTGTACCCGGCATGTCCGAACCCGAGCTCATGGTCCTGATCGCGAATGCGGTGGCGGACAATTCTCGGGCGAAATTTCGCGAAGATGTTCGCCAGCGCAAGCTGACAATTGCGAGCGGCCAGGGCACGGTACACGGACATGGCTACGTGCTTGAGAATTGGGGTTTGAGTGGGTCGTTTTTAGCACCCGAGTTGCAAGCAAGTGCAAATGCCGCGGACTAGTGGACTGTCGCAAAGTAACCATTACTAGTTGTTGTGCTTCTAAGTTGGTATGGCGACAGACAGTGAAGTCTCTCTCACCAGTGACCAACATGCCGAACGCAGCAGCATTGCTCAATCGCGCTCCTTGCCTGCCGGGTTGTGGGCCGCAAAAACCTTATCGAGACACATTGATGGTTGAGTTCCAACGTTTCCCGTGTAGTCAGGACTCCGTGCTCGTAGACCCTCTTCTTTCTTGCATGTGCCGCGCAATGCAACGCCAAAAGGAGAAGGGCTAAATGAAGGGCGCGCCTTTTCAACATGGTATCGGAGCTGCCCGATTCTACACCTGCCCCAACGCTCTCCTTGGCGTAATCAGGCGTGGGTGTTGAAAAAGTCACGTCGATTAGCAGGCTCAGATTCAACAGAGGCGTGTTAGAAGAAGGCATCTACCATGCTCGGTTTGATTTTGATCGTCGGAGGCCTGCTGATCATG
>Ga0075424_100000617_pt1 | contig 28447 bp, 30 predicted proteins | sample SoiMethybrSBSTD3_FD_75301 | JGI IMG/M metagenome (GOLD analysis project Ga0075424, IMG submission 75301) | Bulk soil microbial communities from a Populus tree surrounding site in Tennessee, USA - Soil MetaG P. TD hybrid SBSTD3 | ecosystem: Environmental > Terrestrial > Soil > Tree plantation... | reverse complement strand
CCTCCCACTCCCCGAGGCGACACCGTGCCACCGCCCTCCAGTCGAGGCAATACAGGGCCCACGCCGGCGCTCCCGCGATCGTCGCGTCGATGCCCAGGCCTGCGAACCGCTCCGAGTCTCGATACCGGCCGACGTGGTACGCACACCACGAGGCCATCGCGTAGATGTCACCCAGTTCGGCCGGGTCGCTCAGCGAACCGGCCAGGTCGAGCCGCCGCTCGATCACGCTCTGGACGGCGCCGTACAGGCCTCGGTCGAGGAAGTACTGGCCGACACCGTCCTCGGCCGCCGATGCGAGCTCGGGCTTCCCGAGGCGCATGGCCATCGCCGCCGCCCTCTCTCCGGACTCGAGAGCCTCCCGCTCCTCATCCGCGGTTCCCCGACCCTCCTCCAGCGAGGCGGGCCAGAACGCCTTGACGATGAGTAACCTCGTGAGCTCCTCACTGTCGCCGGCATCCACGTTGCTCATCCCAAGCTCCAGGTAAGGGACGGCCTGCTCTCGGCGCAGCCGGGTGCGCATGGATCCGCGACCCCGCGTCGGCACCTCGAGAGCCCTGGCGCACAGTCGCGCGATCTCCCGCCGGTCGCCCGGGTTGTTGGCCACCACGATGTCGACCGCCTCCTTCAAGCACTCCCATGCCCGGTCGCCGTCCGAATCCAGGAAGGACGTCTCCCCGAGCACCTCGAGCGCTTCGGCTCGCTCCAGCGGCGAGGGAGCGAGCGACAGCGCCAACTCCCCCTGCCGTCCGGCGGCGCTGAGCGCGAGCTTGCCCTTGGCCTGCGCCGAAGCCAGCAGCGCATAGTGGAACGCCTCCGCGCGAAGGCTCTCGGCCTCGTCGCCGGCACCGCGCGAATCGTCCTTGGCCACTCGATAGGCCTGGGCGTAGTGATAGGAGAGCAGCTCCGCGAACTCGGTTTCGCGCTCCCCAGCTCGCTCCCTGATCCAACCGGCAACTCGGGCGTGGGCCTCCGAGCGTTCCCTGCGAGGCAGGCTCTCGTAGGCCACGTCTCGGGTGAGGATGTGTCGGAACGCGTACTCGCGCTCCCCCTCCATCATCGAACTCAGTCGCGCGGCGATGAGACCGCGCTCCTCCAGGCGAGACAGGATCTCTTCGACCGCGCCTGCTCCACCGAGGACCTCGTCATCGAGCAGTCGAGAGACGGGACCGCCCCAGAACTCCTTCCCCACCACGGCCGCCGACCGCAGGACCCATTTCTCGACGGGCTCCAGCAGGTCGATCCGGGCCGTCAGCACCGCTTGGACCGTGTCGGGGATATCCACGTGCTCGAGATCCCAGGTGCCCGCATGTCCGCGGGCAGCTGTCCGTTCCTCGACAAGCCGGCGAACGATCTGTTCCAAGAAGAAGGGATTCCCTCCGGCCCGCTCGAGGATCCGACCCCTCACGGACGCAGGGACCTCGTCCTCCGCGCCGTCGAGGAGGAAGCCGAGCAAGCGCCCGGAATCGCCTGCGCCGAGCGGTTCGAGCATGATGCTCGTGGAGTTCCGCGATCGCCCTCCCCAACCGGGTCGCTCGGCGCTCAGCTCCCGCCGGGCGGAGCCGAGGAACATCACGGCGCTCTCCAGACGATCCGCCAGCTCCTCGACGAGGTCCAGCATCGCCGGGTCAGCCCAGTGGAGGTCATGCAGGACCACGACCGCGGGTTCCGCTCGTGCCAGTGCCGAGAAGAAGGTCCGCCAGGCCGAGGCGACCTCGAGCCTTGCCTGGCGGGGCTCCAGGCCATCGATCGGAGAGCCGGGATCGTCGAGTCCGACGGTCAGGGCGAGCGCCGAAGCCGTCCGCTCCGGATCGAGGCCGGGGCTGTCCGACAGCAGGTCGGAGGCCAGAGCTCGGACCTTGGCGAGTGCCGCGTCGGGTGGATCGCTGTCGAGGACGTCGGCCTGACGTTTGAGGATCTCCGCCAGGGGCCGGTAGGTCATGCTCTCCCCATAGGGCAAGCACTTGCCGTGGACGATGGTGGGAGGGCGCTCGAGTTGCTCCGCCCAGGTCTCGAACTCCTCGACGAGACGCGACTTGCCGATGCCCGCCTCGCCGTAGACGGTCACCAGGTCCGGTCGGTCATCCGCGACCATGCGTCGGTACAAGGTCTGCAGGAGCTCGATCTCCTGCTGGCGTCCGATCATCGGCGCTCGAGCCGATGTCTCCATCTCTCGGCTGGTCGTGGCGTCGAGAACCTCGAACGCGCGGACCTCATCGTCCTTGCCCCGGAGACTGAGCGGTCCCACCTCGACGAAGCGGAGCCCGCGGGCCGCCTTGACCGTTCGCTCGGAGGCCAGGATCTGCCCGGACGCTGCGGCTTGTTCCAGGCGAGCCGCCACGTTGACCGCATCGCCCGTGACCATCCTGCCCTCGAGTCGTGGGCGGTTGACCGCCAGGACCTCCCCGGTGTTCACGCCGATCCGCATCGCCAGCGTGACCCCGTGCAGCGTGTCGAGGGAGCGGTTCAGTTCGGTGAGTCGTCGGCACATCGCGAGGGCGGCGCGAAGTGCGCGGGTCGGGTCGTCCTCGTGCGCCGCCGGAACCCCGAACACTGCCATGACGGCGTCACCGATGAACTTCTCCACCGTTCCACCCTGGCTCTCGAGCTCATCACGCATCGCATCGAAGTAGGCATCCGTCACCTCTCGCAAGCGTTCCGGATCCAAGCGGGCGCCGAGTGCCGTCGATCCCACGACGTCGGCGAACAGGACCGTCACGAGCTTTCGCTCTTCACGGGGGGCCGCCAGGGGGACCACGCTGGCGCCGCAGGCAGGGCAGAAACGCACCCCGGTCGGCAGCTCGGCGCCGCATCGGTCGCAGAGGGCGGCCAAGGAGCTCCCGCAATCGACGCAGAACCGCGCGTCGCCGGGATTCTCCGCGCCACAAACGATGCAGCGCCTCACGCCCGAAGTGTAGGAAGGGCTCCGGCGGATTCCTAGGGGTGGGAGGGAGCTGCTCGTCGGACCAGGATCGTTTCAAGACGCGACCTCAGCGCCTCCGACGTGAGGGGCCCGGTCCACGTATCGATCAGCTCCCCCGAAGCGTCGTAGAACAGCGTCACGGGCTGGCCGAGCAGCCCGAGGCCGTCGCGGATCGCGCCGCTGGGGTCGTACACGCTCGGATAGGTCCACCCGTGCTCGCGCATGAAGGCCCGTGCCGATCCGCGCTCGTCGAGGATGTCCACGCCGATGAACCGGACCCGGTCGCCGTAGCTCCGGTTCGCCGCCGCGAGAAGCGGCGCCTCCTCCCGGCAGGGACCGCACCACGAGGCCCAGACGTTGACCACCACCGGCGTGCCTTGCAGCTGGCCGAGCGCATGCCGGTAGTCCGCGAGCGTGAACTCGGGCAGGGCGGTCGGGTCGGTGGGGAGCCGCGCGGGCGTCGACGGTGCGTTCGAGCCGCACGCCGACGCGAGCAGGGCCCCGCAGGCGAACGCGAGACCGAGCCGGCGGAGCGTCATGGAGCGCATGGTAGAACCGACGGCGTGGACGACGTCCGGACCAAGGAGCCCCGCGCCCGACGCCTGACGCTCGAGAGCCCGGTCGGCGCGATCGACCGCCAGCTCGCCGCGCGACGGGTCGGCTTGAGGACGAAGGGCCCGCCGGCGTCCGAGGTCCTGGCCGAACAGGGGATCGGGACCGTCCGCGACCTCCTGCACCACTACCCGCGCCGCTACATCGACCGCTCGCAGGTGTCGCGGATCGGGGAGCTCAGGATCGGCACCTACGCGACCGTGATCGCGCGCGTGAGGCGGGTCACCAAGCGGCAGACCCGGCGCCGGCAATCGATGGTCACGATCACGCTGTACGACGGCTCGGGCTACCTCGACCTGACGTTCTTCAACCAGCCCTGGACGGGGTCGATGTACAAGGAGGGGTACGAGGTCGCGGTCTCGGGCATCGCGCAGCTGTACCGAGGCCGGCTCCAGCTCGCGAACCAGGAGATCGAGCTGCTCGGGGGCGACGACCGGGACCTGGTGCACACGGGGCGGATCACGCCGATCCACCGAGCGTCCGAGGGCATCACGACGCGGACGATCCGCGAGCTCGTGTGGCGCGCGCTCGGGCGACTCGGTCCGATCCCCGACCCGATGCCCGAGGACCTGATCCGCGCGGAGGCGTTGCCGCCGTTCGACCGCGCGATCCGTGACATCCACTTCCCCGGCTCGCAACCGGAGTTGGCTGCCGCGATCGAACGGCTGAAGTTCGACGAGCTGTTCGTCCTCGAGCTCGGGCTCGCGTTCCGAAAGCATCGAGTCGAACGCGCCGAGATCGGCGTAGCGCACGTGCCGGACGGACCGCTGCTCGAGCGCCTCTACCGAACGCTGCCGTTCGAGCCCACCGCCGCGCAGCGCCGGGCGACGCAGGAGATCGATGCGGCGATGGCGCGCCCGAGACCGATGAACGTCCTGCTCCAGGGCGACGTCGGCTCGGGCAAGACGCTCGTCGCGCTCCACGCCGCCCTCGTCGCGATCGGGTCGGGCCACCAGGCGGCGATCATGGCTCCCACCGAAGTGCTCGCGGGTCAGCATTTCCGTCAGGTCGAGGCGCTCCTCGGTGGTTCGGGCGCGGTCCCCTACCTGGAGCTCGCGTCCGCCGCGAGCGGGGACGGAGCCCAAACCTCGTTGTTGGAACCGGGTCCCGACGAGGACGTCGCGCCGCGCGTGACGTACGCCTTGCTCACCGCCGCGGTGACCGGGAGGGACCGAGCCAAGATCCTCGAGGGGATCGCGGCCGGAGGAGTCGACCTCGTCGTGGGCACCCATGCCCTCGTGCAGGAGGCAGTGGCATTCGCGGACCTCTCGCTGGCCGTCATCGACGAACAGCATCGGTTCGGCGTCCACCAGCGGATGGCGCTCAAGGGCAAGGGGGCGTCGCCGGACGTCCTGATCATGACGGCCACCCCGATCCCGCGGACGCTCGCGCTCACCTACTACGGCGATCTGGACGTCGTCGTGCTCGACGAGATGCCGAAGGGGCGTCAACCGATCCGAACCATGGTCGCGCGGACGCAGCCGGAGCGGCAGGACGCCTACGAGCTCGTCCGGGCCGAGGTCGAGGCGGGGCGGCAGGCGTTCGTGGTCTGCGCGGCGATCGACGAGACGAACCGGAACCAGGTCCGCGCGGCGGAGGGGGAGGCGCAGCGCCTGGCGACCGACGTCTTCCCCGATCTGTCCGTCCAGCTGCTGCACGGCAAGCTGCGCCCCGCCGAGAAGGAGCGCGTGATGGAAGGGTTCCGCTCCGGAAGCACGCACCTGCTGATCTCGACGACGGTGATCGAGGTCGGCGTCGACGTCCCGAACGCGACCGTGATGCTCGTCGAGAACGCCGAGCGCTTCGGCCTCGCGCAGCTGCACCAGCTCCGCGGCCGGATCGGACGGGGGACGCACCCGTCGACCTGCGTCCTGTTCGACGAGTCCGAGGAGGACAACCTCGAGGCGCGCGCGCGGCTGGAGGCCATGGTCCGGACGACGGATGGGTTCGAGCTCGCCGACGAGGACCTGCGGCTGCGTGGGGAGGGGACGCTGTTCGACGTCAGGCAGTCGGGGCTGCCGGATCTCAGGCTCGCGCGTCTGGCCGACGACCTCGACCTCGTCAAGCGTGCGCGCGCCCGGGCCTTCGCGGCGATCGATCGCGACCCCGACCTCGCGGGGGAGCCGGGACTGCTGGCGGAACTCCGGTCGAGGTTCGAGGGATCGATCGACTGGCTGTTCCACTCGTGAGGGTGATCGCGGGCACGGCCAAGGGCGTTCGGCTGGGCCCGGTCCCGCGCGGCGTCCGCCCGGTCTCGGACAGGGCGCGCGAGGGCGTGTTCTCCAGTCTCGGGACCGGGGTGCCGGGGGCGCGCGTCCTCGACCTGTACGCCGGGACCGGCGCGATGGCGATCGAGGCGCTCTCGCGGGGCGCCGAGCACGCGACGCTGGTGGAGCGGGACCGGGCCGCGGTCGGCGCGATCCGCGACAACCTCGCTCGGACGCGGCTCGGGGAGGCCGCGGAGATCGTCCCCTCGGACGTCCTCGCATTTGTCATCAGAGATGACAAGTCTCTCGAGAAGTTCGATCTGATCTTCGTCGACCCGCCGTACGCGATGGACCACGACGAGCTCGACCGGCTGGTGGGGGCGATCGGCTCCGCCGGGCTCTCCGGGCCCGCCTGGCGCCTGATCCTGACGCGCCCGAAACGGTCTTCCACGCCTGTCATTCCGCTACACTGGCTTGCCGCGAGGCGACTGTCCTACGGCGACACCCTCGTCCTCATATTCCGGGAGGTTTAGATGGGCCTGACCGCCCTGTGTCCGGGGACGTTCGACCCCGTCACGAACGGTCACATCGACATCATCGAACGGGCAGCGGGGCGCTTCGACGCGCTGATCGTCGGCGTGCTCGACAACCCGTCCAAGGAGCCACTGTTCGGAGCCGAGGAGCGGGTGGGGATGATCAAGGAGGCGGTCCACGCGCTGGGGAACGTCGAGGTCGAGGCCTTCAGCGGATTGCTCGTCGAATACGTAACCCGCAGGGGAGCCGACGTGGTGGTGAAGGGGCTCCGGGCGGTGACCGATTTCGAATATGAGATCCAGATGGCGCAGATGAACCACCAGCTTGGAGGGGTCGAGACCCTGTTCATGACCACGAGTCCGCAGTGGTCGTTCCTGTCGTCCTCCCTGGTCAAGGAGGTCGCGCGGTTCGGCGGGGACGTGTCGAGCCTCGTCCCGGCCCACGTTGCGGGACGGCTCGCAGACAAGCTCGGAAGTGCCGCGTAGATGGATCTCGCATCCCGCCTGTCAGAGCTCGAGGAGATGGTGCGCGACGCGAAGTCGATGCCGCTGTCGTCGTCGGCGCTGCTCAACCGCGACGAGGTCCTGAACCTGATCGAGGACCTGAAGACCTCGCTCCCGGACGAGATCAAGCAGGCGCGCTGGGTCGTCAAGGACCGCGAGGAGCTGCTCGCCAAGGCCCGGCGCGACGCCGAGGCGATGGTGGAGCAGGCACGTGCCGAGCAGCTGCGCCTCGCGTCCCACGAGGCGGTCATGCAGCGGGCCAAGGAGGAGGCCGAACGCATCGTGCACGAGGCCGAGGAAGACGCCCGCCGGCTTCGGCTCGAGGCCGAGGATTACGTGGATGCGAAGCTCGCCCAGCTGGAGGGGACACTGCAGAAGATCCTCGAATACATGATGGCGTCCAACGACGGGCTCTCCCGGACGATCGACCAGGTCGTCGCCGGTCGAGAGAAGCTGCGCGGCGCCACGCCGAGCGATGAGCTCGGACCCGAGGTGACGTTGTCGGAGGACCGGGAGGATGCGGAGGCGTGATGCGAGGGATCGACGTCCGAGATCTCCTCGAGAGCCCGGGGTCCTCGCGGGTCGTGCATGTGCAGGAGCCGGTCCCGGGTCTGCGGACCGAGCTCGCCGACGTGCCCGAGGACACCCCGATCGCCGCCGACCTCACGCTCGAGAGCGTGGTCGAGGGGATCTTCGTCCGGGGTTCGCTCGAGGGGCGCTTCACGATGCGGTGCGCCCGATGCCTGAAGACCTTCGAACGCGACTTCGACGTGGAGATGGCCGAGCTCGTCGCGCGCGAGCCCGGTCCCGACGACGACTACGCGCTCGAGCCGGACCTGACGCTTGACCCCGAGCCGATCGTGCGCGACGCGGTGGTGCTCGAGATGCCGTTCTCGCCGCTGTGCCGTCCCGATTGCCTGGGTCTCTGCGAGATCTGCGGGGGCGACCGCAACCTGGGCGAGTGCCCCGGCCACGAGGTGACCGACCCTCGGTGGGACGCCCTGGATGTGCTCCTGAACCACCTCGATGCGCGACCCGACGAGGGACCGTCCGACGGCGGCGACCGTACGACGACGATCAGATAGACGACGACGACGAGATAGAGAGGAACGACATGCCGGTACCGAAGCGACGCCAGAGCCATACGCGCGGAGCCAAGCGCAAGGCAGGTTGGAAGGCGCAGCCCCCTACCTACTCCGAGTGCCCCCAGTGCCACCAGCCGAAGCTGCCCCATCGGGTCTGCGGGAACTGCGGGTACTACGCGGGTCGTCAAGCGATCGAGGTCGAGTAGGGCGTGGCCCCAGAGCGCGCCCCGGAGGGGCCGAAAGCGCTCGACCGGATCCTCGGCGTCCGTTTCCGTGATGGGTCGCTGCGCCAGCTCGCGCTCACCCACCGCTCGTACGCGTTCGAGAACGAGCTGCCCGCCAACAACGAACGCCTCGAGTTCCTCGGCGATGCGGTCCTGGGCGTCGTCGTCACCGACATGGCGTTCGGCGAGTTCCCCCAGATGCCCGAGGGCGAGCTCGCGAAGCTGCGTGCCGCGATCGTCAACATGAGCGCCCTCGCCGATGCGGCGAGGGACCTCGGGCTCGGGCGGTTCGTGCTCCTCGGACGGGGCGAGGAGATGAGCGGAGGTCGCGACAAGAGCAGCATCCTTGCGGACGCACTCGAGGCCGTGCTGGGGGCGGTGTACCTCGATCGCGGTCTCCCCGCGGCGCGCAAGCTGATCGAGCGGGTGTTCCGGCCGCGGATGATCGCCTACGTCCGCGGTGAGGGCGAGCGCGACTACAAGACGATCCTTCAGGAGCTGGCCTCCGCCGAGGTGCGCTCGGTGCCGGAGTACCGGATACGCGAACGCGGACCCGATCATCAGAAGGAGTTCACGGCCACCGTGTTCGTCGCCGGCACGGAGTGGGGCACCGGCATTGGCCGCTCGAAGAAGGAGGCGGAGCAACAGGCCGCGCATGAGGCCTACGTCCGTCTGTCGGAGCGTGCCGAGCCGGCAGGGGCGGCCGGGGCGTGGGGGCGCCCGGTGAGTCCGGAGGCGAGCGCGGACGCGCGAGCGGCAGCCCCCCGGGAGAAGGGGGCCTAGTTGGAACTTCCCGAAGTCGAGGTGATGCGCCGGGACCTCGAGAAAGACGTCGTAGGTCGCAAGGTCGTCGAGGCGGAAGTCCGACCGTCGAAGAACGCGATGCGGGTGATCCGTCGTCACGCCAAGCGCAAGGAGTTCGGCGATCTCGTCGTGGGGCGCAAGTTCACCAAGGCGGAGCGACGCGGCAAGTACGTCCTGTTGCACATGGATAACGGCGACGTGCTGGTCACGCACTTCGGCATGAGCGGGCAGTTCGTGCGCGCGAACAAGCGGGTGCCGCTCCCGCCGCATACCCACGTGGTGCTCACGTTCCACCAGGGCGGCGACCTGCGGTTCGTCGACCCGCGGACGTTCGGCGAGATGTTCGTCGCCACCGCGGACGAGCTCGGCAAGGTGAAGGAGCTCCAGCACCTCGCGATCGATCCCCTCGACCACGTGTTCACGTGGCAGGCCTTCGGATCCGCGCTTGCGCAACGGGCGACCAAGATGAAGCAGCTGCTGATGGACCAGAAGTTCGTGAGCGGCCTGGGGAACATCTACTCCGACGAGGTCCTGTTCGCCGCCGGTCTGCGCTACGACCGTCCCTCGGACACGCTCTCCTCTCAGGAGGTGCGACGGCTGTACCGCGCGATGCAGGAGGTCCTGCAGGAGGCGATCCGGTTCCGCGGCACGACGCTCGACGACGAGGCCTACCTGGACCTGTTCGGCAAGCCGGGCGAGTTCCAGAGCGAACTCAAGGTGTACGGGCGGGCCGGCCTCCCGTGCCGTCGCTGCCGGACGCCCATCAAGGCCGTCAAGATCGCGGGGCGGAACGCGTACTTCTGCCCGCAGTGCCAGTCGTAGTCGCCGGGACCGCTCCGGGCCGCTACACGAGGACGGCGCCGACGTCGCTCATGCGTTCGAGTGCGCGTTGGCCGTCCCCGCTGCGCAGATCGACTGCGCGGATCGCGGACGTGAGGACGTCGACCTCCAGGTGGCGGGCGCGCGCGTCCGAGACCGACTCGACCACGCAGTAGTCGGTCGTGAGGCCGCAGATCACGACGTGACGGATCATCCGATCGCGGAGCATCGTGCCGAGCGCGGTCTCCCACGACTCCCCGCTGCGCGGGTCGCGGACGCTGAAGGCAGAGTAGCCGTCCTCTCCCATGATCCCCTTGCGGATCACCGGCGCGTCGTCGACCACCCGGAGCTCGGAGTGGAACTCGGCTCCCCACGTGTCCCGCACGCAGTGGACGGGCCAGATCCCGCCGTCCTTCTCGAAGTGCGGCGTACTCTCCGGGTGCCAGTCCTGTGAATAGACGACCAGCGCCCCCGCGTCGACCGCCGAGGCCACCTCGTCGTTCACGAGGGGAATGATCTCCTCCGCGCCTCGGACGTAGAGGCTGCCGACCGCGTCGGCGAAGTCGTGTTGGACGTCGACGACGAGCAGGGCGGTCCTCGAGTGGTAGGCGGGCACCCACCTAGTATGCCCGGATGAAGCGCGTACGCGTCGTCGCGTCGGGCCGCGTCCAAGGCGTCTTCTATCGCGCGAGCTGCGCTCGCCTCGCGCGGGGGCTCGGCCTGACGGGGTACGTCCGCAACCTGCCCGACGGCGGCGTGGAGGCCGCGTTCGAGGGTTCCGATGCGGCGGTCGACGAGATGGTCGCGTGGAGCGGCGTCGGTCCGGACCTCGCGAACGTGGACCGCCTGGATGTGATGGTCGAGGATCCCCTGGGGGAGAGCGGGTTCCGGGTCATGGGGTGAAGCCCGGCACGGAACTTTTCCCCGAGGAGATGCGGGGCCGGGCGATTGGCCACTGTTAGCATCGACCTCCGATGTTCCTCCGCTCCCTGCAGGTCCGAGGCTTCAAGTCGTTCGCCGACAAGACGGTCCTCGAGTTCGCCCCGGGCGTCTCGGTCATCGTCGGACCGAACGGCTCGGGCAAGTCGAACCTCGTCGACGCGATCAGCTGGGTGCTCGGCGAGCAGGGGCCCCGTGCGCTTCGGGGCGGCCAGATGGCCGACGTGATCTTCGCCGGCAGCCCCCAGCGGTCGGCGCTCGGGATGGCGGAGGTCCGACTCGTGATCGACAACTCGGCAGGGCTGATCCCGGTGCCGATGACCGAGATCGAGATCAGCCGCACGATCTTTCGCTCAGGCGAGAGCGAGTACCGGATCGGCGGCCAGGTCGTCCGCCTCCTCGACGTGCAGGAGCTGCTCTCCGAGTCCGGGATCGGGCGCGCGCTCCACACCGTGGTCGGTCAGGGCCAGCTGGAGGACGTGCTGACCGCCCGGCCCGAGGACCGGCGCACCTACATCGAAGAGGCGGCCGGCGTCGCGAAGCACCGCAAGCGCAAGGAGCGCGCCGAACGCAAGCTCGCCGGGCTCGATCAGGACGTGCTCCGGCTCCAGGACGTCCTCGCCGAGCTCCGTCGCCAGCTGAAGCCGCTCCGCCAGCAGGCCGAGATGGCCAAGAGGCACGAGACCCTGACCGCGGAGGCCGATGCCGTCGCGGCCCGTCTGGCGGCCGCGCGGCTGCGCGACCTGTGGGACGAGCGCGATCGGCGCAAGGAGGGATGGGACGACGGGCTCGCTCGACGCACGGCCGCGCGCGAACGGCTGGACGCGCTGGACGGACGTGTCGCAGCCGCGGCCGACGAACGCGCCCGCTCGGTCTGGGCACTGCAGGAGGCGGAGGCGTCCTTCGTCCAGGCGCAGAGCGCCAAGTCCGCGGCCGAGCTCGAGCTCCGGCGCTCGGTCGAGCTCGAGTCCGAGGCCCGTCAGGCTGTCGCCGCACAGGCCAACCACGGCGCCAGGACCGCCGCGCTCGAGGAGGATCTGCGGCGGCTCGAGGCCCGGTTCGCCGAGACGACGGAGGAGCTCGAGGGGCGCGGCCGGGAGCTCGAGGCGGCGGAGTCCGCGTTCGCCTCGGCGGCGGAGGCCAGGCGCGACGCCGAGGACGAGCGCCGGCGCCTCGCCGAGGAGGCGGCGGCCCACCGCGCCGAGATGGAGACCTTCCGCCGCTCGCTCGCTTCGCACGACCGGGAGCGTTCGCGGCTGGAGGAGTCGCTCGGGCAGGTCCGGGAACGCAGGACGGCCGGCGAGACCGAACGCGAGGCGCTCGCGGCCGACGTCGAGCGCCTGGATGCCTCAACGGCGCCGCTCGGCGATCGCCGGTCCGAGCTCGAGCGCGAGCGGCACGGGCTCTCGGACACGGTGGCCGAGCTGGAGGAGGGTCTGCGCCGCCTCGAGCTGCGCCGCGACGTGCTTCGAGGCCGGCTCGACGACCTCGAGCGCACCCCGGGGTCCCGTTTCCTCGAGCGGCATTCCGGCCGCGGGGTCGGTCTCCTCGGCCGGCTGATCCGTGCGGCAGACGGCTGGGACCGCGCGCTGCGAGCGGGGCTCGGCTCGCTCGGCGACGCCGTCGTGTACGAGGACGCGGGACGCGCGCTGGCCGACGCCCCGACCGGCGAGGGCGCCACGCTCGCGGTGACCGGTGGCGGGCCCGCCGCGTTCGAGCTCTCGGGCGAGCGGCCGCTGCTGTCGATCGTCGACGCGGACCCGTCGGTGCGGGGGCTGGTCTCGACCCTGTTGAGGGACATTTACCTGGCCGAGACGCTGGAGGAGGCGGCCGCCAAGCACGCCGAGCACCCAAGGGCGTCGTTCGTCACGCCCGACGGCGTGCTCGTGGGACCCGCCCTGATCCGCACCACGATCACCGCGGACTCGCGCGCCGAGGAGGTGCGCCGTGAGCTCGCCGTCGTGGAGCGCGACCTGGCAAGGTCGGTCTCGGCGCTGAGGCCGCGACGGGCCCGGCTCGACGAGATCGCTGGGGAGCTGGCCGAGCTGGCGGAGGCGATCGAGGGAGCGGACGCCCGGATCACGCATGCCGCCGAGCGCATCGCGAGGATCGACGGAGAGCTCTCCTCCGTGGGCGAGCAGGAGGAGATCCTCACGCAACGGCTTGCCGGGATGGACGACGCGGCCGCCGCCTGGCGCGAGAACCTCGCGGCCGCCGAGCACCTGACCCACGAGCTCCCCCAGCTGCCGAAGACGCCCGAGCCCCCGATCCAGGCCCGGGTCGCCGTGGAAACGCTCCGCCGCGAGCGCGACCGGATCCAGACGCGGTTGTCGTCCGTCCGCTCCGAGCGCGAAACCCTCGCGGCCCAGGACGCCGACACGCTGCTCGCCCGGGCCGACGATGCGACGCGCGCGCGTGGCGAGGCGGAGCATCGACTGGCCGCCGCCGAGACGGCGATGGGAGCGGGGACCGCGGCACGCTCGGCCGCGTCGGCCGCCGAGCGGGCGGCCACCGACGACGAGGCGGAGCTGAACCGCTTGTGGCGCGAGGCCTCGACCGAGCTCGAGCGGCTCCGCGAGACGTACGAGGACGAGGACCGTTCGCGCGGCGACCTCGAGCGCCGGATCCGCGACGCCGAGCGCGTGCTTCGGGAGGGTCACCAGCGCGAGCCGCTCGAGGCGATGACCGAGCTGTCCGAGGACGACACCGTTCGCGGGCTCGAGCGCTCGGCCGAGCTCGTCCAGAGGCGGCTCGCCCTGCTCGGGCGCGTGAACCTGCTCGCCGGTGGTGAGTTCGAGGCCCTGCAGGAGCGCCACGACTTCCTGCACCGCGAGCTGGACGACGTCCGCAGGGCACGCCGGGACCTGCTCGAGGTGATCCAGCGGATCGAGACCGAGATCGTGACGACGTTCGAGGCCGCCTACCGCGACGTGGCCGTCGAATTCGAGCGCCTGATCGGCGAGCTGTTCCCGGGCGGTGAGGGCCGGCTGGTGTCCACCGAGCCGGGTGACCCGCTCTCGACCGGGATCGAGATCGAGGCCCGCCCGGGTCGCAAGCGGGTCAAGCGCATCTCGCTGCTGTCGGGCGGCGAGCGCGCGCTCACGGCGCTCGCGTTCCTGTTCGCGATCTTCAAGGCGCGACCGAGCCCCTTCTACCTGATGGACGAGGTGGAGCCGGCGCTCGACGACGTCAACTTGCACCGGTTCATCGGCCTGATCGAAGGCTTCGCGAGGGACGCGCAGGTGCTCGTCGTCACGCACCAGAAGCGCACGATGGAGGTCGCCGGGATGATGTACGGGGTGTCGATGTCCAAGGAGGGCACCTCCAAGGTGCTCGCCCAGCGGATCGACACGCCGTCGGCGAGCGGCAGCGCAGGTGAGGCCGGCGCGAACGTCGTGGCCTCCGCGCCCGACCCCGTCCGGTAGCCGGTCGCCACCGTGGAACTCCTGGTCGCGGTCGTCGTGGGCCTCGTCGTGGTCGGCCTCGTCCTCGGCGTCGTCCTGTCGCGACGGCGTCCGGCTCCGGGCCGAACGCCACCCACCCCTGGCCGCGGGGGCGTCGCGACCGGCGATCGGCAGACCGCCGCCACCACCGCTCCCCCTCGAACGCCCGGCCCCGGGCTCGCGGGGCGGATCCGTTCGGCGTTCGGGTCAGCGGTGCAGGACCCGTGGAGCGAGCTCGAGGGACTCCTCATCGGCGCGGACGTCGGCCCGTCGACCTCGGCTCGGATCGTCGGCGACGTCCGGGCACGCTACGGGCAGGGCGAGGACCCCTCGGCGCTCGTAGGCGAGGAGATCCGATCGATCCTGGGAGCGTCGTCGTCGCTCGAGCTGCCGACCGAGGGCCTGGGGGTGGTGCTCGTGGTCGGGGTCAATGGCTCCGGCAAGACGACGACGATCGGCAAACTCGCGGCTCGGCTGTCGAGCCAGGGGAAGCGGGTGAGCATCGCGAACTCGGACACCTTCCGCGCGGCGGCGTCGGAGCAGCTCGGAGTCTGGGCCGAGCGCGCTGGGGCGCACCTTGTCCGCCAGGAACGGGGTGCGGACCCCGGGGCGGTCGCGTTCGACGCGGTGCAGGCGGCGCGGGCGCGAGGGTCGGACGTGCTGATCGTCGACACCGCCGGCCGACTGCACACGAAGCAGCCCTTGATGGAGGAGCTGAAGAAGGTCCGCCGCGTGATCGAGAAGGCCGTAGGGCGATCGCCCGACGAGACGCTGCTCGTGCTGGACGCCACGACGGGTCAGAATGGGATCGCGCAGGCCCTGGCCTTCACCGAGGCGGTGGAGGTGACGGGCGTGGCGCTGACGAAGCTGGACGGCACGGCGAAGGGGGGAGTCGTCCTGGCGGTGCGCGATCGGCTCGGGGTGCCGGTCAAGGTCGTCGGCACCGGTGAGAGCGTCGGGGATCTAGAGCCCTTCGACAGCGAGGCATTCGCCGCCCGCCTCCTGGGAGGCTGACGATGTCCAGGGCCGAGATACTGATCGTCGAGGATCACCCGACGATGCGCGAAGCGATGCGGCTGATCCTGGAGAACGCGGGGTTCGACACGCGCGAGGCTTCCGACGGCAAGACGGCGCTGTCGATGGTGCGCGAGCGATCGCCGGACATCATGTTCCTCGACCTCAACATCCCCGGGACGAGCGGCGCGGACGTGCTCGCCGAGCTCAAAGGCGACGAGGCAACCAGCAGTATCCGCGTGATCATCATCACCGCGACCGGCGAGGAGGGACGTGAGTTCGTCCTGTCGCTGGGCGCCGACGAGTACTTCACCAAGCCCTTCCCACCCACCGAGTTGCTGCGGACCGTCGAACGGGTCCTCGAGGGACCTCCGGAGCCCTCGCCGGCCGGGTCGTAACCTGGTCCACGATGTTCGACACCCTCACCGACCGGCTCGACGGCATCTTCAAACGGCTGCGTTCCCGCGGCAAGCTCCACCCGAAGCAGGTGGACGGCGCGCTCGCAGAGATGCGGGTGGCGCTGCTGGAGGCCGACGTCTCGGCCGAGGTCGCCGACGACCTGCTGGCCCGAGTCCGCGATCGGGCGCTGTCCGAAGAGGTGATGAAGAGCCTCACGCCGGCCCAGCAGGTGGTCAAGGTCGTTCGTGACGAACTCCAGAGCACCATGGGGGGCACGCAGGTGGCGTTCACGCTGCCGTCCGTCAGACCGGCCGTCGTGATGATGGCCGGCGTGCAGGGCTCGGGGAAGACGACCGCGTGCGCGAAGATCGCGCTCCACCTCAAGTCCAAGGGCAAGCGCCCGCTGCTCGTCGCCGCCGACCTGTGGCGTCCGGCCGCGGTGGAACAGCTGTTCACCCTCGGGCGCGAGATCGGCGTGGACGTGATCTCGGACGGCAAGGACGCGGTCAAGGTCGCGAAGAGCGGGGTCAAGCACGCCGGTCGCGAGGGCCATGATGTCGTGATCGTCGACACGGCCGGGCGCCTGCACGTGGACGAGGACATGATGCGTGAGGCCAGGCGGGTGAAGGAGGCGATCGACCCTCACCACGTGGTCATGGCGTGCGACGCGATGACCGGTCAGGACGCGGTGATCCAGGCTCGCGCCTTCATGCGCGAGGTGGACACCAGCGGGTTCGTGCTCACGAAGATCGACGGAGACGCGCGTGGCGGCGCGGCGCTCTCGATCACGGCCGTGACGAGCAAGCCCGTGTTCTTCGCGGGGACGGGGGAGCGGCCCGAGGACCTCGAGCCGTTCTACCCCGACCGGATGGCCTCACGGATCATGGGGATGGGCGACGTCCTGTCCCTGATCGACAGGGCGCAGGAGAACCTGGATCAGGAGGAGGCGGCCGAGACCGCCGAGAAGATGCTCTCGGCCAGGTTCACGCTCGAGGACTTTCTCGTCCAGATGCAGGCGCTTCGCAAGCTCGGCCCACTGCAGGATCTCCTCGCGATGCTACCCGGCGTCCCCGGGGGCAAGAACGCGCTCAAGGACCTCGAGGTCAACGAGGGGCAGCTCGGCCGGGCCCAGGCCATCATCCAGTCGATGACCAGGGAGGAGCGGCAGAATCCCGCTATCATCGGCGGGTCCCGGCGATCGCGGATCGCGCGCGGATCGGGCGTGACCACCGCGGAGGTCAACGCGCTGCTCAAGGAGTTCGAGCAGGCGAGGAAGATGATGAAGAGCATGCTGGGCGGCAAGGGCCTGCCCCGGCTCCCGGGGATGCCGAACCTCCCGGGCGTCGGTTAGGAGTTCGTCGGTGAGGAGTCGGGGAACATGTCGGTTCGAATCAGATTGAAGAGGTTGGGGGCGAAGAAGCGTCCCTTCTACCGGGTCGTCGTGGCCGACCAGCGGAGCCCCCGCGACGGCCGGTTCATCGAGAACATCGGCAGGTATCAGCCGATGGACGACCCCTCGGTGATCGAGATCGACGAGGAGCGTGCGCTGCATTGGCTCCGGGTCGGCGCGCAGCCGTCCAACACCGTGAGGGTCTTGATGACCAAGGTCGGCATCTGGGAGCGCTTCGCTTCCGAGAAGAAGGCCCCGAAGGCCGCGCGGGCCTCCTGACCCTGGCCTGACAAGCATGCCCGAGACCATGCCGGGAACCATGGGGGATCTCCTCGACTACCTCGCGCGCGAGTTGGTCGACGATCCCGACGCCGTTCGGGTCGAGCAGATCGACGACGAACGCGGCGTGCTGCTCACCCTCCGCGTCGCGCAGGACGACATGGGCAAGGTCATCGGTCGGGGCGGCCGCACGGCTCGCGCGATCCGGATCGTGATGAAGGCCGCCGGGATGCGCGCGGGGATCCATCACACCGGCGTCGAGATCGTCGACTGACGCCCGACCCGCGGACCACGGCGAGGAACGCATGATGCACGAGCCGACCGTCGTGGTCGGCCGGATCACACGGGCGCACGGCGTGACCGGCGAGGTCGCCGTCCTCGTCATCTCCGAGGTCCCCGGGCGCTTCGACGACGGGGCGACGGTGTGGCTCGAGGACGGCCGGACGCTGACCGTCGAGTCGTCCCGGCCGCACAAGGACCGACTCCTGGTCCGGTTCCGCGGCGTCGAGGACCGCGCGCAGGCCGAGGCCCTGCACAGGGCCCTGCTCGTCGTCCCCGAGTCGTCGTCCCCGGAGCTGCCCGAGGGCTCGTGGTGGGATCATCGGATCGTCGGCTGCGCCATCGAGACCGACGCCGGCCGCGCCCTCGGGACCGTTCGCGAGGTGATCCACACCGCGGCCAACGACGTCTGGTCGGCGGTCGACGACGACGGCGTCGAGACGCTTGTCCCTGTTCTCAAGGACGTGATCATCGACGTGGACGTGAACGCGAAGAAGATCGTCGTCCGCGAGATCCCGGGGTTGACGGCACCTGATTGACATTGTCGCGTGCTGTGGCGCACGGCCTCGGTCGCGCTAGCCTGCCGCCGTGCGGATCGACGTCGTCACGATCTTCCCCGGCATCTTCGAGAGCCCGCTGCGCGAGAGCCTGCTCGGGCGGGCGATCGAGGCCGGACTCCTGGACATACGCGTGCACGACCTGCGTGACAGCACGTCCGACAGGCATCGCCAGGTGGACGACGAGTCGTACGGCGGCGGGCCCGGGATGGTGCTGAAGCCCGAGCCGGTGTTCGCCGCGGTCGAGTCGCTCGGTGCGGGCGTCCGACGAACGCTCCTGCTGTCGCCGGCCGGGCGGAGGCTGGATCAGGACCTCGCGCGCGAGCTCGCCGTGGAACCCTGGCTGGTGCTGATCTGCGGGCGCTACGAGGGCGTCGACGAGCGCGTCGTCGAGGGCTTGCCGGCCGAGGAGCTCTCGATCGGCGACTACGTCGTCGCGGGCGGGGAGGTCCCGGCCCTGGTGGTGCTCGAAGCGGTGACGCGCTTGGTTCCCGGAGTCATCGGCCGCGGGGAGTCCCACGAACAGGATTCGTTCGGCGACGACGGCGTCCTCGACCACCCCCACTACACCCGTCCGGCCGAGTTCCGCGGGATGCGCGTCCCCGAGACGCTGCTCTCGGGCAACCACCAGGAGATCGAGCGCTGGCGACGCGAGGCCGCCCTCGAGAAGACCCGCCGCAACCGGCCCGACCTGCTCGAACGCTGACCGTGACCCCCGCGCTAGCACCCCTGCTACCATGGGCGTCCCGCCATGAACAAGACCGACCTCGTCGACGCCCCTTATCTGCGCACGGACCTGCCCGAGTTCCGGCCCGGCGACACCGTGAAGGTGCACGTCCGGGTGGTCGAGGCGGGTCGGGAGCGGATCCAGGTCTTCCAGGGCGTCGTGATCCGACGTCAGGGGGGTGGCCTCCAGGAGACGTTCACCGTCCGAAAGATCTCGTTCGGCGTGGGCGTGGAGCGAACGTTCCCGCTGCACTCGCCGTCGATCGGCAAGCTCGAGGTCGTGTCGCGCGGCCACGTACGCCGGGCCAAGCTCTACTACCTGCGCGAGCGCCGAGGCAAGAAGGCGCGGATCCGCGAGCGCCGGCTCGGTGACGAAGAGCTGGCGGCGATCGCGGCGGCCGAGGCCGAACGCGCCGCGGCGGCCGCCGCCGCCGATGCCGGTTCCGTCGATGGGGCCGACGATCAGGTCGATCCGCCGGACACGACCGGCGCCGGTGGGCGGGAGACGGAAGCTCAGGACGTCGAGACCGACACGGCCGACGCTCCCGCAGTCGAGACCTCGGCGCAGGAAGGACCCCCGGCGGCGGCGTCGGACGGCGATATGGCCCAGGCCGAGCCCTCCGAGACAGGGCTCCTGGGCTAGTCGGTGACCAAGCGCCCGTCGGGCTCCGAGGAGCCCGTCGGCGGGATCACGCTCTCGAAGCCTCGGCCCGCCGAGGAGCAGAAACGTGGGTCGTTCCTGCGCGAGCTCCCGATCCTGCTCGTGGTCGCGCTGGCCGTCGCGATCGTCCTCAAGACCTTCGTCGTCCAGGCCTTCTTCATCCCCTCGGGCTCGATGGAGCCCACGCTGGAACCGGGGGACCGCGTGCTCGTCCAGAAGGTGGTGTACGGTCCTGATCGCGGCGACATCATCGTGTTCTCGGACCCGCAGGGGCGCCCCGGTCCGGATCGCGGGATCGTCGGCGGGTTCGTCCACTGGTTGTCCAGCACGCTCGGCATCGAACGGCCCGAGCACGAGGACTTCATCAAACGGGTGATCGGGCTCCCCGGCGAGACGGTCGAGCTGCGGGACGGGAGACTGTTCGTCGAGGGGGCCCTGATCCACGAGCCCTACCTGAAGGGGGCGGTCGACACGAGGGACTACGGCCCGGTGAGGGTTCCGAAGGGCTCGTTGTTCGTCCTGGGCGACAACCGACTGAACTCGAACGATTCGCGGTTCGGCCTCGGGTTCGTCCCGGTCGACAAGGTCGTGGGGAGGGCGTTCGCGATCGTCTGGCCACCGTCGAGGGCCGGGTGGATCCACTAGTCCTCGACCTCGGGCGCTACGAGCGCGGGCTGCGGGAGCAGGGCTTCCGCCTGATCGCGGGTGTCGACGAGGCCGGCCGCGGGGCCCTCGCGGGGCCGCTCGTCGCCGCCGCCGTGATCCTGCCCGTGGAGTTCGACCTGGAGGGGATCAACGACTCGAAGGTGCTGACCGCGCTCCAGCGCGACGCGGCCTTCGAGCGCATCGTGGGCCACGCAGTGGCTCGTTCCGTCTGCCGTTGCACGCCCACGCGGATCGACCGGAGGGGTCTGCACAAAACCAACGTCTGGCTGCTCCGTCGGTGCATCACCACGCTGTCGGTCGCACCCGATTACGTCCTGACCGACGGGTTCCCGGTGAAGCGGCTCGGGATCCCCAACCTGTCGATCAAGAAGGGAGACGCGGTCACCGCGTCGGTCGCGGCCGCCTCGATCGTGGCCAAGGTGACCCGGGACCGGATGATGGATCGCTACCACCGCAGGTTCCCCGCCTACGGGTTCGACCACAACCGGGGGTACGGGACCGACGAGCACCGCGAGGCGATCAGGCGCCACGGCCCGTCCCCGATCCATCGGTACTCGTTCAAGGGCCTTCGGACCGGTTACTACGACGGCGATAGGGTGGAGGAGCCGTGAACCCCGAGGAAGACGACATCGAGCGGTACGAGGAGCAGCGCGAGCTCGAGCTGTTCCGCGAGTACCGCGACATCGTCCCGATGTTCGCCTACGTCGTGGAGACCGAGCGGCGCTTCTACCTCGCGAACACGGTCGAGCTGAACCAGCGCGAGGACGGCTGGGTCGAGGTGGTGCTCGGCGACGCCTGGGTCTGGGACATGTACCGGCCGGCCCGCCTCGTGTCGAACGTGCGGGTGCTGACTCGTCACGACGTGAACGTGGAGGAGCTGCGTCAGGAGGACACGATGCAGCTCCCCGAGTAGCGACCGAGCCCCCCTTTCGAATCCCCCTCGCGAGTCGAGTGCCGGAGGGTGTCGGCGACGCGGTCTAGCGTCGCCTGGTGAGCGGATCTGCGACCGACCGGCGTTCCGAACGAGGCAGCCTCGGCGAGGACGCGGCGCTCCGTGTCTACGAGCGGCGGGGGTTCGCGCTGGTCGCGCGGAACTGGCGCTGCAGTTTCGGCGAGCTCGACCTCATCATCGTGCGCCGGGACCTGCTGGTCGTGTGCGAGGTGAAGACGCGCTCGGGGGCCGCGTTCGGTGGCGGTTACGAGGCGGTGACGCGAGCCAAGCGCAGGAAGGTCAGGAGCCTCGCGGACGCGTTCCTGCAAGGAAACGCGTTCGAGCACGCCCGGGTGCGCTTCGACGTTGCGAGCGTCTGGCTCGGTGCGCGCGGCGCGGACGTCGAGATCTTCGAGGACGCGTTCTAGGTGTCGGTGGTTGCCGCTAGGGTCGGCCAACCGTGTACGGACGCGTCAACGGCGTCACCGTCGTCGGCGTCCGGGGCCACCTCGTCGCCGTCGAGGCGCACGTCGGTCGCGGACTCCCGTCGCTCACCCTGACCGGGTTGCCCGGGGCGGGCGTGCAGGACGCGCGCGATCGGATCCGACCGGCGGTCGAGAGCGCTGGCCTGGAATGGCCTCTGCGTCGCGTCGTCGTGAACCTCTCGCCGGGAACGCTCCGCAAGGAAGGCCCCGGCCTCGACCTGCCGGTCGCGCTGGGGGTGCTCGCAGCCACCGCGCAGGTGCCCGCCGCGGCGATCCAAGGGTGGGCTTTCGCCGGCGAGCTCTCGCTTCGGGGCGGGCTGGTCTCGACCCCCGGCGTGTTGTCGGTGGCGATCGCGGCGGCCGGTGCGGGACTGCGAGGCGTGGTCGTGCCGGCGTCGAACGCGGCCGAGGCGGCGCTGGTGGACGATCTCGAGGTCGTCGGCGCGGCGTCGCTCGGGGAGGTGGTCGGGTTCCTGCGAGGGACGTGGCGGCCAACCGTGCCCGAGGCGACGGCCCGGCGCGTGGACGCGCGGCATGCGGTCGATCTCGTCGAGGTCCGGGGTCAGGGGCAGGCCCGCCGGGCTCTCGAGGTGGCGGCCGCCGGCGGACATAACGTCCTCATGGTCGGACCACCCGGTGCGGGCAAGACGATGCTCGCCCGACGGCTTCCGACGATCCTGCCGTCGATGTCGCGCGACGAGTCGCTCGAGGTGACCCAGCTGCACTCCGTGGCCGGACTCCTCGACGGAGGGCTGATCCCCGCTCGGCCGTTCCGGTCGCCGCACCACACGGTGTCGCCCTCCGCACTGCTCGGCGGGGGGACGGCGTTCCTGCGGCCGGGAGAGGTGTCGCTGGCGCACCATGGGGTGCTGTTCCTCGACGAGTTCACGGAGTTCCGCCGCGACGCGATCGAGGGGCTTCGCCAACCGTTGGAAGACGGGCGCGTGGTCGTCACGCGGATGGTGGGCACGGTGGCGTTTCCGGCGAGGTTCACGCTCGTCGCGGCGGCGAACCCGTGCCCGTGTGGGTTCGCCGGGGACGCACTCCGCCGCTGCACGTGCCGCGAGGACCGTCTGCAGGCGTACCAGGCCAAGCTCACCGGCCCGTTGTTGGACCGGGTCGACATCCGCCTCGTGATCCCACGCCTCACCAAGCGCGAGCTCCTCGGCGAACAGCCGGGGGAGTCCTCGACCGCGGTCCGCGAACGCGTCGAGCGGGCGCGCGCCCGGCAGCGCCGGCGCTACGCGCGGTTCGGCCTCCCGAACAACGGCCAGCTCTCCGGTCCCCTCGCGAGGCGCGAGGCGAGGATCTCGGCGGACGCCCGCGACCTCCTCGCGTCGGCGGTCGACCTGCACGCGCTCACGGGCCGGGGCTTCGACCGCACGCTCAAGGTCTCACGAACGATCGCGGACCTCGCGGGAGCGGACCGTGTCGAACCCGATCACGTGGTCGAGGCGCTGGCGTACCGCTCCGCCTCGCCGGTGCCGGAGCTCGAGCGTGCGGTCTGAGGATCGAGCCGGCGGTCCATGGCCCACGTGGCCGCCGACCTACGGTTCCGACGAGGAGGACCGACGAGCGCTGTTCGTCCTGTCCGCGCTCCGCGGGATCTCCCCGAGGAGCCTCATCTCGCTGGCGGTCGAACGTGGCTCGGCGGCCTCGACCCTTGCATGGATCCGTGAGGGTCGCGCCGGCAGCGACAACGACCAGGCGTTCGCGCGTGCCCTGGACCCCGATGCGATCGCCGGTGCGGCCAAGGCGTGCGGGGCTCGCCTGATCACGTGGGCATCCGTCGACTATCCCAGCCAGCTCCGAGAGATCCATGATCCACCCGGTGCGATCTACGTGATCGGTCGGACGCCGCCGGACGTGACCTCGGCCGTCGCGACGGTCGGCGCCCGGCGCTGCACCGCCTCGGGGCGCGAGGCGGCGCATGCGATCGGGCGCGGGTTGGCGCTCGCCGGGGTCACCGTCGTGAGCGGCGCCGCCCGCGGGATCGACGCCGCGTCTCATGAGGGCGCGCTCTCGGTGCAGGGCCCGACGCTCGCCGTCCTGGGGTCGGGACTGGACGTCCCGTACCCGTCGGCCAGCCGAGCCCTGATCCGGCGGATCGGCGCCGCGGGAACGCTCGTGAGCGAGTACGCGCCCGCAACGCCGCCCAGCCAGCACCACTTCCCCGCTCGCAACCGGATCGTCGCGGGGTTGTGCCGCGCGACGGTGGTGGTCGAGGGGGCGAGGGGGAGCGGCTCCTTGATCACGGCCGAGCACGCGATGGAGTTCGGGCGCGACGTGTTCGCGCTCGCGGGTTCGGTCACCAGCGCCCTGTCGGAGGTGCCGCTGCAGCTGATCCGCGAGGGGGCCACCCTGATCCGCGACGCCGAGGATCTGCTGAGCGACCTCGGCGTAGAGGTCCTTCCGACCGACGCCACCGAGCGGCTGGGCCTCGACGACGCCGAGCTGAGGGTCTTGGCCGGCATCGTCGAACCCACCCTCCCCGATCGCGTGGCGACCTCGCTCGGGGTGGGCATCCACGAGGTCGTCGCGGTCCTGATGCGGCTGGAGCTGCGCGGGTTCGTCCGCAACGTGGGTGGCCGCTACGAGACGACGCTCAAGGCACGACCTCACCGGGACAGGCCGGTCCGCCCACCGGCGGATGTCGATCCCGGGTCCGCTGCTTGAACGGGACGATCTCGATTGGTACAAGGGGGGACCGCCGAGCTCGGAGGCCCATGCCCGCCCGCGACCTTGCCCAGTCCGACACTGCCCTGATCGACGGGTTCTCCGATCACCTCACGCTCGAGCGCCACCTCGCGCCCTCGACCGTAGACGCGTACCGCCGAGACCTCTCGCAGTTGGGCGCGTTCCTGCGCCGCAACCGGCGGGACCTGCCCGGGGCGGGGATCGACGACCTGCGGAGATTCCTCGCCCTGCTCACCAGCCTGGGCTACGCGCGCGCGTCGATCGCGCGGCGCGTCGGCGCGATCCACACCTTCTACCGGTGGGCGGTCTCACGGGAGGTCGTCGCCGAGGATCCCGCCGCGCTCCTCGGCCGGCCGAAGGTCGTGAACCGCCTCCCGGTGGTCCTGCGCGCGCCGGAGGCCGCGGCCCTCGTCGAGGCGCCGGTCGTGACTGCGGACGCGAGTGACGTCGAGACGGCGGTGGCACTGCGGGACCGGGCGATCCTCGAGCTGATGTACGGGTCCGGGCTGCGGGTGAGCGAGGTCGCCGGCCTCACGCTCGACCGGGTCGATCTCGAACGCGGCCGGGTGATGGTGGTCGGCAAAGGCGACAAGGAGCGCGAGGTGCCGCTCGGCGACCCGGCGCGAGCCGCGGTCGCCGGTTGGCTCGTCGTTCGGGGCGTCCTCGGCGTCGGCCGAGACGACGAGCTGTTCGTGAACCGCAGGGGTCGGCCGATCGGCCCACGCGACATTCGACGGCTTGTGGGACGATACGCGGGCCTAGCCCTTTCGGGCCGGCGGGTGACGCCGCACACCCTGCGACACTCGTTCGCCACGCACCTGCTCGAAGGAGGAGCGGACATCAGGTCGGTCCAGGAGATGCTCGGCCACGCGAGCGTGGCCACCACGCAGCGGTACACCCACGTGAGTCGTGCACGCCTGTTCGAGGCCTACGAGCGCAGCCACCCGAGGGCCTGATGCCTCGAGCCCCCAAGGCCGAAAAGGCCAAGCCCGCGGTAGATCTCTCAAAGCCGACGAGCGCCGACAGGACCGCCAAGACGGTGAAGGCCGCCAAGAACGACCGGCCTTCGGCGCGGTCCGGCTCGATCAAGGTGGGGCCGTCTCCGCGGGTCTCCACCCGCCGCCCCGCGACGCCCGACGAGATCAACGAGCTCGCCCGGCTGTGGGAGGAGTTCAAGCAGAACGAGGCCTCGGGCGCTCGCGAGGGCGCGCGCGAACGCCTCATCTTGCACTACGCCCCGTTGGTGAAATACGTCGCGAGCCGAGTGGCGACCGGCCTGCCCGCGAGCGTGGATCAGGCCGACCTCGTCTCGTACGGGATGTTCGGGCTGATCGATGCCCTCGAGAAGTTCGACCCCGGCCGAGGCAACAAGTTCGAGACGTACGCGATCCCGAGGATCAAGGGCGCGATCATCGACGAGCTTCGTGCGATGGACTGGGTGCCGAGATCCGTCCGGTTCAAGGCGCGCGAGATCGAGAAGGCGTACTCCGACCTCGAGTCGATCCACAAGCGCGGCCCGACCGAGAAGGAGGTGGCGGCGCGCCTCGGCGTGACGCTGCGAGAGCTGCACGACGTCATCAACCAGATCTCGTTCGTGCAGGTGCTCCAGCTCGACGAGATCCTGAGCGTCGGGAGCGACCGGGGCGAACAGGTGTCGCTCCTGGACACGCTGGCCGACCGCGGGACCGACCCGACGATGGCGCTCGAGGGCGAGGAGACGCGCGGACTGCTCGCGGCGGCCATCAACTCGCTGTCCGAACGCGAGAAGATCGTGGTCACCCTGTACTACTTCGAGGGCCTCACCCTGGCCGAGATCGGCGACATCCTCGGGGTGACCGAATCACGGGTCTGCCAGATCCACACGAAGGCGGTCGGCCAGCTCCGCCTCCAGCTCGTCGAGACCGAGTGAACCGATCGGCCCACATGTGAGCCGCGTCACGGCTTGCCCCGCCCCGCTCGCCTAGGGTCGTCGTTCGGTATCGATCGGAGGACCTCATGGCGTTGCTGGCGTTGGTCTTCCCTCTGGTGATGGTGACCCTCACGGGTCCGTCCATGCCATCGGCCGCACCGTCGCCGATCGGCTCGGGGACCGAGCCCGTCGGAATCCTCCCGATGCTGCCGGTCGGGACGTGGGCCTGGCCGGTGCAGGGGCCGGTGATCCGGGGGTTCGACCCTCCCGACACGCCGTTCGGGGCGGGCCACCGGGGGATCGACATCGCGGCCGCGCCCGGGACGCCGATCCTCGCCACCGAGTCGGGGACGGTCTCCTTTGCCGGGAGAGTGGGCGGGGAGCTGTTCGTCACGATCGTCCACGGCGGCGGACTATCGAGCACGTACTCATGGATCTCGTCGACGACGGTGCGCAAGGGTGACGTCGTCTCGCGGGGGCAACCGATCGGGAGCACCGGGACCGGATCGCCGGGGGCGACGGTTCCGCACCTGCACTTCGGCGCGAAGCTCGACGGGGAGTACGTGGACCCGATCCTGCTCTTGGCACCGCTCGGCGTGCAGGACCTGATCCGGCTCGTGCCGATCCTGAGCTGATCCCGACCGCATCGGGTGTCGGAGCACACGGTCGCGGGACGGTGACTGCGGCTAGCATGGGCGCCCCCGTCAGAGGAGAGCCCCCTGTTTCCGATGCGCCGCCACCGATCGTCGCGCGCCGTCCGTGTCGCTGCCGCAGCGCTCGCGATCGGACCGTTCGCGCTCCCGTCGGGCGAGGCGTTCGCGCAGGAGGCCCCCACATGGTGGCAGTTCCAAGGGGGACCCGGTCACCCCGGGGTACTGGCCGATGGTCCCGAACCCCCCTACCGCGTCCGTTGGACCCTGCCGGCGCCCGCTGGCGACGCCCTGTCGGGCGCTGTGGTCGCGGGCGAACTCGCCGTGTCGGTCGGGACCGAGGCCGTCTACGGGATCGACGTGGTCTCGGGCGCCATCGAGTGGCAGGTGGCTCGGGGCGGGGGGCCCCTGTCGATGCCGGCGATCGGGGCCGGCCCACGGGGGCGGATCCTCGTGTACCTCGAAGGCCCGGGTCCGAGCGATGGACGCGGAGCGTCGGAGGTATCGCCGAGCCCGAGCGAAAGCGCAACCCCGAGTGCACCGCCTTCGACCACGACGGGGCCCGGCCCGTCTCCTACCGGACCCGAGGAGGAGCCCGACATCTCGACGCTCGTCGCGGTCTCACTCGCCGACCGAACCGAGCTCTGGCGAACGCCGTTGGAGGCGATCTCGCGGAGCGGTGTCACGATCGAGGGAACGAACGCGTTCGTAGGTGACCAGGGCGGGACGGTGTACGCCGTCTCACTGGAGAGCGGGTCGATCACGTGGTCCGCGGAGATGGAAGGGCTCGTCGATTCGCCGGTCGCGGTCGCCGATGGGCAGGTGGTCGCGGTCGCCAGGAACACCGACCCGGCGCAGGTCGTCGTCGCGGCGTTCGACGAGGCGACGGGGGAGCGCTCGTGGCCGGCGCTCGCCATCCAGGCGAACTCCACGGCCGGCACCGCGCCCTCGGCCGGCGGCGGTTCCGTGTTCATCGGTTCGGCCGACCGGCGCATTCGGGCGCTCGACGCGAATGGCGGCTCCGAACGATGGGCAACGCTGGTGCTCTCGCTGTTCTCCCCCGTGACCTCGCTCGCGTTCGACGTCGAGAGCGTGTTCGCGGCCGACATCGCGGGGGGCATGTATCGGCTGGATGCGGCGGACGGCAAGCGCCGGTGGAGCTACCAGCTGAACGAGGTCGTGCTGCGGAGCTCGCCGGTCGTCTCCGGCTCGTCGCTCCTACTCGGCCTGAGCGACGGTCGCCTGGTGGCACTCGATACGGCGTCCGGGCACCTCGTCTGGCAGAGCGCCCCCTCCCCCGGGCTCGTCGGGACGATCGCGCTCGCGAGCGACGCGGTCCTCGCCGTCAAGGGCGGCCGCGAGGCGGGCCTCATCGCCTTCGAACACGACCCGGACGGCGAGCTCGTCGACATACCCTCGCCGACCGAACTCGACGCCGGGACCACCGTGACGCGATGGACGCTCGCGGCGCTCATCGTCTTCGCGATCGCGTTCGTGCCGGGCATGTGGGCGAATCGGCGTTGGGGGACGGCAGGCTGGAAACAAGGCGACGACGACGACCTCGACCGGGACCCGGAACGGGGGGAGGCACCGTGAGCGGGAGGAAGCGACGGCGTCCTCCGCGCCCGCGGCCTGCCCCTGTTCGAGACGAGGCGACCGAGGCGGCCGAGCCGACCGCGGCGCCCGAACCGCGTCGGCCGTGGGGCGGCGCGCT
>Ga0075424_100000616_pt1 | contig 28457 bp, 27 predicted proteins | sample SoiMethybrSBSTD3_FD_75301 | JGI IMG/M metagenome (GOLD analysis project Ga0075424, IMG submission 75301) | Bulk soil microbial communities from a Populus tree surrounding site in Tennessee, USA - Soil MetaG P. TD hybrid SBSTD3 | ecosystem: Environmental > Terrestrial > Soil > Tree plantation... | reverse complement strand
CAGCGCCGTATCGGACGCCTTTCATCATCCCTGCCGAGCCTTAGAGTAAGGCGCTAAGAACCCCGATACTGACTCGCCCTGGGCAAGGCCGCGGCATGTCAAACAAGGTCGGGATTGATACAATTATTATGACATTGGATGAGCAATCAGGTGTTACCCCTAGTCCTCGCGACAGACGCTGCTGAGCCCAAACGGGAAGTTCACGACGTTCGTTGGCCGCCTTTGGCTGAACCTCTCGGCCTCTCTGAGAGACAATGTGGTCTGCGAAGCAGGCCTTTTTGGCGGGGTCCACAGGAATGCGTCGAACCTTTATTCCCCGCGCAAGCCGTTCGAAGCTTCCAACCGACCTGGCGATGCAACGACCCTGTCGCGAAGAGGGTCGTTAACCAGACGCTCCGGAGGCTAACGAGCAGGAGGTATCAGTTCCGCCTGATCAGCAACGCCAACTACTCTGATCCGGGCGCAAGGTGCGAGCGCGACAATAGAGGTCGATTTGGCTGACCTCTGGGCGCGAAAGTGGTCACAGTAGCAGGGGCGCGAATGCCCATGCTAGCCACGTCCTGGCCTGTGACGAATGACGTCCGTCACACTTGCGTCTTCGCAATCGCAATTCCAACAAAACCTGTGCGTCGCTCGCCCAGACGTGAAAAGCTAACTGAGGCCGTTGGCTGGGAACGACGGGGATGTTCGCTCAAGGCGTGCTCAGGCAGGCGATGCGAGAGGCTTGCCCTTCTCTACCACATACGTGATCAGAATCCTGGACTTGGCCTCGCCAGGTTTACCTCCGGCATGTGGGGTTTCGGGTGGTATTTGGAAACCATCGCCGGCTTTGAGCGCGCGCGTCGGCTGACCTTGAATTGGGAGCTCGAAGCCGCCCTCCAGAACGAAAGCCGATTCGACACCAGGATGCGTGTGTCGCGCGACGCTGACGCCAGCTTCTATTGTCGCTTCGACAAGGACGGTCACGTACCCTGGGATCGGTCCGTCTGTCTGCGAAAGGATCTTTCTCGTGACGCCCGCCGTCGCGGCGGGTGCGGCACCTTGGGCGGATACTTCCGCGGCAACAAATTCCGTTATGCCGCAGAGCGCGCATGAGGCCACGGTGGCAAATCCTCGGCGAGTCAGCATATCACCCTCCTGGCGTGTCTCGACTATCTAGCGAGCGAACTTTGCTGCCCATGATCGTAAGCCCCGCATTGTCAGGCGTGCAAGGCGAATGTCTGGGGAGGCACCGATCTGCTGGCCCGGCGCAAAGGCGCAACGAGCAGCACGGCGTGATGTGTCAGTGCTGGAGTTGATGACCTGGCCGGCGTGGACCCTTCGGGGGTACCGGATTTGGGGCACGCTCGCAGCGGCATCGAGGTTGGGTGGGAATGGAAAATCTACCCGCCAGGGCCGACGAGGCGCGGGCCGGACCAGTTCAGGCGGGCCAATGTGTTAGGCCGCCCGATTGCTGCGGGACTTTAGGGACACAGCCTCGGACTTCTGGCTAATCCGGGTTTGTGATCTAGGCCACAGACTTCAGGGATCGTCCGCTTACGCTCATTGCGACCCAAGCGATGTCGAAAATGTGCGGGAGGCATCGACGATGTACGAGACCATTATTCTGGCCGTCTGCCTGATCCAGACGCCATCGATCTGCAAGGAAGTTTCCATCAACGTGGAACACGAGCCAGCGGCGTCACTGCAGTTGCCGCTTCACTGCGCTCGGCGAGGTCAGATGGAAGCGCAGAGGTGGATCGCGGAAAACACGCCTTGGCGTGTCGAGGCCTGGTCCTGTCATCCCTATGGGAAACTTCGGTTCAAGATCTGATAACGGCTCATCCTGCGATGGGCGACATCCTCCGCTCAGGACCCAGCGCGGACGACCCCGTGGCGTTGAGAGGCTTCAGCCCACAAAGCCGAGCAGCGGCGCTAGAGGGCTCTCTCGTGCAGCATTCGTGCATCCCGGTGGTTTTAGGCGTGCACGATCGATTAAAACGGCCAGCCCGCTCACTCAGCGCTAAGTCTTTCTCTCTAGCGCCATGGTCCACGCAGTGCTTGCTCCTAGGCTGCCGCTAATGCAACTCAACGAACGGCGGTGATCACGTGGGCTTGAATCTTGCCGTCCACGGGACCACGGCCGAACTTTGCGCCGATCCTGTCGGCGGCTGCTTCGGTCGCCTCGGCAAGGCGACGCGCATCGCGCGCTTCGATCTCATTGCGCAGAGGCGTTCCCTGGCAGTAGCCAACGGCCGGATCTCGGCAGGACGCGGCTAGACTGCGTCGTGCCAGCGTTTCCAGCCTGACGTCGGTAAAACCCGCGCTCGCTAGATCCTCAAGGATCTCCGTCTTGTCAAAGTATCCGTGGGGTGTCCGTGCCAAAAAAAGTGGCGGATCGCCCGGGAATAGATCGGTCACCGCGGCCGTGACGAGGTCTGCAAATTCATTTTCTTCGATTCTGTCCCAGACATTGAAGAGAAAGACACCGCCGGGCTTCAAAACGCGCCGCGCCTCTGCGTAGGCCTTACGCTTTTCCGGAAAGAACATGGCGCCGAACTGGCACACCATGACATCGAATAGGCAATCGGCAAAGGGCAGGGCCTGAGCATCGGCTTGTTGCCAGCTAACGCGGCTCGATGCGGTTTGCGCAGCGGCATGGTCAAGCATGGGTTGGTTAAGATCGGTTGCGACAATGCTGACGGTGGTAGGTAATGAACCCAGCAATGCACGCGTGACAATTCCCGTGCCAGCGGCAATCTCCAGCACCCGAGCCTGAGAACTTGCAGACAACCTCCTGGCAAGATCGTCCGCAAATGGCTGGAAGATGAGTGGCCCAAGATACTTGTCGTAGAGGGAGGGTACCGAGCCAGAAAAAACGGTGTCGATTGTCACGTCACGTGCCCTTTGCGTTCGCCGGAGCCTTTGTGAGCATGCTTTCCAAAATGTCCGCCAAGCCGCGATCGCCGCAAGTTGCATCGCTTTCGCTGGCTCGCAGTTTCGTAGTTCACATTCTCTTCAGCTTTGACGAGATCGGTAGGCCAGAGGGCCTTGCTGCGGCAGCCCCCTGTGCAGATCCCGCGGGAAGATGGTCTGTTCGTCGCAACAATCTCTCGGATGTCCCCCTCAGTTGATAATCTTTGCCTTCGCAAAGTTCGCCACGCCGAAGAGCACGATGGTCACGCCGGGCCATACGCTTGGCTAGCCTGTTAAGGCTGCTACTGGCTGAACTTCCTGGTCACCTTCTGCAAATACGCAAACAAGCTAGCTCCGGCGCGCGGGTTGATCCGTTCATGACGTCCCATCACCGCGAGGACCGCGATCAGCGTCGTTGTGCGGTCGAGGAGCGGAAATGCGGCCGCGCTCACGCCCGGCATGAGATGCCCCTCATTGAAGGCATAGCCTCGTTGGCGGACTTCGTTCATCAGCCGATTGATACCCGCCCTATCCCGCGCAAACAAATTCAATCCGTCGCTGGCTTTGAGAGCTGCCTTGATGAACGGCGCTGTGAAATGTCGCGGCAGAAACGCGGCGAAAACCAATCCACTCGCCGTTGCGAGGATTGGCAAGGCTGCGCCGGTTCGCATGGTCATGATGATAGGCTGGCTACTTTCCTCGACGTGGACGATTGTTGGTCCTTGTGTGCCCCACACCGAGAGAACCATTGTTTCGTCGAAGCGATTACGCAATTCGCGCTGCAGGGCGATTGCGTCCCGCAATGGCTGATACGAATTCAGCGCAGCTAGTCCAAGTCGCATTGCCAGCGGACCCAGCCCATATCGACGCGTCTCGGCGTCCTGACGCGCCAACCCGACCTCTATAAAGCTCGCGAGGTAGCGGTGGACTTTGCCGGGAGACATGCGCCCGGCTGCCGCGAGTTCCCGCACGGCAACGGTCGTCTGAGCCTGTGCGAGGTGGTCGAGGAGCTGGCTGGCAACCTCGACCGCCTTAACTCCGCGGCGATTTTGCTTCATTCGACGTTCCTGGCGTGTTGCACAATGCGCAACGCTGCCGCGGCAAAGCCGCATAAACCAACAATCAGCGTAGCATACTGTTCCGGATGGCGGAACGAATGCCGGCGAAATTGCTCGTCTCGCGATCGTTTTTGCTGCCTAGTCCCCGAGCCCCGGGTTAGGTCCAAGTTCGCAACAACGGAGATACCCCTATGACGCGTTGGCACATGATGGCTCTGGGCTCGGTCGCGGTTATCGCCGTTTCGGTCACCGCTTTGGCGCAGCAAGCTCTGTTTGGTACAGCGCAAGAGGCTCGGGCCATGCTCGAGAAGGCGGTCAGCGCGGTGAAGGTGGACAAAGCCGGCGCGCTGGTCATGTTCAACACGGGAGAGCCCGCCTTCAAGGATCGCGACCTCTATCCGTTCTGTTTCCGCCTGAGCGACGGCACGTTCGTTGCCGCAATCAAGGAGTTGCTAGGAACAGATACTCGGATCCTTAAGGACCCGACGGGGAAACCGTTTGGTCAAGACCTCTATGCGGCAGCGCAGAAGCCAGAAGGCGAAATAACTGAGGTGAGTTATATGTTTCCGCGACCGGGAGCAGACAAGACGCCGGTTCCTAAGATCAGTTTCGTGGCTAGAACGGGTGATCTTGGTTGCGGTGTCGGCTACTACAAATAGGCGAGCCAGTGCGGCGGGCTGCACGTTGCCGGAAGAAATCATGATGCGCTCTTTGGGCCCGTGCCAGCACCTTGCGAGAGCACGCGAGCAGTCGCTGCGCGACTGCTCTTTGTGGTAGGCCGCGGAAATTTTAAGACCGGCCGCTGTTGGCCTCACCCCCGGCAGGTTGACTACCTGACCGCTACGCCCAGCCGCTTCAATTCAGCGATCGCCTCCGCAAAGGGGCGCGTTCCCGCAAACTGCGGCCGCAGCAGCTCTAACTCGGCAAGGGCACGGTCTTTCTCACCAACAGCCGCACGCGCGCAAAGGCGCACAAACTTGTCTGCGGGCACAGAGTGTGGGTCTGCGCAGGCCTGTTCCGCTGCGGCGAACGCCTCCTTTGGCCGGCTCGGCGTCAAGAGCACCTTGGCTTGCAGCCGATAGGGCTCTGGCGCGTAGACTTCCCGGCTGCCCGTCTTCCCTGCCCCCGCGCTGTCGCGGGCTAAGGGCCGACCAGGTGATTTGTCATGGAGAGGCCACGCCCCGGGCTTGCCCCCCGATTGACGCAACCCGAAGGCGTGGCCCGGCGCTCGCCCAGGGGTTCCGGTGCGGGGTTGAGCCCGGCGCGCGCCGGCCGCGTCCATATATGGAAGAGGCCGTCGCTCATCCCCGGTCTGGGGGAGATTTTCGGCGACCCGACGCAACTCAACTTGGTGCGCCATTTAGACGCCGAGTGCGCGCAGACCTGCGGGTCGTCTTGCAATCCCTCTCTTGCTTGACGAGCTGGGCCAATGGTTTGTGGGTGGCTTCCCGGAACGCAACGTTGTCGTGCCTAGCCATGCGCTCAAAAACCAGATCCAGCGGCAAGTCTCACCACTCCAACTGACGTGCGCCCTGGGCAGCCCCGCGGGCACCTCCCTCCAGATCCAGCCACGTTTGGCGGTCCGGATTAATGATCGGCACCAGAGGCAATCACACGGGAAAGCCGAGCGCGGTTGAGGATACGTGAGAGCGCGCCAGCGGCATCACGTCGAAGTGAGCGTGTGAGGGGGGAAGCACCGAAGCGTGGCATAGAGGCTCCGAACTCCCCGTCGTCGCCGCCAACATAGAATTTGCGTGAACGACGCCGCAGTGGGGCTGTCGTCAATGCGGCCGCGGCGGTGCGTTTCAGCCTCGCCTTGGGCGCATCCTGCGACTAGCCTCCTTCCCCGAGTCTCTCCTGCGGAGGTCGCAGCCATGAAAGAAGACCGCTACCACAAGCACAGGCTGGCAAACCACGTGCTGCATCCCGAAACGCTTATGCTGGGGTATGGCTATGATCCCTTGCTTTCGGAGGGTGCCGTCAAGCCGCCCGTTTTCCTGACATCTACCTTCGTATTCCGCTCGGCCGAGGAAGGTCGCGACTTCTTCGACTATACGGCAGGACGTCGGCAGCCGCCGCAAGGTCAAACTGGCGGTCTCGTCTATTCGCGTTTCAATCATCCGAATAGCGAGATCGTGGAGGATCGGTTGGCGGCCTATGAAGCCGCGGAATCTTGCATCTTGTTCTCATCGGGTATGTCAGCCATTGCGACGACCATTCTGACCTTTACGAGGCCGGGCGATGTCATTCTCCACTCGCAGCCCCTCTATGGCGGGACCGAGACACTCGTCTCTCGCACGCTGACAGCCTATGACATTGAAGCCGTGGGTTTCGCGGATGGCGTCGATGAATCCAGCATACGCGAGGCCGCCGAAATGGCCGAAGCCAAAGGCCGCGTTGCTGTGATTATGATCGAGACCCCCTCAAACCCTCTCAATACCATGGTCGACGTCAAGCTCGTTGCGCGCATGGCCGACGACATCGCGAGCCGGCAGCAGCACCGACCTGTTGTGATTTGCGACAACACGCTGCTTGGGCCTGTCTTCCAGCGACCCCTTCTTCTGGGGGCCGACGTCTCCGTATATTCGCTAACTAAGTACGTCGGAGGGCATTCCGATCTGATCGGTGGCGCGGCGCTCGGCAGCGAGCGGCTGACACGTCCGATCAAACAGCTGCGCGGTGCCATCGGCACGCAGCTTGATCCTCATTCCTGCTGGATGATTGGCCGTTCTCTCGAGACCCTCGCGCTGCGCATGGAGCGCGGCAATAGCAACGCCAAAATAGTCGCCGAATATCTACGAGATCACCCGAGGGTGGCAAAGGTGCACTATCTGCCATTCCTTTCTGCCGATGCGCCGGAGCGGCGGGTTTACGAGGCGCAGTGCAGCGGGGCCGGCTCAACTTTTTCGTTCGACATCAAAGGTGGGCTCGCGGCAGCGTTCGCCTGTCTCAATCGGATGCAGATCTTCAAGCTTGCCGTCAGTCTGGGTGGAACGGAGTCCCTCGCTTGCCATCCGGGAACCACGACGCACTCGGGCGTACCCGCCGAGCTGCGCGCTCGTATCGGTGTCAGCGACGCAACGATCAGGCTTTCGATCGGCATCGAACATGCCGATGACCTGGTGGCCGATCTGTCCCAAGCGCTCCTCGACAGCTCCTAGCAGGTGATTGGCACGTCGCCACTGCCTGGCGCACGAAGGCACGGATCTGTGTTGTGGAGGCTGAACTCCATGGGGTGCAAGAACTGGCGAGAACGCGCGCTGCGGCTTACGGCCTCTCAGCCTTGGGCAAGTGCGCAATAAGGGATATTCTCGGGTTCAGAAGTACGGCAGGGCGGCGCGCCATTGCCCTGCGTTCGGGGGCGATGCTTTTGGGGACGATCGCAAACGATCCGGGCAGGCTGCGTCAGCGGTTTTCGAGCCGCCGCACCGCTAGGACCGATGGGACCGAGGCCGATGCCTAAAAAGGTACTCAATGTCGGTGGCAACAGCAAAGCGATCGCAATTCCAAAGCATTTCGAGGGCTGGACGCACGACCTATTGGACATCGATCCGCGCGGCAAGCCGGATATCCTTTGCGATGCCCGAAAACTGACAAGCTTGACGCCTGGCGCCTACGATGCCGTTTATTGCTCACACAACCTGGAACACTACTTCGCCCACGACGTGCCGAAGGTGCTGCGTGGATTTCACCATGTTCTTAAGCCGCACGGCTTTGCAGAAATTCGCGTGCCCGACATCGCCGCGCTGATACGCATGGTTGCGGACAAGGATCTCGACTTATTGGATGTGATCTACCAATCGCCTGCCGGACCGGTCCGCGTGCGCGACGTGCTGTATGGCTTCGCCCCGCAAATCGAGCGATCTGGGCAGGATTTTTATGCGCACAAGACGGGGTTCAGTCCGAAGTCAATTAGCCTGGTCTTGCGAGAGAGCGCGTTTGCGCACCTCATCATCCGGCGTGGCAATTTGGAGATCCGCGCCTATGCCTTCAAAGAAAAGCCCGGCAGCGAGGACCTTGAGGCATTGGGCCTGCGGGCCAAGGCTTAGACCGAGATCAGGCACTCCCCCCTCTAGAGGCAACGCCCGGGTTGGGCGCTGAGGCCCCCAAGCGCCCCTTGCTCACGAGGACGGTTTCCGGCGGGGCCAGACCACCGGAGCGAAGGACTGGGGTGTTGCGCCGGACGAAAGCTACGGTGGGCAAACGCTTGCACCAATGAACCGAGTTGTACGCTGGCGTACGCTCCTCGTTTTATTCGCGATCGCGGCCTACGATTGTCCGTGCGTGAGGATGTCAATCGCCAGTGGCGGCAGCCCGTCGGTCGGGCTGACGCGGTCGCATAAGAAAGGGTCGCGCACTGGGTGTAGGGATCGCCACCATTGCTCGGAAGGACCTCCAGGCAGGAGGGGCCGCAGCAGCAAGGGCTCGTTTCAGCTAGGGAAAATAGCGACATCGTTGCCACCGGAAGACGGCGGCGCCACGCCGGAGAGCCGGCAGGGCTTAGGCAAGTGAAGATGCGCCCTGCAAGGCGCGCGCAGGCAAAGAAAAAAGGGCCTAGGACGGGGGGATGGGGGAGGGGATGACCTAGGCCCCTAAAGTGTCTGGAGGGGAAGCAATCACGATTTGATCAGTGAACTCACCAAAATCCAGAACGTTCCGCGGGCACTCTTAAAAGCAATGCTGCCTGCTTGGTAGGGAAGATTACCGATGGATCGCCGATCCTATGGCGCGGTCGTTTTCAGCCGCTCGCTGGTGCAGATTTGGCAGGCCCTGCTTGTCGTTGGCAAAAGGCGCTACCTGCGTGCCCTCGGCGCGCTACAGACCTGCCTTGCGCAAGCGGTCCAGCAGCTCCTCGGATTCACACGCCGCGCCCTGTGAGCGCTCAACTTGAAGACCAAGTCTGTCGATGCCTGTACGCATGAGCTCGAGTTGAGCCAGACTCCTCTGCAACAAAAGCAGCATATCGGGCGGTAAATCTTTGATATCTGGGCCGCGCATGTGCCCGACAGGATCTTGAGGGCAAGCAAAGTTCATGGCGCTCACCAGGCCCCGCTTTGCTGAAAGCGTATCGGCGGTCTCCCCCAATGCAATCCCGTGTTCTCGCTGGGGCGCCGGTCCGTCTGCCCCTCGTTCCCTTCTGAGGGTCGGCACACCCTTAAGTGGTTCAATAAAAAGGCCTCGTCAGATGACCGGCATCCGCGGGAGGAAGCCTATCGTCGTTCCGAGGCCAGTAACTGACGTGCGTAGAGACTTCGTCAGGGGACTTAAGAGTAGCTGGAGCTGCGAAGGGGTTCCAATCACGTCCTGGTCAACTGAACCCCTGGCTGTGAGGCCAACCATGCCGGGGTAGCTATGCAGCGACGTGCCAGCGGCGTTGCGACGCCGACACTCACACGTCCCGCGAGGGTGACCGCGATCGTGGTGGGCTGATCTGGGCGAGATTGACGCGACGGGTGTCAGGCGCCAGGGAAAAGTAGTCTCTCGGCGCCACGGAAAACTGCACCCCCTGGCACTATGACGGACAGCCCGATCCGCGCGTCCGCCCAGTAGGCGACCCACCAGAAACGTGGGTTAGGACATTGCCGATCGCGCGACTGATCCACCGACGCTTCGGCCGCCACTGGGCTGTTGATCCACAACGGGTTCGAAGGGGAATGGCGCGGACCGCCACGATCAAAGGCCCAGGCCGAGCCTGCTGGTGTCGACACTGGGCCGGAACCCAAGCGGCATGCGGCGCGCTGGCCCGGTAAACAAAAGGGGAACGAAGCTCCTGAGGTCACGGGGAAAGGCGATCAAACCCGATCCGCAATGCTCGCGCCCGAGTTGGTATTGGTCGGCTTGACGAGCAAACGCATTCGCTCAGGCGCGATCGACTCAAAAACTCGCCCCGCCGCGATTACTTAATTACACGGACGCGTCGCATACTGTGGAGTAGCCAATGGCCCTCAGGCCGCTCTGGAAGGGATATTTAAAGCTCTCACTGGTCTCCTGTCCGATTGCTCTCTATCCCGCCATCAGCGCGGTTGAGCGCGTCTCCTTTCGCCAGGTCAATCGGAGAACCGGCAATCGCTTGCGCCACCAGTTGGTGGATGCCGTGACCAACGTGCCCATCGAGGCTCATGAGAAAGGGCGCGGTTATGAGATCGGTGAGAACCAATTCGTCATCGTTGAGGATGAGGACTTGGCGGCGGCCCGGCAGCAGGCGCGCAGCGGTTCCGAGAGCACACCAGCTCACAGTGGACCAGTTGAGCAGCTCAAAGAAGAGCGTAGCCTGACTAGAGAACGAAGGGACGATCAGAAAAAAGTCGATCGAGAAACCGCAGCGGTCGCTCCCCCACCGCGGCCAAGGGTTGAGAATACACACACCATCGCCGTCGAGAACTTTATTCCCCACGCGCAAATTGATCCGCGCTACTACGATACTCCCTACTACATCGTACCACGCGACGAGATGGCCAGCGAAGCGTTTGCGGTCATACGCGAGGCGATGGCGATGACGCAGTACGTTGGGATGGGTCACGTCGTTCTCTCCAACCGCGAGCGACCGATTATTGTGGCGCCGATGGGCAAGGGGCTGCTCGGCATGACGCTCCACTACACCCACGAGGTCCGCAGTGAGGCGGACTACTTCGCGCACATCCCTGAGCTGACGCTGCCGAAAGAGATGCTTGGTGTAGCCGAGCGCATTTTAGAGGCCATGAAGGCCGACTTCGATCCGGCGCACCTGCAAGACCGTTACCGTAGCGCCCTCATCAACATGCTGCAGGGCAAGCAACGCAAGGTGCCGAAGGCCCCCCCGCGCGCGGTGCCTTCACGCGACAACGTCGTCAATCTTATGGATGTCTTGAGACGGAGCCTTGCCGCCGAGCGACCGGGAGGGCAGGCCTCCGACAAGAAGTCCAGGGGCGCCCGAGCGGTGGTGAGTAGAAAATCCGGCGCGACGAAGCGATTAAGACCAAACAGCCGACGCGCCCAGGGCGCATGAGCCGGGAAAGTCGCGCCCGAAGTGCGCCGTGGCACTCATCACAACGCCAGTGAACGCGGCTGTCGTTGGTTCATCTTTGGGCAGATCATCAGCCGCGTGGCAATTCGGCGACACCAATCTTCGCTTCGTCACCACACTCACGCGAACATCGCGACCGTGCGGTCCTGGCCATGTCAGGTTGGCTGCGGCTGCTTTCCGCACCCAGCAGCCACTTGGGGGGACGGTCCCGGTGTGCTACCCGCTGTGCCGGGACCGTCGCTCGCTTTTGCCACGAATTGAAGAATGAGAATTATAGCTGCCATCTGGCATGACGAGCCTTGTGCCGATCGTGATCAGACGGGACTGTCGTGATGGCTTCAGGCATTAAGCCTTTGAAGCTCTTGACGCTGGGTGCGCCGCCGCTCGACTTGAATTAGGCCTGGTTGGTTGGCGCGCCCGAGAAACCGAGCCGTCGCAAGCGGCTGCAGCCAAAGCCGCGTCGTTGCCAGCGTTAGGACCGTGGCGCGCCGGCTCCGCCAGCGTTGGTGGGCCGACCGAGCCCCACGACGGGGGTAAAGCGTGGGCCGAGGATCGGGGCTTTACGTTACGTTTATCACTCTTACTTATGAGTCTATGCAAATTTCAGGGGCTAATCGCGGCAAGGGCTGCGTCTTACCTGGTCGGTTGACCGAACAGCAACCGGGGGCCGGTTGTAGGCTGCAGAATGCGCGCGCGCGCCCCCATGTCCAAGCGTACCTCGAGACATCGCCGATGCGGCGCGGATGAAGAATGAGGTATGACGTGCTCCAAGCAACCTTTGCGCTCTTGATCCCCGTGGCGCTGTGGCTCGCCGCGGTCGTTGTGGCGGTGCTGACGAGCAAAACTCAGGGATGAGGCGCCGAGATTTTCTTGTTGCTGGTATTGGAGGCCTGGCGGCAGCCGGGTATGCCGGGGCGCAAACCGCGCGGGCAGCACCTGACCAGAGGAGTGTAAGCATGGAGATTAAGCGTAATGGCTCGCAGCCGTCCCGTCGGGGCCCAGCAGAGTATTTCACGGGCTCGGTGCGGATTGATCCGCTGTTTGCAGCACCCGAGCCCGCCCGGGTGGGCGCCGCGTGCGTCACATTCGAGCCGGGCGCCCGCACCGCGTGGCATACACATCCCCTCGGGCAGACGCTGATCATCCTGTCGGGGTTCGGCCGGGTACAACGCGAGGGAGGTCCCATCGAGGAGGTGCGGCCTGGGGATGTGGTTTGGTTTCCACCGGGACTAAAGCATTGGCACGGCGCTTCGCCGGCAATGGCGATGACGCATATCGCCGTGCAAGAGGCGCTGAATGGCAAAAGCGTTGACTGGCTGGAGCACGTGGGCGAGGAGGAATACCGCAGCTAAGGGCGAAGGCGCGGCGGGGCTTGGGCACGATTACCATTCAAGACGGTTGCGAGATCACGCAAGCTCTTTGCCGAGCTGTTGAAATACGGCTTCGCAAGTCATGAGATCGAGGTGGCCTCCACCCGCATTCTTAAAGAACGTGATGTCTTCGGCGTGCAACCGGCCTTCAATCGTGCCAACGGCGAGGTCGTAGAGATCGCCAAGAACGTCCGCTTCCTTGATGGCGCCACTGGCGATTGGTTGCAGAATGTCGCCGACGCCATGGAAGGCCGCCTCGCGTCGATCCACAAACACGCGCGCCAGGCGTGCCGCATCATCATCTGCTTCTCTGGTCTGAGGTGTGTAGCCGCCCACGAGGTCAAGGTGGACTCCACGTCGCATATTCTTGCCCCTGATGAGGGGCTCATGCGAGCGCGTGCAGGTCGTTATAACGTCGGCCTCCCGAACTGCCGCATCGAGATCCCCTGCTGTGGTGGCCGCGATGCCTTCCTGTTGCAATTTCGCGGCAAGATGATGCGCCCGCTCCAATGTCCGATTCCAAACGACGACGCGGCTCAATGAAGGGCGCACGGTTCGGTGCGCGCGAACGAGCCACGCGGCCATTTCACCTGCGCCGACCACCAGCAACGTTTCAGGGTTGGGCGGTGCTAGGTACTTGGCGCCAAGCGCGGAATCCGCGGCCGTTCTCCAGTGCGTAATCTCCGTGCCATCCATTACGGCCAACGGTTTGCCATTGTTGCCATCAAACAGAACACAAACAGCCTGCACGGCCGGCAATTTTCCGCGCGCGAGATTCGACGGAAAACTGGTGAACATTTTACTCGCCATGTATCGGCCACGATCGACCGCGCTCCGTATGACGTATTGCCCCTTTTCGTTGCCGAGATAGGCATCCAGCACCTCAGCCTTTTGCCGGCGATGCGCCGCCTCAAAGGCGGCAATCAGGATCGGGAACGTCAACACACGCGTAACTTCGGTGTCATCCACAAAATGCATGTGACCTCCCTAGCTGCGGCCGGGGTGAGACGCCCCGACATTCAACATCTTGGGCGGCTGCGCGCAAGGTGTGTCGCGGCCACTGCGCTCATAGCGGCGCAGAGCTCTTTGCACCAAATCAAGCCGGGATCAACTGCCTGGCGCGATCGCGTGAGGTGGCGTCGTTGGTATCCACGTGGGACTCAGTCTTCGACGCCGAGGGCACGAAAGATTTCGCTTAGCTGTGCGTTCATGGCAAGACCGATGCGCTCCCCCGTAGGCGTTTGGCGCACGAACCACTTGTGGTAGACCTCGAGCAAGTCGCGGTTCCGCGCCGTGGCCTCGAAGGCCCGGCGGACCGCTTCCGCCATTTGCGCGTCATCCTTGCGGAACATCAGTCCATAGGGATCGAACGACAGAAACTCCCCCACAACCATTAGCTCGGCATCCGCCTTGTGGCGCGCGATCAGGCCGTAAAGCAGCACATCGTCGGTGGCGAAGGCCTCTGCCTTGCCCGTTGCCACGAGGCCATAGCTCTCCTCATGGTCCCGCGCGCTGATGATGTTCATACCGAGTTGGTTTTTTTCGTTGAGGCTCTTAAGCGCCGCCTCGTTTGTGGTGCCGGCCGTCACCACGACAACCTTGCCCGCGAGATTGCGGTACGAGCGGTAACCCGACTTGCGCTTCACCAGGAGCTTGGTGCCGGTAATGTACATAATGGGCGAGAAAGCCACCTCTTTGCCCCGCTCCTTGTTGGCGGTGGTGGAACCACACTCGATGTCGATTTCACCCGTTTTTACCGCGTTGATACGCGTCTCGGGGGTAACGAGTTTGTAGTTAACCTGTATTTCCGGCTTATCGATCTCGCGTTTGATCTCGTCGACCACGGCGAGGCACAGGTCGATCGAGTAGCCGATTGGGCCCGCCTTCGAGAGGTAGGACAGGGGAAATGAGGCCTCACGGTAGCCCAAGGTGATGACGCCAGTGCGATCGACCTTGGCAAGTGTACCCTCGAGCTTGCTAGCCTTGGTTTCCTGCTCTTGCGCATGTGCTGCAGGCATGAGCAGAAGCCCTGCAACCCCGAGCAGAATGGCGATGCGCCTCATCGTTACCTCCTCAGCGGAGCCGCGTTACGCAGCGTGCGCCAGCGCGTCCGTCATGGCTCGCTTGTGCGCCTCAGGCGGGCCTGGTCGCGAGCTCCGGTAGTGCCGGCACGGCCGGCGTGTCGGGCGAGTCGAGTTCCTCGCCAAGTTCGCCCTCCCACTTGGCCACCACGGCGGTGGCGATGGAGTTGCCAACGACGTTGGTGGCGCTGCGTCCCATGTCGAGGAACTGGTCGATACCCATGATCAGCAGCAAGCCGGCTTCGGGGATGTTGAATGTCGCCAAGGTGGCCGCGATCACCACGAGGGAGGCACGCGGGACGCCCGCCATGCCCTTGCTCGTCACCATCAGCAACAGCAACATCGTAATCTGCTGCGCAAAAGACAGTTCGATGCCGTAGGCCTGGGCGATGAAGAGGGTGGCAAACGTGCAATACATCATCGAGCCGTCAAGATTGAAAGAGTAGCCCATCGGCAGCACGAAACTGGCGATGCGCTTCGACACGCCAAAGCGCTGCAGCTGATCGAGGATCTTGGGATAGGCGGCCTCCGAGCTCGCGGTGGAGAAGGCGAGCAGGAAGGGTTCACGCATGCGCCGCACGAGGTTTTGCACGCGCGGGCCCAGCACCAGGAAGCCGGCGAAACCCAAAAGCAGCCAGAGAAGGCCGAGGGAGAGATAGAACTCGACGATGAACTTGCCATAGGTGACAAGTACGCCGAGGCCCTGGGTGGTGACCGTGGAGGCAATCGCGGCAAACACCGCAACCGGCGCGGCTTTCATGACATAGCCGGTGATCTCCAGCATGATATGGGCGACCTGATCCGCGAAATCGGCCACCACCTTCGCGCGCTCGCCGAGCGAAGCGATCGCGACGCCGGTGAAAATTGAAAACACGACGATCTGCAGGATCTCATTCTGTGCCATTGACTCGACAATTGACTTCGGCACCAGGTGAGAGACGAACTCTTTCAAGGTGAGCGACGAAACCTTGAGATTGGTTGAGGTGCCAGCGTCCGGCAGCGGCAGGTTGAGGCCGACGCCCGGCTGCAGGAGGTTGACCATGAGCATGCCGAGAAGCAGGGAAACAAGCGATGCGCCGACGAACCACACCATGGTCTTGCCGCCGATGCGGCCGACCGAGGCAGAGTCACCCATGTGCGCGATACCGACGACCAGTGTAGAGAACACCAGCGGCGCGATGATCATTTTGATAAGCCGCAGGAAGACGTCCGTGATGATGGAGATGTAGCCCGCGACGGTTGCCGCCGTCTTGGGATCGGGAAAGGCCATGTTGCAAGCCCAGCCAATGACGATCCCGAGGATCATGCCGATCAAAATCAGCGTCGTGAATTTCTTTCCCATCATGACGCGCGCTCCTGCAGCAACCTAAAATCAAACCGTGCTGAACCGCTAAGGACGCGGCAACAAGACTGGTTATTCGGCCTCCCCTGCCGAAGGGAGGATCCCATGCCTCTGACACTATCACGCCGAAGCGCCGGGTGAGGCTCGGCTCAAGCAAAAAGTAAACATCGCCAAGGGTGCTACAACACACCCCCTGCAACCGGCGCCAGCGCTGTCGCCCCGCCGCGCCGTTTGGCTGTTGGGCCTGCCGCGGCAGGGGTCAGCCCCGTGCTCGAGCGGGCGCGCCTCGGGTGCGACGGAAACGAGTATTCAGCGTATTCACCGATGCCGAGGGCTCTGGGGTGCGTGCAAACGTTGCAAGCGGTTGGCTTCGCCAGCCGTCGCCGTGCTGGTGGGCTGCGCCCCCGACCCGGACGGCTTGGCGTGTCGTTGACCGCCGAGCGCGGGTGGGCGCGCCAGGGTCAGGCAAGCCCTTGGCCTCTTGCGCAAGCCTGCCGGGCCGGTCGATGCGCATCGACAAGGAGCGCTCTGGGCCAGCCGCTTTGCAGGCTGGCGCCTGAGCCGCACGGTGCTTTTGCCTATCGCGTGGGGCACCGTGGTGAGGCACTCACCCCTGCCCGCTTGTCCCGCACATTGCCGGCTGCATGGGGGCCGGCTAGGATCGGCGCGTTCTCAGGGCGGGGTGAAATTCCCCACCGGCGGTATGCGACGCCTGTCGCGAGCCCGCGAGCGCCTTCCTTGCGGAAGGGTCGAGCAGATCAGGTGCAAGGCCTGAGCCGACGGTTAAAGTCCGGATGAAAGAGAACGGGTGGTCCGGGTGTCTCGACGGCATCTGGATTGCGCGTGATCGCCTTGGGTGACGTGTCACTAGCAAAGGAGATCACGATGACACCCACCCGCTATGCTTTCGTCAAAGCCAATTGGCACGCCGAAATCGTAAACCGGGCCCTCGACGGCTTCTATGAGCTCATTGGGGCACAGCACGTCGATGTTTACGACGTTCCCGGGGCGTTTGAGCTGCCGCTGCTGGCCCGCGACCTCGCTGCAACGGGCCGCTATGCTGCCGTTATCGCGGCCGCCTTCGTTGTCGACGGCGGGATCTATCGCCACGAGTTCGTCGCCCAGGCTGTCGTCGACGGCCTGATGCGCGCGGGACTGGATACGGGTGTGCCGGTTTTGTCGGTGTCGCTGACGCCGCATCAGTATCGAGAGACGGAACATCACACCGAGATTTACCATGCCCACTTTGTCGAGAAGGGACGCGAAGCGGCGAAGGCGGCATTGCTGCTGGTCAAAACGCGCGCCGCGCTGGCCGCCTAGATGCTGGCTCGAGAGAATGCACACGCATAAACCATTGCCTGATGGGCTTGGCGGCGAACGTCCTTTAAAGGAGGATAATTGTCTCTGAAGCGGGTCGCCGCCGGTGCGGCTCGCGGGGTGGCGACGACTTCGGCCGGCCTCGGGATGCCGGATTAACACGCAGCAACGTCGCCTCACATGCTATGCTTGTCGCGACGAGGGGTTACTGGGCTGGACCGGATGGCGTGTGCGGGATGTGGTTCGGAGGTGACGGCGGATTTCGCCTTCTGCCCTCGCTGTGGGCGGCGGCAACCGGTGGCCTGTGTTGCCTGTGGCGCGCCGTGCGAGCCTGACTTCGCCTTCTGCCCTCGCTGCGGTTCGGCGCAGGCCGCCACCGGCCAGCCTGCGCCATCGGAGGGTTCAGGGCAACGGCCCGCAGCCGCGGCGAGCGCTGCCGACGGCACGGCGCGGCTGCCTCAGGTGGTCCCCGACCCAGGACGGGAGGCGGACCGCCGGCAAGTCACGGTCTTGTTCGCCGACGTGTCGGGTTTCACCACCCTTTCCGAGCGCCTCGATCCGGAGGACGTGCGCGCCTTCCAAAATGCTCTGTTTGCGAGCTTCAGCAAGGCGATCACTCCCTACGACGGGTTTGTGGAAAAGTTCGTGGGGGATGCCGTCCTGGCCGTGTTCGGGGCGCCCGTGGCGCACGAGGATGACCCCGAGCGCGCCCTTTGTGCCGCCCTCGACTTGCAGGCCGGCGCGAGCGATCTCAATAGAGATTGGGCGGGCAGGCTGGGGCAGGCCGTCAAGCTCCATATTGGCATCCACACGGGCCCTGTCGTGGCGGGCAATCTCGGTGAGGCCAATGCCACTGCCTATGCTGTTACCGGCGATACGGTGAACACCACGGCCCGATTGCTGGCCGCGGCCTCAGGCAACATGTTGGTGTCGCAGGCCACCTATGCCCTGACCAAGCACCGCTTCGCCTTCGAGGAGTCCCGCGAATTGAGGCTGCGGGGCAAGGCGGAACCGGTGATCGTGCATCGGCTGGTGGGGAAGCTGGACGAGCCGCGCACGGCACGCGGGCTTGCCGCACACGGGCTGATGACCGCAATGGTGGGACGCGGCGACGAGCTCAATCAGTTGCTCGCCGCCTTCGAGCGCGCCCAGCGCGGCCGTGCGCAGGTTGTCAGCGTGGTTGGCGAGGCGGGCACTGGCAAGTCCCGATTGATTGCCGAATTCATGGCCCGACTGGAGGCGAGCGGTGACCTCGAGCGCGTTGCCCTGCGCCGTGCCGCCTGCGCCTCCCTTGGCCAGCCGACGTACGGGATTTTCGGCAGTATCTTCCGAGAGGGCTATGGCGTCGAAGCCGACGACTCGCTCGCGGCCGCCCGCCAGAAGCTAGCGGCAGGCCTGCGGGCGCTCGGCGCCAAGCCCGAAGTGGCCGAAGCCATAACCCCTGTATTGAGTTACGTGTTGGGTTTGGACGAGGCGCGCGTGCACGACCTGCAGCCCGAGCAGCTCAAGCGGCAGATCGCGCTTGCCGCACGCATGCTGCTGGAACGTCGTTTGCAACAGCGTCCCCTGCTTTTTGTGGTGGAGGACCTGCATTGGGGCGATGCGGCATCGGTTGATCTTTTGCGTGACCTCGCCGACCAGTTGGCAGATCAACCTGTGATGATGCTGTTAACACACCGTCCCGATACCCAAACACCGCGCCTGACGCGGGCGGGCCAGTCCATCATCCGACTTGCTCCCTTGTCCATGGATGAGACCCGGGCGCTGGTTGATGGCTTGTTCGACCACGTGTCCGGGGATGCCTTCGAGCAGCTGCAGGCTTTCATTGTCGGGCGCGCCGGCGGCAATCCGCTTTTTGTTGAGGAGATTGTTCGCGGCCTGCTGGGTCGCAACGTGCTGGTGCGCGAGGGTGAACGCTGGCTGTGCACCGAGGTTAGCGAAACGGTGGATGTTCCCGCGACTTTGCAGGGACTGCTCCTATCGCGCATCGATCGGCTGCCGATCGAGGTTCGCCGCATGTTGCAGGCAGCAGCGGTGCTCGGGGCAGACTTCGACGAGCAGGTGCTACAGGCCATTGCGGGTGAGAGTGAGAACCTCGATGCCGCACTCGGGCATCTTGCCGCTGCCGATCTGATCCAGGCGACAGGCCGCGGTCGCGAGGGCAATCGCTATCGCTTCACGCACGCGCTATTGCACGAGACGGTCTATCAGAACCTGCTGCTGTCCCGCCGCACGGATTTGCATGAGCGGGCCGGACGCGCACTCGAGCTGATGGTCGGGCCGCATCCTCAGCGGTTGAGCGATTTGGAGGCGCTCGGGCATCATTGGAGCCTTTCCACCGATAAGCGCAAGGGTGCCGACTACCTGGTCACCGCAGGCGATTGGGCCCGCACCGTTTACGCCAATGAAGACGCCATACGCCACTATGAGCGCGCGCTAGCGACGCTGTCCGACTGCCTCAATTGCAGTAGCCAGGCGGCGGCGGTGCGTGAACGACTCGCCGATCTGCGCGCGCTCAGCGGCCGGCGGCCCGAGGCGCTGGCACACTATGAGGCAGCGCGTCAGGAGTACGAACTTCAGCTTGATGCGGTGGGTGCCGCGCGTCTCCACCGCAAGATCGGCGGCTTGCACTGGGAGGCTGGGGATCGAGAGCGGGCGAAAGCCTGCTTCGCCCGCGGATTGGAACGGCTCGGCGACGACGGTGATGTGATCGAGCGTGCCCAGCTTTTCCAAGAAGTGGGCCGCCTTGCTTTCCGAACCGGCGATAATGCCAGCGCCATCACTTGGGCCAAGCAGGCGCTCGCGGAGGCCGAGAAGGACGTGGTCGCGCCCTCGGATCGGGCGCGGGAGACGACGGTGATGCGAGCGCAGGCGTACAATACCCTGGGCGTAGCGCTCGCCCGCGCCGGCGAGCTTGAGGAGGCCGTCAAGCAGATTGAACGCAGCGTTGCGCTGGCGGGTGCTCATGACCTGCAGGCAGCCTGTCGCGCCTATGCGAACCTCGGCGTCCTCTACAGTTCGCTCGATCCGCAGCGGAGCATCGAGACCTGCCTCAAGGGTTTGGAGACGGCCAAAAAGGTCGGCGATCTTGGCTTCCAGTCCCGGCTCTATGCCAACCTGGCCGTCGCCTACTGCTCGCTCACCAACCGCTGTGAGGCCGATGGCATCGAGGCGGCGCAGAAGGCCATCGACCTCGACCGGCGGCTAGGCCTCCTCGACCATTTGGCGGTGCCGCTGATTGTTCTGGGCCAGATTTACCAATGCCACGGCGAGCACGCTCAAGCTCTCGTTTGCTACGAAGAGGCGCTCGGGCATGCCGAGAAGGTGGGTGAACCCCAGCTCCTCTTCCCCTGCTACGATGGTCTGGCTACTATTTACCTCGATGTCGGCGATCAGGTGCGGGCCGAGATTTATCTGGCAAGATCGCAAGAAGTTTGCGAGCGGGCCGGGCTCGATCCCGATGGACTCACCATCCTGCCATTCCTGTGCTGATGTCCCACGCAAGGAGGACACATGAACTCAGCCGAAATGCCTCAGCCGGTCTCCCCCGGCCGCCCCGCGCCCGCCTTTAGCTTGCCGGCCCTCGACGGAGAGGGGCCGATCTCGCTGTCGGACTATGGCGGACGCAGTCCGCTTTTCCTCGCCCTTCTGATCGGGTTGTGGTGCCCGTTCTGCCGGCGCCAAATCGCTCAGATCGGCGCAATCGAGGGCAAGCTCAAGACAGAGGGCATCGAGGCGCTCGGGATCGTGGCGACCTCGCCGGAGAACGCGAAACTCTATTTCAAATTTCGGCCGACGCGCTTGCGGCTTGCCGCCGATCCGGAACTTAAGACCCACCGCGCCTATGGGCTGCCAAAGCCGGACCCCTCACCCGAGTTCATGCAGGCGATGCAGACGGTGCGCGTCAATCCGTTCGGCGATCTGCCGGAGCCCCTGCCTATCGCTCAGGTTGTCGAAGCGGTGGCCAAGTCTGACGGTTACACCCCCAACGATCGGGACAAGGTCGACATGGAGCGTCAGTGGCCGCAGCTTAAGGGCCAGTTCCTGATTGATCGCGACGGCATCGTGCGCTGGGCGCATATCGAATGTGCGACCGAGGGCCCAGCAGGGATCGGCAAAATGCCCTCGGTGGAGGAGATCGTCGCCGCGGCACGCCTGTGCCAGTAGGCGGCTCCGGGTCTCGGCAACATCGCTCTAGCGGGCGTTGCTCGCCGGGCGACATGTCCCGCGGCTTCGGCGGTAGGTGAGAGCGGTTGCCGACAATTGATCTGCGCGTGCCATGGCCGCCTCGGCTGAGGTGGCGCCCGCCGCGTACCGCCTGAGCCCGGCCGCTAGCTGCCGCAGTGAGCATCTTGCGGGTGAGGCGCGGCGCGTGGGTGTGGCGAGACGGGTCTTGCTGCCGGGCGAGGGCGGCAGTTTCGGCAAGCGCCTCGCCATCTGCCAAGGGACCGGCGGGCGCCAGCAGCTGGCGGCAAAATCGTAGAGAATAAAGGCTGTCGGCGCTATCATGGCTGCGCGAGGAAGCGAAGGGGAGCATCGCCGCCGTGTCTAAGGCAAAAGTGGTTCTTTGGAGGTCGATGTACGATCCGGCCGGCCACACGATGCTCGCCGAAGGCGGAGCGGACGTGATCGTCGTTGACAGCAGCAATGTCGACGAGATCAAGCAAGTTTTGTATGGCGCGCGCGCCTTGTGGGTGCGCACGCCGGAGCGGGTCACGGCGGACATACTCGATGCAGGCAAAGACCTTGTCGTGGTGTCAACCTCGGGGTTCGGGACTGACAACATCGATATTCCCGCCGCGACCGAGCGCGGCATACTCGTCGTCAATCATCAGGGTTTTGGGCGCATACCCGTCTCCGAGCACACGGTTATGCTGATCCTTGCCGCGGCCAAACAATTGTTGTGGGGCGACAAGGGGGTGCGGGATGGTTCGGCCTGGGCCCAACGCTCGGGGTTACCGATCATTGAGCTCGAGGGTAAGACCGTGGGCATTGTGGGTCTCGGCTACATCGGCTCGGAGATCGCACGCAAGCTGAAGTATGGCTTCAATTGCGGCGTGCTGGCCTATGATCCCTACGTCAATCCCCGGATCGCGCGCCTCGCCGGGGTACAAATTATGGCCGACCTCGACGCCATGCTCGCGCTCAGCCAAATCCTCGTGCTTGTACCGGAACTGACGCCACAAACACGCAACCTGATCACCGCGCGTGAATTGGCCCTCCTCCCCAAGAAGGCGATTGTCATCAATACAGGGCGTGGACAGGTCCTCGACTTTGCCGCGCTCGACGCTGCGCTCAAGAGTGGACATCTGTTCGGCGCGGGCATCGATGCCTATTTTCCGGAGCCTTTGCCGGCCGAGCATCCTTTGCTCAGCAACCCCAAAGTTACGCTATCCCCACACATCGCCGGGGCCACCAACGAGGCCACGCTGGAACTGGCCCGGTCGGCTGCGAGCCAGATTCTCACCGCCTTGGACGGGACCTTGCCGGCATTTCCCGTCAATGCCAGTGCCTGGGAGGGCCCTTCCTCGCGTCGCCCCGTGCGCCGATAAGCTCGGCATTGCGGGATCGCAGGCATTGCGTGTTGCCGCCCATGCTCATTCACGTTGAGGAGAGGACGGTCGAGTGCCATCGTCCCGCACGGCGCCAAGCCTTGCTCGTGTCCTCTCGAAAACGAACGTAGCGTGATGAACTCGGGTCGGTTGGTCCAGATCGCTCTCAATCGAAGCGGGGACGCTGCCGCCAACCCCCTCCTTACGACCAACACCACGCCATGCGAGACTGCGCTTCGCGATTTCCAGTCGGCTTATGTAACCGGGCCGGGAAAGTAACGTTTATTCCGTGAACCTGTTGAGGCGCCCACGGCATGGGTAGCACCCTGCAAACAGCCAACCGTAGCTGGTGGGCTTGCCTGGACGGTTAGAGGCAACGTCTCCTGAAGGGGGCATCCTTCCTTTCGCGCTTGCGGTATGCGACACGTGGCGCGGTCTGAGAACGAGAATCATTGTCATGAGCTACGTTCAGCGCGTCTTGCAGCCCGGTGAGCAGGTCCGGCACGTCTCGTCCATTCATTGGATCGTGTACTGGCCCGGCGTTGTAGTTGCACTGCTAGCGGTGGTCGCTTACTGCCTGGGTGAAACGCGGCTCCTACCGGGAGTTTGGCGGTATACGGCATACGCCCTTGCGCTCGTCGCGGTCGTTCTCCTGGTTCGGCAATGGCTTTTCTCGTGGGTCACCGAGATCGCAGTCACGGACCGGCGCGTCATCTACAAGCGAGGTCTCATTCGGCGGCAGACCAACGAGATGAACATGGACAAGGTCGAGAGCGTCCAAATTGATCAATCAGTCCTCGGGCGCATACTCGACTATGGCGATGTGAAGCTCCTTGGCACCGGCGAAGGCTTCGAGACGCTCCGCACTATTGCCAACCCAATCGAGCTTCGAAACAGCATCACCGGAACGACCCACAAAGCCTAGGCTGCAGCATGCCAAGGGCTGACAACGGATGCCTCCGGGCGGTCACGCATGGTGTTGGTAGCGGCGTGGCGAGACGGTGGCTGGGTCAGGAACGGCACGGCGATCAAACTGCCGACCTGTCTGTGAGACCAAAGAGCGAAGTGCGACGGTTCGGCGCCAAAAACGCCAGACCTAGCCTTCGGGGCGCACTGCCACCAAGCGACATGCGGGGGCTCATCTCCGGGCGGCGCCAATATGGCGGGTCCTCGATCCCCATCGGCAGTCGCTTACGCAAAAATCGGTACAACAACTGAAAGCCAACATATTGGCGCACGCCTACGCTTGGCATGCCCGATCCTTACGCCCGCTTTGGCGCAAGGGATGCAACACGGATGGGAGTACCACCATGTTTCTACGAAGATTACTATCAAAGCGGTCGTTGCTGACCGGCGGGGCTGCTGCGGTGGGCCTCGCTGTCGCGAATACCAGGATCGCACGTGCCGCGGCACCAATCGATGATCTCGCTAGCAATGAAGGCATCTTTGTCGACAAAGGCAGCTTCAAAGTCATGCGAGGAATGGCGAAGACCGATCCCACAGCGCAAATCATGAAATTGGGGGCGAGGCCAGTGGATCAGGGCGCGATCATCTTTCGCTCTGGCGACCAACTTTACATTGTGGATGCCGTTCCGGCAGGTGCCCACATGTTGAACAGCTTCCGGGACGCCTTTGCGCCGCCAGGCTAGGCAACAATGAAAAGAACGTTGGCTTAGGTTGTCACTTACCGATCGGTCGCGGATCTGCTTCGGCATGGGGTGGTTGAGCACGCTCCAAGCCGGAGCCGTGGGGGTGACGTGATGAAATCGACCTACCAACTTTTTGTTGTGCTTTTCTCTGCGGCATGTCTGTTACTGCTCATGCCGGCGACGGTGGCAATTGCAGACGCGCAAGCGAGACGCATTGGCATCGAGTATGAGCCCCCGAAGAATCCTGAGCATCAGCATCTCTACGAGATGCTAAAAGAACATCGTGTGCTCGAAAAACTGCAAGAAATCTTCAGTCCCTTTCAGTTACCGATTGAGCTGACTTTTAAGACGGCTGGGTGCGACGGCGTATCCAACGCGTGGTATTCACGTCCGACGGTGACGATCTGCTACGAGTATTTGGCTGAGATCCAACGGGATATGCCGAAGGAAAAGACCCCGGCGGGCGTGACGCCCACCGATGCGGTGCTCGGCCAGTTCTTCTATGCCATCGCACACGAGGTCGGTCATGCCATGTTCGATCTCCTGAACGTACCGGTCTTTGGGCACCAGGAGGACGCCGCAGATCAATTTGCTGGATACATCATTCTGCAATTCGGCAAGGCCGATGCGCGCCGTCTCATCCTGGGCGCGGCTCACTCCTACAACAAGTACGTGAAGAACCCGACCGTGACGGCACCGCTGACAGCATTCTCCGATGAGCACGGCCCACCCGCTCAGCGCTACTATAACCTCCTGTGTCTCGCCTATGGGGCAGATCCAGTCCTTTTCGGCGATGTCGTGGACAAGGACTATCTTCCGAAAGAGCGGGCCAGGCTCTGCCGGGGCCAATATGGGGAGCTAAATTTCGCATTTCACCAGCTCATCGCTCCGCACCTCGACCGCCAACTCGCCAAACAAGTCATGGATAAGAGTTGGCTCCCTCCCGACGATATGCCGCGGGGGCTTCGCAAGCTCAACTGATCTGGCAGCGACTGGAGAAGGGTCTACCTTTGAGGGTCAACGGCGTCGCTCGACTTAAAGAGCCAACGATGCCTGCACACAACCCACCACGTCGTGGAGTCCCAACCAAAGCGAGGAGTAGAGATCATGAGAAGTTTCCTCACCGCCGCCCGCATCGCAGGTTTGTTGATTGCCGTGTTGGCGGTTGACGCTGCAGCCACGTCTGCGAGTGCACAGTATAGGTATAGGTATCGCTATGGCTCGGGCGTCTACGGCTACGGCCCTCCCGTTTACGGCTACAGCTACGGTCCTGCGTACTACGGCTACGGTCCTAGATATTACGGCTATCGGCGTGGCGGCCTTGACGACCCGGATAGCTTGCCGACTGGTACCGGAGCGTGGTGGCGAGCAATGGATAGAACAAATCGCGGGGGCAATGTCGGCGGCAGCGGCAGCCGTTAAAAGTTGTGCGTGTTCGGCGGTATGCAACGGAATACGGCATCGGGTTTCTGGCCTTGTCGTGACCCGGCGACGCTGCCTTGCCGGGCCCAAGGCGCGGGTCTCATGCGGCCGGCCACGGCAGTCCGCGTTAGGTCGGGTTCGGCCGCCGCAACATGCCGTGCCACGTGGTCCCGCTGCTTTGGCTGCGCCCGGATAGCCGATTATGTCGACATCCGGAGGGTCGTCGGTGAAGCATCAGAAACTGGCGCTAAGATCGCGTCCCGCCCTGGAAACCTCTTGCTCTTTGGAGCAATCTCTCAATTTCGGCACGCCAAGCAGGATTGTGGGCCTTGAGTGGGCCGAGAAGGTCGCTCGGATAGGCAGAACCCTTTTCTATTGCCTCGAGGCACCGCTGCGCCTCCTCTGTTCGGTCTACCGCTGCGCAGCAGATGGTCATTGTCTCAAGGGTTACATGCCACCCAGGGCGCAAGTGTAGGGCCTCATTGGCAGCATCAACGGCCTCCGCCGTGTGCCCTGTGAACAGGTGGGCCAGCGCCAGGAAGTCGAGCCATGCGAAGTTGTGGGGATCGCTTGAATTCAACCGCAAGCCGTGCAGAAGCCGTGCTTTCGCTTGCTCTGCCTGCCCGGAGTAGAGATTTGAGATGCCAAGCACGAGGTGTGCGAGGGCAAAGCCAGGGCTGAGCTCCATCGCCCTCATTGCTGCCCGCGTCGCTTGGTGAAATTCCCCAGCGGCACAGCTCGTTATTGCGAGCCCATAGTGGGCATAGGGGTTCTTCTCATCGAGGCGGATGGCCGTGAAAGCGGCAGTTAGGCCCTCTTGGGAAACAGCCGCCACCTCATCGGTCCAACCCCAGAGGACCATTCCTCCGGAGACGCGAGCGAGCCAGATATGTGCTTCCGCGAGCTGGGGATCGAGCCCGGTGGCGGATCGAAAGAGATCCCGTGCTCTTTGATGTGACTCGCGCTCGACCTTGTGGAACTGCCAAATCCCGCGGCGGACGAGGTTCCAGCTCGTCTTGCCTTCTACGTCACCGGCAGCGTCAGCCAAGCGCGATTCCGTCTTGAGCAACTCAGGTTCGATTGCACCTATGACGCTGTCTGTGATCTCGTCTTGAATGACAAAGATATCTGCCACATCCCGCTCGTAGCGCTCCGCCCAGATATGACTGCCGCTTGTTGCATCTATCAGCTGCGCGGTAATGCGGATGCGGTGCTCGACCTGACGATGGCTTCCCTCAACGACATAGCGCGCGCCGAGCCGTTTGGCGATCTCCCGAACGTCGATGCTTGAGTCCCTGAAAGCGAAACTGGAGTTGCGCGCCACAACCGAGAACCATCGGAACCTCGTCAGAGCAGTGATGATGTCGTTCGCAATAGCGTCGCCGAAATACTGCTGATCCGAACTGCCCGACAAGTTGGTGAAGGGCAGGACAGCGATGGAGGGTCTTTGAAAGGTCTCGCGGACGATTTCAGCGGGCAAGTGCGAGGCAGCGTTGACAGCAGCCATGGGGCCAACAAACCGGTAACCGACGCGGGGCACCGTTGCGATCCAATCGCCGCCATCTGGTGAGGTTCCAAGCTGTTTCCTGAGCGCGGCAATCTGAACGGTTAAGTTGCTCTCCTCGACGGCCACTCCCGGCCACGCGGCCTCCATCAGATCGGTCTTGCCCAGCACCTGTCCGGGCGCCTCCAACAGCACCCTGAGAAGCTGTTGGCCCTTGCTGCTGACCACAAGGGGTCGTCCATCGCGGAGAAGCATTCCGCGCTCAACGTCCAAGACGAACGGCCCGAAGGTGAGCTTGCCGGACATGCACGAACTCTAGCGGACTTTTGTAAGATTTCGGAACTTTTCGGCATCGTCTTCAGGACTTCCGGCATCCCACCGGTGATGATGCGGCATCGTCGATTGTTGGAACGGGAGATCGTCATGGCAATGGCAAACACGAACAGAGTGGGTGCGCGTGCAGGTATTGCACAAGCCGCGTCCGTTATCAGGGCCGGAACCAAGTACCGGGCCGAACAGGGATCGGATTACGAACCGGGGGTGAGCGCCGAGACAGTTGGTTCGAAAGCGCTCTTTCTCGGCATCGCGAGCCTTCCAGCCGGAGGGCGCACCCGGGCCCACGTCCACGAGCGCCATGAGACGGCTCTCTACGTGTTGAGCGGTGAGTTGGAACTTTGGAGCGGAGATGAGCTTCAGCATCGCTCGACCGTGCATGCTGGGGACTACATCTATATTCCCGCCAAAGTGCTGCACGTCGCTGTCAATCGAGGGGAAGAACCAGCGGTGTGCATCGCCACGCGCAACGAGCCGACCGCGCAAGAGAGCGTGGTGCTCTACCCGCACATGGACGGCCTCGTGCCCTAGTCCCCGTTGCTAAGCCATGACCCTCGGAGAAGCCAGTGAACGGCACCTGTGACCACGACCCATGCTGGTGATCGACTGAGGTATGGCTCTTGAGCGACAAGCTAAAAAACTCACTGCGAGTGAACGCGTCCGGTCTCGCGACGACCAAATGGACAGCGCACGATCCGGGTGATTTCGGCGTCGCTATGCCGTCTGATGCCGCTTCAGGAACGCGCGTGCGCGGTTGATGGTGCGACCCTTCAGATCCGCCGGCTCCTTCCAGGGAAACACCGTGATCTCGGCGTTCGGCGCCAGCGATGCGATGTCGATGGAGACCTGAAGCGGGTGCGCCACCACGTCGTCGGGCAGCACGATCATTGGCGTCTGGCAGGACTTCGCGAAGTCGCGCGACACGCTGTAC
>Ga0075424_100000615_pt1 | contig 28462 bp, 23 predicted proteins | sample SoiMethybrSBSTD3_FD_75301 | JGI IMG/M metagenome (GOLD analysis project Ga0075424, IMG submission 75301) | Bulk soil microbial communities from a Populus tree surrounding site in Tennessee, USA - Soil MetaG P. TD hybrid SBSTD3 | ecosystem: Environmental > Terrestrial > Soil > Tree plantation... | reverse complement strand
GCAGCGGACATTCGCGCGTGATCTCGATCGAGAGAAGTGGGCTGTAGCCGCGGAGCAGGAGTCCCCAGGCATTCAAGACTTTGGCAAGATTGACCGGCTGACGTGGAACCATGATCGGCCTTCTGGATCACTTATAGTCCCATCCGCGCCCCCGGCGACATCGGGTCTTCCCTGATGCTGTCGGTTCAGATCAGTTGACGCGATTGTCGGGTGGAGCTGCGATGTCAGTGCGCGGCGCCGGCGACGCCGCGGCGCCCAGCGACTTCAACAGTGCGATCGTCTCGTCGTTCTTCTCGCGCGCGCGCATCGCGGCATCGAGTGGAGTGCGGCCGGCCTTGTTCGCGATGTTCAGATTGGCGCCGTGCTGCGCCAGGAAGCGGATGATCGACGGCGATCCCTGATTGGTGGTCACCGCCAGATGCAGTGCCGTGTCGCCAGTGGCGTTGGCGGCGTTGACGTCGATGCCGGCCTCGACCGCCACGGTGATCGCGTCGAGTGCGGCCGCCTCGGTCACTCGCGCGTCCTCGGCGCCGTTGCGCCCGGCGCTCGCACCGGCAGCCAGCAGGATCGGATTATTGCCGCTCTTCTGCGTCAGCTTCGGATCGGCGCCCGCCCCGAGCAGGATGCGCATCACCGCGGCATCGCCGCCGCGCGCCGCGCGCATCAGCGGCGTAGCGCCTTCGCCGAGCCGGTTGTCGCCGGCGTCGTACACGCGCTTGAGTACGGCGCCCTTCAAGCGTGCGTTCGGATTTGCGCCTCCCGCGAGCAGGCGCGTGATCGCGACAACGCTGCCGTCGATCACCGTTCGCGGTGGATCGGGCCGGCCGAACGTCGTGGCCAGCGTGTGCATGTCTACGGCGGCATAGAGCGGCGTCATGCCCTTGATGTCCGCCACATTTGGATCCGCACCCTTGTCGAGCAGCGCCGCCATCGCGTCGTAGTGGCCGTTGATCACCGCGATGATGAGCGCCGATGTGCCCTCCGGATCCACCGCATTCAGATTCGCGTCCGCATCCCCTAACGCGCGAAGAGCGTCGACGGCACCCTCGCGCGCGGCGAACATCGCCGCCGACCATCCGCCGCGAGGCAGCACGGTCTGACCGACGTACGACACGCCCTCTTCGAGACCGGTGAGGAGCACCCCGTTCTGCGTGTGCGGATATGCGGTGACCGTTGAGGTCAGATTGAGGTCGGCGCCGGCCTCGGCGAGCGCACGGACAGCATCGGCGCGGTTATAGGTTGCAGCCCAGATCGCCGCCGTCGTCCCAGTGCGGGTCTCGCGCGCATTCACGTCGGCGCCGCCGGCGATGAGCGCTTTCATCGCGTCGACGTGCCCGGTGCGTGCCGCGCGCATCAGCAGCGTCTGATGTTCCGGCAGAGTGGTTTCGGCACTCTTGATCGACGCGCCCGCCTTGAGCAGCGCGGCGATCATCGGCCCATCGCCATTGTCGGCGGCGAGCGACAGCGGGGTGACGCCGTAGCGATTCGCGGCATTCACGACGGCGCCGCCCTTTATCAATTTCTCGACGGCTACCGTGTCGCGGCTGCGAACCGCCCGATGGAGATCGGTCGTGCCATCGGCGTCGCTCGAGGCGAACACACTTACACCAGAGAGAACGACACACAGAGGCACAGAGGCACAGAGAAGCTTTAGGAAAGACGGCCTCGGTGCCTCGGTGCCTCGGTGTGTCGTGATCGACAAGCGATTGGCCTTACGAAAACAGATCGACGGTGCCCGTGCTGTGGCCCAGGTGATCGAGATCGACGCCATACTTCTGCGCCACCGACACCCAGAGGTTGCCGATCTGCGTCTGCTTCGGCAGCACGATGTGACGGTTGCCGCGGCCGAGGCCGCCGCCGACGGCGACCATCGGCAGCGGATCGATCGCGTGGACGTTCGAGTTGGCCATGCCGCTGCCGTAGAAGATCGCCGAGTGATCGAGCAGCGAGCCGTCGCCGTCGGGTGTCGCGCGCAGTTTCTCGAGGAATCGCGCCACGAGCTGCAGGCAGAAGACGTTGATCTTGGCGTTGTTCGCCACCTTCTCGGCCTTGTCGCCGTGGTGCGAGACGACATGCCACGGCTCGCCGATGCCGATCTGCGAGAACGTTCGCTGGCTTCCCTCCCGCGACATCATGAACGTGAACACCCGCGTGAGATCGGCCTGATAGGCGGCAGCGAGCAGATCGGTCATCAGCGCGGCGTGCGTCTCGAACGCATCCGGGATCCCGAGCGGTTTGTCTCCCACGCTGATATCGGTGCGCTGCTGCGCCTCGGTGCGCTGAATCCGCCGCTCGATCTCACGCACGTCGTCGAGGTAGTCGGCCACCTTCGCGCGGTCGTGCACGCCCAGACGCGACTGCAGCGCCTGCGCTTCGGCAACGATCGCGTCGAGGATGCTGCGATCCTCGCGCAGCTGCCGCTGACGTTCGGTTTGCGACGAGGCGTCGCCGAACAGCCGCTCGAAGGCGACGCGCGGATTGATCTCCATCGGCAGCGAGGTCGTCGGCGACGACCACGCGATCGAGTTCATGTAGGCGCAGCTGTAGCCAGGCGTGCAGCCGCCCACGTAGCCGGTGAAGTCCTCGGTCGCAAACTCGATCGAAGGAAACGGAGAGCCCTGACCGACCTGCCGCGCGAGAATCTGGTCGATCGTCGTGCCGATCTCGTAGTCCTCGGCTTCGGTGTGCTTCGGCACGGCTCCGCTGAGCCAGCCGCATGCGGCGGCTGCATGCATCTCCGCCTGCGTGCCCGCTCGGCGCAGGTTGCTGATCACCACCATCGAGTCTTTGAACGGCTCGAGCGTCTTGAGGGTCGGCGAGAGCTCGAAGTTCGCACCGGCAGTCGCAGGCGTCCACGACGCCATATCCGCGCCGTGCGGGATGTAGATGAATCCGGCGCGCGGCGTGCGATCTGGCGTCTGCGCCAGCGCGGTGCTGGCCGGGATCATCGCGTCGAGCAACGGCAGCGCCACAGTTGCGCCGACGCCGCGAAGGAACGTTCGCCGCGGCAACGACATCTTGGTGATGAACATTGACGACTCCCTGCCTATTCTCCCACCTTCAGCCGCATCTGGAACGCCGATCCGTTGACGATGCCGAGCACTAGATCAGAGAAGCGATACCCTCCCGATTTCGCGTGGCGAACGATCGCGCGGACGTTCGGCATGTCTTCGGCCGTGAGACCGCGCCCAAGCGCGTAGACCATCAGTTTCTCGGTGAACGTCTGCACAAAGACATCTGGCCGCCGCACGAGCGCCTGACGCAGCGACACGACGTTCGCGATGGGCGTTCCATCCGTCAGCACATCGTCGGTCTTGATCGGGAGCCCATCCAGTGTTTGCGATCGCCACGCACCGACGACGTCGAAGTTCTCGAGGGCGAAACCGATCGGATCCATGATGCGATGGCAGTTGGCGCAGATCACGCTGCGGCGATGCAGTTCCATCTGCTCTCGCATTGTTCGCGGCGGCGCGCCCGGGCCGTCGGTCTTGAGCGCGGTGTCGAGATCGGCCGGCGGCAACGGCGGCGGAGCGCCCATCAGATTCTCGAGCACCCACTTCCCCCGAAGCACCGGCGATGTCGTCGTCGTGTGCGAGGTGGCCAGCAGCACCGCACCCTTGCCGAGCAGTCCGCGACGCGCCTCGTCCGCCAGGCGAACACGGCGGAATTCCGTGCCGAACACGTCGGGAATCCCGTACTGCCTGGCCAGGCGCTCGTTCACAAACGTGTAGTCGGCCGTCATGAGATCGAGCACGCCGCGGTCTTCCTTGATGATGCTCTCGAAAAAGAGCTCCGCCTCGCGCTGATAGGCCTGTCGCAGGTTATCGTCGAAGTCGGGAAAGAGATCTGAGTTCGGGACCTTGCCTTTGAGGTTGCGCAGCTGCAGCCACTGCCCCGCGAAGTTCTTGACGAACGCGTCCGATCGCGGGTCGGCAAGCATGCGATGCACCTGCTTCGCGAGTTGATCGGGTTTCGACAACCCTCCGTTCGCAGCAGCACGCATCAACTCGGGATCGGGAATCGTGCTCCAGAAGAAAAACGACAGCCGGGATGCGAGCTCGAAGTCGTTGATGCGATACGGCGTCCCGCCGGCCACGTGTGCAGGCTCGGTTTCCGGTCGGAAGACGAACGACGGGCTTGCGAGCATGCGTCGCAGCGCCAGTTGCACTCCGCGCGTGAACGTCCCATCCTTTCGACCTCGATCGTAGAAACCCAGCAGGTCGTCGACTTCAGCGGGCGTTACCGGACGCCGATAGGCGCCACGGGCGAGCGTAGACGCGATCCGCCTTGCGCACGCACGTTCCTCGTTCGTGCTGGACGGATGGCAGATGAACACGCGCGAGCTGGGCGCAACCACGGCGCCCTTGCCGTTGTACGGACCCTGAACCGAGATCGACTGGACGTGCGGCGCGCCTTCGGCGTCGAAGGGGTTCGCGAAATCGCGAATGAACCGCTGCAGCCTCGTCGTCTCGAAGATCGGTGCCGTGGTCTCGAGAAATGCCGCCGCGATCTCGTGCTGCCCCGCTTTGACGAACACCCGCACCTTGAAGCGTGAGGCTTCGATCGTGTCCGAGGCCTCGGTGGGGTTCGTCTGCAGCGCGATCAGATCGTCGGGGCCGCCAAACTTCGCGGTGTGAATGCGAGTGCCATCGAGCAGGAGCTCGAGCTGCTGTGGGTCCTCGAGCCCGCGAATGGCGCTCAGATTGGTGCGATACAGCCTGACCTGAAAGTCATACTCGCCATCGACGGGAAAGACGTGCGTCGCGCGCAGTCCGCCGACCGTGCCAAGTGGCAGGCCTTCGACGTGCACGTCCTGCGACAGATCCTGGCGCGCCGTATAGGTGTCGCTGCCGACGCCAATGTCGGGATCACCGACGGCGACCGCGCTGATCTTGCGTGCGGCGGCGAGATAGGCTTCGAGCAACGCCGGCGAGCTGTTCTGCGCGTCGGCCACGTTGTCGAATCCGAACGCCGACTCGTCCGGCGGCAGCAGCGCAGTGACGTCGACGTCGAGGCCGAGCAGATCGTGAATGGCATTGGCGTACTCGGCGCGATTGAGGCGACGCAGCACGGGGCGGCCCGGCGAGACGTGATTGGCGGCCGCGCGATCGAGCTCGCCCTCGAGCCAGTCAACCAGGCGATCGATCGTCGGCCGGTCGGGGCGCGGCATGCCGAAGGGGGGCATCGCGCCGACACGGAGCTTGCGTACCACCTGCTCCCATACAGCGGAGTCGCGCGATACCTGCGTGAGATCTGCCGCATCAAGCGACAGGCCGCCGGTCTTCAGCCGCGCGTTGTGACAGGTGACGCAGTACTTGTCGATCGTGGCGGAGTACGTCGCGGGGTACGTAGTGTCCGGCTTCAGCCGGACCGAACTTTGTGCCACGACGGTCCGGCTAAAGCCGGACCCCACGTACAGTGCACACGCGATCAACGCGAGCGATCGTCGGCTCACGGCAGCTGTCGCAATCCTTCCGTCAGCTCCAGCACGGTGCCATAGGGATCGGTGATCGTCGCCGACGCGATGTTGAGGCTCTTGTCGCGGTGATACTTCTCGGTTAGCTTGATGCCCTTCGCCTCGAGCTCCTTGCAGAACGCTTCGAGGTTCTTCACCTCGAACCCGACGTGATCGACGGCGCGCCCTTTGGTGCCCACCAGATCGGCAGCGGGCTCCCAGTGAAAGAAGTTGAGACTGTAACCGACGCCCACGAGATCCGCGCCAATGAAGAAATCGGTTTGACCGGGGCGGAGCGTGGCGTTGAACGCCTTCATGAACCACTGCTGCATCTCGACGAACGGCTTGTTCGTGAAGTGCACGTGGTGATGCATGATCGGCGGCGCATTCGCCTCCGTGTTCGTCACCAGCTCCACCTTCACGCCATCCGGGCCCACGAGGTACGAGAAGCGTCCGTAATTGCCAGCGGTCGGCGGGCTCGCCGTTTGTCCCGGCGGCGGCTCGCGACCGACCGTCAATTGGTAGCCGTTCGCCACGACCTTCGTGGTCGTCGCGGGCACGTCGGGCACCGCGAAGCCGATGTGATCGAACGTCGTCCCCTTCGTGGGACCGGTTGGCTTCTGCGGTGTCAGGAGCAGCAACACACCCGGGAAGCGAACCGCATCGACGCTGCCGATCTTGGTTGCCGTTCCACCGAGCGTATCGACCCAGAACTTCTTGTGCGCGTCGACGCTCGTCACATGGAGATGGTAGTGGCCGATCACGATCGGCGCTTGCTTGTTATCAAGTTGTGCCACCACAGGCCGGACAACAACAGCAGCGGCCAGCGCGATCGCGATCAGGATTCGTTTCATCAGTACCTCGGCGCGCCAATTATGGACTGGACCGGTGAAGGTGCAGCCCGGGGTGGGATATTCTTACGCGCATGGCGCAAACCGTCGAGTTCAAGAGCAATGGCAACACCGCGTCCGGCTACCTCGCCACTCCTCCACAAGGGTCGGGACCGGGTGTCCTCGTCATTCAGGAATGGTGGGGCCTCGATTCCGGCATCAAGCAGCAAGCCGATCGCCTCGCGGCGGCCGGCTTCGTGGCGCTCGCACCCGACCTCTATCACGGTCAAGTCGCCGGCCACGACGAGATGGACAAGGCGTCGCACTTGATGCAAAGCCTGCCGCCAGATCGCGCGGGGCGCGACATGAGCGGGGCCATCGACTTTCTGCGCACGCACCAGACGGTGACCAGCACGGGCATTGGTGTGGTGGGCTTCTGCATGGGCGGCATGCTGGCGTTCATCATCGCCGCCAATCGTCCAGACGCCGTGAAGGCGGTGGTGCCGTTTTATGGATTCCCGCAGGGACCGGCCGAGCCCGACTGGTCGACGCTGTCGGCAAAGATCCACGGCCACATGGCCGAGCACGACAACTTCTTCTCACCCGCGGCGGCGCACGCGCTCGAAACCAAGCTGCGCGGCATGGGCAAGGACGTCACGCTCACCGTGCATCCCGGCACGGGTCACGCGTTCATGGGACCGCACAACGCGCTCGGCACGCTGAACGCGGCTCTCGCCGAACAGATCTGGCCGACGGTGATCACCTTTTTGAAGGATTCACTGACCTAATCGCTCAACACCGCGTCGCGGAACCAGGGGTCGAGGCGAGCCGTATTCACCCGCATGAGGCTCCAGACACTCTCCGTCGCCCTGGCCACTACGCTTCTGCTTCCCGCCTGCGGCATGAGCGTCGATCACGACGACCACGGCGGCAACACCAAAGTCGACATCCACACTCCATTCGGCAACGTCGACGTCCGCACCGATGTCGACGCACGCGCAACCGGTTTGCCCGTCTATCCAGGCGCTCGACCGTTGCGCGAGCGGCACGATCCGGGCAGCGCCAACGTCAACGTCGGCAATTCGTACTTCGGCGTGAAGGTCGTGGCCGCCAAGTTCGAGCATGACGATGCGCCCGAGCCGATCGTCGAGTACTACAAGAACGCGATGAAGAAGTACGGCGACGTGCTCGAGTGCAGAGGCAACGTCGACTTCAAAGGCAGCGACTCTTTTTCGCATCCGGTGTGCAACGAGCGGCGTCGGTCCAGCGAGATTCACCTCGTCGCCGGCACCGAACATCGTCATCGCATCGTCGTCGTGAAGCCGCGCGGAAGTGGCTCGGAGTTTTCAGCGGTCTACATCGAGACGCGGGGTAGTACGTAAAGACCTGTAATGCAGAATTCAGAATGAAGAATGCAGAATGAAGAAAGAAGACGCAGAATTCTGCCCTTGAGCTTGCAACACATCCGCGCGCGCGTAGACTGAGGCGATGCTCCACATCGACGAGGTCGAGCTCGACCGCAATTACGAGAACTCCTTTCAACCGGTGCCTGAACCGCGACGGACAGGCTGGGTGATCGGCGGCGTGATTCTGCTGGTCATCGCAGCCGGCGTCGCCTACACCTTTCTTCGCGATCGCCCCGCCGCACCTACGGCGATCCGCACGCCCGCACCGGCGGCCGCGCCACCGGCAACCGTTCAACCAAAACCGCTGGTCGGCGAGAGCATTTCACTGCCGCCGCTCGCAGAAACCGACGCCATCGTTCGCGAGCTGGTGGGTCAACTCTCGGCGCACCCCTCGATTGCGGCGTGGCTGGCGACGAAGGGCCTGATCGCCAACTTCACAGTGGTCACGCTGAACATCGCGGAAGGGCAGGCGCCAACGACACATCTACGCCCGCTCGCGCCGAAGGCTCGATTCCAGACCACAGGCAGTGGCGCTGCGCTGGCCATCAATCCGAAAAGCTACGACCGATACAACGGATACGGCGATGCGGTCGGCAGTCTCGATGCGACCGGCACGGCGCGTCTGTATCTCACGCTGAAGCCGCGCGTGCTCGACGCCTATCGTGAGCTCGGATATCCGGACGGCGATTTCGATCGCGTCCTCGAACGCGCGATCGGAGAGCTGCTCAAGGCACCGGTGGTCGACGGCGCAGTCCCGCTGCGACCGAAGACGCTGTCGTTCGCGTTCGCAGACCCGCAGCTCGAATCGCTCGCACCCGCACAGAAGCAGTTGCTGCGCATGGGGCCGCGCAACGTCGCCGCCGTGCAGGGCAAACTGCGCGAGATCGCGGGGCTGCTGCAGTTGCATCCGTAGTTCGGTCCGGCTAAAGCCGGACACTACGTCTTCGCCAGTCCGGCTAAAGCCGGACACTACGTCTTCGTCGGTCCGGCTAAAGCGGACACTACGTCTAGACGTCTGGGTCAGTCCCGGTCGGCGGGTCTGATCTTGTCGAGGATGGCAGTCGCTGAGTGCTCGAGACCGTCGGCCTTCTGCAGCGCCTTCATGTCCGACGAGCGCAGCGCGTCGGCGCGCAGACCCCAGCTCTCCTGTCGCAGGAGGACGTACTCCTTGGCCTTGTCGACGAGCCACTGGTGCTCCGGTGGCACGTTGCCCAGTGAATTGAGGCGAGAGCTGACGGCCCGCAGTTCCGGCGCGATCGTCTCGATGCGCGCGATCAAGACATCGCTCGAGAGTCGTCCCTTCTTGAAACGTACGACGTCGGCGTTGTAGTCGCGAGCGGTGCGATCTTCCACTGCGACGACATGGGCGATTTCGCTGCTCACGTCGGCAACCCCGCGCAGCGGCACCGCAAGCAGCACCACGATCCCGGCCGTTGCCGACATCGTCGCCAGCACACGGCGAACCGGCGGCTTGTGCGCACCGATGCCGCTGGCCAGCACGAACCCGCAGATCAAGCCCACCGCGAGTCCCGCCACCAGCGCCGGCGTCACGAACCCTTCGGTGCCGATCGTGTAAAGCAGAAACGCTGCTGCACCAGGAGCGACGTAGCGCAGCGCGGCGCTCGGAATCGTCAGCTCGGAGCGACGGATGATCCCCCACACGTACGTGGCGATGAAGAGTCCATACAGACCGAACACCGCGCCCGATGCGCCGAGGTGAATCGCGACGGGGCGTCCGGCCAGGCTGGCCAGACTGGCCAGTACTGCCGCGGCCACATAGGTCATGGCGAACGACGCCGGTCCAACCAGACGCTCGAGAATCAATCCGACGCGCAGGGTTCCGGCGATCGTGGCCGCCGCGTGCAGCAGGCCGGCATGCACGAACGCCGACGAGAACAGACGCCACCACTCGCCGTTGGTGGTGAGGGGACCGAAGCTGGCGCCCCACGCCAGCAGCGTGTCGCGATCGGAGAACGATCCCGAGCCGAACAGCATGAGCACAGCGATCACGGCGTTGGCGCCGACGATAATCGGCGTGACGAGGGTCCGCGGCGTTCGCGCGCGCAGCGCGTCCTGAAATGGCTGACATTCTGGCGGCACGTATTGAAGCCATGCCTTGGCACGCTTCATCCAGACGAGCACGTTCTTCAGAGAGTTGATCCGCTCCTCCGAATTCATGCCGCGCAGCAACAGCCCGGCGACGACGATCACGAAGAGCAGCAAGGGTGCCACGACCTGACGATCCTCAAGGGCCATGCCACAAAGACCCGAGAAATCAGGCCGATTTCAGCAGGCGGTTCTGCACGCACCCCCGAAACTTGCACGACGAGGTAGGACTTTGTAACTCCGGGCAATCTGGCCCTGCTTTGGCGCGCCAGAGTGGCCGATAGGCGGGAAGGCGACGATTGGGTCGCGCGCGGAAGACGAACCATGGCGACGAACCAAACTCCCGACTACTACGAGATCCTGCAGATCAGCCCCAACGCCGAGCCCGAGACGGTACACCGCGTCTACCGGCTGCTCGCCCAGCGCTACCATCCGGACAACGCTGACACCGGCAACGACGCGCAGTTCCGCAAGCTGACTGACGCCTATCAAGTGTTGAGCGATCCCGAGCAGCGCGCCAAATACGACGTGCATCATGCCCGCATCACTCAGGAGCGCTGGCGGCTCGTGTCCGCGGGTGCCAAAGCGGAAAACGACTTCGAGGCCGAACAGCAGATTCGACTCACGTTGCTCGAGGTGCTCTATACGCAACGCCGCCTCGATCCCGAGTCGCAGGGACTCTCGCCGCTAGACCTCGAGCGACTGATCGGGCGCGCGCGCGAGCAGCTCGAGTTCACGACCTGGTATCTGGTTCAGAAGAAGTACGTCACACGCGGGGACAGCGCGGTACTGACGATCACCGCGGAGGGTGCCGAGTATCTCGAGAACAACTATCAGAACAGCGTGCGGCAGCGCCGGCTGACCGCGGCGCGCACGGCCTAAACGCTGCGGCGGGCGACGATCGACGGCGGCCGGCGGTAAATACCGTCGGCACTTCGCATCAGGGCGCCCTCGGCGACCAGCTGATTCAGTACGCGCTCGCAGATGTCCTCGGGCACACCGAACAAGCGCCTGGCCTCCGATCGCGTCACCCACAACCCCGGCATCTCGCGGAACTCGCTGCGAACGCGTTCAACGAGCGCAGAGCGCGTAACCGAATCGCGTCGCTCGGCGGTTCCTTGCCGGCGGTTCTGAGCCGCACCTTCGGCTAACGCCGGAGACGAACTCCACGTCGACGTGCTTCGCGCTCTTTCTGACATAGGGGGCCCCACCCAGGAACTCGGAACTAGGACCCTTAGTATGAGTCGCTGCTTCCACCGCAGGTAATCAGGCCCTGCAGTAGTTTCTGCTCAGGGGCGCTCAATCCAGCTCGTCGCATAGCGTACCAGGTCGAGCGCGCTTTTGAGGTTCAACTTGGCCTTGATATTCGATCGGTAGGTCTCGATCGTCTTCACGCTGACGCCGAGATCCTTGGCGATTTCGGCGGTGCTCGATCCACGCCCGACGCGCTCGAGCACCTGGATCTCGCGATCGGTGAGCGCGGCGAGCTGATCGGTCGGCACCGCCGCCGTTCCCCTCAACCCCGCGAGCACCTGCTGCGCGACGCTGTCGCTCACGTACACCTTCCCCGACACGACCTGTCGGATCGCCTGGATCAACCCATCGATCGCCTCGTGCTTCTGCAAGTAGCCGCGCGCCCCCGCGCGCAGCGCGCGCTGCGCGAACAGCGCCTCGTCGTGCATCGACAGCACCAAGATCGGCAGCTGCGGATGCTCCTCGTGCAGCTGCTTGATCAACTCGAGGCCACTCGTCGCTCCCAACGACAGATCGACGAGGGCGAGATCGAATTCCGTGGTCCGGCAGGCGCGCAGTGCGCTCTCCACCGACTCCGCCTCGCCGCATACCTCGAGCGACGGCTCGGCGGCGATCATCTGTCGTATGCCGAGTCGGACCACTGGATGATCGTCGACGATCAGCACGCGCGATGCGTGTAGTGCTCTCTTCGACATGACCATATGTCACTCTTTCTCTTTCTTCATCAGCCAAGGGGGGCGGGAGAAATCCAACGTGGGCGATCGCGCACGACACATCTCACAACTGTGCCGGCGTCGGACTGCGATTCGATGTTGAGGCTGGCACCGATCGACTGCGCGCGAAACCTCATAATGCGCAAGCCCACGCCCTTGTCACGCTGCTGATCGGTGCGGATGCCGTCGCCGTCGTCGCTGACGCTCAAGGTCGTCGCGCCTGCCTCGCCGGCAAGTCGAATCACGATCCGGCTCGCGTTCGCGTGCTTCAACGCATTCGTCACCGCTTCCTGAGCGATGCGATACAGCTCGGTCGCCGCACGAGCGTCGTTCACGGTGGTGCCGCCCTTCTCTTCGACGATACACCGCACTCGGCCCACGCTCGATGTCGTGGTCGCGAGCTGCCTCAGCGCGTGCGCCAGGCTGCCGGCACCACCATCGACTTCGACCGGAAAGAGTCCCCGTGCCAGCTGCCGGACCTGATCGGTCGACGTCTGTGCCAGTCGCGCAATCTGATCGACCGTCTCGACGATGTCTCGATCGTCGATGCGGAGTCTCTTCTTCAAGCTCGCGCTCAGCATCGCGACGGCCGTGAGCTGCTGGCCGAGCGAATCGTGAAGCGTATGCACGAGACTCTGTTGTTCGCGCCACACCATCTCCGCTGCCTGGCTCATCGTCCGCTGCCGATCGATGATGACGCCGATCTGCGCGCCGACGTCGGTCAGCATCATCGGCAGATCGTCGCCGGCGCGATTCGGTACTGTCGAAAAGAGCTCGACGACCGCCAGCATCTCACCGCCGATCCTGAGCGGAAAGGCAATGGCCGAGTGGAGACCGATCTTGCGAATGACGTCGGCGCTCGACGGCAGCATCTGGACCAGCGCCTGCTGGTCGTTCAGCCAGATCGCCTTGCCGCTCTCGAGCGCGCGTCCCGCGAATCCCGCTCCACGCGCGACCCGGCGAGACACTTTCAGATGAAACGGTCGCACGTCATCGCTGTCGAGGTACTCGATCGTCTCGTCGAGAACGTGCGGCTCCGACGCCGATGGCAGATAGATGTATCCGATCTGCCACTGTTCGGTGGTGCAGATGCGTTGCAGGAGCGATCGCATCGCGCCGTCCCACGTTGTGGCGTCGGACAGCATTCGAGCAATGTCGTGGGGAAACGCGATCTGGCGCGTCCGGTCACGGATCCGTTCTTCGAGCGTCTGGTTCAGCAGCCGTAGGGCGTTCTCCGACGCCTTCAACGCGGTCACGTCGGTCAAGGTGACGACCACGCCCTGGGAGGCCTTGCCTTCGCGCACGTACGGCAGCACCCGGACGATAACGTGCTGGTTATCGCGAGACTGCACCGATCGCTCGATGGTGGTGCGGGTTCTGAGCACCGCTTCGACCTCGCGGGACAGATCGAAGTCGACGAGGTTGCTCGCGAGGTGGCTGATCGGACGGCCGATGTCGGACGGAATGAGATTCAACAGCCGCGTCGCCGCTTCGGTGAAACGACTCACGCGAAGGTCGGCATCGACGAAGACCGTGGCAATCTCCGTGGCCGCCAGCAGGTTCGTCAGGTCGTCGTTGAGCACGGTCAACTCGCTGACCTTCTCCTGCAGCTGCGCGTTCACCGTGCTCAGCTCCTCGTTCATCGACTGCAGTTCCTCCTTGGAGCTTTCGAGCTCCTCGTTGGTCGACTGCAGCTCCTCGTTCGTCGAGGTGACTTCTTCGTTCGCCGCCTTCAGCTCCTCGTTGCTCGTCTCGAGCTGTTCGACGAGGCTCTGCTGATCGCGCTTCGTCATCTTCAGCTCGGCTTCGAGCCGGTGCACGATGTCGCGCTGCTGGTCGCGCGCCGCCTTGGCACCCTGACGCGCCTTCGACGCCGGTGCGTCCTCGAAGATGACGAGCGAGAGTCCCTCCTCTTCCGCCGTCCCGCTGACGGGAGCGACCGTGATGCGCAACGTGCTGCGCGCGCGCCCGCTGGTGATCGTCGTCTCGAGCGACGCGCGATGCCGCTTGCGAATCCCGTCGTGCAGCGCCGCGCGGAGAATCGGCTTGAGCGGCTCGCGGGCCAGCATCGCGAGGTCGAGCGTCGGCGCGCCCGTCGGCAGATTCAGGTAGCGGTCCGTCGCACCGAAGAAATGCAGGATCTGGCCGTTGCGGTTGACGACGACCGCGGCCGGCGCGAAGTGGCCGAGCATCTGCCGCTCGGCGAGCGTCGACAGTGTTGGCTGGGACGTCGCCTGAGCCGCCTCGCGGATGGCCGGCGTCACACGCTTCGGAAACGGAATATCGACGACGGGATTCTTCGCCAGGCCGTACCTGTTGTAGATGCGCCAGCGCTTCGAGACCGGTGTGAACAGATCGTCGCCTTCTCCGGCGTTCTCGGAGGCGCCGAGGAACAGAAAGCCGCGCGGTTTCAAGGCGAAGTGAAACAGCGCGATCAGCTTCCGCTGCACGTCCGGCTCGAGATAGATGAGAAGGTTGCGGCAGCTCACCAGATCAAGTTTGGAGAACGGCGGATCGCTGATCAGATTGTGGCTGGCGAAGGTCACCGACTCGCGAATGCTCTTGGCCACGCGATAGCGATGATCCTCGCGCGTGAAGAACCGCTGCAGGCGCTGCGGAGAGACGTCGAGCGCAATGCTCTCCGGATAGACGCCGGCTCGCGCGATCTCGAGCGCCCCGTTCTCGACGTCGGTGGCAAAGACCTGAATGCGGCGCGGCGACTGCACGAGAGCCGCCTGTTCCGCCGCAACGATCGCCAATGAATACGCCTCCTCGCCGGTGGCGCACCCGGGCAACCACGCTCGGATCGGCGTCTCATATCCATCTTCGGCCACGAGCTTCGCAAGGACCTGCGCGCCCAGCTCGTCCCAGGCGGGAGCGTCGCGGAAGAACCCCGTGACGCAGATGAGGAGATCCTTGAACAGCAGATCGAGCTCACTTGGTTTGTTCTTCAGGAGCTCCAGATACCGACGGGCCGAGTTGATCTGCTGAAGCCCCATGCGCCGCTCGATCCGCCGCAGCAGTGTGCCCTTCCTATAGCTGCGAAAATCGATCTTCGTGTGGTTCCGCAGCAACGACACGATCGCTTGCAGGCCGTCAGGCGGCTGAGAATCGACCGTCTCGGGCCGCGGCGTCGTCGCGCGCAGATACGGCTGGCGGATGTAGCCGAGCAGCGCCGCGGGCATCTTCTCGGGAGGGAGGGTGAAATCGACGAGTCCCGTGGCAATAACGCTGGCAGGCATCCCTTCCTGACCCGCCGTATGCGGATCCTGCGCCATCACCATGCCGCCCTCGGCCTTGATCGCGGTGGCGCCAAGCGTCCCCTCGGTGCCCGTGCCCGACAGAACGATGCCGACGGCTCGCTCGCGCTGATCCTCGGCGAGTGAACGGAAGAAGAGATCGATGCTGCCGCGCAGGGCGCGACGATCGATCGGTTCGTTGACGCGAATGAGCCCGCCGTGAATCGTCAGGTGGCGATTCGGCGGAATGATGTAGACGTGATCCGGCTGCAGCGCCTGTCGATCGGTCGCCGCATCGACGGGGAGCGACGTGACGCGGCCGAGGAGCTGCGGCAATGAGCTCTCGTGCGTCGGGTCGAGATGCATGACGACCACATACGCGAGTCCCGTGCTCGCGGGAACCGCGGCGAAGAACGCCTTCAGCGCCTCGAAGCCTCCGGCTGACGCGCCGATACCAACGACAGCTGAACTTCCTGCGGCGGACGATCTCGGCTTGGGTGCGGCCTCTTTGGTCTTCGTGACGCCGGAGGCGCCTTTCTTCGAACTCCCCTTACGTGGCTTCTTCGGCATGACCGACGATCACCGTCGTCACGCGCATCCTATTCGATCGGCGGGAAAGTGGCCATGGAGACAGCAGAAGAATGGCCAGGGCCGGAATCGAACCAGCGACACCCGCATTTTCAGTGCGGTGCTCTACCAACTGAGCTACCTGGCCCCAACGACGCGCATCGGAGCACGTACAGACCCTCGAGTATACCCCAGCCTTTGAGCCAAGCTGGTATTCTGCTGGAGTCGCCGGTCACTCACTCCTTCAGGCCGGCGCGGTGAGGAGCCCTCGTGCGTCGAACGTTCATGCTCTTGGTCGCGATCGTCCTGTGCGTCTGCTCGAAGATGCCGGCCAGTGCGGCACCGGCTCGCAGCGATGCGAAGCCTGCCGCGATCGCCGCCGCCGCGCAAGCGCCCGCGCCGCAACCCGCCAAGCCCATCCCCGCGCAACTGCCCGACGTCCTCGCCCGCGTCAACGGCGAATCGATCACTAAAGGCGACTTCGAGCGCGCGGTCGCGTCGATCGAGGCCCGCGCTGGCGGCCCGGTACCGCCGGATCAGCGCGATCAGATCTTCCGCAGCATCCTCGATCAGGTGGTCGGCTACAAACTGCTGGTGCAGGAGAGTCACAGCCGCAAGGTCGACGCCACCGATGCGGAAGTCGACGCGCGCGTGCAGCAGATTCAGGGGCAGTTTCCCAACGAAGGCGCGTTCAAAGAGATGCTGACGACGCGGCAGACCACACTCGAGCAGCTCCGCACCGACCTTCGGCAGGACCTCGCGGTGCAGAAAATGATCGAGGCGGAGGTCGCGCCCAAGTCGGTGGTGAAACCCGAGCAGCTTGCCGACTTCTACGCCAAGAATCCCGATCAGTTCAAACAGCCCGAACGCGTACGCGCCAGCCACATTCTCATCGGCGTGCCGCGCGGCGCCGACGCCGCCGCGAAGGCGGAGGCACGGGCCAAGGCCGAACAGGTGTTGAAGGACATCAAGGCCGGCAAGGATTTCGCCGCGCTCGCCAAGGAGCACTCGCAGGATCCGGGCAGTGCCGTCAACGGCGGCGATCTGGGATTCTTCCAGCCAGGACAAATGGTCGGCCCGTTCAACGACGCCGCGTTCAGCCTGGCGCCGGGATCTGTGAGCGAGCTCGTCGAAACCGAATTCGGCTTCCACATCATCAAGGTGGCCGAGAAGCAGCCGTCGCGCACGGTCCCGCTCGACGACGTGAAGCCGCAGCTCGAGCAGTTTCTGCTCCAGCGGAATCGCCAGGAGCAGACCGAGGCCTTCGTCGAGGGACTGCGATCGAAAGGCAAGATCGAAATCCTGATCTGATCGTGAGCGACAGCCTTCGCCTCGACGTCTGGCTCGACGTGTCGTGCCTGTTCAAGACGCGCTCGGAGGCCAAACGCGCGTGTGAAGGCGGCAAGGTGCAGGTGAACGAGGGGCCGGCGAAGCCGAATCGCGCGATCCGCGAAGGCGATCGCATCCGCATCACACGAGGTCAGGGCCGTCATCAGGACATCATCGTCCGCATCGTGATCGAGCAGCACGTCAAGAAGTCCGAAGCGCGCGCGCTCTACGACGACGTCACTCCCAAGCCGACGCCTGAGGAGATCGAAATGCGGCGCGTCGATCGCATCTACCATGCCGCCGCGCGCGCGGCAGGCACCCCCGATCGACGCCGTCGCCGCGAACTGCGGCGGCTCAAGCAAGGCGGCTGAACGCGCGCGGGCGACCGGCTCTAATCGCTCGCTCATGTGGGTTCGACAGACGCACGGTGCCTCGCGGGTCCTGTCGCCGGGTCCCCACTCGCTTGCCGCCAAAGGAAGGATTACGGGTGTCAAGGGCGCTTGCCACGCAGAAGGCGGCTGCGCGCGCGGGGATGCCCCTCCCGGCGCCACCCGCTCGTCGCTGCAACCAGCGTCGTCACCCAAATGAGCTTGCGTCTCGTCGCACACCAGATGTCGGCTCTCAGGCCCCATCGCGCGGCGGTGCCTCGCGGGTCCTGTCGCCGGGTCCTTCCCCAAGCGCTTGCCGCCAAAGGAAGGATCACGGGCGTCAAAGGCATGTGCCACGCAGAAGGCGGCTGCGCACGTGGGGAGGCCCCTCCCGACGCCACCCGCTCGTCGCTGCAACCAGCCTCGTAGCCCAAGTACGCTCGCTTCCGTATCAGCAGTCTCCCAACGTTGGGCATTGAGCATTGGGCATTGGTAGTATCAGAGCCAGTGCCCCGCAACCAGGAAGTCATCCGCCAATGGAAAGTGCTGCATGCGCTCGAGTCATCGCGGCATGGCGCGACGATCGACGCGCTGGCGCGCGAGCTCGAGGTGACCACGCGGACGATCCGGCGCGATCTCGCGGCGCTGCAGGAAGCGGGCTTCGCGCTCTACGACGAGCACGACGAGAATGGGCGCGCGCGCTGGCGCATGGACGGCCACGCGCTCAAGGGCGTCGAAACCGGATTCACGCTCGGTGAATTGTGCGCGATGTATTTGAGCCGCAACCTCCTCGAGTCGGTGGCCGGCACCCCCTTTCAACGCGACCTCACCAACGCCTTCGGACGCCTCGAGAAGATGCTGTCGCCGCGCATGCGTCAGTTCCTCGATCGCCTGCCCTCGGTGCTGGCGGCCAAGCCCGGACCGCGCGCCCGCGGCCGGGAATCGTCGCCGGTGATCGTTGCCAGGCTGCTTGAAGCGACCTTGCACTTCCGGGCTGCGACCATGCGATATCACTCGGTATCGAGCGCGCGCACGAAGGACTATCTCGTCCACCCGTATCGATTGGCGTTCGCGCAAGGTGGGCTGTATCTCGTCGCCTACGTTCCGGATTACGACGATGTGCGGACGTTTGCCGTCGATCGGATCGCGTCGGTGTCGCTGGAGAAGGCCACGTTCACACCGAAGGTCCAGATCGCCGACGATGTGTTTGCCAACTCGATGGGCGTGAACACCGGACCGGCCGAGCGTGTGGAGCTGGAGTTCGATCGAGGTGTGGCGCCCTATGTCCGCGCGCGCGTGTGGCATGCCTCGCAACAATTGCGCGACGAGAGCGAAGGACGGCTTCTTCTGACGATGAACGTGTGCCACGATTGGGCCTTGCGAAGCTGGATCCTCGGCTGGGGCCCGTTTGCCCGCGTCGTGTCGCCGCCCGCGCTCGCGTCGGCGATCCAGACGGATCTCGAAACGGCACGCGCGCAGTACGAAGGCTGATGCTGCGGCCCGGTCGTATTGTCATCGTCGTCGGCCTGCTGCTCGTCGCGTTGATCGCGCCGTCGCTGGTCAAGTTCTACACCGACTGGCTCTGGTTCGGCGAAGTCGGCTACCAGCAGGTGTTCTTGACCATGCTCCGCTCGCAGGGCCTGCTGTTCGTGATCGCGTTCGCTATTGCCGTCGTCTGGCTGGCGGCCAACATCCGCGCCGCCGTTGCCGGCATCGGTAATTTGCGGCCGGTGTTCACGACGCGTGAAGGCATCGAGGTCGCGCTGCCGGGTGGCCGTCAGCTGCGAACACTTGGCCTGGCGGTCTCCGTGCTGCTGGCGGTGGTCGTCGCCTTCTACGCTGCGGGGAACTGGGAAACGTGGCTGCTCTGGCGCAACGCCGTGAGCTTTGGCACCGCCGATCCCATTCTCGGGCGCGATGTCAGTTACTACGTGTTCTCGCTTCCCTTCCTCCAGCTCGCTCGCGGGCTCGCGCAAGGGTTGATCATTCTGGCGGCGCTGCTGTCGGCGGCGTTGTATCTCGTCTCGGGAAGCCTCACGTCAGGATTTGGGTCGCGGCTGTCGATGAGCGGAAACGCGAGGCGGCATCTCTGCCTCCTCGGCACCGCATTCCTGCTGATTCTGGCGTGGAGTGCGTGGCTGCATCGCACCGAGCATCTCGTCGAATCCTCGGGCCTCGTCTTCGGCGCTAGCTACGCCGACGTCTACGGACGCATGCCTGCCAGCTTTGTCGTGATGGCCGCCTGCGTGATCGGAGCGGCGCTGGCGGCCGTTCAGGCGTTCACCGACAGAAACTGGCCGATTCCCGTCGCCGTGGGGCTGTATCTGGTCGCGTCGATCGGCGGCGAGATCTACAGCTCGATGCTGCAGCGGTTCGCGGTCACGCCGAACGAACAGGTGCGCGAGACGCCGTTCATCGAGCACAACATCAGCAGCACGCGCCGGGCATTCGCGCTCGATGGCATCGAAGAGCGCGAGCTCTCGGGCGACGCCCAGCTCGGCCGCGACGATATTGCCCGCAATGCGACGACGCTCGAGAACGTGCGGCTCTGGGATCACGCGCCGCTGCTCGACACGTTCGGGCAGATCCAGGAGATCCGCACCTACTACGAGTTCGCGTCGGTCGATAACGATCGCTATCGGATCGGCGGATCGCTGCGCCAGGTGATGCTCTCGGCGCGCGAGCTCAACTCCAACAACCTCCCCAGCCGCACGTGGGTGAACGAGCGATTGACCTACACGCACGGCTACGGTCTCACCCTCGGCCCGGTGAATCAGGTGACGAGCGAGGGGCTGCCGGTCCTGTTCGTGCGCAACATCCCGCCAGAGACGATCCCCGATCTGAAGATCGTCGAGCCGAGCATCTACTTCGGGGAGCGGGCGAACGACTGGGTGATCGTCCGCACGAACACGCCGGAATTCCACTATCCACACGGCGAGAAGAACGAGACCACGCAGTACTCGGGTCGCGGCGGCGTGGCGCTCGGCTCGCTGTGGCGGAAGCTGCTCTTCGCGCTGCGTTTCGGGTCGTATCAGATCATCTTGAACGATGGCATCGGCGCCGAGAGCCGCGTCCTCTTCAATCGCAACATCCGTCAGCGCGTCTCGACGATCGCGCCGTTCCTCGCCTTCGACCACGATCCGTATCTCGTGCTTGCGGATGGCCGCTTGTACTGGCTGTTCGATGCCTACACCACGAGTGCGCTGTACCCATACTCGACGCCAGCGGCCAACGTGAATTACATCCGCAACTCGGTCAAGTTCGTGATCGATGCCTATGACGGCACCACGACCGCGTATCTCGCCGACTCGCGCGATCCGATCGCCGCCACGTATGCGCGGATCTTTCCCGGTCTGTTCAAACCGATGACCGACATGCCGGCGGCCATCCGCGAGCACGTGCGCTATCCCGAGGATATCTTCGCGCTGCAGGCGCAGGTCTACGCGACGTTTCACATGACGCAGCCGGCTGTGTACTACAACCGCGAGGACCAGTGGGAGATCCCGGTGGTTGATGAGAGCGCCGAGAATCGGACCATGCAGCCCTACTACACGATCATGCGGCTGCCCGGCGAACGGGACGCCGAATTCATCCAGATGCTGCCGTTCACGCCGCGGCGAAGGGACAACCTGTCGGCGTGGCTCGTGGCGCGCAGCGACGGCGAACACTACGGGCACATGCGCGTGTTCGCATTCCCCAAACAGAAGACGGTGTTCGGCCCTCGGCAGGTCGTCGCGCGGACCTTGCAGGATCAAGTGATCTCGCCGCAGATCACGCTGTGGAATCAACAGGGCTCGCAGGTGATCTGGGGCACGCTGATGGTGATTCCGATCGAAGAGTCGCTCATCTACGTGCGCCCGCTGTATCTGCGATCGTCAGGTGGCAAGATCCCCGAGCTGACGCGAGTGATCGTCGCCTACGACAACCGGATCGTCATGGAGAAGACACTCGAGGCGGGACTCGCGACCCTGTTCAGCCAAGGGGCGGCCGCGCCCCCGCCGGCCGGGACGGAGACCCGTGCGCCAGGCAGCACTCCCGCGCCTGCAGCCACCGCTTCGCCCGCGGCAAGCGGATCACCGGAAATGGGAGCACTGGCCGCGGAAGCACGTGCGCACTACGACCGCGCCGTGCAAGCGCAGCGACAAGGCGATTGGGCAACCTATGGCGAGGAGCTTCGCCAGCTTGGCCAAGTGCTCGAGAAAATGAAATCGCGATAACTCCCAAAACCCAACTTCCAACTCCCAAAGCGGCACAGAGCTTGGGAGGGGTTGGAGGTTGGGAGTTGGGCGTTGATCACGTCAGATGCGATTCAAGCTGACAATCGAGTACGCCGGCACGCGCTACAGCGGCTGGCAGATTCAGAAGAACGCCAAGACGGTCCAGGGCGAGATCGAGCGCGCCATCACGGCGGCGACCGATGAGCGCGAGTTCGAGCTGTACGGATCGGGCCGTACTGATGCGGGTGTGCATGCGCTCGCGCAGGTCGCGCATCTCGACATCCGCACGACGATGCCGCCGGAGACGCTGCGGCGGCGCATCAACGACGAGCTGCCGGCCGACATCGACGTGCTTCGCGTCGAGAAGGTCCGCCACTCGTTCCATGCGCGGCACGACGCAATCGGGCGCACCTACATCTATCAGATCTCACGACGGCGCACCGCGTTTGCCAAAGCTTACGTGTGGTGGGTGAAAGAGGATCTCGATCTCGCGCGCATGCGTTCGGTCGCGGCGCGGTTCGTCGGGTTTCACGACTTCCGATCGTTCTCCGACAACGATCCACGCCAGGGGTCGACCGAGGTGCTGCTCGAACGGCTCGACCTGACCGAGGCCGGCGACCTCATCGTCGTTCGCGTGGATGGATCGCATTTCATCTGGAAGCTGGTGCGCCGTCTCGTCGGCGTGCTGGTCGAAGTCGGGCGAGGCGGGCTCGCACCAGACGATGCGGCGGCGCTGCTCACGAACGAATCGCCCGTGCCGGCGCGTCTGACCGCGCCGGCATCGGGGTTGTTCCTCGCCGCCGTTCGTTACAAGGGCGATGAGAAGTCAGAGACGATCACGCCCGTGATGATGGTGACGAAGCATTAAGGCCTCACGCTCCGCGGCGGTGTGGCGCCGTTGAGACGCAGGTAGACCGCGAGCTGTCCGTAGATGTCCTGCGTGTGGGCGATCGAGAAGTAGGCCACGCGCAGGCGGCTCACGGTCGGCCCCATGAACGGCAGTGACATCACGCGTTCACTGAGCTGCTGATCGTTGAACTCTTTCAACGTCGCCGCACCGTAATCCATCGACGTGTTCAGCGCCGCGATCACGTCGGCCTTCGACGCCGCCTTGGCATTGACCGCCGGCGCCGGCGTCTTGCCGCCGAGCGTGCTGATCAACTTGATGTCGATGTTGACCACGTGCATCACGCGCTCGGCAAAGCTCTCCTGTGCAGGCGTGGGCTTGAATCCGAACTTGTCGTCGGGCATCGCATTGACGATACCGACGAATCCCTGCCTGTTGAATTCCCAATCGGCTTGAACGTCGCAGGCCACCGTCGTGCACGCCTGCGGCGCCGGTCCACGTCCACGCCCCTGGCCTCGACCTTCGCGGCCTTGGCCTCGTTCCTGCGCCATCGCGTCCGCCCCGACGAGCAGCACGGCGATGACGGTAGCGACAACCACTTCCCGTCTCATGCGTCCCCTCCCTTGCGACATTCTAGTGCGAAGGTCGAGCACTTCGCGATATGGTCACTCGGTGCGATCGCTCGTCGAGCTGCTGCGCAACGGCGCAGCCGAGAGTTCACTCAACGTTTCCGTCACCATCATCTTCTTCCTCGCGGTGACGCACACGTTCCTGGCCGCGCGGTTCACCGATCTGGCGCACGCGGTGCAGCGGTCGCACGAGGCGCGCGAGCGCGCATCGACACGGCCGCCCTCACCCAACGTGCTCGCGGAAATCCTGCATCTGCTCGGCGAAGTCGAAGTGGTCTTCGGATTCTGGGTGGTGCCGCTGATCGTCGTCATGACAGCACGAGTCGGATGGGACGCGACGACACACTACTTGAACGACACGGTGAACTACACCGAAGCGCTCTTCGTGGTGGTGATCATGGCGCTCGCATCGACGCGGCCGATCGTCTCGCTGGCCGAAACCGTCGTGCGCACAGTCGCTACGCTGTGGCAGGCCACACCGGCCGCGTGGTGGACGACGATCCTGATCCTTGGTCCACTCCTCGGATCGATCATCACCGAGCCGGCGGCGATGACCATCTGCGCGCTCCTCCTGGCCCGTCAGTTCTTCGATCTCGGACCCAGCGATCGATTGAAGTACGCGACGCTGGGACTGCTGTTCGTCAACGTGTCGATCGGCGGCACGCTCACCCACTTCGCGGCGCCGCCGGTGTTGATAGTGGCGCGGCCGTGGATGTGGGACACGCCGTTCATGCTCGCGCACTTTGGATGGCGGGCCGTGCTCGCGATCGTCGTCTCGACGGTGCTGGTGTTTCTGCTCTTCCGGCGCGAGTTCGTGCGACTGGCGGCGCGCGGCGACGTGCTCGACATCGAACAGCCCGACGAAGATGCGGTCGGCACGGGCGCCGTGCTGCTGCCGCTGCCGGCGTGGATCATCGTCGTCCACGTCGCGTTCATGGCATGGACGGTCGCCAACGCGCAGCATCCGGCGCTGTTCATCGGTGGGTTCCTGTTCTTCCTCGGGTTCTCACGCGCGACGGCGTCGTATCAGAGCCGTGTCGATCTGAAAGCACCGTTGCTGGTGGGTTTCTTCCTCGGCGGTCTCGTCATTCACGGCGGCTTGCAGGCGTGGTGGATTCGACCGGTACTATCGCAGCTGTCGGAGGGCCCCTTGTTCATCGGATCGACGGTGCTGACGGCGTTCAACGACAACGCGCTGATCACCTATCTTGGAACGCTCGTACCCGACTTCGATCCGCGCTTGAAAGTGGCGCTGCTCGCCGGCGCTGTCACTGGCGGCGGGCTCACGGTGATTGCGAATGCACCCAATCCGGTCGGTCAGGCGCTGCTCGGGCGTTTCTTCGATCAGGCGATTCACCCGTGGCGCCTCTTCGTCGGCGCGCTTCTCCCGACACTGATCGCGGCGGCGGCGTTCAGAATCTAAGAGGGCGCTCGCTTCGCTCGCGGTGCGGGGCTCGCTCTCGCTCGCGTGCGGGCGCTCCCTTCGGTCGCGGTGCGAGGGCGCTCGCTCGCGCTCGCGCCGTGCGCGGGCTCGCCTTGCTCGCCGTACGGGGCTCTGCGCGGATGAAAGCCCGCACGTGCCGAGCGCAGCGAGGCGTCGCACTCCCGCGCGCAGCGCGGCCCGCACGGCGAGGCGAAGCCGAGCCCCCGCACGCGAGCCCAGCGAGCTCTGCACAACTGCCCACACCCCCGGACATCACCGCCACAGAATGTTTGAGGCGACTCGAATCACCTGAAAGATCTCCCGCCCTCTTCACACTGCTGCACTGGGCCATTTCTTGCTGTTCTGCGCAGTTCGCGCAGGATCTCCCTCGCGCGTGGATCGAGCCCGCGGTACCCGCGCGGGCCGTGGAGCAGCCATGTCGCAGACTCGATTGCTCAATCGAATCCGACGAGAGTTTCAGGATCACCCTGGGATCGCGTTGACCCTTCCTCAGGCGAGACGACTCTGGTCGCTCGATGAACAGGCCGGTTCCGACGCGTTCACCGCGCTCCTGGCCGAAGGATTTCTCCAACGGGTCGACGATGTGTATTTGTGGGCGGACGCGCCGGCGCCGCGATTCAGACCCAGGCGCGCGGTGCGGGTGAGCGCCGAACCCGACGGTCGGCGCGCAATTTGAGGCTGACCGCACCGTACAACTGATTGGCCGGTGCGGCCAGAACACTGTTTCGTCTACTGGGAAACCGTAAAGTTCACTTCGTTCGACGATCCGCTCGTTGCCGTTCCATTCTTCGACTGCACGCGGGCATAGTAGCTGCCCGGGCTGACCGTCCACGCATAGGTGGTCTGCGTGGTGTTCGTCGACAGCGCATTCGAGCTGCTCTGCGCCGTGCCGACCAGAACCAGATACTCGGGAGCGCCGGTCGAATCCCAGGCCAGCGTGACTTGCGAACCGGTCACCGACACCACCCTGAGATTGTTGGGCGCGGTCAGCCCCCCGTTCGACGGCGACGGAGCCGGCTGCGACGGAGTGGGTGTAGCCGATGGTGCTGTGGGAGAAGACGGAGCTCCATCGTCGGATCCGCCGCACGCGATCGTGAGGGTGGCGGCCATCGCGACGAAGAGCATTCCAACACGCTTCATGAGTGCTGCTCCTTTACCGAACCTCAACAAGGGCAATGGACATGCCGCGTGCCGACTGACGTGCACTTCGGCGCAAGCACGCATCAAGTCTGTCTGCAGGTGCCGGATCGCGGCGGACGGGATCCGCGATTCGTGCGACGGTTGCACGCGTAAACACCGCATACGATCACGGATTCGGACCGCGACATTCGATTTCGTCGCCGTGGTCGCGCTGTGATATGACTCTTGCTCAGAAGGGATTGCCACATGCCGACAGGACACACTCGCCGCGAAATCCTCCGTACCAGCCTGGCTGTTGCGAGTTTGAGCACGCTCGGGTGGCCCGAATGGATCCTGCCTGCGCTGGCAGACGGGGAAACCTTGGTCCCCTTCACCGATCTGCCGGATCAATTCCCGGCCGCCACCGTGGATCGACGGCAACTGGATGTCCGCACCATCGAGGGCCCGTTCACGCCGAAGGATCAGTTCTTCACGACGCAGCACTACGGACACCCCGAGGTTGACCTCGCGACATTCCGCTTGAAAGTGTCCGGCCTGGTCGATCGACCGCTGTCGCTGTCGCTCGATGCGATCAAGCGCATGAAGAGCACCGAGCTCGTTGCCGGATTCGAATGCTCGGGAAACCGCCGCCCGTTGCAGGGCCTGTCGGGCAACGCGCGCTGGACCGGGGTTCCGCTGCGCTCGGTGCTCGATCAAGCAGGAATCAAGGCGCAGGCCCGCGAGTTCGTGTTCTTCGGGGCCGATCATGGTCCCGAAGACGTCGAGTTCCGGACGCAGAAATACAGCGTCGAGCAACAGTTCGGCCGCAGTCTGTCGCGCGAGAAGGCGCTCTCCGCAGACCCGATGCTGGTGTACGCACTCGGAGGCGAGCCGCTGACGAAGCATCAAGGTGCGCCGCTTCGACTGCTCGTGCCGGGATGGTACGGCGTCGCCAACGTGAAATGGCTCTCGCAAATCCACGTACAGGAAGAGCAGTACCTCGGCAAGTTTCAGGCGCGGTGGTATCGCACGCTTCGAGGCGAGACGATCGACGGCGAGGTGAAGTGGAAGGAAACCGCGATCACGCACATGCAGTTGAAGTCGTTCATCGCACGCGTCACCCGCAGCGGAAGCCAGTACAAAGTGCTCGGTGTCGTGCTCAACGACGGCACGCCGCTGAAGTCGGTGGAAGTGCGCGTCGATGAGGGCCCATGGCAGGCGGCGACGCTGGATCCGGTGACGAGCGGCAAATACTCGTGGAAACTCTTCACCTACACCTGGAACAACGCCACCCCGGGCGAGCACACCCTCGTCTCGCGCGTCACCGACGCGAAGGGGGTCGTTCAGCCGACGGCAGAAGAACTCGAAAGCAAGAAGACGTTCCTCGAAGACAACTCGCAGCATCCGCGCAAGGTGAAGATCGCCTGATCCACGTGACCCGGACGGCCGACTAACGTCTGTTGATCGAGTGGCCGAAACAACCAGGGAGCTCTCCACTCGAGATGCGAGCAGGCTGTTTCGACGCGTTCCGTGCAGTGGCACGCAAGGCCACTGTATGGTGCGCACCCTTGGACACACGCTCAGGGTTCTCTGAGCATCGGTCGAAGGGCGAGGCCGTGCTCGCTGCAGCGAAGGAGTGTCGCATGACTACTCGTCGAGGCTGGGTCGCAATCATCGTCGCCGTTGTCTCTACCCTTGTCACCGTCCCGGCACTGGCGCAAACGCCCGTTGCCGCTGGACGCATCAAGCTTGCGTCCGGCCAGGTGTTCGTCGTCCGCGGTGGAACGAGCACGCCGGCCGAAGTCGGGCAGGCGGTGCTCCAATCGGACACACTGCGAACCGGCGCTGACGGCCGTCTTGGCGTCACACTCCGCGACGATACGCGGGTGTCGCTCGGTCCCGGCAGCGAAGTGCGATTGGACAGCTTCCTCTACACCCCGTCTGAAGGAAGCCTCGGTCTTGTGCTCAACTTCGTGCGCGGGATTGCGGTGTACGTCTCGGGCAAGATCGCGAAGCTTGCTCCAGACTCGATCCGTCTCGAAACGCCAGGAGCCATCGTCGGCGTGCGCGGGACGACAGTCGCGGTCCAGGTCGTTCCACGATGATCGGTCGGCGACCGCACGCCGTCGTGGCGGCGTTCGCCGTCGCCGCTCTCACCTACGGGTGCGGGCCGAAATCAGTACGCACCGATCCCGGCGCGCAGGTGCTCGTTGTGCTCCTGCCGGATCAAGACACCGGCAACGTTGGCAAAGTGGTCGTTTCCAACGCTGCCGGCCAGACCGAGCTCTCAACGGCGTACTCGTCGACGCGGGTGACGACCAGCCGCGTGAAGCCGCCGGCGAAGACTCTGAAAGAAGACGATGTCAAGAAGCGGTTCGGCGAGGTCCTCGCGACGCTGCCTCCAGCGCCGCTGCACTTCACGCTCTACTTCCGCTTCGACTCTGAAGAACTGACCGACGAGAGCCGCAAGATCGTTCAAGACGTGCTGCAGAGCGTCAAGGCGCAGCCGGTTCCCGACGTCATCGTCATCGGTCACACCGATACCACCGGATCCCAAACCTCGAACTTCGAGCTTGGCATGCGACGCGCCAACGCCGTGCGCACTCTACTCATCGATGCCGGCTTGAGCGCGTCGGCCATCGACGCGCGCTCCCACGGTGAGCTCGAGCTGCTCGTGCCCACCTCAAACGACGTTTTCGAGCCCAAGAATCGCCGCGTCGAAATCACGGTGCGATGACGACGCGGTTCCGTCGCATCGTCATGATGTGCGGGCTTGTACCCACCGTGCTGGTGGCGATCCTCTCGCTGTACCGTCCGGCGGCATTGGCCAAATTCGACTTCGGCGTCTACGACACGCTGTCGCGCGCGTTGCCGGCCCATCTCCCCAGCGATCGCATCGTCATCGTCGACGTCGACGAGCGCAGCCTGTCCAGCGTCGG
>Ga0075424_100000614_pt1 | contig 28492 bp, 26 predicted proteins | sample SoiMethybrSBSTD3_FD_75301 | JGI IMG/M metagenome (GOLD analysis project Ga0075424, IMG submission 75301) | Bulk soil microbial communities from a Populus tree surrounding site in Tennessee, USA - Soil MetaG P. TD hybrid SBSTD3 | ecosystem: Environmental > Terrestrial > Soil > Tree plantation... | reverse complement strand
CCTACGATCTGCTCCTCGCTGAAGCGGCCTCTCTTCATGGCCATGGTCCTCCTTCGTCGCTATCACCGCGACGTGAGGTCCCCAATTCTAGCTGGTGGAGTTTTTCGAGGGCAGGTCAGGAGCACTTTGTTCTTGATGATCTTCTCGTTCGTGCTCATCTGACATCCTCCCCCGCGCGTTGCGTGAATTTAGCAAATGTCAGATCAAGTCGAGATTAGGACAGTCTAAACGCCAGAGGCCGCGAGGTCAGCGTCCTTCAATGATGCGTTGTTGTCACGTAATGCGCCAGACGGAATCCATGTAGAAGTCGCCGAACACCATCTTGCCTGGGTGCACGCGCAGAAGCGCGCAGCGTTCTTGCCTGTCGATATCATCGCCGTTTGACTCGATGGAGACACCCACGCGGTACAACCCAGGCTGAATCTCCAGCACAGGACAATAGAATTCAACCTCGCCTGGGCCCGGAGCAATTCTCAGGTGGGGCTCTGATATGGCGGTCGTGAGTTGCGCGCAAAGGTAGCTGCTAGGCCAGTAAATAAAGATATTAAAAACCACATTTTCGAGCCGCTCTCGAGCCCGAAAGCCAAATCGAGCGAACATGGGATATCCCGTGCGCACGGTCGCTCCGGCTTCGGCCGCAGCGAATGAAATGTGCGAACACGACGCCGGTGCGCGCCATTCATCATTCACTAAATGATAGGTTGCCTCTGCGCCTATCGTCATCTGCTGATAACGGTCAATGACTTCGGCCGGTGTGCCTATATGAACAATCTGGCCTTGGTGCAGCAGAATGGCCCTGTCGCACAGACGCTGAATTGCACCCAGGTCGTGAGAGATCAAAACGATTGTCCTTCCTGTCGCACGCAGCTCGCTAATTAGATCCAGGCATTTAGCCTGGAAAACGAGGTCTCCTACCGCCAATACCTCGTCCAACAGCAAGATATCTGGATCGAGGTGAGCTGCTATCGAGAAACCCAGTCGTACGTACATACCTGACGAGTAGCGTTTTACAGGAACATCGATGTATTCTCGAACACCCGCGAATTCCACAATGCTTTCGACCTTGCGAACAATTTCTGAGCGTGTCATGCCCAGCATAGATCCGTTAACAAAGATGTTCTCGCGTCCAGTTAATTCCTGGTGAAATCCCGAACCCACTTCAACCAAGGCCGAAAGCCGACCGCGAATTCTGATTTCCCCTGACGTGGGAACGCTGATTCTCGAGAGAAGCTTTAGAATCGTGCTTTTTCCGGCTCCGTTGTTTCCGATGATGCCCAGAGACTCTCCTGTGGACACTTCAAAACTAACATCGCGAAGGGCCCAGATTTCCTTCTTCCGCTTGCCTGGACGGGTAAATCCCGGCCACAGAGCCGATCGGGAGCGGTGGTCGTTCCAGATGAAGTATCGCTTCGAAATGCGATCGAGCTTGATGTCAAACATCGAAATATCTACCCGTTAGATGATGTCGGCCATTGTGCCTTCCCTAACCTTGAAGTAGCCGTAGGCCAGAATAAAGCAGCCCAGTGTGATTGTGCCGGAGGTGACGAGCATAGGAACGTTCGGAGCCGAACCATGAAGCACAACGCGACGAAAGTTCTCTATAAGGCTGGCGACAGGATTCAGCAGATATAGCGTTTGAAGTCGAGGTGGAATCGACTGCAATGGATAGGCAACTGGAGTAACGAATACTCCAATCTGCAGAAGCACTGGCAGGGCAACTCCCACGTCGCGAAGACGTATCTGAATGGAGGCCAGGAAAAGGGCAACAGCCGACGTAAAGACCAGTAGTATCACGACAAGTGGCAGAGCGTAAAAAGCATTCCAACTGAGCGCGATGCGGTAGTAGGCCATAAGTCCGCCAAGAATGACCAGAGCAACCGCGAAATCCACGAGGGCGGCAAATACGTAGGAGAGCGGAATGATCTCCCGAGGGAAATACAACTTTGTCAAAATGTGGGAGTAGCCTACCATGCCATTGATCGCAGCGCTGACCGCGCCTGCAAAGAAGATCCATGGCAACAGCGCCGAAAAGACAAACAATGGATATGGCATTCCCTCACTGGCGACTCTCGCAACTCGCGAGAAGATGAGCGTGTAGATACACATTGTGGACAACGGCAGCAAGGCGGCCCAGATCCAGCCTAATGCGGATTGTTTGTAGCGGATCGAGAGGCGGACGCATGTAAGCGTATATAGCAAATCACGATGGGCGAGCAGAGTTACGAATGCCGAGACGATTGCTCCAGGAGAAAATGACGGAGGACAAATGATGCAGACGGCACGGGGAGGCGCAGGAAGTGACCCGAGGAGAGGGTGCTCACGTTCCGGGAGACGGCGAGTTGATACCGGCAATGAAGCTGGCGGTTCGGAAGGGTTGGAACGGTCGCCGCCCTCCAAATCTTCGCTTCCATGAGCGCCGGCAGTGTGTGGTGGATTCATCCCAGTCAGGTTCCAAATCCTTTCGAAGGCAGACTTGGACTCCTCAAAGTCGCCTCTATGGACTCGTGCATAGCGTCCCTGAGTCTCTGAGCAATCATTGACACCGCTGGTTCTCGCAGCATCTCCATGTGCGCCTGCTTGACTATACAGGTTTTTACCCCTCCAAGAGACCGGGCGCCCCAACCCATTTCCGGATCTATCACTATGTAATACGGTTGTTTAGGCGCCCTAAATAAGAGCACGGGAGCCCGAAACTGTTTGGGCTGAAAGTCTCGTCCTGGCCAGACCGCCTGCGCCTTTTCGTGCAGGAGCAGTTGACGCAGACGCATTTTGACTGCCTGCCTGTAAAGCGCAAACTGAGTGGAAGCCGGCATTCCTAGGACGAATCGATGGCGCTCATAGAAGGCGTGCAGACGTGCGAGCCATCGAATATCACTCTTTTGCAGAACAAAAGTGTCGATGATGACGAGCAATCCAACCTCGTGTCCATGGGCTTCCAGTTCAAGCACAATTTGTTCGGCAATATGTGCTCCCCTGCACATGCCTCCCACGAAATACGGACCCTTTGGCTGAATGGCCTGCATGGCTCCGATGTATTCCCGGGCAAGTGTCCGTAACTCATCGATAGTGCGCGGACCGATGAAATATACCGGAGCATTGCTCTGGAGCTTGTAGAAAGACTGCTCCGCTCCCATGTGACGTGCTAGCAGAACATAGCCAAGGGTATCCACACCCGCCTCAGCAACAGCGAAGAACGGAAACTCTCGATTGCCAGCTTGGATCTCCATAAGCAAAGGATCAGAGGTCCATTCCAAGCCTTGGCGTATTACTTCCGCGAGCGACTGGATGGTCGCACTACGAAATAGCGTGGAGAGGGGTATCTTGCGGCCGACAACCTTCTCGACCTCTGACATCAGGTGAGCAGCCAACAAAGAATGACCGCCCAGATCGAAAAAGTCGTCGCGAATGCCGACTTTCGAGACACCCAGGACCCGTTGCCAGATCCGAATCAGTATTTGCTCCAAAGCATTACCAGGTTCGACTGACTCGTCCGAATGATGCGAAACTTGGGGCTCGCAAGACGCACGATGTCGTTCGTCATGACTAAAAGGCGGCGGACCGGCGGAAGCCGCTTTGTGGTCTACGTTCAGCAATGCTGCGAGCTCAGAGATCCGTCGATCCGGACTTCCGGCAATTGCTTCAAGCAGAAGTAAATAGTGATCCAACATTCTCGCTATTCGCCGGGCATCGAATAGCGAAGTGCTGTACTGGATTCCTATCCAAGAACGATTCTGGGTGTCCTCCGTGAACTCCATCGACAGGTCAAAGAGGGAAGTCCCGCTATTGAATACATATGGAGTCGCCACGACGCCCCCGATTTTTGGAGACTTAGCGGCCTTCACAGCCGAGTACATGACTTGGAATATCGGGTTGTAGCTCAGCGTGCGTGGGGGATTCAACTCCTCGACCAGCCTCTCAAAAGGAAGGTCTGCATGATCAAATGCGTCGAGAGCTGCCTCCCGCACCCGACAAAGGAAGTCGTTGAAGTGAGGATCCCCGAACAAGTTGGTCCGCAGTGGCAGAATATTTACAAAAAGTCCGATTAGGTCTTCGAGTTCAACCCGGCCTCGACTTGCAGCTGGGACACCCACCACAATATCATCGGCCATGGCGCAGCAGTGAAGGACTATCTTGAACACCGCAAGCATGACCATGAACAGTGTCGCCTGCTGCGAACGCCCAACAACGGTCAGCGCGCCAATCAGTTCCTGAGGAACGAGTCGCACCTGGTTTGCGCCGTCGTAGGTCTGCTCAGAGGGACGAGGACGGTCAGTTGGCAAGGATAGACATACCGGTGCGCCCGTTAGTCTTTGTCGCCAGTGCTCGACTTGGTTGACAAGGAGGGTATCCCTGACCCATTCCCGCTCCCACTTTGCGTAGTCGCCATATTGAATGGGTAGGTCGACCAAAGAGGAAGGTTGTCCGTTCGAGTACTGCTCATACAGAGCGGACAGGTCACGAGCAAATACTCCCAGTGACCAGCCGTCACATACAATGTGGTGCATGACGCAAACCAGAACGTGATCGTCAGCACTAAGGCGGATCAGTTTCAGACGTAAAAGCGGTCCTATAGCCAACTGAAAGGAAGCCCGAGCCTCTGCTGTTGCAATCCTGTAAGCCTCCTCCTCGCGCTCGCTGCTGTCGACGTTGCTTAGGTCGACCAAAGGCATTTCGATCATAGAATTCGCAGCCACGACCTGAACCGGCTGGCCTGCGTCGGTGTCGAAGGTAGTACGCAGAATCTCGTGCCGGCGCACAATCTCCCGGACGCTGAGCGCGAGCACGCTTCGGTCAAGATTTCCGTGGAATCGCCAGCCGAAAGGGATGTTATACACCGGGTTCCCCGGTTCGAGTTGATCGAGGAACCATAGGCGCCGTTGCGCCAATGACAAGGGAAATACTGAGTTTCGACTTAGTAGGTCAACCAGGATTTCTCTCTGTTGTTGCCGCGAAAGGTTGATCGGGTTGTCTGGCGTTTGTGCCATGGATTCGCCAATGAATTGCACATTCCGCGCAAACGAAGTTGCAGCACCTTCACGCGCCGGTGTGAGAGGCTGCAGGAACACATCTCAATACGGCGTCCCACGCTAGCTCGGATGCGTACACTGACAAGTCCTCCAAACTGGGGTCGTTGGCGTCACAATTCGCTGTGGTCACAGCAAAGAGCGTGTCCCCGTCACGCGCAGTGTGAAAGGGCTGAATAGCCCGTGCCATTGAAGAATGCGCTTCGATGGCGATCCGCTGAAGCTGCGCCTGCTCAAGTACCCGGTTGGTAGCGACCAAAGTCAGTGTCGTGCTGTCGGTCAGGCCGAGACTCGATGCCGCATCGATTCCGATGTTATGGCGGCCGCTAACCATGGTTGCGACCGCGGTCCTAGAACCAACCTGGGGATCGCGATTGCCCAGAATGACACGGCCCTGCCGATCGATGATGACGCCGCGCGCATTCACCACGGTAAAGACGGCCAGTCGTGTTGGTCCCAGTTCACGGAACGCAGCGCCTTGGCCTGACCTCTCCATGAAAGCTTCCCCGAAGTACGAACCACAGTGTACGAAGGCTCCAGCGCCACGTGTACCAAGCGGGAACCGCCCTTCGCGCGCCATCCTGAGGGCCGCGAGCCCCAGCTCGCGGTCCGGGTATACGGTATTATTGCGCGCTTTGAAATCGAAAACTACAGCAGCCGGGACAATTGCGATGTCGCCCCAAGTTCCCGACGCTACACCGGAGTCTAGCAAGGCGGTAGCCAATCCTGATGCCGCTTCCAACCCGTAAGCCGAACCGCCGCAGAACGCGATGGCGCTGATGTATCGACCAAAGCTGGCGTTCAGAAGCTGCGTGAGAGAGGTGCCGGGAGCGCCGCCTCTTGTGTCCACGCTTCCGAAAACCCGCTCCGGAAAATGAAACACCGTCACCCCCGTGGGACCCTCGGCGTACTCTGCCGTCCCGATTCGCAATCCGGGGAAGTCAAACTCGAAATACGCAGAATGCTCGCTGGCGGATGGCAAAAGCCTCTTCCGGTGGCGAAAATTCGACCGCCCGTGACCCTCGTGTTGGGGCATGATTTGCAATTATAGGAAAATCGGAAACAGTTTTTGATGGGTTATTATAAGCGCTGTGCCATGTGGCAGCGGCCCGTTTTGGATGGTGGTCACGCGATTTTTCGCCGGGGATCTAGTAGTTCAAGACCGTGGCTTTGCCGCACTCGTGAACGGAATGTATGACTGAGCCGGTATTTCCGACTTCGTTCGGACAACAACGCCTCTGGTTCTTGGATCAATTTGCGCCGGGAACGATTGCATACAATCTACCGCGAGCATTCCGGCTGACGGGGTTGGTGGACCGGGAAGCACTAGGCAAGGCATTTCAAGTCGTCATCTCGCGTCACGACCCGCTACGGACGGTCTTCACTTCCGTAGACGGCGAGCCCAAGCAGGTCGTGTTACCTGCTTACGAGTTTGACTTACCAGTGGTGGATCTCAGTGGGCTCCCTGTCGCGCAGCGCGAGCCGGCCGCTCTGCGTATCGCTACTGAGGAAGCGCACAAGCCTTTCGACCTCAATACGGGTCCTCTTTTGCGAGTAAAGCTGCTTCAGCTAGATTCGCAGCAACACATTCTCGTGCTCGTCATGCACCACATCACTACAGATGGATGGTCCATGAGCGTCTTGTTTCGCGAGATTGCAGAGCTCTACGCAATGCTTATCGCCGGCAAAGAACCAGACCTTCCCCGGCTACCGCTCCATTACTCCGATTTTTGCCGGTGGCAGCGCGCCTCGGTGGCAGGCGACCTTTTTGCCGATCAGCTCAATTACTGGAAGAGGAAGCTTCAAGGCGCAGAGGTCATCTTGCAACTCCCAACCGATCACCGACGCCCGGCAGTGCATAGCGGACGAGGAAGAACGCTCCATTTCGAACTGAGTGACGAACTCACGAGGAAACTTAGGGCGTTGGCTCAGAGCGAGCACGCGACTCTGTTCATGGTTTTACTGGCACTGTTTCAGATTCTTCTGGGACGTTACACCGCGAAGGAAAGCATCCTGGTCGGTATTCCGACAGCAGGAAGAAATGAAGTCGAACTTGAAAGTCTAGTCGGATTCTTCGTCAACACGCTGCTCATCCGCGCCGATCTTGCCGCGGACCGGACCTTCCGTCAAATTGTGGGGCAAGTACGGGCAAGCACAGTGGAAGCCCTTGCGCATCAGGACTTGCCATTCGAAAAGCTCGTCGAGGCAATGGAGCCCGATCGGAGCACAAATCGAACTCCATTGTTTCAGGTGATGTTTGTATTCCATAACGAACCAAAACAAAGGCTCGAGATTCCTGGCCTTGTCGTGCAGGAAATCGAATTTGAGAGCGGTATCGCAACGTTTGATCTGACTCTAGAGATCCTTGATCTTGATAGCTTGCATTGCACGTTCCAGTACGATTCTGACCTTTACAATGACGCTACAATTCAGCGGCTGGCAGGTCACTTCTCAACGATCGTTGAAGGAGTTGTCGGCGCTCCGAACGAGAAGATCTCGAAGCTGCCGTTATTGACGGCCCCCGAGATCCAGCAACTCAAGGAGTGGAATAACACGGCGAGCGACTATAGACGGGAGCTGTGCGTTCACACTGCTTTTGAAGAACAGGCTACACTTACCCCCGACAAGATAGTCCTCATCTGCGGTGAGCGCCGGTTGACCTACCGTGCATTGAACGAGTTTGCTAACCGCTTGTCACGTCAGCTCATCTCGAGAGGAATAAAACCCGGGTCGCTCGTCGGTGTTTCGTTAGATCGGTCAGCCGAGATGGTGGTTGCACTGCTCGCAATCCTAAAGACTGGGGCCGCTTACGTCCCATTAAATCCTGATTATCCCGAAAGCCGATTACAGTTCATGGTGGAAGACTCCCAAGCCGATCTGGTTGTGACCACCCCCGAATTTTCCGAGCTGTGGGGGAAGCATGGGGTCGACACGTTGGCGTTCACTCTCGCAACGCTTCATGCCGAGACATTGCAAGATATATCGAAACTCTTGCCCTCCATCTCGGCGGAAGATCGCATATATGTGATCTACACTTCCGGATCGACTGGGCGCCCTAAGGGAGTAGAAGGCTCCCACCGGGCTTGCATGAATAGGTTAGCGTGGATGTGGCAAGTGTATCCATTCCGGGACGGCGAAACGTGCTGCCAAAAGACCTCCTTGGGCTTTGTTGATTCGGTCTGGGAGATTTTTGGCCCCCTTCTGCGCGGTGTTACGTCCGTTATTCTTCCTGATGATGCAGTCGTCGATCCAGAGAGATTGGTTCGCCTACTCTCAGACTATGAGGTCACCCGAATCGTTTTAGTGCCCTCGTTGTTGCGAGCCATCCTGGAAGCCGTGACAGACCTCCAGGCCGCATTACCAAAACTACAGCTGTGGTCCTGCAGCGGGGAAGTGCTTCCCGCCGACTTGGCGAAGCGCTTCGGTGATCTGCTACCCAGAGCAAAGTTACTCAACATTTATGGTTCTGCAGAAGTCGCAGCGGATGTAACCTGGCACGAGGTTACATCGCTCGACCGAAATGGGACGGTGCCGATTGGAAAACCTATAAGCAACGTTCGGGTTCACATCCTCGATTGCCACCGGAGGCAGGTTCCGGTAGGCGTGCCGGGCGAGCTCTTCATCGAAGGAGATTGTCTGGCGCGGGGATATTGGAGAAGGCCTGAGCTTACTGCCGAACGTTTCATTATACATGATTTTGACGATGGCGGTTCCGTGCGCCTCTTCCGGACTGGCGATTTTGGACGGTATCTGCGCAGTGGCACGATTGAGTATATAGGGCGCACCGACAATCAGGTCAAGATTCGCGGCATGCGAGTCGAGTTGGAGGAGATCGAGACGGCATTGAAGTTACATCCGAGTGTGTATGACGCTGCGGTCGTCCTCGCTGAACGTCCACGGCTGCCAAAATTGGTTGCCTATGTTGTTGTGCGTCCCGGGAACGATCAAAATACGGCCGACTTGCGTCGCTTCTTACGGTCCATGCTACCCGAATACATGGTCCCCTCGGACTATTTCGTCGTCGCTGACCTGCCATTACTTCCGAGCGGTAAGAGTGATCGAAAGTCCCTAGCGTCGAACGTGTCGGCCCACACGGCCGGTGACAGTTATGTTGCCCCCCAGAACCCGACTCAAGAGCGCCTTGCGCGTATCTGGCGTGACTTGCTGGGACTTGACAAGGTCGGGATCGAAGATAACTTCTTTGAGTTAGGCGGTCACTCACTGATGGCAATGCAGGTAATGGCAAGGATCAGAAAGATTTTCGACGTAGACGTTCCACTTCGACGACTGTTTGAAAATCCAACTGTCGAAGCTTTTGCGAATGAGGTGGACATGGCCAGGGCGAAGGGGATCAAAGCGCACGCACCTATCTCCGCTTTCCTCGAGGACAGCGATCGGCGAGATCAACTGAAGAGGCAAATCGACGATTTATCGGACGGACAAGTTTAGGAATTGCTAGCTAAGGCTCTAAGCGAGACGTCAGCTGGCCAATCGAGCCAGGTCTGGAGTCTGACGTGCCCAGATTGAGCGTACATGGAAGGTAAGCGGTCAGTGCCTACTACCCTATCTCGCACCGAAATACACGTTTGGTGGGCCGTGCTTCCAACCCCGGTCGCCCTAAATGATTTGGTCAAGGTTCTCTCACCGGATGAGGCTCGTCGCGCTGGGCGATACCGTCGCAATGAGGACGCAACCAGATTTGTTACGGCACGCGCGACGCTGCGCAGGCTCCTTGGCGAATATTTAGGGGAGCCTCCTTCTTCGATCCGTTTCTCCTATTCACGAGCGGGACGGCCTTCGGTGCTATATCCGCTCGTTCCTGACCTAGACATCAGCATTTCGCATTCCGCCGGAGCAGTCCTCATAGGGCTAAGTCGCGGACGACGTATCGGTGCTGACGTGGAGTACATTTCTCCGACATTCCCATTCTCTGAGGTAGCTGCAAATTCCTTTGCCCAAGAAGAGCGGGATATTCTGGAGTCCGTCTCAGATGTCCGCAAGCGTAACTTGTTCTTTGCCCTGTGGACAGCGCGCGAAGCTTTGGCCAAAGCGACTGGCCTGGGATTGACAGTGCAACTTGCTGACGTGGGACTTGCCCTCAGATATTCCCCGGAAGGGGCAATTCAAGTGGTCCATCCCAAGCACGGCCCCTATCAGTGCGAATGCTTCACTCCACTCCCTCGCTATGCAGCTGCAGTCGCGTATTCCGGTTCGCTCTGCGAAGTCAGACTCCTGGCGTACGAATCGCCGGGCTCATGCACGCAAGCCAATTGTGCCTCTCGAAAACATCCAAATGTCTGAACGATGGGAATTAAACTTCTTTCATAATTCTCGCTATCGGCCGCTGCGGACGCACCGACGAAGATGAGCTGACGCAAGCGATCCTGGCCCTTGGGCGTGAAATACCGGTGCTACCGCTAACCGACGCATCACGGTGTTGTTGCGGAATAAAGGGTGGGGGGTGGGCAAGATCGAGTGCAGCTCATCTGGCGACGCGAAGGGCTGAGAGTACCGCAGAAACAGCGGTCCCGAGAACGGTTGTGGCTGCACTATGGTGCATACATCCGGTTGCGGCCGGAGCGAGCGAATCAGGCGCAAGTAGTGGTTCCGACGCCATAGCCGAAGATGTCGTGCTGATCTATGGAGACTTGAACTCCACAGTCGCAGCAACCTTGGTGTGCTCGAAGCTCCTGGTTCGTGTGGGCGGTGGGAGCCGGGTTGCGATCCTTCGATCGAACCATGCCGGAAGAGGTGAACCGCTTCTGGTTTTCCCGATTCCTCAGTTCATTGTTGATAAGTGCATCGTGGGTCTGCAAATCGGATCGCCGGAGGCAACATTCACCTGTTTCGTTGGGTTGGCGTGCCGGTTCTGAAGCGCGGGTTCATTCTCAGCCTGCCAACTCTGGAAATCGAGATCGCGAAGCAGTGCAGCGGTATTCGTTCCTCACTTCTACTAGCTATCTCGAGGTTGGTGCTGGGTCATCGGTACTTGCACTCACCCTGGGGACAAACTGTAGTGATGCTCACAACGATTCCGGTCGCGATTGTGAAGAATGCAGTGCGACTCTTCACTCTATCGATGCTGGGCACCCATGTTAACTCAGCATTCTTTTATGCTCGTGCTCACCGCTATGGTGGCGTTTTCCTTCCTACCTTAGCCTTAGCAACCATTTTGGGTATCCCAAAGTGATTCGTAAAGCTGAGGCCCGCATAGCCGGACCGTCATCACCCCCGCGTGCAGTATCTATCATCCTTGAGAATTCGATTTTCTGATCTCGGTGCCTCTGCCAACCTATTCTGATACCCGCAGCGAACCCCGCTACGACCTCCGTCTGCCCGTGCAACTTAGCGCGGCGGGCGCCAACGGTAGCGAGATCTTTGGCTTGTCTGAGAACATCAGCGCCCACGGTGTTCTGCTGCTTACAGATGCGCCGCTCCTCGAGGATGCTAGACTCAGTTTGGCCATTGTTGTTGGAGCTTTAGGATCTTCAAAAGTGACACGGTTATTGGCCAACGGAAAAGTGGTTCGGGTGGAGCGGCGCTCGACTGGCGGCTTTGCGATTGCCTTCTGGTGTAGACGTCCCTTTGGAATAATGTGTCAGAGCATGCGAAGGACAATCGACTAATCGCGAGGAGAGCGCGAAGTTGTTTGCCAGTTTAGCAAGAGGTATGCCGAGGTAGGCCAGTCAGAATCGACTCTGACTGGCTTTTCGTGTTTTTAGGCTTTGAACGGGCGGTGGGCAATCTCTCAGGGCAGGCAAGTGATTTTCAGGGCGAGATCAGGCGGCGTGCCAAAAGAATGATTCAACTTTGACGTTCGCACCAAGTCGGCGCACGCCGGTTCATGCATGCCCTTGAAGTACGCCCATTTGCTATGCCAACCGTATCTGCTCCGATTTCTGTACCAATTGAAAACGAGATTTTTTTGGACTCTTCCTCGGCTTTCCTCTCGACACGACAGGATCTGCGTTATCAAATGTGCGCTGAAGTCGAACGCCCCATTCTCTGCAGCCACGGCCGGGCAGTCACGCCGAGCCCCGCTCCGATTCCGCTGCCCAGCGTGTTGTTGATTACATCCAGAAGTGATGAGTCACGAGAAGGTAACAACACCTGCAAGAGCTCAATCAACAGGCTGATCACCAAACCTGCTGCCACCGCTGCCATGACCGCCTTGGCATTTGACCAACGTCGATTCTTGAGATAAACGACAACCATCCCACCAAAGGGGACGAAACCCGCAATATTGAGCGTTATATCGCTCACATTCGTTAGGTCGTGATGGGAGGGAACCGCAAGCATCACGGGATCGAGGGCATGGAGCCTCAGTGGAATGGCAAGGTCTCCTCCCCGGTTCCCACGGTTGTGGACCAGAGCGCCCGATCTCTCGTCGAAGGGATAGATTGCGGCCGCAGGTGCGCGCGTTCGCAACTCCCGCCAGTCGCCCCGCCTCCACGCTTCGTAATTTGCTGCGACCTCGTCCGGCGTGAGCACCTTCCAGTAGATGGCAAGTCCCCGAACATCTCCGTGCCACTCTTGGTGCCCGTGGGGCGTTTGACCCAGCAAAAGAATGCCGTCAAAATTGTCGCGCGTCAGCTCAACGCTGGGATAAGCTTTTCGCGGCTCTCCTTCCAGGTAGATCGTGGTCCCGTCTTTGCTCGTTGTAATCGTGACAAAGTGCTGCGCTCCGGCGTCGAGCACCTCGTCGAGACTCATGTGCCGGAATTCCGGCCGCCCTTGTGGATCGCGGACGACTCCGCCGAGGATTAGATCTGTCATGGACTGCTCGATGGCGAAGGGTTTGCGATCGCGGGAGTGGTAGACCGCCAGCACGCCACTGACTTCCGGCCCTGCACCCTCACAGCCGATCCAGAGCTCCACCGTTGTTCCGGACCCGGCCTCGGCCGAGTCTGTTAGATCTCCAGGCGCCGTCTGAAGCGCACGGACTTCTCCGTAGCCGTAAAAGCGGACTCCGCGCGTCCCCTGCAGCCATGAAACTTGGTTTGCGGGTAAGAAGTTGAAGGGAAACAGGCCAGCGACCAGAAGACTGGCCAGCAGCGCAAGCAGGACGTGCCGGAAACGGGCTTCCGAGACGCTCGCCACAGCCAGTCGCACTCCGATGCGTGGTTTCACGATTCTTCGGCCTGGATCATGTTGTCCGACAGGGCATCGTTCCTGGGACTGCTTGCAGAAGACAGCTCTTCCCACTGGCTGGCGGGGCGAAGCCATCGAAATTGAGCAGGGAAGTGCCGTTGACGATGCTGTGCCTGATCTTCACGACTCCACGTAGCCCGGCCAGTGCTTTCTCATCGATCTCTTCCCGCCCAAGGGACTCGGGGTCGTAGAAGAAATCACGCAGGAACCAAGGACAGACAGGCGGAGCTCCCTGATTGCTGGCGGATGGATCAGTTTCCCAGAGGCCGTGGGTGCGACGTTTCACGCGGCACTTCCTTCTTTTTTTGAAGCAAGTAGCTGTTGAGCTGGCAAAGGAGCACATCGCAGTTCTTCTCGGCTCAGTCGGCCAGATATGGGACGAAGTTCTTGACCTCTTCGCGAAGGAGGAACGCATCGGGTTCAGAGTCCCGAACGAAAGCTTCTGTCTCCCTCGGATACCGTTAAATCATTATCGATCATGCGGTCAGCGGAACGCAGCGTACTGGTAACCCTCGTCTGCTGGGGTGGCACTGGATAGTTCTGTTGCTACGCTTGGCCTTTACCAACGAGCAGTATTCTCACGTTCTACTCATATTGCCGGTTAGGCGGTTGTCAATCTTGCTTGGTCCCCCAGGGTCTTCAAAACCGACACGGATCTTGGCAAATGGGAGAGTGTTATGGGTGGAGCGACGTTCGACCAGCGGCTGTGCCATAGCGATCTACTGTAGCCGCCCTTTCCGCATGACGAATCAAGCCATACGAAGGGCAATTCATTAATCGTGCAGATCACGCGCGAATTAGTTTGCAACAGTAACACTGGAAATAGCTGGGTTGACGGCCAGTCAGATGAGTCTGCTGGCTGTTCGTGTTTTGGGCTCGAAGAAATATATCAGGGGGACGCACGCTGCGGGCGATCGAGCGGCATCGAGCTAAGGGCGGCGGTATCACGGCCTACACCGGGTTCGAGAACGCGCTTTCCACAATTGAAGCATAAAACCGTCAAGACGCCCCAGAAACACGCGATAGGTTGTATCGAGTTCCCATGCGGTGTCGGTCTGACCCTAGTTGTAAACACAGCATGCGTTTCAGGCGGCCTTGGACGAGCCTGTCAGAAGAAGAGGACCGCCCTATTCTCCCGGTTTTCTCATTGCGACGCGAGTAACATGCAAGTAATAAACCCCACGTTCCAGCCGGACACAACGAGACTGTCTCCCGGAATCGAGACGTGGATGGCTCTGTCTGAATGTGAACATCTTTCTGCATATCAGGAGCAAGAGCGGAATCCCGGGTAACGTCATTTCTCGGCGCAATGGGATTGTACTGTCGACACATACCGCGCTGTCCTCTCCGAGGAATTTCCATGTACCAATGGTCTTCCGCTATGTACCAACGTGTCTATTGTTGACGTTCTCCATGTGCGATACAGAGATCATGATCTTCGCGCCCCAATTCCATCCCCGCGGAGAAAGGGCCCATTTCCCCCATGGTCATTTTCGTCAAATCCCCCAATCGGTCCATACACGGGCTTGCTCGACAGTTCCTAATAGGGTTCGTCATCCCATTGCTCCTTCTATCGAGAACTGGACTTGGACAGACTCAGCAGAGTGTCCTTGGTACTGCGCAGATACAGAATTCGCTTGACAGCAACAGTAGTGGAATGGCTGAGGCATTTCCGGTCACGGCGAATTCCTCCAGCCAGGTCAATTCCCTCTCAGTGTTTCTCGACAGCTCCAATACCGCCGGAACGGTCTGGGTGGGAGTCTACACAAATTACTATGGCCACCCGAACAAGCTGTTAGGCCAAGCGGTGATCCAGCAGCCCGCGCCCGGACGATGGAACTCGGTGCAGATTCCCACGGTGCAAGTGAAGCAGTGGAAACGATATTGGATTGCTCTGCTCGGTTTGAATGGCAAAATTGAGTTTAGAGATAGCACCAGCAACTGGTGCTATTCCGAGACAAGTCGGCAGACAACCCTGACTTCGTTGCCGACGACTTGGTCGACAAGTTCGCAATTTTCGACGTGTGTTGTCTCCATGTTCGGTTCTGGGAGCACATCTGGCGGTGTGTCTCTAACCGTGTCTCCGAATAGCGCTTCTTTGCGGGCTGGCCAGCAAACCCAGTTCACGACCACGGTGAGTGGAACCACTAACACGGCTGTGACTTGGACAGCCTCAGGCGGAACAGTCACCAGTGGCGGTCAGTACACCGCACCGTCCTCGGCAGGCACCTACACGGTAACTGCTACCAGCGTCGCAGATGCAACCAAATTCGCCTCTGCTGTTGTCACGGTATCGCAGCCCACTCAGGTTTCGATTTCAGTTTCGCCCGTCACAACTAGTCTTCAGAGCGGGGGGCAGCAACAATTCAAAGCCTCCGTGTCCGGGACCAGCAACACCGGTGTGGCCTGGTCAGCATCCGGTGGCACAGTCACGACCAGCGGCCTGTATACCGCGCCGTCCTCGGCAGGCACCTATGCAGTAACTGCTACCAGTGTCGCAGATGCAACCAAGTTCATCTCTGCTGTTGTGACAGTATCGCAGCCTACTCAGATTTCGATTTCGATGTCACCCGTCACAGCCAGTCTTCAGAGTGGGGGGCAGCAACAATTTGTCGCTTATGTGTCGGGGACCAGCCACACAGCAGTGACTTGGTCAGCATCCGGCGGTACGGTCACGACTAGCGGTTTGTACACCGCGCCGAGCACAGCGGGAAATTACACGGTGATAGCGGTGAGCGCAGCAGACAGCACGAAGAGTGCTTCCGCTGGCGTCAGCGTGTCGGCGCCCCAAACGATTGCGGTGAGCATCGCGCCCAAAACGGTTGCTATACCTGAGAAATGGCAGCAACAATTTGCCGCAACGGTCTCAGGTTCCAGTAACACGGGTGTAACCTGGGCCGTCACGCAGGGCACTGGAACGATCACGCAGTCCGGAGTCTATACTGCTCCCCAATCTGTCGAGACAGAGGTCGTCACAGCCACGAGTCAGGCCGACAGTACCAAGTCTGCCAGCGCAACGATCACGGTGGCTGCGCCGCACTCAGTTAGCTTGAGTTGGTTGGCCTCGTCCTCTTCCAGCATCAGCTATTACAATGTATACCGTGGGACTGTGAGCGGAGGACCTTATAGCCTGCTCAAGAATGGTGTGAGTTCCACGTCGTACACGGATTCAAATGTGCAGTCTGGAAGTACCTATTACTACGTAACCACGGCAGTGGATTCAACTGGGACGGAAAGTGGTTACTCCGACGAAGCCCAGGCCTTGATTCCGATGCCGTAAGCCACCGCTCGGGTTTGCGGATTTTTCTTTGTCATACAAGCCTGGCGATGTTCGTGGGATTTCGTCTGGGTCGATGTTCGCCAATCCTTCTCGAAGTTGGATTCGTCACCGTTTGATCCGGAGGGCAGACTAACTCCTGCCGCAACAAGGACTTGGGCTGACGACGAAAAAATCAGCCAACGATTCGGAGAGAACCATATCGCTCCGACCTTCGCCGCCAGCCGAGTAATCATGTGGCCGCTAGGCTTCAGTGAGAATACCTCTGCGTGGTACGGAACTCGCACGGCCGTGCTATTTACCACTTCCGTGAAAGTACCTATTCTGTCGATGAACAGATTCGGGGGAGGGCTGTTCGACGAACGTCCCACGACTCAATGAGTCCGGGGCGTTTCGTTTAATGCTGTATGGGAGTAGGCGATTCCAACAATGTCCAACAAACCAACAATTGAGCGTTGCCAAGGTCGTAGAAAGGGTGTTTTGCCAGTAAAGCTTTTCGGACAGGATGTGAATGGGATTCCGTTTCAAGAAATAGCTCACACATTGGACATAACACCCAACGGTATGCGATTAGGTTCGGTTCGGCGTCAGTTGCAGGTTCAGGGTCGAGTCATCGTGCAGTACCGGCAGCGTAAGACAGAATTTCAAGTGGTCTGGCTCAACTCGCTCGAGAATACGAGCGAGTACCAAGTGGGTCTTCAGAGCTGTGCGTCCGGAGATGCTTGGTCTCGGTGACTTACTGCGGACCGCGTCTGTTAAACGTTCAGCTTTCGATGCAGTCTGTCTCACCAAATCGTGCGCACTGCCCGCGAACGTCGAATGTTACGGTCTGCAGTAAGGAGAGGAAGTCCTTCGACCAACGCGGTGGCTCCAATAATACGATCAGCCGGGTCTTTAGGATACGACGCCGGAAGCCCGATAACATGGACGCATGTGCGACCGGTAATCGGGAGGACGATGAACCGTGCCTCGACTTCACGCAAAAAAGATTCGAGGCTGATGTCGAGGCGAATGCGTCCTTTGTTCGAGAGAATTGCCAACTCCAGCAAACTGACGTCGGAAATAGCCAAACCCCCCGCTTTCTGGCGCGCGTGATCGATGGCGGCTGTGGCGTTCTTAGAGAGCTTAGCTCGGTCAAATGCCAACCAGACGACAACATGGGTGTCCAGAAGAATCACTTGAGCTCACCCCAGTCTTCGTCCGAGATCGCGGGGGAAACGATGTCGCCTGCAACGGCACCCTTACCAGCCAAGAAGTTGTAGATATCGTCTGGGTTGTTGTCGGCAGGGACCAGCTTCGCCACTGGCTTGCCGTGTTTCGTGATTAACACGGTCTCTCGCTTAGCATGAACTTCATCCATGATGGCAAGACAATGTACCTTAAAAGACCCTGCGCCCATTTTCTTCATTGTACCACTCCTCGTCTATGGTCATTATACCATGGTCATATTTGACAAGAACTAAGCCAATCGATCGTTGTCTTAAACTGCTAGGTTCGACCGTTCTTGCAATCAATCGAAAAAGCTTGCGAGAAAACAACACCGCCTACATGAAGCGACTGAGTAGATGTCCAGATTCGAGGTTCAGAAAGTGCGATCCACACTGGGGTCTCATGAGAAAATCACCAGTTGTGAATACCGCGAGTTGGAGATGCGCTTGCGGCAAAATGGACATTGCTTTTCAATTCTAGTTTTTGGCGTATTGAATCAGCAAGTGGCGATCGCGCGTTTTTTTTGCGTTCACCAAGCTTGTTGGGTATGAGTTCCATCAACCCGAGACCGAACCTGTAAACGAACCTCTATGCACGTTCTCCATGTCGTGGGTGCTCGGCCGAACTTCATGAAAGCAGCGCCAGTCATAGGGGCTTTGCACAAGAAAGGTATACAACAAACTTTGGTGCATACCGGTCAACACTATGATGCGAATATGTCGGATGTCTTCTTTACGCAATTGGCCATGCCCGCGCCGGATGTCAACCTCGAAGTGGGTTCCGGCAGCCACGCTAAACAAACGGCCGATATCATGAGCCGCTTTGAACCCGTGGTGCTGGAGCGCCGGCCCGATGTCGTACTAGTCTACGGAGATGTGAATTCCACGGTCGCTGCCGCGCTGGTGTGCTCCAAGCTCCTGATCCGTGTGGGGCATGTCGAGGCGGGTTTGCGGTCTTTCGATCGCACCATGCCGGAAGAAGTCAACCGGCTGGTGACTGACCAACTGGCAGATCTCTTATTTACGCCCTCAGAAGATGGGGACGCCAATCTGCGGCAGGAAGGCGTAGCGACAGGAAAGATTCATCTCGTTGGAAATGTGATGATCGATTCTCTGGTTCATCTCCTTCCTTCAACGGAACGGTGCAACCTGAACGGATTCCCAAAGCGCTACGCGTTAGTCACACTACACCGGCCATCGAATGTCGACGATGCACAGAGCTTACGGGGCATCCTCGAGTCGCTTCTGGAGATCAGTTCGGATCTAGAAGTTGTGTTTCCGGTGCATCCCCGGACCCGCCAGCGCATCAGCGAATTTGGAATCAATGTTAGCCGGTTGCATCTCCTGGAGCCTCTGCCTTATATCGAATTCCTCGCCCTGCAGAGAAGGGCACTGGTCGTCATCACCGACTCCGGCGGCATCCAAGAAGAGACTACTTATTTACGGGTGCCGTGTATCACCCTACGTGCCAATACGGAACGTCCGATCACGGTTACTTTGGGGACGAATATTTTGGTGGGTCAAGACGCTGTGGCTTTGAAGTCTGAATTGCAGAGAGTACTCGACGGCAAAGCGAAGAGCGGCTCCATCCCGCCGCTTTGGGACGGGAAAGCGGGTGAGCGCATTGCTAACATCCTGAAACCTTTCTAATGAGAGTGGGCCCTTCAGATTGCTCTGACTGGCCATTCGTGTTTTTGGGGCCTAGAGGAACAGACAGCACATTAATGAGGGGAAGTAGATAACGTTAGCGAAAAATTATCATGTGCTGCAGGTTCGCGTACACGCTTCAGGTGACGCACCATGGACAGCGGTTACGCGGTTACAAGCCGAACACCGCCAAGTGGGCAGATCTCTGAATCACAAATAGTGCCGATGGGGAGCGCCCCAATTCGCCTGCACTCGCATAGGCGGAAACTTCCGCAAAAACTGAAAGCACCCGGCCTGTCAGCATCGTCTAAGGAATTTGTATCAACACCGAAGCTCCAAGCGAATCGCGAGAATTCAAAGAAGTCCACTGGACCGAAAACAGCCGTCGGAAAAGCGACAAGCCCCTGGAATAGTGTTCGACACGGCCTGCTTTCCAAGAGACTCGTCACAAGCGCAAATCAGGACAAGGAACGTTCACTCGTTTGCTGACCAGCCTGCAACAAGACTTGGAGTCAGTGGGCGCGTTGGAGCAGGTTTTAGTGGAGAAGGTCGCCCATGAATACTGGCGACTTGGAATTGCCGCGTCATACGAAACAACCGAGCTCGTGAAAGAGCACAGTTTTATGCGGCTTTCTATCGATAAAGTATTGAGATATCAGACCACGATTAACCGTCAACTGTTTCAGGCAATCAATCAACTGGAGAGATGGCAGCGTCTGCGCAGGAGTGAGGAGGTGCCGTCTCCGGTCAGCTTGCAGGTATCGGGCGACGTCCAAGTCCTCTAACGACCAATGTTCGGGACAAAAGGCGGCGAGCTAGATAACCAAACGACGCCAAGAAGTGCTTTATTTTCAATAAACAGCCCTACGAGAATGGTGTTCCGCGCCGCACCCAGTAACCTGCTCTCGTAGGGGAGTGCCAGCTGTTCGTGGCAGAAAGACTTCGCGCCTGCCTATCTAAGGGTGTGAATACTTAGATCACTAAGCCAGGCCGCTTTCCTCCAGCCGTCCAGCGCTCCGCTGCAAATGTTTCTTTCCTGCAATCCTCAGAGGCTGATTCCATCTGGGCATCGTTGCGCCAAACTCCCCTACCTCTGCTCTCCGCAACAGAACGATAAAGTGCGAATCCGCAAAGTACGATACGAAGCCTCTCGGCGGTGGCTCCTGCTTTGCAGAACCGGACATCCATTCGCTGTCTCAGGCCTTGCCGACCATCACAGAAGATTGAGTGGGGGTTCTCTGCCAGTCCGGAAACAATTCGAAGAGACTCTCGGGAGTTTTGATACGTCGCCCAGTCGGCAACTGCAGAACCCAGCACTGCGCGCTGTTTGATCCTGTTATTTTTCGCCCAGAGTGCCGCGGCTCCTAAGCCGCTACTCCAGGGATCTGCGAAAGGTACGAAGTCGGGTTTCCCCAGATGGGCGGGGAACACGTTGAGCGTTCGTGGCACTGCGACAGCGCCCTCCCCTGTTGACGTTGGAATGAAGAGGTGTTTTTAGGGGGTTGGGATTACCGCCTGCGCCTGGTTCGAGTAGACACTTTCTGTTCCGCCGCTATCGACCGCAGTGACCACGTAGAAATACGTCCGACCGGCCGTTACGGAATTGTCTATGTACGACGTGCTTGTTTCAGGTGCCGTATTCACAGCGACGTATGGACCCCCAGTTTGACTTCCTCGATACACATTGTAGCCCGCAACTGTGGAGGTGCTGGCGTTCCACGACAAACTCACACTGTGCTGAGGCGCAGGCGTACCGTTGCCTGACACTACTGCCGTCCATGGACCATTCGTCGCATTGCTCACGAATGAAATGCTGCCGGAAGCTGCGCCACTCGCTTGCGGCTCAAAGGTCACATTGAACGTCGCACTCTGACCTGCCGCGATTGTGGCTGGGAATGACAAGCCGCTAAGCCTGAACTCCGGGGTGCTGGAAGCGGCTGAAGAGATCGTTACACTCGCGCCACTGGCGGTCAGAGTCCCAGTCTTGTTCTGACTTGCACCCACAGTGACGTTCCCAAAGCTGATAGTTACGGGTGCGACCGCCAGTTGCCCCGGACTGCTTCCGGATCCCGTGAACGACACCGCCAGTGTAGGAACGGCGCCATCCGCGATCAGAGAAAGGCTACCGCTCGCATTCCCGCTTGCCGTGGGAGTGAACACCACGTTAAAGGTCAGGCTTTGACCTGCGGTCAGCGTGGTGGGCACATTCAGGCCGTTCATGGTGAATCCCGTTCCGGTTAGAGTGGCCTGCGAGATATTGAGGGGGGAGCCGCCCGTGTTCGTCAGAGTCTCCGATCGAGTTTGTGAATTGCCAACCGGCACGCTACCAAAGCTAATGCTGGTCGGATTGGCCGTGAGAGATCCTGACGTGACACCCCTTCCGGATAACACGATATTGAGTGACGGATTGGACGCTGTGCTGGTAATTGCAATGCTGCCGTTCACATTTCCGCTGGTCGTTGGTGCGAAAGTGACTGTGAACGTTGTACTCTGCCCGGCCGGCAGTGTCAGCGGCAAGCTGAGTGCAGTTAGACCGAAGCCCGTCCCGATGGCGGAGGCTTGCGAGATTGTGACGCTGGAACTACTACCGTTGCTCAGGGTGATCGTCCTGGCTTGGTTGTTTCCAACCTGTACATTTCCAAAACTAACGCTCGCCGGATTCGCTGCCAGCGAAGATACCATCAAGCCGCTGCCCGCCAGGGGAATATTCAGTGCTCCGGCGGTACTGGCCAGGGAAACACTTCCGTTGACATTCCCGCCGGATTGGGGCGCGAACGTGATATTGAGAACTCTGCTCTGTCCCGGCGACAATGTTAGCGGCAAGCTTAGGCTGCTCATACCGAATCCTGCTCCGGTGGTCGTGGCTTGGGACACAGTCAGACTGGTTCCACCAGAGTTCGTGATGGTAGCCGTCTGGTTCTGAGTGGTGCCGACCTGCACGCTACCGAAACTGATGCTTGCGGGACTTGCGGTTAGATTGCCGGGACTGACGCCCGTGCCGGTGATGGCTATCGCCAAGTTTGAATTCCCAGCGTTGGTCGCGACTGTAAGGTTGCCCGTCGCAGCCCCAGCGGACGTCGGTGCAAACGTTATCGCGAATGTCGCGCTTTGAGCCGGTCCCAGAGTTAGGGGCAACGTGAGGCCGCTAAGGCTGAACCCGCCACCCGAGGTTGACGCCTGCGAAATGGTTGCGCTGGCGCCTCCCGTGTTGGTAAGGGTCGCCGTCTGACTTTGCGTAGTTCCGACAGTGACATTTCCAAAACTGAGGCTTGCTGGAGCAATGGAGATCTGTCCCGCCGTGGTGCCGTTTCCAGACACGGTGAGCACAGTGCTTGTCGGAGTCGATTCGGGATCGGACGGCCCCTGTACATCGTTCATGGTCAGGGAGGCGGCTCCATTAATCGACACATCCCCATTAACCGCTCCAGCCGACTTGGGTGCGAACGTAACTGTGAAGGTCGTGCTCTGGCCTGCGGCCAAAGTAACAGGCAGGGTGAGCCCGCTCACGGCAAATGCCGCGTTACTGGCTGAAGCCTGGGACACCGTCAGACTCGTTGCCCCCGAATTCGTCAAGCTAGCAGTCCGGGCCTGACTCTGACCTACGCGAACTTGGCCAAAGGAGACGGTAGCCGGGCTAGCCGCAAGTTTCCCCGCAGCCACTGCCTTTCCACCAACCATTAAATCGATTTCGCTGTCGTTCGCGGAATCGCTCATAATGGCAACCTTGGCGGAAGGCTGCCCGGTAGCACGGGGCGTGAAGGCAACGGATAAAGTGGAACTCTGGCCCGCGGCCAAAACAAACGGAAACGCAGGAGCCGTTATCCGGAACTCCGCGCTCGAAGCTGTTGAACTTGTGATGGTAGTGCTGACAGTGGAAGCGTTTGTAACAATAGCCGTGAGTGTCTTGGAACTCCCGACCACCACGGTACCAAAATCCAGGTTGGAGTTACTTGCCAGAAGGCGGCCATTCTGGGCGGATGAACTAGTACCTCCCAGTTGACAACCTACCATTGCTCCGACGGCGATCAGTAAAAACAGGACTGCGCCACGATCCCAACGCGAGCTGAGATCCATAATTACCTCTTCCAATGCCGCATTCGCGTTCGTACGGCGGGAGAATTGGAATCCGGCAATCGCCGGTCCGCGCCTGTACTTGATTCCCAAACAGGCGAGACCCGGTCGTGTAACGTCTTCATTCTGCCGGAGAAGGAGGTTTGTAGACAGGTGCCGGAAGGGCAGGGGTGACTCTGATCGACCGGTCACGTTTGGATACGGTACCGAGGAGCCCGATGTCACTGATTTTCAAGGAATGGTTAAGGCTAAACCCGCTGGAGTGCAGGCTCGATGCCGCTGTCTGCGATTTTCAACTGTTCCTAGGCTCGCTAGGAGACGTGTAAGAACTGGCAGGGCGCCCGCCATCCCGCTTAGCGCTTTATTTCCCTTCGTTTCCAATCTGTTGAGCTGAACTCATCGCTGACAGTGAATGCTGATAAGTGACGTCGAGAATGGGGTACATTTCGACAGGTTGGTTCGACGCTTCATCTCGCTTAGTCCGAGTTGCTGGCCACAGTTCTGTGCCTCTCCTGCTGGTGCAAAAAATAATCAGGCGCATCGCAGCAAGGCGTTAGGGTAAAAAAGGAAACGCCACGAAACGACGACTTGCCTGCATCCAACAGGCTTGTTCCTGACTCAGCGGGTCCCCCGGTAACTTTTTTCTTCCGCATATCTGGTTACTTAAGTTACCCCTAATGCAGGGTTTGGAAAGAGCATCTCAATGTGATGCGCTTCTTCTCGTGGTAGCCTGATTTTTCGAGGCTTGCGAGTGGCCCTGTCTTGCGAATTGTCCTGTGAGGCCTCCCCCCAGATGATTTCGCCGGTTTTACAGGAGGACCGGAGCAGGCATGAAAATCACGAAGCTTCTCAGTCAGGCGATCGTCTTCGCTGTAGGCATCTGCGTGTCCGCAACGTCCGCGCAGATAGCAATGCCACCCACGGCACGCGTGCGATCTTACGGCCCTCTATCGGGCCGGCAACACAGTCTGGCATCCGCCATTCGCAAAAGCCGCCCAACGTCAGAGCTATCGGCGCGTCCCATGGCAGCACCGCCCAGTGTGAGTCTGCCCTCGGCCACAACAACTGTGGGCTTCCAGGCGGCGCCCCATATCGCGACCGGAATAACGTCCGGCGGCTCGAACACTAGTCCTTATCGCACCGTGCTCGGGGACTTCGATGGGGACGGCAAGGACGATGTTGCCGCAGTCGTGCAGGATGCCAGTAGCAACTTCTGGCTCTCGGTCCTGCTTAGCAATGGCAACGGCACCTTCAAGACTCCGGTCTTAACCGCAATTACGTTCAGTGCCAATGACCTTTTGGCAGCTGCCGACCTCAACGGGGAGGGCAAATTCGACGTAGTTCTCGTGCACTCGAGCTCAGTGGATGTCCTGCTCGGTGACGGCACCGGAAATTTTGCTGCAGCCGTAAATTATCTTGATTTGATCCCCAATCCAGCCGCGGTTGGATTACTCGACGCAGATAACGATGGATCGGTTGACATCATCGTCGCGAACAAAATCACGGACGTCACCGGCCAGTCTCCCGTAGCGACTCTGCCAAACATTGGCGGCACCGGTCTCTTCGGACCCGCGTTCCTCGAACACTACAACGGGACCATGGACTACGGAGTCGTTGCGGATGTGGACGGCGACGGACTACCCGACTTGGTCAGCGCAACCCAAGTCTTCCTCAACGTGGACGACTACCAGGCGCCAACCACACTCACGACAACAAACAACAGCTGCGGCGTTACCTATGGCTCGGTGGTTGTCACCAACGTCAGCGGCGATACCCTTCCCGACGTCATCACGGCCGATTGCCTGGCCGGTGCCGTCACAACCTTCGTGAACAATGGCGACAAGACATTTACAGCTTACTCAACCGTGGCCAGATATCGTCCGGCGACCATAGCCATCGCCACCCTCAACGACGATGACGCGCCCGACATCCTTGTCGCTGACGTCTATTCCATGGATCTCATGGTGCTACTGGGGCACGGCGACGGCACCTTTGAAACTGCTCCTGTCGGCTTTCCGGTGGGAGGAGATCTCTGGACCGCTCCCCTCGTTGGCAACTTTGGCGGAGACGGACATCACGACGTCGTGATCCCCAGCGGCATTCCGGACCAGTGGTCGAGTCTCGTCTACCTCGCCAGCCTCGGAGACGGCAACTTGGTCGCTCCCCGTGACTACTACTACGCGGGGGGAGCGCTGGGAACATCCGCCGATTCCTACGGAATCGCCACCGCAGATCTGAACCATGACGCCCAGCCTGACTTCGTAGTCGGGAACCTCTCCGACGATCCAAATGTTGGCGTCACAGTATTCCTCTCCAATATCAACAACACGCTGGATCTCGGAGTGAATTATGGCTCCGGTGGCAACCTGGAATTCGTCGCCCTCGCCGATTTGAATGGCGATAACCTGGCCGACTTGATTGCATCCTCGCTCGATGGAAACCTGCGAATCTTCCTCGGTACAAATACTGACGGTCCTTTTGAGACCACACCTGTCACGATTCCAGTCACGTCCAGCGCAGGTCTAGGACAGCTCGCAGTTGCAAAGTTCAACGGCGATGCGCTGCCGGATATCGCCGTGCTGGATACTCTCGGAAATGTCTGGGTACTTCTGAATACTTCAATACCACCCGGGTCGCCCTCCTTCGCCGCTCCCGTGAACTATGGGCTGACCTCAGTTGGGTGGGAAATTGCCGCTTCGGATCTTGGCGACGGTCACGTAGACCTCGTGGTCACTCAGGCGAAGTCGACCCGGGTCTCGATACTGTTGGGCGACGATAATGGAGTGTTCGCCGTTCAACCAGACTTCGATCTGGGAAGTAAGTATCCCGGCGGTCTGGCGATCGCTCAACTCAACCCCGGCGGCAACCCAGACTTGATCGTCGCCATCGACGATCCCGACTCAGGGATGGGCATCGCGGTGGCCCCCGGCAATGGAAACGGCACTTTCAACACTCCGACGCTGTACCCTGCAACCTCAACCACGGGCAACTTAACGCCCTACCCGGCCGAAGTGCGGGTCGCCGACCTGAACGGAGACGGCCATCTCGATCTCGTGTTCACCAACGCCGGCAGCGGGACAGTGGGAGTTCTCTACGGAACGGGCCAGTGGGCCGCGGGTCAAAGTCCCTTCTACGCGCCGCTGGAATTTGCTGCCAACGACTATCCTCCCGCGTTGCTCCTGGCGGATGTCAACGGTGACGGCGCGCTCGACGCCGTCATCGGCAGCTTTCACTTTTCCGGGGTGACCGCGCTGCTGAACACCGGTGCAAACCTGACTAGCCCCTCCGGCCCCACTCCAGCTATTACTCGCGGCGCCAGGCAACACGTTCGCACCGCGATTCCTCGTGACGCGGCAGGGAATTTCATATTCACTGCCGATGTGATCCCAAAGCCGCTTCCGGGCGATTTGTCCAGCAATCTTCCAACCGGCACTGTAACCTTCACGGATGGCACCACACCGCTTGCGACGGTCGCACTCAATGGCGGAACGGCCACCATCACATCTGCGCTCAGCACTCCGGGCACGCACGTCGTCACCGCGATCTACTCGGGTGATGATCATTTCGTCGGACAGACCAAGGCCACATTCGTTCAGAACATCGATGCGCCTACTCCGACCTACGTTCTAACGGCAGATCCGACCAACGCCACCCTCTTGCCGGGCCAGTCGGCGGCTTTCATCATCACGGCGACACCAAGTGTCCCGTCTACGGACACGCTGAACTTCTCTTGCGGAACTCTTCCGCAGGGTCTAACCTGCGATTTCAGTCCACCATCTATTACTCTGGACGCAAACCCTTCGCAGACAACGTTGATAGTTTCGGTAGCGCCCGTTTTTGTGGCGTCGCGCGATTCCAGGCACGGGCCTTATTGTCCTCTGGCGCTCGCTGGATGGATGGTCGGCGTGCTTGGCTGGTTCCTGCTGGGGGAATTCCGTTGGTCACGGCGCGGCAAGCTGTCAGCAGTTCTTATGTTGATCGCGCTCACCGCTATCCTGGCATCTGTCGGATGCGCAAGCCCTCCCACAACCAATTTGAACCCAGCGCGAACTCCTAAGACGATTCACGTGATGGCAACTACGCAAGGAAAATCCGCGGTTCAGCAGCTCAGCCTCACTATCACCATCGAGCAGTAAAAGCTTGGCATGCCTTCGGAAGATGCGGCGGCTTGCCACTTCGCGAAGACGCCTCCTGAATCTCGTAGCGCGATTGGACCATCCACGGCAAGCTCGGAGGCTCAAGCAAGGGACAAGAGCCACATCTTGGATGCTCTCGGAAGGGTGGCCTCGGACGCCGTAGCAAGCTGGGCGAGTCGCTCAGCACGTGCAGAGGTTTGATAGGCCAGTCGAGCAGCCCACCACGGCGTCGCTGGGGGGCTTCAGGCAGACAGCTTGGCGGAAAGCATGACCCAGAAAAAGGCGATGATGCCGCCGCCATGCCTTTGTATCAACGTGTAATTCGCCCCGACCCGAACTTCGCGATGGCCTATGCCGACCTCGGGTCGAGCTACTCGAATCTTTTCGCTTTGGGGTTGGCGGCGGAAAACGCCCGCCGGGCCTACGAGCTACCGCAGGCGTGCGGGATCACGTTTTCGGCTACCCGGATGCCCCCCCAATGAAGGATTTTCGCGGCATCTGAGCCAAGGCGTCTTGCATGCAGGAGTTTGCATTTTGACTTGCCGATCCTGTTACGGGGCAGCCAAACTTCCGATCAAGGGCATCAGCATTGTAACGATGTTGCGCGCGGCGGAGCCGTACTCGATCGGTATCGATGGCCGTTGCCGGAAGTGCAAGCCGATCGTGCTTCGCAAAACAACAGTTGGTGGGATTGATTCGTCGCGACCTCCGACGGACATTCGCACGGGATGCACGCACTGCCGTCATTAGCCAGCTTGACCTGATGGCAATTGGGGGCTGGGGGACTCCAGCAGTATTCCAACGCTACTCACATCGTTAGCGGCAGCGATCAAAGGGATTCCTTGAGAAAGCTCGAGACAAGACGTGAACTGCGCCATACACGGGAACAGGCGAGTCGCGATGCGACGACGCTGGAATTCGGGTTCGACGCGGAGCAGGACATCCTTAGGGCGGTCATTGGTAAACCAACTGATGCAC
>Ga0075424_100000613_pt1 | contig 28550 bp, 30 predicted proteins | sample SoiMethybrSBSTD3_FD_75301 | JGI IMG/M metagenome (GOLD analysis project Ga0075424, IMG submission 75301) | Bulk soil microbial communities from a Populus tree surrounding site in Tennessee, USA - Soil MetaG P. TD hybrid SBSTD3 | ecosystem: Environmental > Terrestrial > Soil > Tree plantation... | reverse complement strand
ACGACAAGTCCGCCGAGATCGCGAAGAAGGCGCACCATGAGGGGACGACCTTGAAGGAAGCCGCGCTGGCGCTCGGCTACCTCACCGAGGCTGAGTTCGACGAGGCGGTCGTCCCCGAGAAGATGGTCTGACACTCAGGTGGAACCGGCCCGCGCCCTCGAGCGTCCCATCGGCATGAGGGGCACGGTGTTCGCGTCGATCATGATCTTCGCGCTCGCCCCGTCCGCGTGCGGCGAGCAGGCGGGTTCAGCAACGCGCTCGGGCTCGGAAGCGCAGGGCGTCTTCTTCCCGAGGTTGACGGAGCATTCCGACACCTGGCCCGCCGCGTTGGCGTCGGGGACGCTGGCCGAGAAGGATGGATGCGTGTTCCTGGTGCCCGGCGACATGCTCTTGATATGGCCGCACGAGGCGAGCGTCGAACGAACGGATCTCGGTGCGCTCCGCATCACGGTCGGGGGCGACCTCGTCGGGCAGACCGGAGACGAGGTCCAACTCGGGGGCGGCCTCCTCGGTGAATCGAAGGGCGCCGTTGACCAGGCGGAGCGCCTGATCGGCGAACTGATCCCCGATCGGTGTCGCGCGGGCGGCGGCTACTGGCTGACCGCGCCACCGATGTAAGCGGCCACGCGCGAGATCGGTCGGTCAGGCCAACGTCACGATCACCGGCGCGTGATCCGACGGCTTCCCCTCGCCGAAGGTCGGCTTGCGCTCGTCGCGCTCGACGGCGACGGACTCGAGGCGTTCGGCGATCGGCGCCGTCCCGAGCGCGAGGTCGATCCGGAGCCCCCATCCCTTGTGGAATGCGCCGGCCGTGTAGTCCCAATAGGTGAACGGCCCCGGCACATCCCCGGCGGCGCGACGGCCGAGGTCGGTGAGACCCCAGGCCTCCATCTCGGCAAGGCGCTCGCGCTCGGGCTCGCTCGCGAGGTTGCTCCCCCGCCACAGGTCCGGGTCCCAGACGTCCCGGTCGTCGGGGGCGATGTTGAAGTCGCCGGCGATCATGAGCGGGTCGTCTGGGTCGAAGGAGGCGCGGACGGACGCGGTGAACGCATCGAGCCAGGCGAGCTTGAGGTCGTACGCGGGGTCCCCCACGGCCTTGCCGTTGATCACGTAGACGCCCATCACCCGAAGGTCCCCGGCCATCGCGGAGATCACCCGAGCCTGTTCGGGTGCGGGGTTCCCGTCGAAGCCGAACCGGACGTCCTTCAGCCCGACCCGGGACACGATCGCGACGCCGTTGTACGAGCGCTGGCCGAAGGGCGCGCATTCGTATCCGGCGGCGACGAGCTCCATCGTCGGGAACGCGATGTCCTCGACCTTCGTCTCCTGCAACAGGACGACATCGGGCTGGTGACGTTCGATCATGGCGAGGAGCCGAGGCAGGCGCTGCTTGATCGAGTTGACGTTCCAGGTGACGAGTCTCACGTCTCGTCAGGATAGCCAGACACGGTGATCCGCTCGACGAGGTCCGTGGCCTCGCGGATCCGGTCGGGGATGCCCACGCCGCCGATGGCGGAGCCGGCGACGTGCAGGCCCTCGGGGAGGGAGGCTCGAAGGTCCCGAATCCGATCGAGGTGCCCGACGTCGTATTGCGGCATCGCGTCCGGCCATCGAACAAGGGAGGCGTGCTCCGGTCCGGGGAGACCGTAGACGCCTGAGAGCGCCGCCGCGGCCCGACCCATCACTTCGTGGTCGGGACGGTCCACCTCGTCCTCGAGCCCGTCGCCGCCCTCGAAGGCCCGGACCACGGCGCGCGACCCGAAGGCCGGGTCCGGCCATTTCCTCGAGATCGCCGTCGCCGCGGTGATCGGGAGCCCGAGGCGCCGCTGGGCGACGAACCCCGAGGCATCGGGCAGGAGCCGCCCCGTTCCTTCCGGGTAGACGAAGAACGCGACCGCGGTCGAGGTGGTCCGGATGCCGCCGAGGATCTCGGCGGCATCCGGGGCGACGTCGCGCAGCGTCGCCGCGGCCGCGGGGGCGGGCGTCGTCACGACGACAACGTCCGCACGCTCGGGGGCGGCGTCGGTCGAGACGGCGAAGCCGTCGCCGTCTCGACCGACGCCGCGCACCGCGACGCCCGTCCGCACACGGTCCGGACCGATCCGCTCGACGAGCGCGTCCACGAGCCGGTACAGCCCACCGCGGACGGTCACGAACGGCGTCCCGCGGTCGCGCTCCGCGGGGGCCGGCATCGCCCGCCGGACGCCACGCCGCAGGCTCCCGTCCTCGCGCTCCCACCGCGCCAGCTCCGGAGACGTCGCCCGCACGCTCAGTCGGTCGACGTCGCCGGCGGAGAGCCCGCCGAGGAGCGGCGCGACGATCGCCTCGGTCGCGCCGCGACCGAGGCGGCGTCGCGCCAGCGACCCGATCGACTCGTCGCCCTCGACCCGTCGCGCCGGAACGAGCGGCTCCGCGATCGCGCGGAGCCGCGACGCCACCGACATCCCGTCCCACCGCCAGAGGTCACCTGCCGAGGCGACGATGCCCAGCCTCCCCGGGGGGATCGCACGGAGCCCGGCCGGCGTGAGGATCTGTGCCGCGGTCGCGCCCTGACCGACGAGCTCACCGCCCAGCCCGAGGTCCTCGCACAGCTCGACCGCCCACGGCTTCCGGGCGAGGAAGGAATCCGGTCCGGCCTCGACCTCGAGGTCGCCGACACGGGCGGATCGGATCACGCCGCCGGTGACATCCGAGGCCTCGAGCACGACCACGTCGAAGGGATCGGGGTGTCGGCGCAGCCGCAACGCGACCGTGAGGCCGGTGATCCCGGCCCCGACGACGACGACCCGACGGGTCACGGGATCGGCGCTTCGTGCTCCGCGAGATGCACGCGGATGACGTCGGCGAGCATCGAAGTGAACGCCGGGTCGGCGTTCGGCATCTCGGTCCGCGCGAACGCCATGCCTTCGGCCTCGGCGATCGCGCGGACCTCGATGTCGAGGTCGTACAGGATCTCGAGGTGATCGGCGGCGAACCCTGCGGAGCACACGACGATCGCGGGGACACCGGCCTCGCCGCGTTCGCGGACCACGTCCTCGATCGCCGGACCCCACCATGGGTCGGCGGTCCTGCCAGCGCTCTGCCACGCCGTCGTGAACCGTGGGAGCCCCAGCGCCCGCCCCACGAGCTCCGCGGTGGTCCGCAAGCCGGCGTCGTAGCGGCACGCCGCCCGGCAGGATTCGGCCTCGCACCGCAGGCAGCGGAACGTCCCGTCCCCCGCGTCGCGCACCGGCAGGCTGTGCGCCGAGAAGATCACCTCGGCTCCCTCGCGAACCCCTTCCGGGAGCGTGCCGAGCGCGTCGCGCACCCGTTCCACCAACATCCCGATGAACGCCGGGTGCGCATCGAACGACTGCACGAACGTAAAGGCAGGACCGCCGTCCTCGACCGCCTCCCGGACGCGGTCTTCGTAGGTCGGGATCGACATCCCGGACCAGTGCGGCGCCATGACGATCCCGACGGCGCGCTCGATGCCGTCGTGGCGCATCTCCGATACGGCGTCGGCGATCCAGGGCCGCGAGTGCTTCATGCCGACGTAGCAGCGGAACGCACCGGGGTGCTCCCGGCCGAGCGCTCGCTCGAGCCCGTCGGCCTGTGCCTTCGTGATGTCGAGCAGCGGGAAGCGGTTCCCGATCGCCGCGTACCGGGCACGCAGCTCGTCCAGGTGTTCGGCCGAGGGCGGACGTCCGCCGCGGATGTCCGTGTAGTACCGCTCGATGTCATCGGGACCGGCCGCGGTCCCGTACGCCATGACCAGCACGCCGATCGGGCGCTCTCCCACCATCCCTCCTCGGCCCTCCTTGGCGCTCCTTGGCCCTCCGTCGGGCCTCCTCGGGCCCTCCTCGGGGGCCTCGGATCGTCGAGAGAGGATATGGTCTACGACGTGAGGGGTGCGGTTTGGGCCGTCCTGGGCATCCTCGCGCTGAACGTTCTGCTGGTCGGCGCCTTGTGGGTGGCCGTGGCCGTGCGGCGTTTCCGGCGCACGCGCGCGCAGCGCCGCCTCGAGGCGCTCTTGGGCATCCCGAAGCAGCCTTCCGCCATTGCTACGCGCCACCGAGGGAGGGGTTTCGCGTACGCGTGCCTCGCGGTCGCCGCCCTGGCGTTCGCCGGCCTCGCCGGGCTGGGTCCGACCCACGCCGTCACGTCGGCGGTCTCGACGATGGTCCACGGGTCGGGCTCGTCGGACGGGTTCCAGGCTCACGCGATCCAGCCGTCCGGAGATGGATCTGAGCACCAACAGCACCGCCGGACGGGCACTCACCACCCCGCCGCATCGACCAGCGACGCACCGGCGCCGGTGGTGCCGTCCTCCGCTGCCTCCTCGTCCGGGGGCGACCTCGGCGCGCCGTCCACCGTCGCAGCCACCTCGACCTCCCCCACGTCGATCCGGCTCCACTGGACGGACGTCCCGTCGGCGAGCGGCTACCAGGTCTTCCGGTCGACCGGGACCGAGATGTGGCTCTACGTCGCGACGAGGAACTCGGGGGAGACGGACTATGTGGATAGCGGCCTGGAGGCCGGGACCACGTACTTCTACCTTGTCGCCGCCGTCACCGACGACGGGACGGCGGCGCCGTCGGACGTCGTCTCCGCGACGACGTCCGCTCCGCCGCTCGTCGCGACCACGCTCGCGTGCTCGTCGACGACGGCCGATGCGATCGACCTGTCCTGGACCGACGTCGACGGCGCGACGGGGTACCGGATCGAACGGTCGACGGACGGGGTCAGTGACTGGACGCCGATCGCGACGACGGGAAAGGACGTCACGGTCTACACCGACGCCGGGCTTTCGGCCGCCACGACGTACTTCTTCCGGGTCTTCGCGGAGAACGACGCCGGCGACTCACCGGCCTCGAACGTCGCCTCCGCCACGACGGCGTCGGACCAGGCAACGCCGTCGGGGCCGGCCGACGTGACGGACGCGCCGGCGCGGCCGGCTAGGCCCGAGGTTACATCCGGGGTGTCCTCATCCTGATGTCGACGGGCGCGCCCGGCGGTCCTCCCAGGGCGGAGCGGTACTCAGGAACGCCGACGCAGGTGAACAGCAGCGCATCGAGCTGTTCGCCGAGGAGCGACCGGATCTGACCGTCGGCGAAAGTCATGCCGCACGCACTCGCATCCATCGCGTACGCGACCAGGTGCAGCCGTCCCTCCACGAGGCCCGCCGCCAGGTGCGCCTCGCGGTACGCGTGGTCGTCGAGTGACGAGACGTCGGTCGCGGCGATCGCGACGAACGCCGCGTCGCGGCCGAGGCCCTGATCGAGACACACGTGATAGAGCTCCTCCCGCAGATCGCCGCCGCGAACCGGGGCCGACAGGTCCGGCCAGCGATAGACCCCGGGCGCGAGTCCCTCGACGTCATGGACCACGACGCGATGGGGAAGATCGATCCCGCGCATCGCCACGTGCATGCATGTCCGTAGTGTCACCTCGGGCAGTCCGCGGGTGGGATCCATCAGCCGCTGGGACCCCCGCGTTCCGATCGCCGCCTCCACCGACCGGCCGTCACCGCGTCCGGACGGTTCGACCGCGGCACCCGTCGCCCATGGTGCGCGGAGCTCGTTCGTCTCGCCCGCTCGCTGCGCCGCCGTCTCGAGAGGGAACTCGAGCGGCGCGGCATCGACCTCCCCCACCGCCGCCGGCCCCATCGGCTCGAGCGCGGGTGGATGGCCGGCGAGCGCGACGACCGCGACCGGCCACTCGTGCACCCGGTCGGCGCCGACGAGCAACGCGACCTGCGCGTCCGGGAACCTCGTGTACAGGCGCGGTTGGAGGCCTGCGGAGTCTCCGAGCGCGAGCAGCTGCGAGAGCATCGTGCCGGCGTCCCAGTACACGTGCCGGTACCCGCGTTCCCGGTACCGCCACCCGGTCCGCCACGGGACACCCGTGACCACGATCGCCGGTCCGCCGCCGGTGGGCGGCGGTCCGATCAGGACGAGCGCGTGCCGTTGGGGGTGGTACCAGTACACGCCGGCCGGGATCGACATCCACTCCGGCACGGAGACGTATGCCTCCAACGGGAACCGGCCTCCTGCCGACCCCGCGGCGCGGAACAGCCACGTCGTGTACGGGCGGACGGTCGTCCGCGTGATGCCGGCCGACAGATGCAGCAGGCGCGACAGCTGCGCGAGGTCGAGCTCGGCCGGCGGGACGTCCGCGATCCCGGCCAAGACATCGACCGTGCCGGCCGAGGTCGTCGGGAGGTCACGGGGCAACGCGATCGACGGCAGTTCATCCGGGTATCGCTTGTAGAACCACGGCAACCGCTCGATGTCGTTCGGCTCGAAGGACGTCACGACCCGGGGGTCGGCCACCGGCGGATCCCATCCATGCTCCTCGTCCCACGCCTCGAGCGACGTGAGCCGATGCAGCGTCTGGGTCGCGGTCTCCACGTCCTTGGCTCCCAAGGGCTGCGGGGCAGGGTGCGCACGATAGTCGATACCGCGGTGTCCCTCCGCGACCCGGATCCGGAGGGAGGCCGCTAGGCTGGACGTCATGTCCGACGAGACACCGACACCAGACGAGGAACTCCGGCGCAAGTCCGAGAGCACCGAACCTGTCCCCGAAGCCGATGCGCTCGAGCAGACCGAGGAGCTGGAACCGGACGAGGACGACGTCCCCTCTGACCGCGCCGACGTGCCGGAGGCCGACGCGCTCGAGCAATCACGCGCCGTGCAGCGCGAGGACGACGACCGCCGCTGACGTTCCGAGCGGTATCCCGCACGGGCGAAGCTGCGTACACTCGCGCGATGACCACCCGGCGTGAGCTGGAGCACCTGCTCTCCGCGGTCGCCGACCACGACCTGGAGCCGGCCGAGGCCGCGGAACGGCTCGCGTCGCTCCCCTACCGCGACCTGGTGTTCGCGCGCGTCGACACCCACCGCGAGCTCCGGCAGGGCGCGCCCGAGGTGATCCTCGGATCGGGGAAGACGCCCGAGCAGGTCGCCGGCATCGCCCTGGCGCTCGCCGAGGCCGGCGCCTCGAGCGTCCTCGTCACGCGGGCGGACGCCGCGATGCGCGACGCCGTTCGTGAGGTATTGCCCGATGCGCAGGAGGACGAGCGCGCCTCCGCCGTCTGGGTCGAACGCGACCCGGTCGAGCGCCGCGGCTCCGTCCTGATCGTGTCCGCGGGAACATCCGACGGGCCGGTCGTCCACGAAGCCCGGATCCGCGCGGAGCTCCTCGGCACGAACGTCGTCGTCCACGAGGACGTCGGCGTCGCCGGTCTCCACCGGCTCGCCCCGGTGCTGCCCGACCTCGATCGCGCGGATGTCATCGTGGTTGTCGCGGGGATGGACGCGGCCCTGGCGAGCGTGATCGGCGGCATCGCGGCCTGTCCGGTGATCGGCGTTCCGACGAGCGTCGGCTACGGGTCGACGCATGGGGGCGAGACGGCGCTGAACGCGATGCTCTGTTCCTGCGCGGACGGACTCTCGGTCGTCGGCATCGACGACGGTTTGGGCGCGGGCTCGGCCGCGGCACGGATCGCCCGGCGAGCGGAGGTGCGCGCCTCGTGACCCGCATCGCGTACCTGGATCCCGTCGGTGGCCTGGCTGGAGATATGGTCCTCGCGGCCCTGCTGGATGCCGGCGCTCCTCAGGACGTGCTCGACGGAACGGTCCGGACGCTCGGGCTCGACGACGTGCGGATCGTCGTTACGCGGACGGAGCGATCCGGCATGGCGACCTCACACGTCGAGGTGCGAACCCCGCCAGGGAGCGGCCGCCGGGCGGGCGAGATGCGAACGAAGATCGCCGGCGCTCCGCTCCCGGAGCGCGTTCGGTCACGATCCCTCCGAGCGTTCGATCGCCTCGTGGCCGCCGAGGCGGACGTCCACGGCGTCAACCCTTCAGAGGTGGTGCTCCACGAGCTCGGGGACGACGACACGCTCGTGGACATCTGCGGCGCGTTCGCGCTGTTCGACGCCCTCGGCGTCGAACGGATCGTGTGCGGACCTCTCCCGATCTCCGGCGGGGTCACGACCTCGGACCACGGCCCGCTGCCGTTGCCGGGTCCGGCGACGATGCGGCTGCTCGTCGGGATGCCGGTGTACGGCGTGCCATCGAGCGGAGAGCTCGTCACGCCGACAGGGGCCGCGATCGCGACGGCCGCCGACGATGTCGGAGACCTCCCGCGCATGACCGTGCGGTCGCTCGGCGTCGGCGCGGGATCGCGTCCGGACGGGGACCGCGCGAACGTCCTTCGCGTCACGATCGGCGACGGGGAGGCGTCCGCAAGCCACGTGCCCGAGGTCGTGGTGCTCCAAGCGAACGTCGACGACCTGGTCCCCGAGCTCGTGCCGGACGTGGTCGAGGCGTGCTTCGCGCACGGCGCGCTCGACGTGTGGACGGCCCCGATCCACATGAAGAAGGGCAGGCCCGGGGTGCTGCTGAGCGTGCTGGGCCGGCCCGCCGACGAGCGCGCGCTCGCGGAGACGTTGCTGCGGCATTCATCGACGCTCGGCGTCCGCGTCCAGCGTGCGCACCGGTACGAGCTCGAACGCAGCATCCGCGAGGTCCGGATCGACGGACAGACGATCCGCATCAAGATCGGGCTCCTCGACGGCGCGGTGATCAACCTGTCGCCGGAGCACGACGACTGTGCGGCCGCGGCGGCGGCGACGGGCAGGCCCGTGAAGCAGATCTGGACGGAGGCCGTCGCCGCGGCCGCGGCCGCCGTTCCCGAGGAGTTCGATGACGTCGCTCGATGACCTCGAGGCCACGATCGCGAGGTCGCCGAGCGCCGTCGTGGCGTTCTCAGGCGGCGTCGACTCGTCCCTCGTCGCCGCCGCCTCCGCGCGGGTCCTCGGCGATCGTGCGCTCGCGGTGACGGCGGTCTCGCCGTCGCTGGCGAGCGGCGAGCTCGACGGCGCCCGCTCGGTCGCGGCCGCCGTCGGCATCGCCCATCGCATGATCACGACGGACGAGCTCGCGCGCGAGGGATACCGCCGCAACGGACGCGACCGGTGCTACCACTGCAAGTCGGAGCTGTACGACCGGCTCTCGGTGCTCGCGGACACCGAAGGGTTCGCGACGTTGTTCTCCGGGACGAACGTCGACGACCTCGGCGACTGGCGACCCGGCCTGCGCGCGGCAGAGGAGCACGCCGTGCGGCACCCCCTCGTCGAGGCCGGCTTCCGCAAGCCGGACGTCCGCCGGGTCGCGACGGAACTGGACATCCCGAGCGCCGACAAGCCGGCGATGCCCTGCCTCGCGTCGCGGCTGCCCTACGGCACGCCGGTCGATCCGGTCGTGCTCGCCCAGATCGACCGCGCGGAGACGGCGCTCCGTCGGCTCGGCTATCGCGACCTTCGCGTGCGTCATCTCGGGGACGTCGGGCGGGTCGAGTTGAGCGGCGCCGACCTGGCGAGGGTTGTGGACGACGACGCGCGACGCGCGATCGTTCGCGCGATCGAGTACGCCGGGTACGAAGCCGCCGAGATCGCCGACGAGCCGCTCCGATCGGGCTCGTTCACCGGTCTGCGACCGCTCCCGGTCATCGAGTCACCGCCTCGCTCGAGCACGAAGTAGCCCGAGGGGTCGCACCAGGGTGGCCGGGTTTGCCGCGACCACCTTCTCGCTCCTGTTGGTGGTCGCGTCGTGCGGAACGGGCGGGACCCCGACGAGAGCACATCCGAGGTTCAGATCCGAAAGGCTGATCCCCGAGACCGAAGGTCTCGATCTTCTCCCGCAGCGATTTCCGCCTCCGTCTAGGGGGTATCGCTTCTCCATGGAGAGGCGGGAACCGACAAGCGACGACACCCTCTTATCGGAGGCCCTGTGGGGACTGGGGCTCATCGGGGCGGTGCTCGTCGTCGTCGTCTTGGTCGTGGCTCTGGGTCGCTAGCTCAGGAACGTCGGGTGCGGCAGCCCGCCTCGACGTCGGAAGGAGCTCCGCGGGCTTGACGATCGTGACGTCCGCTCCGATCGCCGCACGTTGCGTGGGGTCAGAGCGAGGACCACGGCTCCGCTTGACACGCGCGCGTGAAATCCCGGCGTCTCGGGTACGGCGCCGGCATGGACGAGAAGAGCTTCGCCGGCTACCTGAACGACCACCTCGGGGCCTCCGACGCTGCCCTCAGGATCACCGAACGCCTCATCGACCACCACGGAGACGATGAGATCGGGGCATACATGCGTACGCTCCGGACCGAGATCGAGGAAGGGCAAGACGCGATCCGTACCGCTTTGGACCTCCTCGGGGAAGGCGAGAGCGTCCTCACCCGAAGTATCGGTGCGGTAGGCGGCATGCTGACGTGGCTACGCGACGCGTCCCCGGTCGGCAGCTCACCGACGCTGCTCGAGGATCTCGAAGCGCTTGCCATCGGCGTGTGGGGCAAACGGCTGCTGTGGGGAACGGTGACGCGTGCGATCACCTACGACCCGAGGTTGACGGTCCTCGACGCTGAGCGCCTTGCCGATCAGGCAGAGGCAGAGGAACGGGAGCTCCTGCGGCTTCGGAGCGCCGAGATCGACCGAGGCCTCGAGCTCGGCGCGAGCGCTGCTTGATCGACCGTCGCCACTGAGCTAGGTGAACGCGCCGCACGGATCATCAGCGCGATCCCCGAAATCTCGTCATCGAGGAATCCTCTGGCGTCCCGAGGGTATAGCGAGGGACTTACTCGGCTACTCCGACGCCAGAACGGTGTCGGAAAGGGGGGACGGATGGGGACGCGAAGCGTGGGTGACGTGCGTGACGTGCGTGAGCGAACCGTAGAACTGGATGAGTTCAGGGCGAGCAGGCCCGGACTTATCCGTTGGGCCGCGGTGCTCTCAGGAACCGTGATCGGCCTCGGCGTATTGGGCTTCTTGACCGCCCTGTGGCTCGCTCTGGGTTGGGGATCCGAGGTCGGCTTCGTCCGGGATAACTTCGAATGGTTCGAGGCAGCCTCCGCTGTCCTCGCGCTCTTCATCGGCGGCTACGTCGCTGGATACAGTGCAGGACTGCGAGGTTGGGGGCCCGGGATGATGAACGCGCTCACGATGTGGGGGCTGTTGTTCGTTGCCGCAGTGAGTTTCGGCGTTCCGTCGATCCTCAACGTGTTCAACGTGAGCGCGTCTTCTGTCGGAGCAGGGAACGGTTTCCTGGGGCCGCAAGGGGACTCAGCGCTTTGGGCCACGGCGATCTCCTTGATCTCGGGGGCGATCGTTGCCGCACTCGGCGGAGCGGCCGGTGGCGCGACTGCTCGGGGAGAGCAGTTCTTCTCGGCGAGCGATGTCGACCGGGACGAGGACAGCGACGGTCGCCCTCGGTACACCGCTGGATCGCGGATCGGATAAGCAAGAGCACGAGTGAGGGTGGTTGCGGTTCGAGCGTCCGAGTTCCGTGGTCACTCGGACGCTCGTCCGCACCACCCTCGGCCGTTCGGAAGTGCAGGCGGGCGGACGGGATGGATCCGACGAAGGGAGCGAAGGATGGGACTTCTGAGCAACCTGATCTCTTTCGGTGCAGGCTACGCGGTCGGCGCTCAGAAGGGATACGAACCGCTCAAACAGGCATCTCAACGAGCGAAGATGACGATCTCTGACAGGATGCCTCGGCTCGGCTCCTCTGCGGCCGGAGGCATGATCGACATCCGGGACGTGCGTGAGGTGATGACCTCCGCTCCCCAGACCATCGAAGCGAGCGCAACCTTGCCGGAAGCGGCACGCCTCATGCGCGATCAGGCCATCGGCGATGTGGTCGTGATCGAAGACGGCCGCCCGACTGGCATCGTCACCGATCGCGACATCGCGATGCGTGTCGCAGGTGGAGCGAACCCGTCCTCGGTGAAGGTCCGCGATCTGGTCGAGGGCGAGCTCGTGACCATCGGACCGACCGAATCCGTCCAAGAGGCGATGCGCCGGATGCGGCAAGCGGATATCCGGCGGCTGCCCGTCACCCAGAACGACCGCGTGATCGGGATCGTTTCGCTCGGCGATCTGTCTCGTCTGCCTGGTGCGGGAGCCGTGCTTGCCGACGTGAGTAACGCTCCGCCGAACGACTGATCGTCCGAGGCGACTGCCGCACGCTCGCTGCATCGATCGACGACGCCCTTGGGGGCGCTCGACGAGTGCAGTTCACCCCGGACACGACGAAAGAGGCGGGTCCATGTGCCCGCCTCTTTCGTTCCTGGGAGCTCGATGTGTCCACGGCTTGTCCACGCGATTGACCGCGACCGCGTCGAGGGTGCGTTCTGCTGCGAGTTGATGGCTCCGGGGGTGGGACTCGAACCCACAACCTATGGATTAACAGTCCACCGCTCTGCCAGTTGAGCTACCCCGGACCGGATCGCGGCGAGTCTACCAGTGGCCTCCGCGCGGTTAGGCTAGGTGCTCGCCACGGGAGGGAAGGACCGATATGAAGCTCCGCTCGCTCGTCATGTTCGGCGCCGGCGTCGCGGCGGGCCTCGCGATCGCCCGGAAGCTCAAGGAGGACGACCCCAACGTCGTCCACGGGCCGACCCGCACCGACGTCTCCGCCAGCCCCACCATGCGCGCCGTCTCGATCCAGGCGCAACGGTTCGCGGACCGCGCGACGATCGCGAGCCTGGGGGCGATCCGCCGCGCGCGGGTCGCGATCCGCGATCGGCTCGGCGAGGATCCCTACGACGACGTCAACTGGAACTGATCGGGCTCACCAGCGCTGGAGCCAGGTGAGACCCGTCGTGTTCGCGGCGTAGCACTCGGTCGGAGGCACACCCGGGACGATCGCGTAGCCGACGTCGTTCGGCGGATCGTCGTGCATGTAGAAGCACTTCCCTGACTTGGAATACGCGGCCAGGTACAGCACGCCGGTCGTCGTGTCCTTGCTCACCATCGTCGGGGCGGAACTCGGCGTCGTCTCATCGACCCACATGATCGAACCCTCGATCGATTCGAGTTCGGGGATCGTGGCGTCCAAGTAGCGACCGCTCGGACCCTTCTGCGACGTCGCGTAGACGACGCGGCCGGCGGTGAGCGCCGTCCGGAGAGTGGCTTCGGCCGCCGCATCCTCGGCGCGTGACCGCGCGCCGAGGAACGTCGGGAGCGCGAGCCCGATCAGGATGCCCAGGATCAGGACGACCACCATCAGCTCGACGAGGGTGAATCCCTCCTCGTCTGCCGAGCGTCGCCATCCGCGGGCGAACCGCGCCTTGAAGCCTCGAGGCATGCCAGCGTTTTCGGCAGCGTCACCCGAGGGGTTGATAGCCGGTCGGGGGGTCCCCCGCTAACTCATTCGAGGTAGTCGCGTAGCTTCTGCGACCTGGACGGGTGCCGCAACTTCGAGAGCGTCTTGCTCTCGATCTGCCGGATCCGCTCGCGCGTGACCCCGAACTCCTTGCCGACCTCCTCGAGCGTCCGAGGGTGGCCGTCGACGAGCCCGAAACGGAGCTGGATCACCTTCTTCTCGCGCTCCGACAGCGTATGCAGGACGCCCTCGAGCTGCTCCTGCAGGAGGATGAAGCTGGCCGCGTCGACCGGGACGACCGCGTCGGCGTCCTCGATGAAGTCCCCGAGCTGGGAGTCCTCCTCCTCGCCGATCGGTGTGTGGAGCGAGACCGGCTCCTGCGAGACCTTCTGGATCTCGCGCACCTTGTCGGCGCCGACCCCCATCACCTTGCCGATCTCCTCCGGCGTGGGCTCGCGGCCGAGATCCTGGAGGAGCTGGCGCTGGACGCGCACGAGCTTGTTGATCGTCTCGACCATGTGCACGGGGATCCGGATCGTCCGGGCCTGGTCGGCGATCGCACGAGTGATCGCCTGGCGGATCCACCACGTCGCGTAGGTCGAGAACTTGTACCCCTTGGAGTAGTCGAACTTCTCGACCGCTCGGATCAGACCGAGGTTGCCCTCCTGGATCAGGTCGAGGAACAGCATCCCCCGCCCCACGTAGCGCTTCGCGATCGACACGACGAGGCGGAGGTTCGCCTCGATCAGCTTCTTCTTGGCGAGCTGGCCGTCGCGCTCCACCCTGTGGCAGAAGTCGTCGAGCTCCTGATCGGTCTTGGGGCGGTAGCTCTTGGGGATCCGGTCGCGGCCGATCCCCTCGACCTTCCCGAAGGCGGTGAGCTGGTGGTCGCGGATCTCCCAGACCTTCTCGACGAGGTGCTTCATCGCCTTCGGATCCGGCTTGCCCTCCTCCGCGATCTCGTGCTGGAGCGAGGTGGAGAGCTCCCCGGACTCGATCCGCCGGGCCAGGTCGACCTCCTGCGCCGCGTTGAGCAGCGGGACCTTGCCGATCTCCTTGAGGTACATGCGCACCATGTCGTTCGTGGGCGCACGGAGGAGATCGACCTCGATCCGGACCTGCGTCGCGGCGTCGGTGTCGTCACCGGGGACCTCGATGACCTCGATGCCTTCGGTGGTGAGGTGTTCCTGGATCTGCGTGAGGAAGTCCTCGATCTGTTCCGGCGTGAAATCGTCGACGGGAACGGCTTCGAGGAGATCCTCGGAGGTGACGAACCCGCGCTCGCGGCCGCGGGCGACGATGGATTCTTTGACGTCGTCGATGCCGAACGGCTCGCGTGCCGTCGCGGCTTCGCTCATCGGGGGTCCTTGGCGGTCTCGGGCACGACCGGCACAGTGTACGGAACGGTGGGGGCGGCGACCCGGTACGCGGAGATATCCGTCATACCTCGCCGTGCAGGCGCTGGCGGATCCGCCGGAGCTCACCGTCGACCTCGGCGAGTTCGCGGAAGAGTTCTTCCCAAAGCGGATCGACCGTCGGGTTCAACTTCTGCAGCTCCAGTCGGAGCCGATCGCTGCGCGCCTTCAACAGGAACTCCTGCAAGCGCGTCATGACTCCGTCGATGTACTCGGGCGTGTGATCGCCCTCGAGCGGCTCGACGACGAGCGAGGCCACCTTCCCGGCCAGCTGCGGATCGGGACCGCCGACGATCGCGCCGACGTCGCCGTCGGCGTCGCGGAGCGCGACGAACACGCGACGGTTCGCCGGCGTCTTGAAGTGGTCCTCGGTCAGCATCTCCACGGTTCCGTGGAAGGTATCGGCGTCGGCGGCGAGGAGTTTCAGCATCTCGTGCTCGACGCGCTCCTGAGCGGTCGTCCGCTTGATCGCCTTCGCCACCTCGGAGGGGCGTCCGCCGAGGCGTCGCTCCAGCGATTGGAGCACGCTCGTCTCGGAGACGCCGGTCAGATCGGCGATCAACCCCGCGTACTCGCTCCGCCGAACGGGGTCCGTGAGCTGCTGGAGGTGCGGGAGGGCCTCGGCGACGGCAGCCGAGCGGCCCTCCACGGTCGACAGATCGTGGCGCTCGACCGTGCGCCGGATCATGTACTCGACGAGCGGACGCGCGTGCCCGGCCGCCTCACGGACCGCCTCCGCGCCGTGCTTGGCGACGAACTCGGCCGGATCTAATCCCTCGGGGATCACCATGACGACGGCCTGGAGCGGGAATGCCTCCTGGAACGCGGCCGCACGTTCGGCCGCACGCGCGCCGGCCTCGTCCGAATCGAAGGCGAGGACCGTGCGCTGTGCGAACCGGGACAGGAGCGCGAAGTGCTTCTCCCCCAGCGCCGTCCCACATGTCGCGACGACGTTGTCGATGCCCGCCTGCGCGAGCCCGATCACGTCGGTGTAGCCCTCGACGACGAACGCTTCGCCGGATCGCGCGACCGCGGAACGCGCGCGGTGCAGGTTGTAGAGGATCTCCTGCTTCCGGTAGATCGCCGTCTCGGCGGTGTTGAGGTACTTGGCCTGTTCGCCCGCGCGCGGGTCGCTCGGGAGGACCCGGGCCCCGAACCCGATGTGGCGTCCCTGGAGATCCTGGATGGGGAACGTGATCCGGCCTCGGAAGCGGTCCCGAACCGTTCCGTCGTCGCTCCGGGTCGCGACGCCGGCCTCGAGGAGGATCTCCGGCGAGAGCCCGCCCTGGCCGACGAGCCGGCGCAGCAGGAAGTCGGGATACCCGGGCGCGTAGCCGATCCCGAAGCCTTCGATCGACTCCGGCGTGATCCCGCGCTCGGTGACGTAGGCGCGAGCGTCGTCGGCCTCCCGCCCGTCCGCCAGCATCGCGCGATAGAGCGCGGCCGCCTCCTCGTTGGCTCGGTAGAGCGCCGCTCGGCGGGCGGCGGCGCGCTGCTCGGCGGGGGAATCGCCCTCGTAGCGGAGCCGGACACCGGCGGCCTGGGCCAGCCGCTCGATCGCCTCGACGTAGGAGAGGTGCTCGAGCTCGCGGAGGAACGTGATCGCGTCACCCCCCTTGCCGCACCCGAAGCAGTAGAAGACCTGCTTGGACGGGGACACGCTGAACGACGCGGTCTTCTCCTGATGGAACGGGCAGAGCCCCGAGAGCGAGTCGTGTCCGGTCTTCTTGAGGGTGAGGTAGGTGCCGACCAGCTGGACGATGTCCGTCCGCTCCTTCACCGCGTCGATGTCGTCCTGGCGGATCCGCGCCACGCTGCTCCTTCGAGCTACAGGAGCCAGCCCCGGGGAAGGAAGAGCCGCTCGTACGTCCTGAGAGCGTACCGGTCCGTCATGCCGGCGACGTGATCCGCCACGCGCGTGGCGAGGTCCCCCGGTGCCGCCCGGTATTCGGCCGGCAGCTCATCGGGATGTTCCAGGAAGTAGGCGAACAGCTCCCGGAGCAGCTTGACGGCCTTGTCGTGATCCTCGTGGGCGCCCTCGCGCAGATAGACCTCCGCGAACATGAAGTCGCGGAGGTCGTCCAGGGCACGGAACACCGGCTCCGAGAGCCGGACGTCCGGCTTGCCCTCGCTCTGCTCGACGAGGTCCGTGACGAGCGTGTTGATCCGCTCAGAGTGCGTCTCACCGAGGACGTCGGTCGCGCCGGACGGAAGCTCGTCCGGCGCGAGCACCCCCGCCCGGATCGCGTCGTCGACGTCGTGGTTGACGTACGCGATCCGGTCGGCGAACCGGACGACCTTGGCCTCCAGCGTGGAGGGCGGCGGCATGCTCCACGGATGGTGGAGCATGCCGTCGCGCACCTCCCAGGTCAGGTTGAGCCCGTGGCCTTCGTTCTCGAGGTGCTCGACGACGCGGAGTGACTGCTCGGAATGGCGGAACGGCCGGCCGAGGAACGGCGTCAGCGCCTGCTCACCCAGGTGGCCGAACGGGGTGTGGCCCAGGTCGTGGCCGAGCGCGATCGCCTCGGTGAGGTCTTCGTTGAGCCGGAGCGCGCGCGCGACCGTCCGCGCGATCTGGCTGACGTCGAGGGTGTGCGTGAGCCGGACGCGGTAGTGGTCGCCCTCGGGCGCCAGGAAGACCTGGGTCTTGTGCTTGAGGCGGCGGAATGACTTGGAGTGCACGATCCGGTCGCGGTCGCGCTGGAAACACGTGCGGATCCGATCCTGCGGCTCGGGGTGTTCGCGGCCTCTGGAGTCGGCGGCCAGCACCGCGTGCGGCGACAACGTGTCTCGTTCGATCTGCTCCGAGCGTTCACGCGGCGTCGTCACGTCGGCCATGGTAGCGGGAGGTACCGACGGCCCCGCTGTCCTCCGCGGAAGGTCGGCCGTGGAGCGGTACGTATGCTGCAACTGAGGAGAACCACATGGGGAAGATCGTCGTCAGCGACAACGTCACGCTCGACGGAGTCATCCAGGACCCGGCCGGTGACGAGGGCTTTCGGCTCGGCGGCTGGGTCGGTGCCATCAAGGACCGCGAGCAGGTCAACCAGGCGGCGCTCGATGACGCGCAGGGCGCCGAGGCTCTGCTGCTGGGCCGTCGGAGCTACGAATGGTTCGCGGCGCGGTGGCCGTCGCGGACCGGCGCCCTGGCGGACAGGTTGAACGGCCTCCCGAAATATGTCGTGTCGTCCACCCTCCAAGACCCCGACTGGAACAACTCCACGGTGCTCAGCGGCGATGTCGTGGACGACGCATCGAAGCTCAAGCGGGGGCTGAACGGACAGATCCTCGTCTTGGCGAGCTTCCAACTCGTGCGCACCCTGATGGAGCACGACCTCGTCGATGAGCTGAGGCTGAAGATCTACCCGGTCGTGCTCGGCGCCGGGGAGCGCTTCTTCGGCGAGACCAGCGACGCGAGATCCCTGCGGCTCGTGGGCGCCGAAACGCTCGACGGCGACGTCACCTTCCTCACGTTCGAACGAGACCGAGACCCATAGCCCCGGGGACGTCGGACCGCTCCCGCTCTCTGCTCAGCTGCCGCCGAACAGGCGGTAGTAGAGGTACGCGAACGTCTCGCGGACGTAGCCCTTCCCACGGGACTCTTCGGACGTCGCCGCGGACGTCCACGTTGCCGACGCGTAGCCGGTCAAACCGAGATCGCCGGCCATCGCCTTGATCCGCGCGTTGTGCCAGGGGTCGGACACGAGGAACGCGGTCGTCAGGGAGCGGCGATGCAGCTCGTCCGCGGCGGCCTGCATGCTCTCGTACGTCGTGTTCCCGACCGGGAGCGCGACGACGGCGCTCTCGGGGACGCCGTGCGCGACCAGGTAGTCCTTCGCCGACTGCGCCTCGGTCGTCGTATCGCCCGGCTGGTTCGAGCCGACGGTCACGATCAGGTCGGACCGGCCCTGCTGCCACAGGCGCAGCGCCTGATCCAGACGCCCGGCGAACACGGGCGACGGCGTGCCGTTGTACTGGGCGGCGCCCAGCACGACGATCGCATCGGCGTGGTCGACCTCGCTCGCGTCGTCGTGGTGCGCTGCGCGCCACACGATGACACCGGACGCCGCGATCGCGGCCATGATGATGAGGAGTCCGACCGCGATGATCGACACGATCGGGTGCCTGCGGAACAGGCGCACCGGGCCAGGCTAACAGCCCGGTGCGCACGGCCGTTCCGCGACCGGTCAATCGATGCAGGTCGACGTCACCGGGCCGATCCACTCAGGAACGCTTCCGGTCCGGCGGATCAGGTCCTCGACGAGCTCGCGCGAACGGTCCGTGATCGCGAGGACGTATCCGCCGGCGTACCGTCCCACGATGCCGGTGAAGCACGCACCGGGCGAGACGACGACACGCGGGTCGTTCGTCCCCAGCTTCCCCACGACCTCCGAGCGACGAGCATCGAGGTCGTTGGGGTCGGCCGCCGACGCGATGACAGCGAGCCAATCCGAGGAGCGCCCCAACGACGACGCCGACGTCGGCGACGACGACAGCTGAACCGGCTCACCACCCGAGGAGCACGCAGGGAGCGTGAGCAGCAGCATGCCGACCGTCGCCGCGGCGAGGGACCGGTGGATCATCTGCTGCCTCCTCGCTCAGATCGAGACGATCCAGGACCAGTCGGCCAGGTCCGGTAGCGCCTGGCGGAAACGCGAGAGGTCCCCCTCGGGATCGTCCGTCGTGATCGGGACGACGACGGCCCACACGCCGGGGCGGACGACCGCCGACGCCTGGGTCGAGTCGACGACGGTCGCCGGCGATCCGGTCACGCTGTTGATCCGCGCGGCCGTCTGATCCGCGGCGCCGGCGCTCGAGAAGTCGCCAACCAGGATCTGGTCGAAACCGCCTGCGCCGGCCGCCGCCTGCTCGCCGGCCGAGCGCGTGGACGACCGCCGATCCGGGTCCGGCCGGTCGAGGGGATCGACCGCGACCGCGCCGCAGCCGACCTTTCGGAAGGAGCCGTCCGCGTCCTCGCGATCGATCGCCCAGGCTCCGGTCGAACCTTCGCGGAGGTTCCAGAGACGGGCGGAGCCGTCGAACCCCGCGAGGTACATCTCCCCCGGCAGCGATCGCAGCTCGGTCGGCGACGAGCCCTGCAGCCGCCACAGCTCGTACGCGGGAGCCCGATCCTGAGATGCGCGCCCGTGAACCCGGACGAAGTCCACCGACCCGTCGGGCGCGATGAAGGGCGTCCGGACGACGGACCACCGGTCGGCGCCCGACGAGAAGTCCGTCAAGCGGCGCCATCCGTCCGAGGCCGAGTCATAGCCCCAGAGGTTGCTGAGAGACTCGTCCTCGGACGCGGTCTCGGACGACGGTGAGACGATCCCCGCGACGATCGTCCCGTCGTCACGGAACCGCGGCGAGAAGGCGATGCCGTGCCGCAGAGGCCCGTCGATCATGCGGACCACGTCGGAGCCGGCCGCGACGACCCGCAGACCGCCGCCTTGCGCCCACACCAAGTCACCCGCGGACGAGAGCGACGGGTTGAGCGCCTCCCCGGCGGCTCGGAACCGGCGAACACCGCGGGGCGTCTGCGCGACCACGACGTCATCGCCGCGCCGATCGCGGACGTAGGTCGTCCCGACACCCGCGGTCACGGACACGTGCCGGAGCACGCCCGTGCCGTGATCGGGTGCCGATACTCGGTCGGCCTGGCCCCCGCGGAGGACCGAGAACGCATCGCCGTCCACGGCCGCAACGCGCGTTCCGCTCGCGAGGACCGAGCGGTCCACGACCGCGGCCGTCCGCGCGCCGCGGCAGCTCCCCGCCGCGATCGCGGACGGGGGCGCCACGCCGACCCGCGCGACGATCGCGAGCGCGCAGAACGACGACGCCACCAAGAACGTGAGCAGTTTCTTCATGCTTCCCCTCCTCGCTCAGTAGTCGGTCACGTACTGGAAGTGCATGGGATCCGGCCGCGACCAATGGATGCCCCAGAAGAAGTTGTGGCCGGGGTAGTCACCGCGCCAGACGTTCGGCAGGTACCGGTCGTAGTCGTGGCCGTCGGCGCCCTTGCCGTTCCAGAAGTCCTGACCCATGGGGTTCCGCGCGGAGTTCGTGTCGATCGCCGCGCCGAAAGCGTGCGTCGACCAGCTGGTCGTACCGGCGATGTACCGACAGTTGTACCCGCCGACCAGGTAGTCGACGGCCTTGTCGCGCTTGTCGTGCGCGACGTGGTTGCGGATGTTGTAGCCCACGTCTCGAGCGATGTAGGGGTGGTAGTAGACGTAGCCGGCCACGTTCCGGGCCGACTGTGACGGCCAGTAGGACCGAGAGTTGTTCGCTCGGTCGCTGCACGGATCGCCGAACGTCTGCACCAGTTCGGTGTAGCCCGACGGCCGGGGCGGGATGCCGTCTGAGCTGTGGTCGTGGACCCAACCGTCGATCACGACCGCATGCGAAACGGACGACGCGCCGACGATCGCCGCGATCGAGACCACCGCGACCGCGGTACGACGCACGAGAGCGCGAACGGACACGCGCACCACCTCCTCCGGGGGAGGAAGGCCTGCTCCAGGGACGCGATGAAGGAGGCTACGCGCGCGCGTACCGGCGCGCCGTGACGCGCATCACGGCTCTCAGGCGCTGGCGGAGGCGAAGGCGCCGACGACCGCCTGGGCCGCCGATAGCCGCGCCGTCTCGATCCGGAACGGCGAACAGCTGACGTAATCCAGCCCGAGGTCGTCACAGAAGCGAACGCTGGCGGGATCGCCGCCGTGCTCGCCGCAGATCCCGACGTGCAGCGCCGGGTTCGCCTCGCGCCCCTCGTCGGACGCGATCCGCATCAGCCGCCCGACGCCCGGGACGTCGATCGTGACGAAGGGGTTCGCCGGCACGAGCTTGCGCTCCTCGTAGAGGCCGACGAACTTCCCGATGTCGTCGCGGCTGAACCCGAAGGCGGTCTGCGTGAGGTCGTTCGTGCCGAACGAGAAGAAGTCCGCGCTTCGCGCGATCTCGCCGGCGGTCACCGCCGCACGAGGGAGCTCGATCATCGTGCCCCACTCGAGGTGCGAGAGCTGGACGCCTTCGCGGTCGAGGATCTCCCTGGCGACCGGCTCGAGCTCGGCGCGCATCTGCGTCAGCTCGGGTGCCGTGGCGACGAGCGGGATCATGATCTCGACCTTCGGATCGCCTCCGCTAGAACGCACCTCGCAGGCGGCCTCGATGATCGAGCGCACCTGCATCGCATACAGACCTGGCTTGAAGATCCCCAAACGGACCCCACGCAGCCCGAGCATCGGGTTCGCCTCGTGGAGCTGGCGAACCTTCGCCAGGATCTTCTCCTGCTCGTCCACGTCCTCGCCGCGTTCGCGACCGACCGCGACCTCGACCGACAGCGACGTCAGGTCGGGCAGGAACTCGTGCAGCGGCGGGTCGAGCAGCCGGACCGTGACCGGCAACCCGTCCATCGCCTTGAAGATCCCGACGAAGTCGCCGCGCTGCAGCGGCAGGAGCGCGTCGTAGGCGACCTGCTCCTCCTCGGGGGTCTCGGCGAAGATCATCTGCTGCACCGCCGCCACGCGCTCGGGGCCGAGGAACATGTGCTCCGTCCGGCAGAGCCCGATCCCCTCGGCGCCTCGCTCGCGCGCGTTCGAGGACTGTTCCGGCGTGTCGGCGTTCGCCCGGACGCGCAGACGCCGGCGCGCGTCGGCGACGCCCATGAGCCGCTCGAAGGCCAGCCAGATCTTCTCCGTGCGCGCGCGGGCATCGCCGACGCGCGCCTTCTCGAGCACCGACTCCTCGAGTGGCTGCTCACCGACGTACACGTGGCCGTCGAAGCCGTCGATCGTGATCATGTCGCCCTCGCGGACGACGGTGCCGTTCGCCGTGAACGCCCTCGCCTCGAAGTCGATCCGGATCTGATCGGCGCCGCAGACCGCCGGGATCCCCTCGCCGCGCGCGACGACCGCCGCGTGCGAGTTGGTTCCCCCGGCCGACGTCAGGATCCCCTGCGACGCGATCATCCCGTGGTAGTCGTCGGGGGTGGTCTCGCGCCGGACCAGGATCACCTTGGCGCCGTCGTCCTTCGCCCAGCGCTCTGCTTCGTCCGCGGTGAACACGACCGCCCCGATCGCGGCGCCGGGCGAGGCGTTGAGGCCCGCGGCGATCGGGTCCTCGCGCCGCTTCGCGTCCTCCGCCACCCGACGCTTGAACAGCTCCTCGAGCCGGTTCGCATCGACACGGAGCAGCGCCGTGTCCTCGTCGATCAGGCCCTCGTCGAGCATGTCGTACGCCATCACCCATTCGGCGAACGCCGTCCGCTTGCCCACGCGTGTCTGGAGGATCCAGAGCTTGCCCTTCTCGATCGTGAACTCGATGTCGCACATGTCGTGATAGTGCCGCTCGAGCGTGTCCATCACCTCGAGGAGCTCCCCGTACGACTTCGGGTCCAGCCGCTCGAGCTCCGCGAGCTTCAGCGTGTTCCGGATCCCGGCGACGACGTCCTCCCCTTGGGCGTTCGGGAGGTAATCGCCGTACGGCGCGCGCTCCCCGTTCGACGGGTCCCGCGTGAAGGCGACGCCGGTCCCGGAGTCGTCCCCCCGGTTCCCGAAGACCATCGCCACGATGTTCACGGCCGTGCCGAGGTCGTCGCTGATCTTGTTCTGACGGCGGTAGTCCCGCGCCCGCTTGCCGTTCCAGCTCTTGAACACCGCTTCGATCGCGAGCTGCAGCTGCTCCTTCGGGTCCTGTGGGAAGTCCTCCTTCGTGTGCTCGCGATAGATCGACTTGAAGCGCTCGATCAACCCGGCGAGGTCGTCGGAGTCCAGGTCCGTGTCTTGCGCGTTCGGGCCCTTCTTCTCCTTCGCGTCGTCGAGGGCGTGCTCGAAGGTGTCGGCGGGAACGTCCATCACGATCTTGCCGAACATCTGGATGAACCGGCGGTAGGCGTCGCGCGCGAAGCGGGTGTCCCCCTCGGTCTGCTCCGCCAGTCCCTCGACCGAGACATCGTTGAGGCCGAGGTTGAGGACCGTGTCCATCATCCCGGGCATCGAGAACTTGGCGCCTGATCGGACGCTGACGAGCAGCGGATCCTCGGGGTCGCCGAGCTGCTTCCCCATCGCTTCTTGGAGGGCCTGAAGGTGGACGCCGGCCTCCTGCTGCATCTCCGGCATCGGACCGCCCGCGAGGAACGCCAGGCATGCCTCGGTGGTGATCGTGAACCCGGGCGGGACGGGCAGTCCCATGTTCGTCATCTCGGCGAGGTTGGCGCCTTTCCCTCCGAGTAGGTCCTTCATGTCCTTGTTGCCTTCGGAGAAGTCGTAGACGTACTTGGTCACGGGACGGCCTCCGATGCGGATCGACCTCGTTCGGAAGCTTCAGTCTACGCGCGAGGTTCCACCGAGCCGGTCACCGGCTCGGTGGAGAGCGTCTCGTGACTCCCGACCGGCGCGTCACGCCCCGGGCGATAATCCCGCGGTGGACATCGCCGGGTTCCTGGCGCAGCACCCGCCGTTCCACGGCGCCGATCCCGAGCAACTGACGACCGTCGCTTCGTCCGTCCGCGTGGAATTCTTCCCGGCGCGCACGACGATCCTCGAACCCTCCGGCGAGCCGGCGGACTTCCTCTACGTCGTCCGGAAGGGCGCCGTCGAGGTCCTCGACGGCGCCCGGATCCTCGATCTGCGCACGGACGGCGAGGTGTTCGGCGAGCTGTCGGTCGCGACGGGTCTCTCGCCCGTCGTGACCGCACGAGCCGCCGAGGACACGATCTGCTATCTGATCCCAAGGCCGGTGGCGGAGGAGCTCCTACGGAGCTCCTCCGGCGTCCGGTTCCTCGCGGCGGTCGCGCGCCGCGGCCTGGAGACCGGCACGGCCCGCGCCGAGGGACCCGACATGCTCGCGACCGTCGGCGCGCAGATCCGCCGGCCGCTCGTGACGGTCGAGGCGAAGGCGACCGTCACGGAGGCGGCCGAGACGATGACGCGCGAGCGGGTGTCGTCGCTCCTGATCGGACTCGGTGGCGGGGCGTGGGGCATCGTCACCGACCGCGACCTCCGCACCCGCGTGCTCGCGAAGGACCTCCCGCACGACCTTCCGGTCGCCGACGTGATGACGAGCCCGATCCACAGCGTGCCGGCCATCACGCGGGTGGCCGAGGTCTTGCTCACGATGCTCGAGCGCGGGATCCACCACATCCCGGTGACGGACGCGGCCGACGGCGTGATCGGGATGGTCACCGACACCGACCTACTCGGGCTCGCGAGGCAATCCCCCTTCGCGATCCGCAGCACGATCGAGCGAGCCGCCGACGCGGCATCCGCCGTGTCGGCGGCCCGCGAGCTCCCCACGGCGGTCGCCGCGCTCGTCGAGGCGAACGTCGATCCCGTGGACATCGGCCACGTGATCGCCGTCACGATCGACGCGCTCTCGCGCCGACTCCTGGAGATCGGCATCGGGCATCTCGGCGAGCCACCCGCGACGTGGGGATGGCTCGCGCTCGGGAGCGAAGCGCGGCGCGAACAAGCGCTGTCGACCGACCAGGACCATGCCCTCGCGATCGGCACGGACGACCCCTCGTCGGTGGACGCGTACTTCTCCGATCTGGCGCACGAGGTCACGTCCCGCCTCGCGGACGCCGGGATCCGGCGGTGCAACGGGAGCGCGATGGCCGAGCATCCCTCGCTCCGCCGGTCGCTCGAGGGCTGGAAGGACTCATTCCGCGGATGGATCGACGACCCTGGTGCGGAGGGGAGCATCCTGTCGTCGATCGCATTCGACTACCGGCAGATCGCCGGGGAGCTGGCGGTCGAGCCCGCGCTCGACGACGTCGTGCGGACGGAGGCCCCCAGGCATCCGTGGTTCGCCGGACATCTGGGCAGGCGCGCGCTCGACCTGAAACCGCCGACGGGCTTCTTCCGGGACTTCGTCGTGGAGGCCAGAGGCGAGCACGCCGGCCGGCTCGACTTGAAGCACGGGGGCATCACGATCATCACGAACCTCGCGCGCGCCTACGACGTTCGCGCCGGCAGGACGGAGAAGGGCACGCTCGCCCGGCTCCGGGCCGCGAGCGACGCCGGCCAGATCACCGATGGGTCTCGAGAGGCGCTCGAAGAGACCTTCCGCCTGCTCTGGGAGGTCCGGCTCGAGCATCAGGTCGAACGCTGGCGCGCCGGACTGGAGCCGGACGACTTCATCGACCCGAAGGAGCTCGGGCCCGTCCGGCGCAGCGCGCTCAAGGAGGGGTTCCGGATCATCTCGGCGGAGCAACGCATGCTCGCGACCGAGCTCGGCGTTGCGATATGAGCCGCCTCCCGGCCCGACCGCCGAGGAGCCTCCGCCGGGCCTCGTGGCGGGACGCCGGGTTCATCGCCCTCGACTTCGAGACGACGGGCCTCGACCCCGCGCGCGACGAGGTGATCTCCTTCGGCCTCGTCCCGATCGACGACGGACGGATCGATCTCTCCGCCGCCCGGTACCGCGAGGTCGCCCCGCGCGTCGAACCGCGGCACAGCTCGATCCGGGTGCATCACCTGCGCACGCAGGATCTCGCGACCGCCCCACCGATGTCGGAGGTCGTCGGTGGGTTCCGCGACGCGCTCGCCGGTCGACTGATCCTGGCGTGGGCCGCGGGTGTCGAGATCGCGTTCCTGCGGAGGATCTTCGGCGGCCGCGAGAGGCGTTGGCGTTCTCGCATCATCGACGTCAGGACGCTGATCGTCGCGATCGAGCGGTCGTCCGGTCGGGTGGACAGTATGCCGGGCAGCTACGCCCTTGAAGCGGCGGCGCGACGGTACGGCGTCCCGGTCGAGGAGACGCATCACGCGCTGGACGACGCCTTCATGACGGCCGAGCTCTTCCTGGTGGCTGCGTCGCGGCTCGCCACGGACGGGGCCGACACCGTCGGCAGGCTCGCGAAGGTCTCCATCTGACCGGTGTACGCTCCCCCGCAGACGTCACCAGGAGGCCGACATGGCGCACGCCAAAGACAAGGGCGCATCGAAGAACGTCAAGAAGAAGGCCCAGAAGAGCGTCAAGGAGAAGCGGGCCGAGAAGAAGATGAAGAAGGAGACCCGGGAGCGGGCCTCCTTCGGAGAGTGAGCGCGCTCAGCCTCGCTGCTCGGCGAGCGTCCGCAGGAACGACGCGGCGATCTGCGGGTTGATCCCCTCCGGCACCGCCAGGTAGTGGCCGTCGACGATGTCGCTCACCGAGTCCCACGCGTCCAGCAGGTCCCCTGGGTCGGCCGCGTACCGGGTCGAGAGTCCCGCGACCACCACGACGTCAGGGTTCACGTCGCGCGCCTGACCGGCCGCCGCCTCCACGAATGCCCGGTACGCCGGTGGATCCCATTCGAGCCACTGGGCCTGGATCTCGACGACGTCCGACAGCCGGGCCGCAGCCGCCCCGATCCCGCACCGTAGGTACGCGGCCGACTCCTTCTCGTTCGGGGCAGCTCGGCACGCAGCTCGTTGTACCTCGACCAGGCTCGGATGCGGCGTGATGATCACCCCGTACCCCGCGGCGCGAGCCGCTCGTGCGAACGCCCGCATCGCCGCGACCGGGTGGCGCCGCTCTCCCCTCGGCGTCGAGGCCCATCCCTCCGGGTCGTACATCACGTAGCGCACCTGCGGCGGGATCGCTCCGGACGCGAGATCGGCCTCGAAGCTCGCTCCATCGGACCACGCTCGCGCCGCGATCGCGGTCGTTCCTGCGCCGCCGAGGACGAATGACGTCGATCGATCGAAGAACAGCGCCGATGCCTGAGGATCGAACGCTCGAAGATGCGCCAGCGTCGGCGTCGTGGCGATCCAGACCTGCCCGAGCGGCGGAGCGCTCGGGAGCCGATGTTGCATGACGCCGGGGAGCGCGGTCGCAGCGACGACGACGGCGAGGAGCGGCGGCAGCACCCACGCAGCGGCCGCGCCGCGTGATCTGGTCCGGCCGTCCTCGCGTTTCGGCATGGGCGCTCAACCTACTCCCATGTTTCGGCCCAAGGGAATCCAGCGATGAGCCGCGGCCGAGGAACGACGTCTCGATCAGTGCCCGGACAGCGCCGGCGTCGCCGGATCGAGCAGGGCGGCGCTCGTCGCGAACACGAGGCGGACGTGGGTCCCATCGCTCGATGACTCCGTAGGAGCGTGCCCCCTCGCGGTCCACTGCTCCATCGCCGAGGCGAACTCTGTCGCGTCGGCGGCCGAGTCCCACGCCGTGTCCATCGCGACCACGACGCCCGTGCCGTCGGTGAAGGCTCGGTAGACGCCGCCGTCCCAGGCGGCCGTCGCATCGTCCGCGGTCGTCGAGTCGAGCCGAAGCTGGAGCATCGCGTCGAGCCATTGCTCGCCGACGTCCATCGCATCCAGGTCTCCCCACTTCGGGCCAAGGGCGCCCGAAAGGTCGGGGACGTCGACGGCACTCGGCACGTCGCTCGGGTAGAGCTCGGGATGCATCACCTGCTCGGTCGTCGTGGGCGGGTGCCGGAAGGCGTCGTCGACCGCCGCGGTGCCGCCGTCGAGCGCGAGCCTCGTCACGAAGGCGAGCCCCTGCGTGTACGGCCAGATCTCGATCGCCTGCACGAACGGCGGCACCCCGGAAAGGTCCGGCTGGTCGCCGAAGCCGTTCACGAGCGCGCCGAGCGCATCACGCAGGTCACCGCTGGGGAACCGCGTCAGCGTGCCGACGGAGACGAACTGCGCGTTCCCCTCGACGAGCCCGAGCGCCGCCTCGGATCGCTCGTCCTCGCACTTCGAGGCGAGCTGATCCAGACGGGTGAGATCGAAGTGCTGATCGTCCAGCGCGTGCGTGAGCTCGTGCGCGAGGACGAGGCGCTCCTCGAGGCCGAAGTCGCCCGAGCCCACGTAGACGAGCTCCTTCGACTCCGGGTCGTAGAACCCCACGACCTGACCGCCGAGGAAGGTCCGCAGCGACTCGCGGAGGTCAGCGTCGGACGGGATCACGCCGATCGTGCGCCAGGCCGCGGTGCGCCGGTCGTAGTAGTCGGCCGGATAGGTCGTGTCGAACTCGTCCTCGACGCGATGCTGCAT
>Ga0075424_100000611_pt1 | contig 28564 bp, 33 predicted proteins | sample SoiMethybrSBSTD3_FD_75301 | JGI IMG/M metagenome (GOLD analysis project Ga0075424, IMG submission 75301) | Bulk soil microbial communities from a Populus tree surrounding site in Tennessee, USA - Soil MetaG P. TD hybrid SBSTD3 | ecosystem: Environmental > Terrestrial > Soil > Tree plantation... | reverse complement strand
CGGCGGCGAGATGGGCACGGCGGCCGTCTCCGCGGTCCGCGGCTCGATCCGGGCGGCGAGCGAGATCGGCGCCGATCTCGGCGCGGTCGCCCGCTACTCGATCATGGGCACGATCGAAGCCGCCGAGCAGATCGGCGGCGAGCTCGGCGGAGCGGCGCGCTCGGCGACGCGCGATGCGGTGAAGACGACGCGCGACGTCGGCGGCGACGTGAACCGCGTGGCCGGCCAGGCGATCCAGGGCGCGGCCGATGCCGCACGCCGGCTCGGCGCCGACGTGGGATCGCTGATGCAGGACGCGGCGCGCGGGGCCGTCGAGGCGGCCGACCGGATCAGCTCGGCCGCGGGCCGCGCCGTGCGCGCCACCGTCGCCGAGGCCGTCTCGGGCACGAAGGCCCTGGCGGGGCAGAACGGCCGGCGACCGGCCACTCGCCGGCGGCGAGCCTGAGGTTCAGGCCAGGGCGAGCATCTCCTTCGCGCTGCCGGTCATGAGCTGGCGCATCTCGACCTCGTTCATGCCGTAGGCGCGGAGCATCGCCGCCAGCAGCCGGTACGCTTCGACCGTCTGCGGCAAGAGCGGGATACCCGCGTCGCTCGAGAGCATGAAGTGCTCGGGCCCGATCGCCCGAATCGCCGCCACCATGTCCTGCGGATCGACGCCGAGCAGCGGCGAGAGCTCGTCCCACGTGAGCGCGAACCGCACGCCCGCCTCGGCCCAGTGCTTCATCTTCGGCACATCGAATTCGAAGACCTCGCTGAACGGATGGTCGATGAACGCGCGGCGGTAGCCGATCGCGCCGATCTCCTCGGCGAGCGCGTCCATCTCCGGGGGCGAGAGGTGCCCGAACGACAGCGCGACTCCGTGATCGGCGCAGAGCCGGACCGTATCGCGGATCGCCGGAAGCAGACGGCCGTGGTCGTCGAGCACGTAGATGCCGGTCTTGAGCGCGTCCTCCCAGGCCGCGGGCGGCACGGGATCGTCGTAGCGCCGGGCTCGGTCGAACCAGACGCCGCGTCCGCCCAGACGATAGATGCTCCAGGCCGAGGTGACCGGCGGCATCCACATCCCGAGCACGCCGCCTTCGACGGCCGCCTTGATCTCGCTGAAGTCGATGGCCTTGAGCGGGATCCCGACGATCCAGGCGGACAGGCATTTCACCGGCCGGAGGTTCTCGCGCTCGGCCCAGCGGTCGACGTCGTCCTGGAGCCGCCGCGCGACTTCCCAAGGACGACCGGGCGAGATGCTCTTGAAGAGCACCGCCTTCATCCCGGCGCGGGTCGCTTCCTGCGCGGCATGCATCGGCTCTTCCTCGTCCTGCCCGCGCGCATGCGCGTGGACGTCGATCGCGTCGGTGAGGTCGTACATGGACGCCTTGTTGGCGCCCATGCTGTATCGTGCCTGATAGGATCGGACGACTCGACGGCTGACCATAGAGGGTGTCCTTTCTCCCATGCGGTATAGTACCGATCCGATCCGCATGTTCAAGGCCACGTACACTGAACCCCGGGGAGGGACGGCGCTGCACTTTCGGGTGTTGGGCGCGGCGATCGCAATACTGTCGGCACTCGTGTTGACGCCTGGCGAGGCGTCGATCAAGGGCACCGCAATTCTGAAGGGCACGCCTTCGTCCCGGTCATCCTCGTGACCGGCGCGTACCACGCCGCCATCGGCAGCGTCACCACTCTCGCGTTTCGACTCTGCGCGGAGGCGTCGCCGGGGCAGATCCTGATTAGTCAGCGGATCTATGCGGCCCTCCCGGATCTCGTGGACGCCAAGGAAGTGGGGCCCCTGCAGCTCAAGGGCTTTCGCCGGCCCGTCGTCACCTACGAAGTCGTCAATCTCAAGCGCGTCGGCTCGTGACGCGCCTTCCTCGCCCCGCGCGATTCGCCTACTGGATGCGGGCTCTCGGCCGCGACGAGCTGCCGCCGCGCCTGGACGTGGCGGGTCGGAGTCTGCGCCATCTGGCGACGGTCAAGCACGACTTCTGGGCGGCCACGGGATTCTACGAAGACGACACGGGACGTCGAGCAGTCCTCAAGATGTATCGCACCACGCGCTTCGCCGGCGCCCCGCTACACTGGTTGGGGCGCTGGCAGTGTCGACGCGAGATCGGGTTCTACCGGCACCTCGCTGACCTGTCCTGTGTCCCGGTGTTCCTCAGCTGCGTCAGCGACACCGGGTACCTGCGCGCGTTCGTGGCCGGCGAGCCACTGTCGCGCGTGCGCGCCCTGCCCGACGAATTCTGGCCGCGTCTCGATACCGCGATGCGCGCCGTGCACGAGCGCGGCGTCGCCTACGTCGACTCGAACAAGCCGGAGAACATCCTGGTCAGTGACGGCCGCCCGTACCTGATCGACTTCCAGATCGCCTGGCGCTGCGGCCGACGGACGGACCACGCGCTGGGCCGCTGGTGGCTGGCGCGGCTCCAGTGCGAAGACCTGTACCACCTGCTCAAGCACAAGCGTCGCCTCGCGCCCCACTCGATGACGGTCGCGGAGCTCGAGCGCGTTCGACAGCGGAGCCTTCTGATCCGCGCGCACCGCGTGATCAACCGTCCGTACCGCATGCTCCGGCGCCCGCTGTTCCGCTGGTTGCGGCGGACGGGCCGCATCCTGCCGTCCGGCAGTAACTAGCGCGGCCCGAGCCGCCGGCTCAGCGCCCCTCCGACGGTGTCAGCCCGCACTCGGCGACCTTGTTGAGCAGCGTCTTGTAGCTGACCTTGAGGATACGCGCCGCTTCCGCGCGATTCCAGCGCACGCACTCGAGCACCTCCTCGAGCGCCTTGCGCTCGGCCTCGCGCGCACCGCGCCGCGCGACCTCGTGCAGACTTTCGGCCGCCGTCGGGCGCGGCGCTGCGCCGTTGGCCTGGCCGTGTCCGGCAGCGAGCGTCTGGAGCGCCTGGTCGCTCTCGAGCACCACCAGGCGGCGGATTACGTTCTCGAGCTCACGCACGTTACCCGACCAGGGATGGTCGACGAGCCGCGCCATGACCGCGGGCGAGATCTCCTTCCGGCGCCGGTACTGCGCATTGAATCGCTCGAGAAACCCAGACGCGAGCACCGGGATCTCTTCCGGCCGCTCGCGCAGGGGCGGTATCCAGATCTCGACGACGTTGAGCCGGTAGTAGAGATCGGCGCGGAACTCGCCGCGGGCCATCGCCCGCTCCAGATCTTGATTGGTGGCGGCGATCACGCGCGTGTCGACGTCGACGTAGCCGCAGCTGCCCACGCGGCTGAACCGGAGATCCTGGAGCACGTGGAGCAGCTTGGCCTGCAGCGCCAGCGGCAGCTCCGCGATCTCGTCCAGGAAGATCGTGCCTCGATCGGCGTGCTCGAACTGACCGGGCCGGCGGCGGTGGGCGCCGGTGAACGCGCCGCGCTCGTGCCCGAACAGCTCGGACTCGAGGAGTCCGACCGGAATCGCGGCGCAGTTGACCTTGACGAAAGGATGGTCGCGCCGCGCGGAGACGGCGTGGATGGTTCTGGCGACGAAGTCCTTGCCGACTCCGCATTCGCCGCGGATCAGGACGGTTGCATCGGTATCGGCGACTTCTTCGATCGCCCTGGCGATCGCGCGCATCTGAGGGCTCGCGCCAAGGAGTGGACTCTGGACGCTCAAGCAATTCCTCCCACGAGGCGACTCGCAGCTGGTCTGCACGGCTTGTATCGTCTTTTTCAGCGGGGCTCAGACCAGGCAAGTTTTGAGGAGTTCGCCGAGGCGTCCAATCAGGCAATTGCCTGGATCGGGGGTCAGAACTTCCCCGATGTGAGACGTCAGGGTCAGTCGTCGGAGCGGGCGCGAGCGGCGGCGAGTGCGAGCGCCATCCCGACGAGCGTCACCGCGGCGCCGGCGGCGGCGAGCGCCGGCGCCCACGGCATCCGCACCGACGCGCTCGCGATGCTCGCGGCGGCGCCCGCGAGCAGGGCGCCGGCGCTCGCCAGCGCCGCGAACAGGCTCCAGGCGCGGAGCTGCATCGCCACGACACGAGGACCGATCGCGGCCCGACGCGCGCGAAGGCCGAAGTCGGCGACCTCGAGCAAGAGGACCAGCGCCACGCCGAGCATGGCCGCTCCGGCGAGACGCGGCGGGCCGTCGGCGAGGCGAAGCGCGAGCGCGTATTCCGCGAGCGCCACGATCATGCCGACCGCGAGCACCGGTGTGCCCACGAGGATCCCGAGACCGCACAGGATCAGCGCGAGCACGCCGAGCGTCACGACCGAGCTCGACGGCGCGACGAGCAGGGGCGCGCCAACGACGACCAGCGCGAGGACAGCGGCCAGGCGCCGCATCAGCGCGCCACCCCGCGGCGGCGCGAGCGCGTCAGGCCGCCCAGCGCTGCCTCGAGCGGCTCGGCCGGATTCCAGTCGACGATCGTGATGCCCAGACGATGCAGCGCATCGGCGCGCGCGCGACGCTCGAGCGCCCAGAGCCGGCACGCGAGCTCGGCGCTCGCGGTGCGGCGCAGCGCGCGCCGCACCAGCGGGATCGGCGACGGGCTCAGGACCATGAGATCGAACCCGCGCGCGGCCAGGTCGACCAGCGCCTTCTCGAAGCGCGGGTCCAGGAGCGGGCTGATCGCGATGACCAGGGCCTGCGGCGGGAGAATCCGGCGCGGGACGAGCGCGACCTCCTGCGTCACGTAGCTGAACATCACGTCCGCGCGCAGCAGCGCTTCGAAGATACGCTCGTGGTGCGCGCGGCCGGAGCTCGGCCTCACCCAGCGGAACGGCCCGCAGTACTCGATGAGGCCGACCCGGTCCTTGCGCGCCAGATACGCGGTCGCGAGGGCGGCCGCGGCACGGATCGATGCATCGAGCGTCGTGTTCGGCGCCGTGCCGGCCTCGGCCAGCGTGTCGAGCATCAGCACGACGTCGGCGTTGCGCTCTTGATGGTACTGGGTGACGAACAGGCGCCGGAACCGCAGCGAGGCGCGCCAGTTCACGTGACGGACTCGGTCGCCCGGCACGAACGCGCGGATGTCGCCCGGCTCGAGCCCCTCGCCGACGCTCGGCGCCACGTAGTTGCCGACGAACGCTTGCATCCGGCGTGGCCCGGGCAGGCGGCGAAGCGGCAGCGGTCGCGGATAGACGCGCAGCGGCCAGGGCAGCGGGATCGACGTCTCGCCGGCCTCGAGCCCGGCCCGGCCCCAGAGGCGCGCGCGCACGGCCCCGAGGCTCACCCGGCCGCGGCGCACGCACTCGACCTCGTAGCGCCACTCGACCTGCTGCCCTCGCCGAAGGCTGAACAGGCCGCGAGTCTCACCGCCCACGACGCGCAACGCCGGCGGCAGCGGCTCGTAGAGCTCGAGCAGCGGCACGCGCCCGGACGCCGTCACCGTCACGGTCACCGTGACGCGATCGCCCTCGAAGACGCGCGCCGCCGAGACCGCACGACTGAGCGCGACGCTCCGCGCCGAGCCGGCGCGGCCCAGACGCAGGAGCCCCAGCAGCAGGGGCAGCACGACGACGACGAGCTCGGCGCGGCCCGACAGCACGCCGAGCACGAGCCCCCACGCGCCGACCGTCACCACCGAGAGGGCCAGCGGCGTGAGCCGCGCGGTCATCCGGTCTCGTCCGTCCTGGGCGCCGGCACCTGCGTGAGCAGATCGTCCACGACCTGCGCAGCCGAGAGCTTCGTCACCCAGAGCTCGGGCTGAAGAATCAGCCGATGCGCGAGCGCTGGACCGGCCATCGCCTTCACGTCGTCGGGCGTGACGAAGTCGCGCCCGCGCAGCGCGGCGGCGGCGCGGGCGAGCTTCAGGAGCGCCAGCGCGCCGCGCGGCGAGGCGCCAAGCGCGACGCGGTGATCGCCGCGGGTCGCCTGCGCGAGGTCGACGACGTACTGCGCGACGACGTCGGCCACGAACACCTCCTCGAGCGCTTGCTGCATGGCGACGACGGCCTCGCGTGAGACGACCGGGCGCAGCTCGACGTCGTCCTGGCGGCGCTGGCGCCGCCGTTCCAGGATCTGTCGCTCCTCCTCGGCGGTCGGATAGCCGACCGCGACGCGCAACAGGAAGCGATCGAGCTGCGCCTCGGGCAGCGGATACGTGCCCTCGAGCTCGATCGGATTCTGCGTCGCGATGACCAGGAACGGCGGCTCGAGGCGGAAGGATTCGCCCTCCACCGTGACCTGGGCTTCCTGCATCGCCTCCAGCAGCGCGGCCTGTGTCTTCGGCGTCGCGCGATTGATCTCGTCGGCCAGCAGGAGATTGGTGAAGACGGGCCCCGGCCGGAACTCGAAGCGGGCCTGGCGCTGATCGAACAGAAAGCTTCCGGTGACGTCGGCCGGCAGCAGATCGGGCGTGCACTGCAGGCGCTTGAACGTGAGGCCGAGCGCCTGCGCGAAGAGCCGGGCGATCAAGGTCTTCGCGAGCCCGGGATAATCCTCGATCAGGACGTGGCCGTTGGCGAGGAGGCCGGCCAGGATGCGCTCGAGCACGTCGGCCTTGCCGACGATCACGCGCGACAGCGCGCTCAGGATCTCGCGGCTCGTGTCGGTGACCTGGCCGAGCTTCACCGGCGCGCCTCCAGCGAGGCGATGAGCCGCGAGAGCGCGGCGACCGACGGGCCTCGGCCGAACCGGCGCCCCGGCGGCTTCTCGAGCGCGTCGGGCGGCAGGCCGGCCGCGCGCGCGAGCGCGACGAGCCTCGGCCACAGGAGGTGCTCGAAATAGGACTGGCTCCGTGCGCTGGACTTGATCTCGTCGTGGAGTCGCGCGAAGCGCGAATCCTGAGCCGGCGTCTCCCACCCCGCCCCGCTCGAATCGTCGGCGCCCCATCGCGCGCGGCGCTCGACGGCGGCGCGCACGATCGCCCGGGCCGGCGACACCGCGAGGAGCAGGACGAGAGCCCCCAGGAGTCGGATGGCCGTCTCGCGATAGGCGCGCGCGACAAAGAATTCGGTCAGGGAGACCGCGAGCGCGAGTGCGGCGAACACGATGAGCGCGGCGGCGACTCCCGCGGCCCGGCCGGGCTCAGGCGACGCCAAGCGGCGCGTCCTCGTGCTCGACTGCCGATCGGATGTCCTCGAGGCAGGCGCGGGCGGCATCGCGCTCGGGCGAGCCGAGCGCGTGGCGGCTGAATCGCGCCAGCTCGAACAGGCGCGTCAGCCGGTCGACTGCCGCGAACGGGAGCTCCAGACGCCTGAGCGTCTCACGCATGAACTCATCCGGCGTTTGCCACGGCGCCCGCGGCACCCGGGCGCGCGCCGTGACGCGCTCGAACCGTCGATAGCATCGGATGATGGCGACACGCGCGTCGGCCTCGCTCGCGAGATCGTCGAGCCCGTCCTGCACCGCCTCGCTGAGCGGCTCGGCCGCGTCGGCGCGCTCGCGAGCCCCCCACCAGCGCGCGATGCGCTCGGCGAAGAGCAGCACCAGCGCCATCGTGAGCGCCGCCAGCCCGGCCAGGAGCGCGACCAGCCCCACGAGCCAGCCGAGCCACGGCAGCGCGACCACCGGCGTCTCGGCCCCGGACGTCCCGTCGGCGCCCGCGAACATCATGAGCCGGCTCCAGGCCAGCAGCGAGGTCTCGACGTACTGCCAGCCGACCGAGAACACGACGAGCGTCGCCAGCAGGGGCAGCAGCGGCAGCGCGCGCAGCAGCATCCGCAGCCACCACGGCCGCTTCGACGGCTCCTCCTCGCGCTCGAGCTCCGCCTCGCGACGGCGATCGCGCGACAGCGCGATCGCGAAGACGATCGCGATCGCGAGCGTGAACGCGATGCCGCTGGCGAGCAGCAGCGAGTCGGGCACCTCGAGGCGGAGCCGGAACGACGGCATGTCCTCGGGATCGCGCGACGCGGCCAGCAGAGCGGTCAGCGCGAGAAACAGGCCCGCGCCGGCGGCGGCGGCGGCGCCCGGGAAGCCCTGGAGTTTCATCTGCGGTGGGCGGGAGCGTACTCCGTCGGCCCGGCCCTTCGCAAATGGCTTCGCGTCGTCCCGATCCTGTATCCTGTTCGGGCAGGCGCAGTCCTCACCCGCTGACAGGAGGCGACAACGTGACCGACGTCCCGCGCATCACCGGCGTGCTCTCCCCCGTCGTGACCCCATTCGGCCCGGACCTGGCGCCCGATCCCGAGCGCTTCGTGCGCCAGTGCCGCTGGCTTCTGTCGCAGAACGTGGGCCTGGCCGTCTTCGGGACGAATTCGGAAGCGAACTCGCTCTCGGTCGAGGAGAAGATCGAGCTGCTCGATCGGCTGGTGGCGGCCGGGCTCGATCCGGCGCGGATGATGCCGGGCACCGGATGCTGCGCGTTGACCGACTCGGTGCGGCTCACGGCTCACGCGATGAAGGTCGGCTGCGGCGGCGTGCTGATGCTGCCGCCCTTCTATTACAAGGGCGTGAGCGACGACGGCCTCTTCCGGAGCTTCGCGGAGGTGATCGAGCGCGTGGGCGACGCTCGCCTGCGCGTGTACGTCTATCACATCCCGCCGGTCTCGCAGGTGCCGATCACCGTGGCGCTGGTCGAGCGTTTGCTGGCCGCCTATTCCGCGCAGGTCGCGGGGATGAAGGACAGCGGCGGCGACTGGAACAACACGAAGGCGTTCCTCGACGCGTTCGCCAAGGCCGGCTTCGACGTGTTCGCCGGCTCGGAGACGTTCCTGCTCCAGAACATGCGCGGGGGCGGCGCCGGCTGCATCAGCGCCACCGCCAACGTCCACCCCGGGCCCATCGCCCGGCTGTTCGACACCTGGCGCGGCAGCGACGCCGACACCCAGCAGGCCCGCCTCGACGTGATCCGCGGCGTCTTCCAGAAGTACCCGATGATCCCCGCGCTCAAATCCGCCATCGCCCACCACGCAAAAGACCCATCCTGGTCCACCGTCCGTCCCCCACTAACCGCGCTGACTCCAGCTCAGTCCAGCGCCCTGATCGCCGACCTGAACCGCGAACACTTCACAATGCCCGGCCTCGCCCCCCGCTGACCAACAGCAAGCGCCGCGAGGCCGAGAATTTCTCGCCGTAGTTTCCTAAGACGCGGAGACGGGGCGCTCAAAAGGGTCCAGATGCGAGGCGGCGCCGATGGCCCGACTGCGGCGTATGCCGCATACGCCGCAGGGAGGGCCGAAGTCGCCAACGAAGCAGATGGGCCCTTTTCAGCAGCCCGCCGGCTAGTGTTCTCGCCCGCCGCCCGTTAGGCGCCGAACCACACCCAAAGCGAACAATCCCACGCCGACCACCAGCAGGACGCCGTAATCCGGCACCTCAAACACCCGCACCAGCACAATACAAAATCCCGCGAAGGCAATCAGCGCCCCCGCCATCATCAGTCCCAGACCAGGTTTGGGAGGCACGATCAGATGACCGCTTCGCGCCGCAGCCGCTCGATGTCCTCGACGCTCAGGCCGGCCTCTTTGAGAACTTCGTCGGTGTGCTCGCCGAGCGTCGGCGGCTCCCGGTCGAGTCCGGGACTGCCGTGCTCGAGCCTGAAGCCGGCGCCGACCAGGCGCATGGGACCGTAGCGCGAATCGATGGTCTGCAGCACGTCGCGGTGCTCGAGCTGCGGATGCTTGACGATCTCGTCGATCTTCCAGATGGACCCGCACGGCACGTCGGCCGCGGTGAGCCGCGCCTCCCAGCTCTTGGGATCGTCGGTCGCGAGGGCCTCCTCGATGATCGCGCGCAGCGCGGGCTCGTTGGCGGTGCGCGCGGCCCAGTCCTTGAAGCGCGGGTCGGCCAGCGCGTCGGGGCGGCCGAGCGTCTTCATGAGGCTCGCGAACTGTTTCTCCGTCAGCACCGCCAGCACGATGTAGCCGCCGCGCGCCTTGAACCGGCTCGCCGTCGGCTTCCGGCTCACCGAGCCGTTGCCGAGCTGGCGCGCCTCGATGCCCGCGACGGTGTACTCGGAGACCGTCCCGGGAATGAAGGCCAGCGCCGCGTCGAGCATCGCCACGTCGACCATCTGACCGCGCCCGGTGTGCGTGCGCTGGTAGAGCGCGCTCGCGACGGCCAGCGCGGCCGTCATGCCGCCGATCGTGTCGCAGATCGCGAAGCCCGCGCGCGTCGGCCCACTCGCCGGCTCGCCCGTGATCGACATGATCCCCGACATCGCCTGCAGCTTGCCGTCGAAGGCGGCCGTCGTGCGCTCGGGCCCGGTCTGGCCGAAGCCTGAGACTGAGCAGTAGATGAGCCGCGGGTTGATGGCCGAGAGCGCTTGATAGCCGAGGCCCAGGCGATCCATGACGCCGCCGCGGAAGTTCTCCCACACCACGTCGACCTTCACCACCAGCTTCTTGACGATCTCGATCGCCTCGGGCTTTCTGAGATCGAGCGTGATGCTGCGCTTGTTGCCGTTGACCGCCAGGAAGGAGGGCGCCATCTTGCGCTCGGCCCACACGCGATCGGCCAGCTGCCCGCGCGTGTCGTCGCCCTCGCGCGACTCGATCTTCACGACATCGGCGCCGAGCAGCGCGAGCTGGTAGGTGCCGTAGGGCCCGGCGAGATACCGGGTGAAGTCGAGGATGCGTACGCCCGTGAACGGTTTCCTCACGATGCCTCGCGCTTGGCCTTCGCGATCGACTTCACCTCGTCGAACTCCTTCTTGCGCTCGGCGAGCTTCTCCGGCGTGAGCTTGGTCAGGTCGAGGTAGTCGCCCTTCCAGGACGCGTCCTCGCTCCAGCGAAGCGGCGACTGCATCGTGGTGCGCGGGCCCGTCGCGCTCTCGAGCAGCGAGAGCGCCAGCTCGAGCGTGAGCCGCTGCGACTCGACGTCGAAGGGCCGGCCGGCCGAGTTGCCGAGCGGAAAATCGCTGAAGAGGAAGCGCGGCACTCCGCAGTACTCGACGATGTCCTTGGCGCACCCCATGACCACGGTCGGAATGCCGTTCGCCTCCAGGTGCCGCGCCGCCAGACTCACGGTCTGGTGACACACGGGTCAGCTCGGGACGAGGACGGCGGCGTCGAGTCCGTCCTCGCGGCAGAGGCTCAAGAGCTCCGGCACGTCGGTCTCGAGCGTGACCCGATGGCTCCGGTTCGTCGGCGCGCCGTGGATCCGCGGCGCCAGCGCGCCGATCCGACCCGCGGCGGCCGCCTCCTGCAGGCGGGCCAGCGGCAGGTACGTGTTGATGTCAGCCGCCGTCGTGTGCAGGCGGTCGTAGCCGACGTGCGAGATCCGAAGATCGGGCACCGTCGCCGACGGCATCGAGTACACGCGATAGAACTTGGCCGCCGCGTTGTAGGGCGCGCCCGGCCCCTGGTCGCCGAGCTCGGGCTGGAACGGCGCCGCGGTCGTGATCAAGCCGACCCGTGCCCGGTTGAGCGGCGCGCGGAGGGGCGCGAACGGGACCTCGACGAAGTGGGCCCACCGATAGGGGCTAAAGCCGAGGGTCTGGTAGTAGTCGCGCGTCCGCTGCATGTACGGGATCGCGACGTCGTGATCGGCGGCGAACAGCGTCTTTCCGCTCGTGGTGGTGGTCGTCATCGCGCGTCCAGTCTAGCCAAGGTCGCCCGCCGCGTCCACGTGGAGGTGTTGGTCGGGCCGGACGCGAGTGTCAGCGCTGGTAGCGGGCGCGCTGCTCGGGCTGCAGCGCGGTGATGCTCTCGAAGGTGCGCTCGAAGATCTGTGGCACCGGCCAGCCCTGCAGGCCGGCGTAGGTGTCGATCTGCGAGCGATGGTGCACCTCGTGCTCGAGCATCATCATGAGCAGGCGCCATCCGGGCAAGGTGCCCGGCGTGTCCACCATCTCGACCCGGCGGCCGAGCCAGTCGGCGGGCGTCCCGCGGATCAGCGCCGCGAAGCGCTCGGCGGAGGATCGCAGCCACGGCAGCCACGTCGCCTGATCGGCGCGGTCGATGTCGGGCGGCGTCAGGATCCAGCCTTCGCCGCGGTAGGCGCTGGCGAAGTAGAGCCGCGTGGCGCCGATGTGGCCCACGAGCTCGCCGATCCCCCAGCCCGCCTCGCCCCCGGCCGCTGGCGGCCGCCACGCGGCCGCCTGGGGCGGCAGCGCCGCCACGTCGCGCTCGGTCCGCCGCCGCACGCTGTCGAAGAAGCGCAGATAGGACTCGACGTCGGTAATCATGCCGCTCGCTCCCTTTGGATCGCCGCGCGCAGCCCCGGCAGCACGTCGGCGGCGACGCGCCGGCATTCCTCCACGTGCGGAAAGCCCGAGAGGATGAACTCGTCGATGCCCAGACGCCAGTAGGCGAGGAGCTCGTCGATCACCTGCTTGGGATCGCCGACGATCGCGGTGCCGAGATTCACCCGCACTCGCGAGATTCCGTTCCAGAGCCGCGGCGCCCGCTCGCGGAGCTCGGCCCGAAGCTGCGCCTGCTGCCCCACCATCGGCGTGCCGGCGAACGCGGCCTGTCGCTGGGCAACGACGCGATCGTCCACCCGCGACATCAGCTCCTCCGCCGCTTCCCACGCGTCGCGCTCGCTGTCGCGCACCACCAGGTGCGTGCGGAGACCGAAGACCGGCTGCCGGCCCTTGGCGCCGTACGCCGCGCGCACGCGGCCGAGCAGCTTGGCGATCTCGTCGAGCGGCTGGATCCAGGCCAGGTACACCTCGGCGCCGTTCGCCGCGAACTCGAGCGCGCGCGGAGAGGCGCCGCCGACGTAGAAGCGCGGCGCGGCGCCGACGGGCCCCGGCGAGACCACGGCGCCCTTGAGCCGAACGGTGCTGCCCTCGAATACGACCGGTTCCGGCCTCGTCCACAGCGCGCGCAGCGCGGCGATGAATTCCTCGCCCTGCTCGTAACGCTTGTCGTGATCGATCGTCACACCGAGCCGCTCGAAATCGCCCTGGATGCCTCCCGGCACCACATTGATGTCGAGCCGGCCGCCGCTGATCTGATCGAGCGCCGCCGCCATCTGGGCGAACAAGCCGGTCGAGATGAACCCCGGCCGGACGGCCACCAGGAAGCGGATCCGGCGCGTCACCGCGGCCAGCGCCGTCACGGTCGTCCACGTCTCGGCCAGGGGCGCCGTCTCCCCGAATAGCCCGTTCGCGAACCGCGTGGGGATCAGGAGCGAGTAGAAGCCTTCGGCCTCCGCCGTCTCCACCACCTGGCGCAGATAGTCGAACGTGGGCGGCCGCTCCGCGCGCCAGGTCCCGATGTGCGCGCCGTCGCCGTCGATCGGGATGAACCAGTCGAACCGCGGCTCGGGCCTCGCGTCCACGTTCCGGACCCTACCAGACCTTTTTGATCGAGGCCAGCGTCCCCGGTCTCGCGGTCCCGGCGGACATCGGTGATATGTTCGCGGCGTGAGCCCGCGCGCCCGTCGCCCGCCCCTGCCGATCCGGATCGTGCGGGCGCGGCCGCGGCTGTTCACCTCGGCCGGCGTCGGCGTGATCGTGACGCTCGCCGCGGTGTTTTCCACCAACTGGCAATTCGCCACCCGCCTGCTCACGGGCTGGGACATCGCGGTCGCGCTCTATCTGGCGCTCGCCTTCCACCTGATGATGACCTCGGACTTCCGCCACATCCGCCGTCACGCCGCGATGCAGGACGAGGGACAGTTCGTGATCTTGAGCTGTACGGTCGCGGCGGCGCTGGCGAGCCTCGCCGCCATCTTCGCCGAGCTCGGCACCTTCGCCGGCCAGGCGACGCGACCGCGAGGCCACGTGCTCCTGGCGTGCCTGACGATCTTGCTATCGTGGGCGTTCATCCACACGATCTTCGCCCTGCACTACGCGCACGAGTTCTACGACGAGACGTCGGGGCGGGGCATGACGTTTCCGGGGGGCGATGCCAATCCCGACTACTGGGACTTCATCTATTTCTCGTTCGTGATCGGCATGACGTCACAGGTCTCGGACGTCGCGATCACCAGCAAAGCGATCCGTCGCACCGCGACCGTGCACGGGATCGTGTCCTTCATGTTCAACGCCGCGCTGCTCGCGCTGACGGTCAACATCGCCGCCGGCGCCATCTAGCGGGCCCGGCTCGACGGCCGTCACTACTCCGGAAGGGCCGACACGAGCGTCTCGCGGCCCTTGAGCATGTCGTCGAGGGCGCCGAAGGCCATCATGTAGTGGCCGCGGTAGCCGCCGCCCTCGATGCGCGTGAACATGCGCCCAAAGTCGATCGAGCCCTCGCCCGGACGTAAATGCTCCTCGTAGCGTCCGTGGCTGTCGGCCAGCCGGACCTCGCCGCAGCGTCCGAGATCCATCGCGTCGAGAAAGCCGTCGATACCCTCGGGAACCAGATGCGCATGGTTCACCGTGAAGGCCCAGCCGAGACCCGACGATTGGATTCGGCCGAAGTACTCGCGGCACTCTTCCAGGTTGTGCGCGAGGTAGCGGACCTCGGCGTGCTCCGGCTCGCGGTTGAGGTTTTCGAGGAGCAACCGCGCGCCCGCACGCTCGGCGAGCGCCGCGGCGCGCTGGAGCCGCTCGATGCTCGCCGCGCGGCGGGCGGCGTAGTCGCCGGTGAAGTGGTAACCGCCGTGCACCACGATCCAGCCGGCGCCGAGTCGTTCTGCGAACTCGATATAGGTGCGCAGGTACTGATCTGCGGCGTCGGCCAGCAGCGGAGACGTCTCCGCGACGTTGACCGCCGAGGCCGAGTGCAGGCCGAGCTGGATGCGATGCCGGTCGCAGGTGGCGCGCATGGCGGCGACACGCTCGGCCGTCCACGTGGCCGGCGCGTTGGGATGATCGGGCGCGCCCTCGAGACACATGTCGACGTAGTGGACACCGTTGGCGGCCGCCCAGGTCAGACCGTCCTCGAGCCGCCGCCGGCCGCCGAGATCGACGCCGATCCGCTCGCGCAGCGTCATGGGCGCGCCCGTCGCCGCGCTCATGGCTAGCGTCCGCGAAAGACGGGCTTGCGCTTCTCCCGCCACGCCTTGTGGCCCTCGGCCTTGTCCTCCGTGAGCTCGAGCGCCGCGAAACGGTAGAGATCGACAAGCGACGCATCGGACAGATTCGGGATGTCGAGCCCGGTCAGGAGCGATTCTTTCGTCAGCCGCGCCGCCAGCGGCGGCAGGGACGCGATGTGGCCGGCCACCTCGAGCGCCTGATCCATGAGCTTGCCGTGCGGCACGAGCCACTGGGCGAGCCCGATGCGGTGCGCCTCCTGCGCCGTCAGCGGAAACCCCATCGCCAGGCGCATCGCGTGGCCTCGGCCGACCCAGCGTGCGAGCCGCGTGCTGCCGCCATACGCGGGCAGGATGCCAAGCGTCACCTGAGGCAGCCGCCACTCGGCGCGCTCGGAGGCGACCAGCAGGTCGCAGCAGAAGGTCACGATGCAGCCGATGCCGACGGCGTAGCCGTTGACGGCACCCACGATCGGCTTGGGGAAATTGCCCAGGACCTCGAAGGCGCGGGCCCGGCGCTTGGCGATGGACTTGATGAAGTCGCCGGCCGAGTCCATCGTGTGCGTGCGTGGATCCTTGAGGTTCGCTCCGGCCGAGAAGGCGCCGCCCGCGTCATCGCCGGTCAGGACCGCACAGCGGATCGCATCATCGTCTTCCATCGCCGCGAAGTGGCGGGCGATGCCTTCGTTGAAATCGGCCCCCCAGGCGTTGCGGGATTCGGGACGGCTCAGGGTGACGATGCCGATCGCGTCGCGTCGCTCGAAGGTGACGGGCATGAGTGCCTCCTGAAGGCCGAAACGGCCCCTTCGGCGTCTCGGGCCGCCGCCAGTGTGTGTGGCGGCCCCGGGCTTGTCAACCGGCGTGCGAGCCCCGCGCCCGCTCAGTCGCGTGCCACCATCACGTCGGCAGCTGGAGGCGGACGTGGGCGGTGGTTGCACCCTTCTTGACCTCGAGCACCTTGCCCTTGAGCACGTTGCGCGCGCTGAGCTTCATGCAGATCTCCCCTGTATACGACCGGACACAGGGAGCATCGCATCGGACGACTCTGGAGACCAGCGCTCGCTAGCCGCGGCGCAGGAGCGACAGCAGCTGACCAAGATCGCGAATCTCGAAGTCGGGCGCCGGCCCTCCCCGCCGCCGCGTTCGGCCATTGCGGTTCACCCACGCCACGCGCAAGCCGGCCTCCTGGGCGCCCTGCACGTCGTCGACCTCGCTGTCGCCGACGTGAAGGACCTCGTGCGGCTCGAGACCGAGCTGTTCGAGCGCGCGCTGGAACACGAGCCGGTCCGGCTTGTAGGCGCGCAGGGTCTCCGAGATCAGGATGAACTCGACCGGCAAGCTGAACGTCCACGCCGCCACGTGCTCGTGGTCGGCGTTCGAGAGGATGGCGGTGCGCACGTGGCCGAGTTCGTTCAGCACGTCGAGCGTCTCGGGATAGAGCTCAACCTTCGTCGTCGCGCGAAAGAAAAGCTCGACGTACGGCGCGGCGTCGGCCCCGATGTCGAACTGGCGCAGCACGCGCGGCAGGATCAGCGTCTCGATCTCCCGCAGCGTCCGGAACGGGACCAGCCGGGTCGCCTCGAAGTAGAGCTCTTCCCACGCGCGCCAGACCTCGTCGATCCGGCCGGTGAGCCCGTGGTCCTCTACGATCTGGCGCGGCACCATGAGCAGATCGTCGTTGCGGAGGAGGGTGCCGTAGGCGTCGAAGATCACGGCCTTGAACTCGCTCATGCTCGGGACCATACAACGCTTTTGGCAGGCACGATGCGATAATGGGCCGGCCCGAACGGTGTCAGCGGTCAACGAAGGAGGTCTCCTATGCGGCTTCGCATGCTCACATCCCTGGTCGCCGCGGCCCTGCTCGGTGTCGCGGCGTCGGCGACGGCTCAGACATTCGTCTTCGGCGCGCAGGGCGAGCCGGTCCAGCTCGATCCCGCCGTCATCACCGACGGCATCTCCTCGCGCCTCACCCGGCAGATCTTCGATGGGCTCGTGAAGTACCGCGGCGCCACGACCGAGGTCGAGCCGGCGCTCGCCGAGAAGTGGGACGTCTCGCGCGACGGCAAGGTGTGGACGTTCCAGCTCCGCCGCGGCGTGAAGTTCCACGACGGCACTTCGCTCGACGCCGCCACGATCGTCTGGAACTTCGAGCGCTGGTGGAAGGCCGGCCATCCCCAGCACGACAACCAGGTGAAAGCCGGCCAGACCTTCGAGTACTGGGAGGCGCAGTTCGGCGGCTTCGACGACAAGTCGATCGTGAGCGCGGTGGAAGCGGTCGGCACGCACACCGTGCGCATCACGCTCAAGGAGCCGCAGGCGCCGTTCCTGGCGAATCTGGCGATGTTCGTCTTCGACATCGCGAGCCCGAAGGCGGTGGAGCGCTGGGGCACCGAGTTCGGCAAGCACCCGATCGGCACCGGCGCCTATCGCTTCGTCGAGTGGAAGCCCAACCAGGAGGTCGTGCTCGAGGCCAATCCCGATTTCTGGGGCCCGAAGGCCAAGGTCAAGCGTGTCGTCGTGCGCAACATCAAGGACAACTCGCAGCGCCTGGGCGCGCTCAAGGCCGGCGAGATCCACGGCATGGAGGGACTCAACCCCGACGACGTCGGCGTGGTCAAGGGCGACGCCGGCCTCCAGCTCTTGCTGCGGCCGACGAACACGACCGGCTACATCGCGTTCAACTACAAGGTGAAGGAGTTCCAGGACAAGCGCGTGCGCCAGGCCTTCGCCCACGCCGTCAACAAGCGCGGGATCGTCGACGCGCTCTACGGCGGCACTGGCCTGGTGGCCAGCCAGTTCCAGCCGCCCGCGCTCTGGGGCTACAACCGCGAGCTGAAGGACTACGAGTACAGCCCGAGCCAGGCGCAGGCGCTCCTGCGCGAGGCGGGTCACGCGCAGGGGCTGTCCGACATCACGTGGGAGGACGGAAAGAAAGAGCCGCTGGTCTTCTGGTACATGTCGCGCTCGCGCCCGTACTTCCCCAACCCCAAGGAGATCGCGGAAGCGATGGCCGCCGATCTGGCGAAGGTCGGCATCAAGACGCAGCTGCAGACGACCGAGTGGGCCGTGTATCTCGACAAGCGCAAGAACGGCCAGATGCCGCTCTACATGCTGGGCTGGACGGGAGACAACGGCGACCCCGACAACTTCCTCTGCTATTTCTTCTGCGCGCCCGGCGTCGCGCGCGAGGGCTTCTACGCCAACAAGCCCCTCGCCGACGTTCTCTTGAGAGCCCAGAAGCTCACGCAGCAGGCGGAGCGCGCCAAGCTCTACCGTCAGGCCGAGCAGCTCCTCCGCGACGACGCGGGCCGGCTCTTCATCGCCAACAACCAGCCGCCGCTGGCGTTCGCCAAGCGCGTGAAGGGCTACGTGCCGCATCCGACCGGCTCGGAGTACTTCAACACCGTCGAGCTGCAGTAGACCGAGTACGGGATGGTGAGGCGCTACGCGATCCGGCGAGGCCTCACCATCGTCCCCGTTCTGCTCGGCGTCTCGATCCTGGTCTTCAGCTTCATCCACCTGATCCCCGGCGACCCGGCGCTGACCATGCTCGGCGAGCGCGCGACGCCGGAGAAGGTCGCCGAGGTCCGCGTCCGGCTCGGGCTCGACCGCCCGATCTGGGAGCAGTACCTGCTCTACATCGGCAAGGCCATGCGGGGCGATCTCGGCGTCTCGATCATCCGCGGCGACCCGGTCGCCGGCGACTTGATGCGGCGGTTTCCCGCAACGGTCGAGCTGGCGATGGCGGCGATCATCGTGGCGATCGTGCTCGGGATTCCGATCGGCGTCGCCTCGGCGGTCTGGCGCAACTCGCTGCTCGACAGCATCGCGCGCCTGGGCGCGCTCACCGGCGTCTCGATGCCGATCTTCTGGCTCGGCCTCGTGCTCGCGTGGTTCTTCGGCGTTCAGCTGCGCATCCTGCCGACCGGCTTTCGCCTCTCGAGCGGCACCGCGTTCGTGCCGTGGACGAACTTCGTCATCCTCGATGCGCTGCTGCAGCGCGACTGGGCGACGCTCGGCGATGCGCTTCGTCACCTGATCCTGCCGGCCCTGGCGCTCGCCACGATCCCTCTCGCCGTGATCGCCCGGATGACGCGCGCTTCGATGCTGGAGGTACTCTCGCGCGAGTACATTCGCACCGCCGAGGCCAAGGGCCTCTCGCGCCGCGCCGTCATCCTGCGCCACGCGCTCCGCAACGCGCTGCTCCCGGTGCTGACCGTCGTCGGGCTTCAGGTCGGGCGACTCCTGGCCGGCGCGATCCTCACCGAGACGATCTTCTCGTGGCCCGGCATCGGGCTCTGGGTCTACGAGTCGATCGAGGCGCGCGACTACGCGATCGTTCAGGGCGTGAGCCTCTTCATCGCGGTGATCGTGGTGGGGGTGAATCTCCTGACCGACGTCCTCTATGCCGCGGTCGACCCGCGGATCAAGTACGAGTGATGGCGACGGCTGAAGTCGCGGTGAATCGGGGCGCGATCGCGATCGCGGCGGCCGGGCATAGTCCCGCCGCGGCGGCCTGGCGCCGTCTGATCGCGAGCCCGGCGGCGCGCGCCGGCCTCGTCCTGGTCGTCGCCTTCGTGCTCGTCGCGATCCTGACGCCCGCGCTGCACTCGTACGATGCGCGCATCGACGCCAACCTCAGCTTGCGACTCAAGCCCCCGACCGCGGCGCACCCGTTCGGCACCGACAGTCTGGGTCGCGACATCCTCGTGCGCGTGCTGCACGCCACGCGCGTGTCGCTCGGGCTGGCGATCAGCGCGGTCGCGGTGGCGACGTTGCTCGGCTCCGCGCTCGGCTTTCTCGCCGGCTATGTTCGCGGACGGGTCGACCTCGTCGTGATGTTCTGCATGGATATCGTGCTGGCGTTTCCGGCGACCCTGCTGGCCATCGCGATCGTGGCCATGATCGGCCCGGGGCTTCGCAACTCGCTCTTCGCCATCAGTCTCGTCTCGATCCCGGCTTACGCGCGCTTGAGCCGGAGCTCGGTGCTGGCGCTGCGCGAGCAGGAGTTCGTGATGGCCGCGCAGGGCCTCGGCTGCAGCAGCTGGCGCGTGCTGCTGAGCCACATCGTGCCCAACAGCCTGCCTCCCTTGATCGTGCAGACGACGCTCTCGATCGCCTTCGCCATCCTGGAGGCCGCCGCGCTCGGCTTCCTCGGGCTCGGCGCCCAGCCGCCGACGCCCGAGTGGGGCGCGATGCTCGCGGACTCGTACAGATACTTCACCAGCGGTGCGTGGTGGGTCTTCTGCTTTCCGGGCGCAGCCATCATGCTCTCGGTCCTCGGCTTCAACCTGCTGGGCGACGGGCTGCGCGACGCCCTCGACCCTCGCCTGGGGCGCAGCTAGGCCCGCCCGGGCTGTAGCGAAGCTCGCCTGGTGTGCCGCGAGCCGCTCCGGCGTTGCTGGCGCCAAGCTCGACCCAGGTCGTAAGCTGCACCTGATGAGGTCACCACGGCTCCGACCTTCTCGTCTGCTGCTCGTGACGCTCGCGATGAGCGTGTTGCTCGCGATCGTGATCTCGCGCGCGGGGGCTCAACAGCCACCGGCGGCGCCGTCTGCGGCGCAGACGCCCGCGGCGAAGCCCGACGCCGCCGCCGCGCCAGCGCGGTCAGCCGACCAGGTGATGGCGTCGCTCAATCGGGCGCTCGGCTGGTATCGCCAGGCGCGAATCGTCATGCGCTCGGTCGACGGCAGCGGCGTGTTCGGTCACGCGGACGAGCAGACCGCGGTCCGTCTGCTCGGACGGGCCTTCGACGTGGCGCGCGGGGAGGCCGCGCTGCTCGCCCACGACGCGGCGCCGGCGTCGGGCGCCGCGGCCCGCCGCGCCGAGCAGCACAAGAAGGTCGAGACGGCGATCCGTCAGGACGAGCGCGAAGTCGAACGGCTACGGGCGCGCCTCAAAGCCGAGCCCGAGAAACGGTCCGCGATCGATCGGCAGCTCGCTGCCGCGCAGAATCAGCTCGATCTCGACCGGGCCCGCCTGGAGTTCTTCACACAGCTCCGCGAGCTCTCGTCCTCCCAGTCGGACCCCGACGACGACCTCGCGCGCCAAATCGATGCGCTGCAGGAATCGGTGCCCGAGCTGCGCTCCTCGGCGTCGGCCCAGCCGGTGGCGGCGGCGCCGGCGGGCCCGTCGTCAGGGACGTGGGTGATGATCCAGCGGCTGCTCTCGCTGCAGCGCAGCCGCAGTCGCCTCGAGGAGCTGGAGGCAGCGACCAACGACCTCGGTCGCCGGCTGGACGACGAGGCCAAAGCCGCGCGCGCCGGGATCCAGCCGATGCTCACGCGCCTGGCCGCGCTCGTGAAGGATCCGACCGATTCCGGCCGGCCGCTGGCCGACACACAGCGCGAGTTCCGCGACCTGCTGGAGCGGCGCAAGCTCGTGGTCGCGGTGGTGCTGCCGCTGCGCGAGGAGGCCGCGCTCGCGCGGCGCTACGCCGGCGACCTCAAGGGCTGGAACGAGGTGGTCGATCGCGAGTCGTGGCAGGCGATTCAGGGATTGGCGCTCGACCTGCTCGGCGTGGTGGTGGCGCTCGCGGTCATCCTGGTGTGCGGCGTGCTCTGGCGCGTGGCAGTGGTGCGCTACGTGGCCGACGGCCCGCGCCGGCGCCTGCTCTTGACGACGCGAAGCGCGGTGGTCACCCTCGCCGTCGCGCTGGTGCTGGTCTTCCACTTCACCAGCGAGATGGCGGCCCTGGTGACCGCGCTCGGCTTCGCCGCGGCCGGCATCGCGTTCGCGCTCCAGAACGTGATCCTCGCGGTGGCCGGGTACTTCACGATGGTCGCGCCCAACGGCATTCGCGTCGGCGATCGGGTGAGCCTGCAAGGGCCGTTCGGCTACGTCCACGGTGAAGTCGCCGAGATCGGCTTCGTGCGGATCAAGCTTCTCGAGCTGTCGGGCGAGCCGCTCAAACCGACCGGGCGCGTCGTCGTCTTTCCCAACTCGGTCGTGTTCACCGGGAGCTTCTTCAAGGATCCGACGGAGACGCCGGCCTCCTGACGACCGGTCTTACCGCTTCGGCGTCTCGGCGGAGCGCTGCAGGTCGAGCATCGGCGAGGCGGGTAGGTCGTCGAGCGTCTCCAGCCGCGTGAGCTTCCCCATGTGGGCGATGATCTTGGCGATCTGCCGCGACGCCTCCACGACCTGCGCCACGCGTCCCTGTTGCTCGGGCGGGAGATCGCGGCGGAGGAGCTCGAGGCGCCCGACGATGACGGACAGCGGATTGTTGATCTCGTGCGCGGCGGCGTTGGCGAGCTTTGCGACGGCGCGCAAGGTCTCCGCGCGGCGCTCGGCCTCCTCGACGCGGAGGTGGTTGGTGATGTCCTCGATCGTGCCTTCCCAGTATTCGTTGGCGCCGTCGCGGAGCGCACGCGCGTTCATGCGCACCCAGACGGTGCCGCCGTCCTGGGTGCGGAGCTCGACGTGGAAATCGCGCGTGACGCCGTCGGCGCCGCGCAGGCGGTGCCCGCGCTCGCGATCCTCGAGGTTGACGTAGAGCGCGGTCGCGTTGACCGCCAGCAGGGCGTCGAGATCCTTGTACCGGAGCATCTCGACCATGGCGGGGTTGGCGTCGAGGATCTGGCCGCTCGGCGTGGTCCGGAAGACGCCGACCGGGATGTGCTCGACCAGACTGTGGTAGCGCTCCCGGGCCGCCAGTGCCTCGGCGCGCTGCCGCTCGGTCTCGGCGTGGAGCCACGCCGAACGCAGCAGCAACGCCAGCTGTTGCCCGATCGCTTCCAGCATCGACACCTGGGTCAGATCGACCCGCACCGCTCGCTCCCACCACACCAGATAGAGCGCGCCGGCGGCGTCGCCGTCGACCTCGAACGGCACGATCACGCCGGAGCGGTGCGGGAAGCGGTGAAACAGCTCGTAGGCGAACCGCGGGTCGTTCTGGACATTGTCGCTGGCCGTGACGCTGCCGGCGGCGAACACGCTCGCGCGAAAGCCCTGGTCGTCGATCGGCAAGACCGCCGACGTCAGGACCTCGAGCGCATGCTTGGGCACCCGATACGCGGCCACCGGCACGAGCACGCGGCGCTCGCGATCGACCCGGTACGCGGCGCCGGTCTCCGCACCCATGAAGCGCACGAGCTCGCGGACGACCAGCCGCAGTGCCTCGGTGAGGTTCGTCTCGGTCGTCAGGATGTGGGCGATCGTGATGAGGAGATCGGCAGCCATCCACTCTTACGATACGGCACCCGATCGCCCGGCCGATACAGATTCCGCCAACGTTCTGCCCGGGCTCGTGGTAAGAACCGGCGCGCTCTCGCGAACGAAATCGACCGGAAATCCGCGCAACTATCGAACACCGTGCTTTCGCACCCCCTGGCACACCGCATGCTCCTCGATAGGGCAGGAAGACTCCGGCGATGGGCACGCGCAGGATGCACGGTGCGCACATGCGAGAGCGATTCACGCGGGTCGCCCTGGAGACCGCGCTCGTGATCGCCCTCCTGGTGCCCTGGGCCGTGATTCTCGCGTGGCTATTTTGGCGTGAAGCCTGGCGGTGACAGCGTATTCTCCTTCGCGGAGGTGCGCGTGCTCCGACCGGCTCGGCTCGACGCTCTGATCGCGCGGCTCGTTCTGCTCGCGCTGTTCGTTCCACTCGCACTCGCCACTCGCGCGCCCGCCGCCGAGCGCGTGTGCCCACCCGCCGCCGTCGTCCCGACCCAGGACGAGCTGCAGGACGCGATCAGACGGGCGCAGGATCGCGGCGCGCTCTGGCGATTCGAGAAAGACGGCCGTCACGGCTACCTCTACGGCACGATTCACATCGCCAACCTCCACTGGGCGATGCCGGGGCCGACGATCGGGCGCGCCTTGCGCGAGTCCGAGACCGTCGCGATCGAGGCGGATCCCGGCGATCCCGCGACCGGCACCGGCATGGCGGCTCCGCAACGGCCTCAAGAAGCGCCGTCGATCCCCGCGTCATTGCTCGATCGCCTGCGCGGTCAGGCGGCACGCGCCTGCGAGCCGTGGGAGACCTTCGAGACCATGCCACCGCTCATGATCGTCACGCGGCTGACCTTGCTCGACGCGCGCTGGGAGGGACTGCACACCGACTACTCGATCGAGGCCGTGCTGGCCGCCTTCGCCAGAAAGACCAGCAAGAATCTGGCGCTGCTCGAGACGGTCGCGATCCAGCGCGCCGCGGTCGTTTCGGGATCGCCCGTCGAGCAAGCGGTGGAGGTCGACCGGCGACTCATGGCGCTCGAGAACGGATCCGCGCGCCAGGCCATGACGGTCATCGCCAACGCGTGGGCGCGCGGCGATCTGGACACGCTCAGGCGCCTTTTCTCGCCCCCGGATGCGCGCGCCAGCCTCGACCGGATGGCGGGCTCCCGCAATCCCGGGATCGCCTCGCGCATCGACGAGCTTCATCGCGGCGGCCAGCGCATCTTCGCCGCGGCGGGAATCCTTCATATGGTCGGCGACACGGCGCTTCCCAAGCTCCTCGCGGAGCGCGGGTTCAAGGTCGAGCGCGTGCCGCTCGGCCCGCGCTGAGAATTCCCGCGCGCGCTCGGCGCTCAGCTCAGCCGAATCTTGATCGGCACGGCGGGGCCGAGCGTGTTGTGCACGATGCACGCGCGCTCGGCGATCGTGACGAGCTTGTCCAGCATCGTCGGGTCGCTCGCCTTCCCCTGCACCTCCATCTCGATCGCGGCGAAGCGAGGCGGCGTCGTGGCGAGCGAACCGCGAACGAGGACGGCAAGACCGTCGACGGTGACCGACCGCGCCATCGCCGCCGCGATAAGATTGCTCATGAAGCACCCACCGAGCGCGGCGAGCAGCAGCTCACCGCCCATCGGCCCGCGATCCTGCCCGCCCTTGTCGGCGGGCCGGTCGACCAGCACCGTGTGCTGACGGATCGTGCTCTCCGACGTGGAAGTGTTCTCGATCCGCGTGACCATCACCGTCAAGTCCGCCATGGCGCGCCTCCGGCTCCTATTGTGCTCTCATCCCACGGCGGAGTTCGACTATCATGGGCGACCGGCGCGCGATGTTCATGCGCGACTCAGCGGATGCCGCGAGCGCCCGCCGAGAGGCACGAGATGACCGAGCGAGCCACGCGGACCGAGCTCCTGTTCTCGTACAGCACCCTGCAGCAAGACCCATCATCCGTTCGCGACCTTCACCGGGCGCGATGCGGACGGCATCGCCGGCACGGTCTTCCAGATCACCGAGGAGGAGCTCAGGAACGCCGACACGTACGAGGTGGCGGCGTACAAGCGGATTGCGGTGACACCCCGCTCCGGCGCTCGCGCGTCGGTCTATGTCGACCCGCGCTACGCTCCGGCGAGCTGAGGCCGGCGCGACGAGTCCCCTGGCTCGCCGGCGGGAGCGCTCGCGCTGGCCGGCGAGTCGGGTGATAATCAGCCGGCGAGGCGCCCAATGAGTCAGATCCCGAAACGCCAGCTCGGACGTACCGGTCTTTCCGTCACCATGCTCGGCTACGGCGCGATGGAGATCCGCGGCGCGCCGCGCGGTCGCGACGTCAACGATCGGCAGGCCGAGACGATCCTGCACGCGGTCCTCGACGCCGGCATCAACTACATCGACACCTCGATCGACTACGGGGTGAGCGAGGAGCGCATCGGCCGCTACCTCGCCGATCGCCGCGCCGAGTACTACCTGGGCAGCAAGTGCGGCTGCCTGGTGGGCGCGCCGTCGGCGCCGCGCGGCCAGACGAGTCCCCACGTGTTCACCCGCGACAACATTCTCAAAGGGGTCGAGCAAAGCCTCGCGCGCATGCGCACGGACCATCTCGACGTGCTCCAGTTCCACATCTCGCCGTCGCGCGCCACCTTGGAAAAAGACGGCGCGCTCGAGGCGGTGATGGAGCTCAAGCGCGCCGGCGCGACGCGCTTCGTCGGTATGTCGGGCACCTTGCCGAACATCCTCGAGCACATCGCGATGGGGGTGTTCGACGTGTTCCAGATCCCCTACTCCGCCGTCGAGCGGGAGCACGAGGCGATCATCGCTGCCGCCGCGCGGGCCGGCGCGGGCATCGTCGTGCGCGGTGGCGCCGCCAAGGGCGCGCCCACCGAGGGCAAGCAGGAGGGTGTGCAGTGGGCCCGGTGGCAGAAGGTGGAGCTGCGTGACCTCATCGGCGACATGACGCCGATGGAGTTCATCCTGCGCTTCACCTTCACGCACCCGGATCTACATACGAACATCGTCGGCACGATCAATCCCGAGCACCTCCGCCACAACATCGAGGTGCTGCGTCAGGGTCCGCTCCCGGCCGACGTCTACGCCGAAGCCAAGCGGCGCCTGGACGCCGCCGGCTCCTCCCCGCGACCGGCCTAGCGCCGCGACGAGCGACGCCCCGGCATCGTTTGCCGACCGTTGTGCCGTCGGATAGCGACGGCTCGACGGCCAGGGCCGGACGCCTAGTTCCCGTACTGGGTCGCCAGATACTCGACGATGGTCTTCGCGTCCTGATCGTTCACCGGCGCGCCGAACACCTTGATCATCTTGGTCACGACGCCGTCCCACTGTTTGGCATTGCCGCGCGGCTGCATCACGATGTAGTCGGTCGAGTGGCACGACACGCACTGCTGACGCGTCACCTCGACGCCGGGGCCCGGCTTGAGAGTCGCGAACGCGTGATCGGCCGGCATCGGAATGACCTTGTCGGCGGCGGCGAGCGCCGACGCGGCGAGCACCAGGAGCAGAAGGCCAGGCAAGAGAGCGCGTCGCATCGCGGCCTCCTATCCGACCTGGAGGTCGACCTGCTCGATCACGTTGCGCAGGTAGCCGGCGGGATTCCAGAGCGCCTCGCGGCCCTGCGACTCACCGATGCGATTGAACGCGCGCACCATGACGCGCGCCGTTCCCGGCTGGCTCGGCGTCCACGTGGCACTCCACTCGCGGAACGAGTAGCGCCCGAGGTCGGCGCCGAGATCCGCGCGGCGCCAGAGAGCGCCGCCGTCCGTCGAGATCTGCACTTCCTGAATGCCGTAGCCGCCGTCGAACGCGATGCCCTTGAGCACGACGGGGCGGCCGGCCGGCACGCGCGTGCCCGGACCGGGTGACGCGGTGAACGAGCGCACCGTCATCCGATTGATCGGGACCGTGCGCGCCGGTGCGGTGCCGGGCGCGACGCACCCGCAGGCGTTGTCGGGAATGCGGTAGCCCGGCCGCATCCAGAACTTCTCGAACACGGTATCGATCACCTCGATCTCGGACAGGTTCTTGACCCAGTACGTCGCGTACCAGCCCGGCACGACCAGGCGCGCGGGATAGCCGTTGAGCATCGGCAGCGGCGCGCCGTTCATCTGGTAGGCGATCAGGATGTCCGGGTCGTCCATGATCCGCGTGATGTCCAGGCTCTTGACGAAATCGGGGACCGACGGGAAGGCCGGCTTGTCCAGGCCGTCGAACGTCGCCTGCACCGCGCCCTGACGGACACCGGCTGCGGCCAGGACATCCTTGAGACGCGCGCCCACCCATTCGGCGTTACCCATCGCGCCGTCACCCCACTGCCCGCCCAGCACGCGCGGAGAAAAACGCCCGCGGCTGTTGCCCGAGCACTGGTTGACCGCGGTGACGGCCGCGCGCGGGAACTTCGTCTTGAGGTCCTCGAGCGTGAGCTCGAGCGGCCGATCGACGCGCCCGGTGACCCGAAGCCGCCACGTGGCCAGATCGACCTCGAGCGGAATCGGGAACACGTGATAGCGGACGAAGAACGCCTCGTTCGGAGTGATCGCGCGATCGAAGTACTTCATCGGCGTCTCGAGCTGCGGCGGGCGCGATGTCAGCAAGATCAGATCGGTCTTCTCGGGATAACGCACGAGCGGCCGGCCGGCGAGCACTGGATCGTCCTGCGCGAGCGCCGGGCCGCCCGGTCCGACGAGCCCGCCGGCCGCCGCCAGCGCGCCGAATCGAGCCAGACGCTTCATCGCATCACGACGGCAGAGATCACTCATCACCGCCTCCTCCTGCCCCGTGCGACCGCCGCCCTCAGTGCTCCACGTAGAAGAGCAGGATCAGCCCCATCGCGCCGATGAGCCCGGGCCAGCCCCAGCGGATCAGCGCTTCGCCGCCGACCGTGCGCCGCGCCACGAAGATCAAGGCGCCGGCGCCGATCGCCGTGATGCCCATCGCCGCGTGCTGCAGGTAGATCGCGTCAACGTGAAAGCGCCCGTCGTGGAAATGCACGAAGAGCGAGGCGCCGGCGAGGATCGCGAGCGTCGGGACCACCGCGTACCAGTACGAGCGCGCCAGCACGCCGGCCGCGCGCAGGAACCCGATGACGCCGTAGGTGAGCGGCACCATGGCCAGGAGCTTGTGCTGCAGGACGAGCGGGTCGGTGAAGATCTCCATGAACGTCCCCGGCCCCCACGGCCACGACTCGGGATCCGACGTGGGAATGAGATAGAGGCCGAAGAGGACGAACAGCGTGGACGACATGGCCGACCACGGGAAGCGTCGCGGGCGCCACGACTCCCACACGGTCAGGATCGCCACCAGCAGCAGCACGCCACCGGCCACGCGATGCGTGACCTGCGAGTACGCCAGCTCGGTCTCGCTGCGCGGGTGCGGATGCCCCAGCGGACGCGGCGTGCCGCCGTAGGGCGCCAGCGCGCGATTCTCCTCGGAGAACGGACCGTCGGGACTCGGGATCCACGCCCAGACGTGCGCGACGGCGAACGCCGGATGCCACAGCACGAACGGCTCGTTGCTCTCCGGATGTCGCGGCGGGCAATCGGCGGCGCGCGGGGCCGGCGCCTCTTTGTAGTCGCGATAGTGGCAGGAGGCTTCGTGCGTGTGCCACTCGGCGCCGGGCAAGGGATTGGG
>Ga0075424_100000610_pt1 | contig 28593 bp, 29 predicted proteins | sample SoiMethybrSBSTD3_FD_75301 | JGI IMG/M metagenome (GOLD analysis project Ga0075424, IMG submission 75301) | Bulk soil microbial communities from a Populus tree surrounding site in Tennessee, USA - Soil MetaG P. TD hybrid SBSTD3 | ecosystem: Environmental > Terrestrial > Soil > Tree plantation... | reverse complement strand
TGCAAAGAGCAAAGGCCGCTGGCTATGACGCGGCGGCCACGCTTGCCAATTTCAATTCTTATCGCTTATTCGAAGCGCTCGGCGACGCCATCACGACTGGTCCGACTGGCAATAACGTCCGCGACCTCCGTATCTTGTTGGCGTATTAGATTATGAATGGAGCAAACACTGAATGGAGTGACGGGCGTCCCCGCCCGTCGGGCGCGCAGCGCCTGGTTTCCCGATCGAAAAGGACAATTCACCACAGAGACACAAAGCCACAGAGAAGTTCTAACTAGAACAGACAAAACCAGACTCGCAATCGTCGAGCATGTTCACGAGACCACGAGTCTATCTTTTTCCCTGCTTTTCTCCGTGTCTCTGTGTCTCCGTGGTGAAAAAACTACGCTGTCTTCCTCTGCGGCATCTTCTGCGCCATGGTCTTCATCATCTCGTCCTGCGCCTTCTGCATCTCCTCCGGCGACATGTCCTTGATGTGGGTGGCGATCGACCAGCGGAAGCCGTACGGGTCTAGCAGCATACCGTAACGGTCGCCCCAGAATTGATCCATGAGCGGCATCTTCACCGTCGCACCCGCGGCCAGCGCCTGCTGGAACAGGCCGTCCACATTGTCGACGTAAATATGAATCGTGCAACCGCCGACTTCCGAGCGTGGCGCGGCTTGCCCGCCCCACTCCGGAAATTCATCATTCAGCATGAGCACCGAGTCGCCAATGCGCAAAGCAGCGTGCAGCACGCGGCCGTCGGGCGTGTGTGCCGCATTCAGCAGTTCTGCATTCAGTGCTTTCTTGTAGAACTCAATCGCTCCCTTTGCATCGCGCACGGTGATGTGAGGCGTCAAGGTATGAAAACCATCGGGGATCGCTTTGACTTTTGCAGGCATGGAACCTCCTTAGGAGAGAAATACGTGACTGTCCGGGGCGGGAACAGATTTAAAAAATTCTACTCTCTGACGAGAAGGATGTTGTTAAGAAACGCACAATTTTTTTCTTTTCATCTCTTCCGCACCAGAACACAGTTTTCCAGGGTCTTGTTGGAGCGACGGGCGTCCCGCGCGTCGGGCGCGCGCGCCTGGTTTTCCTCTCCAATCGACAATTGGCCACAGAGCCACAGAGAAATTCCCAATTAGAACAGGCAAAATCAGACCTCGCAATCGACAAGCCAGGTTCACGAGACCAAGACTCGACTTTCCCTGATTTTTCTCCGTGTCTCCGTGGTGAAAAAAGCAAAATGGAGCGACGGGCGTCCCCGCCCCGTCGGGCGCGCAGCGCCGGAATCACTCACGCTTCCGGTTCCGCTAGAAACCGGTATCCAATTCCCCGCGCCGTCAACAAGTGTCGCGGCTTCGCCGGATCTTCCTCGATGTATCGCCTGAGCCGCACCACAAAATTGTCAATCGCTCGCGTGTCTGTGTCTTCCTTCAACCCCCACACCTCTTCCAGGATCGATTTACGCGACACGACTCGTCCGTTGCTACGGATCAGGTGCCGTAACAAATCCGCTTCCATCAAGGTGAGCTGAATCTTCTCCGTAGGAGTTTGCAATTCAAGTGTGCTGAAGTCGATCGTCTTTCCACGAAACGCGAAGCGCTCGCCGACATCCGAACGTTCTGCGATCACCCCATTGTCCGCGCCCCATCCCGCCCGATGCCAGGCACTCCGTCGCAACAGTCCCTGCAAACGCGCCAGCAGGATGGCAAGCTCAAAGGGTTTGGGCAGATAGTCATCGGCTCCCGAAGCGAATCCCTGCAGCACATCTTCGGGCCGTCCCATGGCGGTGAGCATTAACACCGGGACATAATTCTTTGCCTCTCGCAGTTCGGAGGCGACCTCAAACCCGTTCTTGCCCGGCAACATCACATCCAGCACGACCGCGTCGAAGTTCTCTTTCTTATTGAGCAGCCGATCCAGCGCAGTCTCGCCGTCGCCCACAACTTCCACCGAGTGTCCTTCCGCCACCAAGTTGAACGACAGCCCGTTAGCCAGATGCGACTCGTCTTCAACCACCAGAACCCGGCTCAAGCCACGCCTCGCGGCAATTCAAGTGTTACGGTTGTGCCCATCCCTTCGCCCGCGCTCTGCGCGAAAACCTTCCCGCCATGCTTGCGGGCAATCGCGCGCACGATGAATAGCCCCAATCCCGTGCCTTTCACATGAGCCATTGTTCGGCTAGGCACCCGATAAAATCGCTTGAAGATGCGCTTCAGCTCTCCTTGCGGAATGCCCACTCCGCGATCGCGCACCTGCAGCACGATGTGTTTCTCGTTACTTTCCAGTCGGACGTCGATATCCACCTTGCCACCGGAATACTTGATCGCGTTATCCAGCAGGTTCGCCACTGCCGTTCGCAATTCCTCCGCATCGCCGAACACCGACACGCCCAAGCCATTGCTCGACCCAGGCTCGTACCGCATCGCCTCCGGCTGCAGGTGGTGCCGCGATCGCACCAGTTCGATGCACTCGCGCACAAGGCCGCCAAATTCAATCTCCGCCCGCTGATGCTTCGCACCTTTCTGAGCCGCCTGTCCGGCTTTCAGTACCTGCTCCACCGTTCCCAGCAACCGGTCTGTATCGCTGAGCATGAGCTTGTAGAACTCCTGGCGCCGCGTGTCGTCCACTGCGCGGCTCTGCAGGGTCTCGAGATAGAGACGGATTGATGCAATCGGTGTCTTCAGTTCATGGGTGACGGCGTTGATAAAGCTGTCGTGCTGCTCGTTGCGTCGGATCTCCCGTACCAGGAAGCTGGTGTTGATGATCATCCCCGCAATCAACACCCCAAAGAAAACTACGCCCAAAAACAGCAGCACCCCTTCACGCCAGTTGAGAATGATCCAGCCAACGTTCAGGGCGATCGCCAGCGAGACCAGACACACGCCCAGCGTGACAAAGAACGCAATCGTTTTCCGGCGAGAGGTAATGCGCATAGCGTGGATGTTCGAGATGATTGTATCGCCGTGAAGCCTGATTTTCGCACCGCGGCCGCAGACGCTTTAGCCTACACGCAGCACGAATAGACTTGAGGAAACCGAAAGCGACTTGAAGAAACTCCACACTGCGGTCATCCCGAGCGATGTGAGGCGCCAGCCGAACGAGTCGAGGGACCTTGCGTTTCTCTGGAACATCTTGAACGGCGAGTCCGGGGGGCCAGCACCAAATAAAAAGGCGGCCCTTAAGGCCGCCTCAACCCTGCTTGTGGAGCGGACGGGCGAACGCCCGCCCCTAACCACACTAATCCGCAAACTGCGTCGATACCAACTGCCCGTTCGGCGCCGCTATCAATCCCTGCTCAATCTCGGTCAGATTCACCTTTTGAATCTGCCATGCCAGCCCGAGCTTCTTCAGGAACCAGATCCCATACCAGTTCAGATCCACTTCGTACCACCTCAGCCCATGCCGGGCCGAGGTCGGATGCGCATGATGATTGTTATGCCATCCCTCGCCGAAGGTGACGATCGCCACCAGCCAGTTGTTGGTCGAGAGATCGCGCGTGGTGAACCGCCGCGAGCCCCACATGTGCGTAATCGAATTCACCATCCAGGTCGCGTGCAGTCCGACCACCGTCCGCAGGAAAATTCCCCACATCAGGAACGGCAGCCCACCGATGGCGAGCAGAATCACTCCCAGCCCAATCATGGGAACGTAGTGGTACTTGGTAATCCAAACGTGGAACTTGTCTTTGGCGAGATCGGGCACGTAGCGCGCGAGCGTGGTGGTGTCATGGTGCATCGACTTGCCCATGAGAATCCATCCCATGTGTGCCCACCACTTGCCGTCGATCGGAGAATGCGGATCGCCTTCCTGATCGGAGTACTGGTGATGAATGCGATGCGTGGCCACCCAGAAAATCGGACCGCCTTCGAGGGCAAGCGTGGCGCAGAAGGTGAGAAAATACTCAACCCACTTGTACGTCTTATATCCGCGATGCGTCAGCAGGCGGTGATAACTCATCCCGATGCCGAGCGATCCCGAAACCCACCACAAGAAGACCGCGACAAACAATGCTTTCCAGGTAAAGAAAAACAGCGCGGCTACGGCGCCCAGGTGAAACAGCCCCATAAAAATCGCCGTGACCCAGTTGATCTGGTCGTCGCCGGCGTGTTCGCGTGCGATGGCTTCCAGTTCCATTGATCGTTCCCCGTGGTGGAAAGTGCACGCTTAAGGTATCAGGGACGCTGCGATCCTCACTGTAATACTTGTGTAATAGCAACGACTTACGGCATTACGCCGGTAACGGCGGACCGCGCGGAGTGCTATTGCGCTTTCCAGAACTTCTAGTGCGCCTTCCAATGGAGCGACGGGCGTCCCCGCCTGCCGCTCCATGAGGACGAATTGTAACGGCGTAAAGAGTAGCGCCCTCGTCCCGGCTGCTGTCGGGTGGGTACCCCGCCGCGCGAGGGCGGGACGCCCTCGCAACAGCCGGCAGGATGCCGGCGCTACAAGAATCTCTGATTCTACAAGCTATACCGAAATGGGAATAAATTCAGGCCAAACCAGCGTAGATTCGCCGGCCTGATAGTCGCCTAGAATGCCAATTAATCGAGTTTGCAGCCCCGTGGGCGAACGATCGTATGTTGGGAGGGTCTGGAGGTCATCCGCACGACCAAGCGAGCTTATGAACGATTCTAGCGACCATGATAGCTTGTGGCTAACAAAGAATCAACACCCAAGACCCAAGACCGAACACCCAAGACCTAACACCCAAGACCTAACACCCAAGACCTAACACCCAAGACCTAACACCCAAGACCTAGCACCTGCCTTCCTCACGCTGCTCCCTTCACTTCCACGCCTGCCCACTTTTCCAGCAGAGTGAGCGTAGCCGCGTAGTCCAGATCCTGGTGTCCATCTTCCGCAGCCATCTCATAAACTTCTTCCACTGTTTCCAATGCGGGCAGCTTCACACGCGCTTCCTTCGCCGCAGCCAGAGCGAGATGGATGTCTTTCAGCATGAGACGCAAAGGAAAGTTTGGGGTGAAGTCGCGCTTCATGATGAACGGAGCCTTGTAGTCCACCACTCCCGATCGCACCATCGACGCCTGAATGAGAGGGAGAAGGGAATCGACGTTGACACCCAGTTTGGTGGCCAGCGTCAGTGCCTCCGCGAAACCCTCGAAGATCAGCGCGATCTGCAGGTTCATTACAATCTTCGCGGCCTGGCCCTTGCTGGTGTCGCCCATGCGGAAGATCTGCTTGCCCATGGCTTTGAAAAGCGGATCGATTCTCGCCAGCACCGCGTCGTCGCCACCCACCATGAAAATCAGGCTGCCTGCCTCGGCAGCGACTTTCGAACCAGTGACCGGGGCATCGACATAATCAACGCCTTTGGCGCGAAGGCGTTGCGCGAACTGCAATTCCGCACTGGGAGAGATGGTGCTCGAATCCACGACGACGGCACCCGAACCGATCGAAGTTTCCACGCCTTGCGGACCGAACAGAACACTCTCCACGGCCTTGGTGTCGGAGACGCACATCCAAACAACCTCGGCGCCATTCGCAGCGTCGGCGGGAGATTCTGCTGCGCGCGCGCCTTCCACCGGTTTCGGCGTGCGGTTCCATACGGCCACTTCATGTCCGGCCTTCACCAGATTGGCGGCCATCGGCCGCCCCATGATGCCCAATCCCAAGAAAGCAACTCGCATGGTTAATCTCCGTTAGTGGTATTGATTAGGTTGGAGATGCAGCCACAGCACCTGGCGGACATCCATTTTGTGCGACAAGTTCCTTCCCGGTGTTTGTCATTCCGAACGAAGCGAGGAATCTGCTTTTTCTGCAGTCTCCGCAGAAACAGTAGATTCCTCGTCGCTACGCTTCGGATGACAAGCGGTGAGGCGTCCCCGGTATCCGGATTAGATATGACTCTCGTAACTACGGTCAAGCAATCTGGTGACGATTTGCTTTAAAATAGCAGTACTGTTTCTCCGCTTGGAATGTTTTGTAAATCGTCGAAGAGACGAGGTTTCCTCGTGCCTCCTTGGCTGGTGGTTTTAGCCAACCGACGAGAAATCCCCGGTTATTGGGCTCAATGATTAAAGCGACTCTACGCAATCCGGCTTTGCGCAAGCGGGCACAGCAGTTCGGACGACTGGTGCGGCACTCAGCGGTTACTCCCCGTACTGGCTACACTTACAAACCACAACTGGTCACCAACGGGGAACTGGGCGTGACCTTTATTGGCCATGCCAGCTTCTTCGTGCAAATGGGCGGGCAAAGTGTGGTTCTCGATCCGAATTTTGCGCGCTGGCTCTTTGTCCTGAAGCGTTTGCGGAAGCCGGGCTTGCGCGTCAGCGACCTGCCGCCGATCGACCTGGTGCTGGTTACGCACGCGCACTTCGATCATTTACATCGGCCATCGTTACGCGCGATTGTGAATCACACGCGTCGAAGCACAGGCATGGCGCCCACGATCGTGATTCCACATCACGTGTTTGATCTGGTTTCTGATCTTGGCTTTGAAGAAATCATTGAACTTGACTGGTGGAACCACTACCGCCACGGTGGTTTAACAGTAACTCACGTGCCTTCCCGGCACTGGGGAGCGCGTATTCTGAAAGATTCCCATCGCGGCTACGGCGGCTACGTGCTTCGTTCCGAGAAGCATTCCGTCTATCACGCGGGCGACACAGCGTATTTTTCCGGCTTCCGTGAAATCGGGCAGCGGCTTTCGCCCGAGGTCGCCCTTTTGCCGATCGGCGCCTACAATCCCGAACAATTTCGTACTGTGCACACTAGTCCCGGCGACGCCACGCGCGCTTTTCTCGACCTGAATTCGCGCTGGATGGTGCCCATGCATTACGGCAGCTTCCGCCTCTCCCACGAACCGATCGACGAACCACTGCAGCTTCTGGAAAAAGAAGCGAAGAAGGCCGGGATTGAGGATCGCGTGGTGGTGATGGAAGAGGGCGTAACGAGATTCTTTTAGCCGAGGGTACGAGCCGCGAGCCTGGTGCTCCGAGCGAACGGCGACTAACTGCTAGGTCGTCCAATTTTCAATCTTTAGTCGTCGCACCCGTCGAAATTCCTTCTCGTTGTTGGTGACCAGGATCAGTCCCGCTGCGAGCGCGTGGGCGGCGATCCAGAGATCGTTGTTTCCGATCATTTCTCCTTTGGCTTCCAGGTCGGCACGAACTTGGCCGCAGGTTTCGGCCGCGGTTTCCGGTAAGGGCAAAAGGGGTAGGAAGTGCACAAGTTCGCTCAGCCTTTGAAAAGCTGCGGACTTTTGGGAGCTCTTGGCAGCGCCATACATCAGTTCTCCGTAAGTGATGACAGAAAGCCCAGCTTCTCCTGGACGAAGCTTGCGAAATCGACGCAGGACCTCATCAGGCTTGTTTTGGCGAATGTAGATGCAGATGTTCGTGTCCAGGAGATAGCGCGGCTCCATCTAGAGGCCTTTGCGTTTCTGTGGCGGGTCGTCCCTGCGATCAGAAATTTCGAGATCGAGTGGCAAGTTTGCAAGCAGATCGAACGCGCGGCTCATGTCTCCGTCCTTCTCGCGTAGAACAACCTCGTCGCCCCGGCGGAAGATTTCGACTTCCTTGCTCTTGAAGCGGAATTGCTTGGGCAAGCGCACGGCCTGGCTGTTTCCTGAACGGAATACTCGAGCGGTACTCATAGCTTCCTCTCTGTATATACGTAGAGTATATACATAACTGGTCAGGAACTGCAAGTCGGATTTACCACAGAGTCCCAGAGGCACAGAGAAAGTTGAAGAGTACGGATGAGTAGACTCCCAATTGTATGCAAGGGCCTCCGAAGACGTGGCAAATTGGCCCGCGCAGAAGCTAGTAGCCAGAAGCTAGTAGCTAGATGCTGCGAAGTTCCTAGCGACTGCTTCAATCAAGCCGAATTCTACGGAAGGGTAGCCCGCGGGTTTTCTTGGCAGATTCCAGATACTCTTTCAGCTTGTCTTTGTCCGCTTCGAGCATGCGAACGAAGCGGATGCCGTTGCCGAGATTCGGGTGGCGTGTCACGACTTCGGCGCGGGCGCAGACTTTCAGGCCATTCAGCCAGAGCACGACATCAATGCCCGCCGGAGGCTCCAGGGTTTGCATCATTTCGATATAGCAGCCGCCTTCGCTGACGTTGGTGGTCTGCCCGCGGCGCGGAAAATTTTCCAGCAGGTGCCGCGTCTCGGCGGGCACCGAAACGGGAAGACGGGGAAACCTGCGCTGGACCGGCCACGTCATAACTCGCTCTTCATTTTCGCGGCTATTTCAAGGGTTATTGTACATCTGGTTAGCCCCTGATCTGACGACCGGGAGTCGAAGGACACATCTCGAAAGGTCTAGCACCATGTGCAGAGACGGGAGCCCTGCGGAGTGACTTAGGACAACTCTTAAAGTCCTAGGCCGAAACAGCGTGGAGTCCCACCTTTGCGCAAAGGGCGCGCAAAGATGGGGCACCCGCGCTAACATTCCGTTCGTGAGATCCCCGAGAATGAAGCTCATGGCGGCCCTGCTCCTTTTGTGGCTGACTGCAGCTGACTGCCGTGCCCAGCAGTCGCGGGTTGATCTGACCGCGATCCCAAACCGTCCCACCGTCACCAATACAGCGGAGACCACGCAGTTTGGTGTACTCGAACTTGAATTCGGCATTAGCTCCGCCGCCCGACAGCAATCGATCCCGGGTCTGCTCAAGTTTGGATTGCTACGGAACGTGGAACTGGACTGCGCCGGTAGTCCCTGGCAGCACGAGGCCTCCGTGCACTATGTCGGTGTGAGTGATAGTAATGTCGGATTTCGCTGGCGCTTTCTGCGCCAGGCGAAGCGTCGACACTCACCGTGGAATACTCCGCCAAGCTCCCCACGGCAGGGCCAGTCGAAAGCTCAGGCGTGGACCACATTGTCGCGCTGCTAGCCAGTAAAGATCTTCCCAAGCGTTTCCATGTCGATGCCAACCTCGGCTATGCCTGGTTGGGACGCGCAGGCGATAGTTTCGACCACAACTGGCTCCCCACCGGCACGCTCGCCTATGCCCTGACGAAGAAGTGGCAACTTGCGATGGAGTTCTCAGGCGCCACGCGTGCGAACTCCGCCACGCGTGCGCTCACGCAGAATCTATGGGAGGTCAGTTACACCCTCCGGCCACGACTGGTGCTGGATAGCGCAGTACAGTTTCGTGTGACCGGCAACGTTCCCCAGGTGGTTTACTTGGGCGGCTTCACCTACTCAATCGCTGATCCTTACCACCACAGGCAGTGAGTGTATAGCGAAGATCTCCGTGGATAATACGGGGGATTGACGTGAGGTTCAGCGGTTTCTACTGGACTGACCGCGCAAGAAGCGGGATTTTGGGCAATGCAGCCTACGATTCTCGTCACATCCAGGTGTTTGGCCGCGCGAATAAGATCCCTGCCTTCGAGCAACCAAGCAACAGGGTAATTCGTCAGTTGGCGATCAATCGACGCTCCGTGTGACCGGGCACAACGGTGCCATTTACGGACGGCGCCCCGGGGCATACGATTTCTTAACTCCACAGAAGAGATTACTCGCGCGCAACGAACGAAACACTCTCGTCTGCAATCGTTTTAAGTCACGGGCCAGTACGCTGGTCAGTTGTCCGGCTTGAACTGCTGACGGGCGGAGGCTGCTTGGAAAGATCAATCTTTCGGGTCCTCGTGGTCGACGACTACGGGCCTTGGCGCGTTTTCGCCATGAAGACCCTTCAAAAAAATCCGGAACTGCAGGTCGTCAGTGAAGCGTCGGATGGCTTAGAAGCGGTTCAGAAAGCCCAGGACCTGCAACCCGACCTGGTCTTACTGGACATCGGACTTCCCACAATTAATGGTATTGAAGCGGCTCGACGTATCCTGCAGCACTCTCCGAAGACGAAAATTCTTTTTGCGAGTGAGCAGCGATCTTCCGACATACTGGAAGAAGCGTTGCGTACAGGTGCAGGCGGCTACGTCCTCAAGTCGAAAGCTGCTACTGAATTATTGCCTGCTGTAGAAGCCGTTCTTCGGGGCAGGCGGTTTGTCAGTGCAAGTTTGACCAACTCCGCTTCCAGCGATCCCAAGAATGAACGCGCTGCAAATCATGGCCGCCGTGACAGCTCGAACATGGTGCCTCACCACGAGGTAGGGTTCTATTCTGATGATCAGCGGCTCCTTGATGATGCGACGCAGTTCCTCGGCGCTGCTCTCAGGGCCGGGAATGCTGCGATCGCGGTTGCGACGGAGTCACACCGGAACAGTCTTCTTCCACGATTGCAGGTTCAAGGTGTGGATATCGTTGCGGCTATGGAAGAGGGAAGATATGTCGCTCTAGATGCCGCGGACGCCCTCTCGACATTCATGGTCGATGACACACTTGATCCGGTTCGGTTTATGGAGACCTTTGGAATCCTCATTGGTACGGCAACAAAGGCTGCGACGTCGGAGCGTCCTCGCGTTGCATTTTTCGGCGAAGGCACTCATCTGCTCTGGACACAAGGTAACGTCCATGCTGCGATTCAAGACGAACAGCTGTGTAACGAGCTGACCAGGATCTACGACGTCGATATTCTTTGTGGTTATTCTGTGGGGAGTGTTCACAGCGAGATGGACCCGCACGTCTTCCAGCAAATCTGCGCCGAACATTCAGCAGCTTATTCTCGCTAGTTGGGATTTGTCAGCTGGATCTGGTTGTCACGCCACAGCGTCCTCCGCAAGTCTACCCAAGTCAGCCTCTGAAATATCGAACTTCGCGAAACCGCAATTCAGGCACACAGTAACGTCTGGGAACACCAACACCGACGGCTTGTCCAAGCCTTCCCACCCCGGAAAATGAAAGTTCATTTCCGTGTTGAACTTCTTCTGTTTATCGGAAGAGCATCGCTGGCAAACCACTGTTGTTCTCCTGAGAAGGGTAGCCATGGAAGGGAGGAATGCATGGTGTAACAAGTTAAAGACTCTACCCAACGTATCCTGCGCTCACAAACTGCCCCCGGCATCGGTTCACCATACCATCCCAAACCGTCGTGATTGTAACATCACGACCGTATCGAATAGCCGATTAGCGGACGCCGTTGTAAACAGGCCTATTCACCAGTGTGGAGCCGAGGGGCATCCCACATTAAGGCTTAGGTACCGCCTTCTTCTGTTTTACCTTCCAGGCAGACGTCACATTGGCGGGCTTATCGTCGAGGGTGGTATCCGGCGCAAAGGCGAACTTTTCGTGAGCGTCCCCAACCTTCCGGATAACGTCGCGCCAACCGTCGCCCCAGCTCACGCGGGCTTCCTCGCCGGGAATGGCCCAAATGCCGTGACTTGAGCCGAGTGACCGCGTGGCCTCACCATTGGGTTTGAACGTGATCAAGAACGTTCCGCTGTTGCTGTCGCCTACTTCCCACTCACCCAGAAAGTAGTTCTGTCCCAAAGTAGGGTCGACGACATCGCGGTATTCCACCCGTGCGATGTCCGACATCGCGAAAGTTTCCTGGCGGCCGTCCTTGAAAGTAATGACGATCGACGTGGGTTCTTTCGAAGTCGGCTCACTTTGCCGAGCGGGACGAGCACTTAGCGTGGCGGTAAGAACAAACGTCCCCAGAACGCAAGCAGATTTGGCAATGTTCTCCATGCGTTTCCTCCTTAGCCCGGGCGAGCTGACTAGGGCCCATTGATGCTAACTGAGGGACTGAGGATCTCAATTAGGAGAAAAACACCTGGCCAGTCTCCCGTGACTGAATGGAATACTGGGCCACGAGCGGATGGCTGGTCGCGTCCAGGTTGGCCCCGACTGGAAGGCGTTCGCTTCCGCAGCAATCAAGACCGCTCATAGTGCGTCGAAATGCTACCCTATCGTTCCGCAGAATTCTGATGCCGCGCCTGACGCCTCTTCGCATTGCTATCGATACCGGTGGAACCTTCACGGACTGCGTGTGGGTGCAGGATGGTCAAGTGCAGATCCTCAAGGTGTTCTCCACGCCGGCGGATCCCTCGCTGGCAATTGCCGATGCAATTGCGCGAATTGCGCCCGACCGTTCGATTGTTCTTCTCCATGGAACCACCGTGGGAACCAACACTCTTCTGCAACGGAAAGGCGCGCGCGTGGCTCTGGTCACCACGGCCGGTTTTGAGGACGTGATCGAAATTGGACGGCAGGCTCGCCCCAAGCTTTACGACTTCTTCTTCGATCGCCAGGAACCGCTGGTGCTTGGCGATCTTCGCTTCGGCGTTGAAGAACGCACGGAGGCCGACGGCAACATCCTGCAGGGGCCCTCAGCGCGCGAATTGGACGAACTTGCGAAACGAATCCGGGAGAAGTTTCCGGAGGCAATTGCCGTCTCGCTGTTGTTTTCCTTCGCTAATCCCAGCCACGAGCAGATGCTGGAAAAATTTCTTGGAGATCTCGGCGCGCCAATCTCGCTGTCTCACCAAATTCTGCCGGAGTTCCGGGAATACGAGCGCACCAGTACGGTGGTGGTGAACGCGTACCTGCAACCGGTGATGAATCGGTACCTGGAAAATTTGCAAGCACGATTGCCGGGGGCCGCCGCTGAAGGGGGAAATAACATTTTTGTCATGCAGTCGAGTGGAGGGATCACTGCGCTGGAAGCCGCAGCGCGCGAACCCGTGCGCACCGTGTTGTCGGGGCCCGCGGGTGGTGTCGTGGGCGCGGTGGCCGTCGCTCGCGGCAGCGGAATCGAGCGGATCATTTCTTTTGACATGGGCGGCACCTCCACGGATGTTGCTCTGGTGGATGGCGAAGTCACCGCTGGCACACAATCGGAGGTGGCAGGATTCCCCATCGGGGTGCCGATGCTCGATATTCACACCGTTGGAGCGGGCGGAGGATCACTTGCGCGCTTCGATGCCGGCGGAGCGCTGCGCGTTGGTCCAGAATCGGCAGGCGCCGATCCCGGCCCGATCTGCTACGGCAAAGGCCTCTTGCCCACCGTCACGGACGCCAACCTTTTGCTCGGACGATTGCAGCCGCATCGGTTTCTCGGCGGGAGCTTTCAACTCGACCTGGAACGAACGCGGAGCGTGGTGAGTGAGTGGCTGGCGAAGCAGAATTCGAATCTCACGATTGAACAATTCGCGGCGGGAATGATTCGCGTAGTGAATGCCACCATGGAGAAGGCAATTCGCGTGGTTTCGATCGAGCGCGGCCACGATCCGCGACGCTTCGCTCTGGTCGCCTTCGGAGGTGCTGGCGGACTGCATGCCTGTGAACTGGCGCAGGCGCTTGGGATTCCTCGCGTGATCGTGCCTGCCAAGCCGGGCGCGCTGTCTGCGTTTGGGATACTTGTCAGCGACGTCGTGAAGGAATTCTCACGGACAGTGTTACGGCGAGTTTCTGCCACGTTGCCGCTCGCCGAGTTAACTCGCCAATTTGCCCAGCTATCGCGCTCCGCCCGGCACGCATTTCTTTTGGAAGGCTGGAGCGGCAAAATCCACGAACGATGCAGCATCGACGTGCGCTACTCCGGCCAGGGATATGAGTTGAATGTCCCATCCTCGCGGTCGGTGATCTCAGACTTTCACAAAGCCCATGCGAAGCGGTATGGCTACAGCCATCCGGAGAGGGAAGTTGAGTTAGTGACCCTACGCGTACGCGCGGTGGTGAAGTCGGCCCAGACAGGAATTGCCGCCGGGGATGGAGCGAGCGGGAAGAAACAAGATGCTCGCGCGAGGACCGAAATCGCGCCCGTCATCTTCGACGGCAAGAAACACAGGGCGGCTCTCTACGAGCGAGGCCAACTGGTTTTGCGCAGAAAATACTGGGGTCCCGCGATCATCACGGAGTACAGTGCAACGACCGTCGTTCCGCCCAGATTTGTTTTCTTTGTGGATAGGGCGGGCAATGTCGTCATCGAAGTGCGTTGAAGAATGCACGGCTAGCCCGCACTACTACCTTGCGTAGAAGAGGGCTGCCCGCGCGTGGCGCGGTTGCAGGAAAGTTCGGTTGCCATTTTAGTGGGAAGGCGAGGCCTTTCAACCACCCCGTTGCTCTCATCCGTCGTTTTTTGCGATACTCCCAGCCTATGAAAGGTAATCCTAAAGTCCTAAAAGAACTGAACGCCGCCCTGCAGGAAGAACTCACTGCCATCAACCAGTACTTCCTGCACGCCGAGATGTGCGAGAACTTTGGATACAAAAAGCTCTCCGACTACATCAAGAAGCAGTCCATCGATGAGATGAAGCACGCCGAGGTCCTCATCGAGCGTATCCTGTTCCTCGACGGCAGCCCCACCATGAAGCCGCTTGAGTTGAAAGTCGGCGGAAACGTCCAGCAGATGCTGCAGAGCGACCTCGAGCTGGAACTCTCCGCCGTCAAGCAATACAACACCGCCGTCCAGATCGCGACCGAAGAGAAGGACAATGGCAGCCGCGATCTTCTCGTCAAATTGCTCAAAGACGAAGAAGAGCACGTCGACTGGCTGGAAGCCCAGCAGCACCAGATCAATGAGATGGGCTACGAGCGCTACCTGAGCATCCAGACTGGCGAAGAAGAGTAGCTTATGTGGCGCAGGCGTGCTCGCCCGCGAGAGTCACGAGCAAAGCACGAAATAGCGCTGTAGCCCGCAACATCTCTCAGCGAGGCGACTCAGAGAGCGATTCGCCATCTACCCGAGCACCGTCATCCGGAAGACGCGCCTCTTGCCGCCGCGCAGTATGGACTCCTCGACAGCTCCATCCACTGGGCGTCCCAAGATGGCAGAGTAAGTTTCTCGCTGCCAGCCGAGCGTGCAATCACAGTGCGCCCCGGAGGTCAGACCTTCTTTGACGAGCGGACAAGTGCAGTGCGGGCCGCGGTCGAACACGCGTATGATGCCTGCCTTTTCGTCCTACTCTGTCTTCACAGCCCATCCGTCGGGGCCTTCCACCGACCTCAAGAAACCGGGGAGACCCCCTTTGTATTTGTCGAAGGTGCGACTGCGGAACAGGCGAGCACACTCGCGGCCCAGGCTGTCGAAAACTCTCTTGCGCGTCGCCTCGTCGAGATTCTTCTCCAGAATGCTAACGAGCTTCGCATAACGAATGCGTGCGGCCTCGAGTTGCGACTGCAGTTGTTCGACATCAGGGGTAGACGTTTCTGTCTTGGCTAGCTCGGGCGAAAATCATGGCCACGCACGAGCAAGCGCCGGCCGCGCAACATTTCAGGAATTCGTTTCTTGTCACTTCCATCGCGGCGTCCTCCGCATGCATGAAGCCTTGTCAGTATGCTCCGGGCCTGTCCGGAGGTCCGTGACGGGTGCGTGGAGAAGGACAACAGATATCACAGCTCCCGGTGACCACTCCTGCAGCGGTCGATAGGAATGCCGCAGTGCGGGCTCCAGAGAGGTCCCGCATCAGGAAGGAGCACCGTTGTTTTCACAGCTGCGAAATGGCCGGCCCCCGGCTTATGCTATGTTGCGACAATACTGATAACCCCGAGGCGGAATGCAGGAAACAGATCACGGTAAACGTGAAGTGGAGGGCCGGGGAAAAACCACAGTGGCGCTTTTCCTTGGAATCGCCCTGGGCGTGCTTGGGCTGATGGTGATTGCACGGCAAGCGGCTCCATCCTTTTGGAACGGCTGGGCAGGACGGTTGCTACGGCGCGACACGCAAGTCGATGTGAGCCAGCCCACGGTCGTGAACAAAATCCAGCAACTGCAGCGCCTGGAAACTGTGGTCTACACCATGGACAAAGTAGTGAGCGGAGAGAAGGAAAACGCGATCCTGCCCAATTTTCTCACCGGCGATCGTTTGCTGATGGTCGTACACGGCGAAGTGGTGGCGGGGGTGGACTTCGGCGGCCTGAAGAGTGGCGATGTGGCTGTGGAGGAGAAGAAGGTAGTTTTGCGGCTGCCATCGGCGCAGGTGTTTTCGACCCGCATCGATAATGAGCGCACCAAGGTGTATTCGCGGCAAACGGGGTTGTTGGTCCCGGTGGATCCGAATCTGGAGACGCAGGTCCGCCAGGAGGCGGAGAGGCAACTGCATCAGGCGGCCCTGCTGGACGGCATTCTGAGGACGGCGAACGCGAATGCTCGCAGTACGTTAACGAGTCTGCTGCAGGGACTGGGGTTCGAGCGCGTAGAGTTTGAGTGATACGGGGACAGACATTCGCACTCTCAAAAATGGAGCGTCTGCAGACTGACACTGCGATGGCAAGTCCGCCGAGGCGCGTGGTTCAAAACACGCTAGTCTCGCGGACCCTGACCGCTTGCCGCGAGAAATATTTGGGTAGATCGCAAATCTTGCTGACGGGCCCGTTTACTCTTCGGAATGCACTAGTCCCGCCGCGAGTCCTTCGCAGACGACCCTTCCCTTCGAATCTTTTTCCGTGCGCGCTTCCGTGCCAATGCCTGTTTCACTCGGCGCCTTTCGCCAGGCTTTAAGTAAAACGAATGACGTTTCACTTCTCGAATGATGTCTTCCGACTGAACCTTACGCTTGAATCGACGGAGCGCATTCTCTAAGGATTCGCCCTCTTGCAAACGAATTTCTGCCACCCTTATCCTCCAAGGAAGAAATTACCGAAGCTGATCTCTCATAGCCGACGCTTCGCACCATGAATTTGCGGCCAGCGCATTTAAGACTCTGGCCACCTTGCAAGCACGACTTACTCGCCAACGCGGTCACCGGAGGCAGGCTGCTCCGCCTTCTCCGCGTCCTGTGTTCCAAGATTGAATAGCGCCGCCTGCTCTGCGGCATGTTCGCGCAGTTCGGCCATTTCGTCTGCGCTGCTAACAACCCTCTCCTGTTTCCGTTCATTTCTGCGCTCTGCTTTGTCCCGTTGTCTCTGTTGCCGTGTTTGTTCCTTCTGACGCTTTGTAAATGTTGATCGGCCTCTTGGCATACGTACCCCCTTGGTATCTTGCGTTCCTCGCAGACAGGCATTTGCAGCCTGGACGCACTCTGTCCGCTCAATAAATTACCATCGCGGTTCTCGCGGCTGACGAGGATGGCCGCGATAGTCGTCGCGCCCTCGGCCGCCTCCACCGCCTCCCCCGCCGCCAAAACGATGGCCTCCGCCCCGGGGACGTTCCGATTTAGGTTTGGCCTCGTTAATCGTCAACGTCCGTCCGCCCAGGTCACTTCCGTTGAGCGCCGCGATTGCCTTGTCGGCTTCAGTGGCATTGGTCATTTCCACGAACCCGAACCCACGGGAGCGGCCCGTATCCCGGTCGGTCACCAGTGTGATCTTTTCCACCGCGCCGTGTACCTCGAAGAGACTTCGCAGTTCGGTTTCGGTTGTGCTGTGGGGCAAATTTCCAACGTAAACGTTCTTCATCGTAATTCCTCTCTCAGTAAATCATCCAGGCTTGACGGTGTTCGTTTCGACGGTCGTATTTCAGAATCTCGGGGCGGAGGAGGCAGGGCGCGCATCGCTCTGCTGCGAGCGACAGACGTGGAGCGGACTGCGGAGATTCGCCGCGAAGCTTCCAGAATGCCCCAGCGCTGAGTCGAGTCTATCTGATCAACAGTAAAACCGACTTGCGCACTACCAATGGCCTGCTGTTCGTCTCCGCGCTCCATCAGCAATTCCTGATCTGCGTTGGGCAAATCCACTAGATATTCTGGCTGGCCAACCAGGAAGGCCAGTCGCTGCGGAGGCGTCGCGCTGCGAAGATCATCGCAAAACTTGTCTCGTTGGCCCTTTCCTTTTTCCATATTGATCAAGACGAGGTCGTACAGGGCGGGTCGCCACCATGAGCGCGCTTCTGCTATGTCGGCGGCGATATCGACGTACATTCCACGCTTTCGCAGGACCTCAGCACGCAAATCGCGCTTGGCATGCGAAGTGTCGACCAGCAACACTCGTCTTTTTTTGACCGCATCGGGGATTGGTGCGGAGAGCGGTACTGCCAGTAGCGGAGTGTTCATGCCGGCACCGACTTTCCCTTGGTGCGGACTGAAACGTCCACCGATTTGCGTTCCGTTGCCTCCCGCTTTAGCAGTTCACTGGTTCGCTGCCGTCGCGCGATCTTCTCCTTCCGCTCCCGGTGAAATCTGGACTTGTCGCCATTGCGTGCGGACATAAAGAACTCCTGTTATTGGGGCTGGTGTAAACCAGCGCTGATCAAAACTTTCCTTGTGTGCTTGAGACGACTGTGCTCTTGGCACCCAGATCGGCGGCAGCGAGCCCATGAAAAGCGTTCCAAACGGTGCCAGCGATTGAGCTATTCGGGGAGAATCGGTGATGCAATCGAAGCGCCTCTCGATCTCTCAATCGCGAAGGCGCAAAGTGCTCTAATAAAGTGTCTTCGAGGTTAAGGTGTGTTTAGTATACGCGTTTTTTGTTCATTCTGCCGAAACATCGCACCCGCCCGGCACGGGCCAACTAACCCGTTGTCGCCTTGGGCCTTGCTAATTGAGTGTTTTGCACATACCATGAATTCTGTGCGTTAGACCGAATCGGTCGTGAGCAGCTCTCGCCTCATCAGCAAGCTACCTGCCCAGATTTTCTTCCGAATCCCTCCAGCGTAACTATCACAAAGGAACAAGAGTACAAACACCATGGAACAAGGAACAGTAAAGTGGTTCAACGACGCCAAGGGCTACGGTTTTATTAGCCGTCAAAGTGGCGAAGACGTTTTCGTGCATTTCTCCGCCATCCAGGCGGGAGGGTTTAAGAGCCTGCAGGAGGGCCAGACGGTGCAATTCGATGTCACCAAGGGACCAAAGGGCTGGCAAGCGGAAAACGTGCAGGCGCTCTAAGCTGCCGACCACTACGGAGAGGCGAGATCGAGAAGAGATCGCCTCTTTTTGTTTTTGTAGTTCAGTAGTGATCTTGCTGAACGACTCTGAGACAAGATGGTGATTAACATCTTTGTTCGAAACCTGGATCCGACAACCACCAAAACACAAATTGAAGGAGATTTTCGCGCCTTACGGGTTGGTGGAAACCGTGACGATCGTGCAGGACCGTGATACAGAAGGGCCTCGCGGTTTCGCTTTCGTCGAAATGACCAACGATGCTGAAGCCAAGGTGGCCATCGAATCTCTGAATGGATTTCGTTTGAATGACCGCGCGATGCGATTGAACGAAGCTCGCCCGAAGCCGGAGCATGACTCTAGCCGCGATTCATCGCGGGAGCACAGGCGTCATAGAATCTGAAGCGAGCATGGCCCATATTGGCTAGCGCAATCGGGCAACTTTCAGGCTAACTTCTTTATGGATTCTATTTGACAAACGAAGAACTCAGGGCTTCCTACGCCATCATCCGGCATAACATCCGGACATACCGCTCGGCCGGCGTGGTCGAAGTGGTCAAAGGGAAACAACTTGCTGAGTCAATGTTGCAGAAGCTCGAGGCCTGCCAAGACTCATCAGATCACCACGAGGGCTGGCGGTACTTCATCGAGAAAACTGATCAAAAGCCTGGAATTGACCCTGCAGACGCTACCGAGCAGCGACAAGAGGAATTGGAACTAAGGGAATCGAAAGCGATACAGGAAACGAAGAACTCGGCGAGCCCTCCGGACACACAGCGATAGTCCCGTCGGTGGGGGAATACGGGGACGGGAATTCGGGAATTCGGGGACAGACGAGACGTTCACCGGTTTCTGATTGAGTGAACGAGGCAGAGAAAAGCCAGATGTATGGCGTCTGTCACGGATGTTTTCCCACGTTTCCGACCACCCGGGCGCGCATTTCGCGTCAAAGACCACGTGCAACAGTGTCCACAGTAGCTCCGCCTCGCCTCACGCGTGGAGAATCTCTTAAAAGAGCTCAAACGGCCCACAATCTGTGTGTTGTCACGAAGAGGATGACAGACGGCAATCGTTGGTGAAGAATCCCCGGTCCAACCATTGACGCCGTGCGCGTACGCGCTACACTTGCACGACCTTGAGGAACACATGCGAAACCACTTCCTGGGAGTCGCTTTCATTCTCTTCCTGTTGGGTTCCTGCATGGCTCGTGCAGAACTTCGAGCAGCGGTTGCAAGAGTGGACCTTACGCCAAAGACGCATGAGCCAATGTGGGGCTTCGAAGACCGCACGGATCCCGCCACTGGAACCCTCGATCCACTCTATGCACGCATCCTGGTACTCGAGGCCGCGGGGAAGCGCGTTGCTCTGGTCGCCCTCGATCTTGGCCGTACCTTTGGGGAACCCTCGCTCGACCATTTGAAAAAAGTGGTCAGCAAGGCGAGTGGCATCTCGTGCCTGCTGGTGAGTGCTTCCCACACCCATGGGGCTCCGGTCATTAAAGACGAATACGATGGCGCTCCCCCAGAATGGGAACAACAGGCTTTGGATGGAATCGCTGCAGCCATCAAGAACGCCGCCGATCATCTGCAGGATGTTCGAATCGGCGTGGGAACCGGGTCAGTTTTCATTGGCCATAATCGACTCCATGTAAACGACGATGGGACGGTGAGCTGGTTCGAGCAGAATCCAACAATGGTCCCGACTGCCCCGGTGGATCCCACGGTGGCGGTCGTTCGCATCAATGATCGGGATGGAAATGCTCTTGCGGTTCTGACCAACTACGCCTGTCACCCAGTCGTCTTCGGCTCAGATAACTCCCAGTACTCCGCCGATTTTCCGGGCGTTGCCAATAGTGTCGTGGAAAAGGCCTTTGGTGGAAGTGTCCAGAGCTTTTTCATACAAGGTGCAGACGGCGACATCAACCCCTACTACGCGGTCACCCCAATGAAAGAAAACGCGATCAAGCGGCGGGACTGGACCGGTGAACAGTTGGGTCGTGAGGTGGTACGCATTGCGAAGGGCATTCAGACGGTCAGCGATCCTGCCCCAAGCATCGACTTTCGAGAAGAAACCCTGCACTTCAAACTTCGTTGGGATCCAGAGCAGTTTCGCGCCGCGTTGTTGAAGACTTTTGGCGCCAAGAGTCTGGAGCAGATGGGGGCGCGCATCCCCGCCAGGGTGGACGCCCGTGTCACCGCCGTTCTCATTAACAAGCAGATCGCAATCATCGCGGTCCCCGGAGAACCCTTTGTCGACCTTCAGGAAAACTGGCGGGCACGATGTCCGGTTCCCACAGCATTGTTCTTCGGATACACCAACGGCTATCACGGATACTTCCCGACGATCAGTGCTGCAAGCCGTGGCGGATATGGAGCGGCGAGTGCGAGCACATGGGTGGAGGTGGGCGCCGGCGAGCGGATGGTGGACTGGGCACTGATACAGACGTATCAAATGATGGGCAAATATTCGATTTTGCCCGACGACCTGACGAAGGGTGCTTATAGTAAATGATGACTTGGGCCGCACCGGGGAGGCCTAGGCCCTTCACGGGCAGGTGCACGACATCATCATCTTCCCCATTACTTCCTTCAAGATCTTCCCGGCCACTGTCGCTGTGAGTTCAGAAACATCCCGGCTCGGGTTGTACTCGACAATATCTGCGCCCACGATCGTTGCAGTAATCGAGTGCAGATGCTCCAGCACTTCCCGCACCGACATTCCACCCGGCTCCCGGTGCGACACTCCGGGCGCGAAGGCGGGATCGAGCACGTCCATGTCAAAGGACACGTACACCGGACACCAGGTTTTCACTTCTTCTAACGCGCGCTTGTGTCCAATCTTGTAGACCTCCACGCCAAAGCGCTTCACCTGTTTCTCCTGCTCCGCGTTCATCGTGCGGATGCCCACCTGGATCAGGCGCTTCGTGAGCTTCTCTTCCATAATGCGGGCGAAGGGCGATGCATGCGAAAAACGGCTGCCCTGAAATTCGTCGTAGAGATCGGGATGCGCGTCAAAATGAATGAGAGTCAGATCCTTGAACCGGCGCCCCAGCGCTCGCAAGATCGGGTACGTGATGGAGTGATCCCCGCCCAGGCACACGGGCCGCCTGCGCTTTTCCAGAATTTCGTCGACCGCCTTCTCAATCGCCGGGAAGGGATCGTCATCGGCGAAACGCAGGTCGCCCGCGTCGCTATAAGTGCCCTCCGTCCCCACGTCCACACCGAGTTCAGTCCACATGTTCGAAGAGTCGCAGCGCAAAGCGTCACGAATCAGCGGAGGCGCCGCAGCCGAACCGCGCCGAAACGACGAGTTTTTGTCAAAAGGAACACCGAGTAACGTGGGCGCTCCCCACGGCAGTTTCCGTTCCGTGCTGGGCATAGCGTGCCTGACCTCGAGCCGTCCCATTACCTTACACCCGCACCCCGTCATCCTGCAGGAGGCGTCTCGTCGCTCTCCGCCGGATCCCGCATTACCCAAAACTGTCATCCCGAGCGGAGGGAGACGTAGCCGAACGCAGTCGAGGGACCTTGCGTTAAATGCGGCCCGCCCCGGAGGACATCTGAAACCTATCTCATGCAGAATTGCGCGCCCGTCCTTCAGATAGACTTCCTTCTATGACGGCCGAAGGGACGTTCTACCGCGATCTCGCTTTTGTGTTCGGCGCCGCGGTCGTCGGGGGCGCTGCTGCACGATGGCTTCGCCAGCCCATGGTTCTCGGGTACGTGCTGGGCGGCATCCTTGTAGGTCCCTTCACTCCCGGTCCAACAGTTTCCGACGTTCACGAATTCGAGCTCCTGGCCGAAGTCGGCGTCATCCTGCTGATGTACTCCATAGGCCTGGAGTTTTCCTTTCGCGACTTGTTGCGTGTGAAGTGGGTGGCCATCGTTGGCGGTCCGCTTGGCATCCTGCTTTCCATCGCGCTTGGCCTGGGTGTCGGTACCTTGCTCGACTGGAGTTGGCAACAGGGGGTCGCTGTTGGCGCCATCATTTCAGTCGCCAGCACGATGGTCTTGTCACGATTTCTGATCGACCGTGGTCAATTGCACGCCGAGCATGGCCAGATCATGATTGGCATCACTCTGGTCGAGGATCTCGCCGTGGTGGCGCTGACCATCCTGCTCCCATCCTTGGCAGACCTCACAACCGGCCGACTGGTGGTAGTTGCCCTCGCGCTAGGAAAAGCGATCTTGATCCTCATACCAGTCACTCTGGTTGCGCACAAGTTGGTGCCTCGTTTGATGCGCAAGGTCATGCAAGCCGCCAATCCGGAATTTTTTGTACTCGTCGCCCTCGCCCTTGGATTCATGACGGCGGCTCTTACCCATGCGGTGGGACTATCGCTGGCACTCGGCGCCTTCCTCGCCGGACTCCTGGTAAGCGAGACTGCCACCGCCCATGAAACCATGCGGCACCTCTCGCCGCTCCGCGACGCCTTCGTCGCCCTCTTTTTTGTGACTGTGGGGATTCTGGTGAATCCCCGGGTCTTGATCTCCCGCCCGGCATTGCTTCTCGTGATTGTGGGACTGGTGGTTTTGGGGAAGCTAGGGGTTTGGATCGTCGTTGTCAGGTTGTTTCGCTACCCTATGGGCACTGCCCTGAAAGTGGGGTTGGGACTCACACAGATCGGAGAATTCTCGTTTGTCCTGGTGCGCGTCGCACGCAATGCGCATATCGTCGGTGACGACATCTACAACGCGACGCTGGCCGCCTCGGTAGTCACCATCCTGGTGAACGGCCTGCTGATGCGCCTCTTGCCGGACACGTCAGCCGCGAAGAGTCCGACCGCTTGAAGCTTGCTTCCCATTGGCCCCTTGAATCGCGCGCATAAGCCCGCGCATCCGTTATTCTAGTAGTCAGCTCTATGGCCACACGAAATCCTAAAACTTCCTCCACTTCCACCAGCCTCATGGAAGCTCCAGTTGCCGACCGCGAACGTGTCTTCGACCTTTTCCGCCGCTGGGGCTACCTGGAAGCGGACCTCGATCCGCTCGGCCTCCTCCGCCCCCAACCGCAGCCCGAATTACAAATAGAAAGCGAGTATGCACGCGAGGCACGCCGCGCCTATTGCGGAACCATCGGCGTCGAGTTCATGCACATCACCGACGGTGACCGCCGCCGCTGGATTCAGGAGCGCATGGAAGCCGAACCCGGCTCCGTCGACCAGCAACGCGTCCTTGATCTTTTAGTGCGTGCCGACATCTTTGAACAGGTGCTCCAGCAGCGCTACCTGGGGACAAAGCGATTTTCGCTCGAGGGCAACACGGCCTTGTTGCCCCTGGTCGATGAAATCCTCGACGGCGCCGGTCAGCGTGGCGCGATTAACCTCGTGATGGGAATGAGCCACCGCGGCCGTCTCAATGTCTTGTTGCACGTGGCCCGCCGCACTCCCGAAGAAGTCTTTGCCGCCTTTGAAGACGTCGACCCGCGCAGCGTACTCGGCTCCGGCGACGTGAAGTATCACCTCGGCGCGACCGGCGAATACATCACCCGCAGCGGCGCCAAGGTCAACATTCACCTGGTATCGAATCCCAGCCACCTTGAAGCCGTCGACCCCGTGACTGTCGGCCGCACACGTGCCAAGCAGGACCGCGCCGGTGAAGGCGGCCGCGAAAAATATCTCCCCCTTCTCGTCCACGGCGACGCCGCTTTCGCCGGACAGGGCATCTTCGCCGAGACCATGAACTTCGCCGACCTTCCCGGCTACACCGTCGGTGGCACGATCCACATCATCGTCAACAACCTCGTCGGCTTCACCACGAACTATCGCGACGAGCACTCCGAGCGCTTCTCCGCCGACCTCGCCCGCCGCCAGTCGATTCCCATCTTCCACGTCAACGCCGAGGACGTCGACGCCGTTGTCCGCGTCGGCCGCATGGCCCTCGAGTACCGCTACACCTTCGGCACCGACGTCGTCATCGACATGATCGGCTATCGCCGCCACGGCCACAGCGAAGTCGACGATCCCACCGTTACCCAGCCGCTGCTCTACAAAGCCATCAAGTCTCATCCCCCATTGTGGGAGATCTACGCCGAAGACTCCGGCCTCGACGCCGAAGCTTCCGCAAAAGCCGTCGAGGTCAAAGCTGAGATCGAAGCCGGCCAGAAAAACGCCGGGTCAATTACCAAGAAGCCCACCATGCGTGACCTGCCCGCCTACTGGGATGACTATTTCGGCGGCCGCTACAAGCCTGAATTCGAGAAAGAAACTAGCCTCTCCGCGGACGAATTATCCGAGCTGACCACCAAGCTCACCAGCTATCCCGCAGGCTTCCACATCCATCCCAAAGTGAAGAAGCTTCTAGAACAGCGCGCTGAGATGGGCGAAGGCAAGCGCGATGTCGACTACGGAATGGCCGAGGCTTTGGCCTTTGCGAGCCTCGTGAAAGCCGGCATCCCTATCCGCATGAGCGGCCAGGATTCCCGCCGCGGCACCTTCAACCAGCGACACTCCGTCCTGCTCGACATCGAAAACGAAAACGAGTTCGTCCCCTTGCAGAACATCGCCGACGGTCAGGCCCCGTGCGAAATCTACAACTCCACTCTCTCGGAAGCCGGCGTGATGGGCTTTGAGTACGGCTACAGCCGCGACTACCCGGAAGCGCTCGTCCTCTGGGAAGCTCAGTTCGGAGACTTCGCCAACGTCGCACAGGCAGTGATCGATCAATTCGTCTCCGCAGGCGAAGACAAATGGGGACTCCTCTCCGGCCTTGTGTTACTGCTGCCCCACGGCTACGAGGGACAAGGTCCTGAGCACTCCAGTGCCCGGATCGAACGGTTCCTGCAACTCGCCGCCCGCGACAACTTCCAGATCTGCCAGCCCTCAAACGCTGGCCAGTATTTCCACCTGCTGCGTCGCCAGGCGCTCCGCCACTGGCGCAAACCGCTGGTTGTGTTCACGCCGAAGAGCATGCTGCGCCATCCCGACGCCTGTTCCCCGATCGAAGACTTCACCCACAGCCGCTTCTTGCCGGTCGTCCCGGACAGCGAAGCCGTCGACGTCAATCGCATTCTCGTCTGCACTGGCAAGATCGGACACGAACTCCGCGTCGAACGTCAGCGCCGTAAAGATCAGAACACTGCCATCATCTTTCTCGACCAACTCTATCCCTTTCCCGAAGCCGAATTGCACGCCGCCATCGATCGCCATCCCGAGGCGCGCGAGATCGTCTGGGTGCAGGAAGAACCGGCGAACATGGGCCCTCTTTTCTATACTCTGCCGCGCCTTCGCCACATCGCCGGCGAACGTTCGGTTCTTTCGATCAAGCGATCGGCGAGCCCCAGTCCCTCGACCGGTTCCGCCGGCGCGCACGAAGTCGAACAGAAGACGCTGCTGACCCTCGCCTTTTCCCACGACCAGGAATAACGGGTGCCCTTAACTGGGTGCCCCGCCCTACCCCGCCCTCTGCGGAGGATGGGTTAGTCAGTCGCGTGCCGCACTCTACCGTGGCCTTTGCGGTAGGGTGGGTTAGCGGGCATCCCATGAATGTTTCTGGAGAGTGAATGTCTTGGGAAGGGCACGGCTTTACAGGTTGCGGAAAAAGTCCCGTAGCAACACAAAAGGGGAAGGGCACGAATTTATTCGTGCCGTAAACCGTTGAAAAGCCGTCGGCGCTTTAGCGCCTGAGGTTCGCTTTGCTGACGGCGCCTGAGTTTTTACGCAGCCTGTTTAGCCGTGCCGTCAACGCCCTTCGAGGACGCGGGCTTTAGCCTCTGAGGTGCACCCACCATCTACTCTCACGTTCATTCTGTGAGATTGCTCCTGGTCCTTACGTCTACCGAATTTCAAATGTCTGTTACTTCCAAAGTAAGTGCCACGCGTCAAAATATTCCTCATACTTATGTCCATCCTTCGACGGATCCAATCGAATGCAGGCACTCGTATTCTGTGCTGCCACATCGTAGGGAATGACATACCAAACATCCACCGGAGTGATATACAGGGCGTAAAAGTCCAATAAACCCGGTTTGTAAGCTGTGTGCTGCGCACCCACCAGATTGAACAGGTACTTTCCGCCTCGTGAGAACCCGGTAGACTTGATCTGTACGCGCAGCAGTCTCCCTTCATGCTCGATCCCCACGTCGTAGCTGGATGAGTTTCCATAGGGCTTAACTAGCGTGAGCCCAATTTGTCGTGCTCGCTCCACAAAGCAAAGTTCGGCCCACTCTCCCTGCTCCTTGTGCGTCTGAAATCCCACCCTCCTTTCCTTTTCTCTCCTGTACTGGCCCCAAGATACCGTCCTTCATGCGATCTTTTCTGAATAAAAAAGGGCGGCTCCAAGGCCGCCCGGTTGTATTTATTTTGCCAAGAGCTTGTAACTTATAAGAACGGATGGCTTACAGGTACTTTCCCCTTTCAACCATCCTACTTTTAAAATAGCAAATTTGAAGGGGGAAATGGGACATCACGCGCCACAATATATTTTGATTATTACCAGCGAGATATAACGATTTGTGACCGGCGTCCTGCTTGACAGGTGATTCACATCACAATGCCAAGAACCACCATTCCATGCTGGCTACTTAACCGGAATCCTCTTTCTCACGTCTGGCCAGAACTCCGTGAAGGCTTGGCCTCCCATCCTGCCCACGACGCCCCACAGCGATCGTATAAGCGCGCTGCTTGGCTTTGCTTCGCTATCCACGCGCCAGGTGTTCGACAGGAAGTTGTTGCCGAGATCGCCTGCAAAGCGAGCATAGGCCGGATGCCATGAACCATCACGATGGGGAGCCAGAAACGTGGTTCGGATGACGTATTTCACTCTGGGCCAAACACCGTGTGCGGGAGAGAGGAAGTAGCGCGGGTCTTCACCCCAGATCGCACCAAGTCCGGCCTCGATCAGGTTCCCGGTGGCAATTCCGGTCAGGCGCATGCCGTTGCGTTTCGCAAAACCGTCCCAGTGCGTGCCGTATTCAGAAGGAATGTTGCGGGCAGTTCCGATGGCGGAACTGAGTGGACCCGCCAAAAGAAGACTGGTGGGTCCGACAGTCGATGTCACAACCCAGTTCGCGCGCTCAGACGCCTCAATGGGCTGGTAATTGGGGACGGAAATGGAAGCGCTGGCAGCATTCGGCAATAAGTTGGCATGCCCATCGTCCTGCGCCGAAGCTGCTCCCCGAAGCAGGAGGAGCAGAAGACATCCCAAAATCCACTTCATCCAAAACTCCCAAAAGACATCGTGGTGCCCCAGGTTCGCGCCCGTTCGTTGGCGCTAACCTGGGAATCCCTTCACTTTCGCACTCATGAACGGGAGTGATGGCGCGGTTGTTGTCGACTATAGCGGGAGTCGGGTGCCTGGGGATTACAAAGATGCCGGGGTCGGGGACGAAAAAACCTGTAGCAGGTGCCCCAGGCTCGCGCCGTTCGTTGGCGCTAATTTGGGAATCCCTCCACTTTCGTACTTATGAACGGGAGTGCTGGCGCGATGGTTTTCGACTACAGCGAGGAGTCGGGTGCCTGGGGATCACAAAGATGCCGGGGTCGGGGACGAAAAAACCCGTAGCAGGTGCCCCAGGTTCGCGCCGTTCGTTGGCGCTAACCTGGGAAGTCCCGTTCCATTTCGTACGTATCCGGATCGCAACAACAATCGAGAGAACAGCACTCAGCCTCGCAGCGTTCCGCCCAGTCCTTCGAAAGCCTTGATCATCTGGCTGGACCATTGCACGACTTCGTCTTCGCGCAACGTCCTCTCTCCCGATTGGAAGACTGCCCTCAACAGGATGGAATACCTTCCGGCAGGCACATTGCCTCCGCGGAAGATCTCTGCCGGCATGAAGCTGGTCAACGTCTCCAGGTTGAGTTTGTTCGCCGTCTCGTGAATCTGTTCAAAGCTCACCGCATCAGCAAACACAAATGAGAAATCCCGTTCCACTGCCGGATAGCGCGGAAGGGCACGGTAACGCGGCTCGTGCAGGTCGTGCTGATAAAGCCGATCGAGATACAGTTCTGCCAGAAAGATGTCTTGGCGAATC
>Ga0075424_100000609_pt1 | contig 28599 bp, 28 predicted proteins | sample SoiMethybrSBSTD3_FD_75301 | JGI IMG/M metagenome (GOLD analysis project Ga0075424, IMG submission 75301) | Bulk soil microbial communities from a Populus tree surrounding site in Tennessee, USA - Soil MetaG P. TD hybrid SBSTD3 | ecosystem: Environmental > Terrestrial > Soil > Tree plantation... | reverse complement strand
GCCGTCGCCAGCGTCACGGCGATGCTGGTGCCGGGCGGCGTGTGAGCGCGGGCGTTGGCCAGCAGGTTCGCGACCGCCTGGCGGATTCGCAGCTCGTCACCGACCAGGTCGGAGCCGCCGCTCGAGCTGAAGCTGATCGGCCAGTCGGCGTGCAGCATGGCGTGATCGGCCACCATCTCGGCCAGCACCGCCTCCAGGTCGAACTGCTCCTGCCCCAGCGGCCGTCCCTGGTCGAGGTTGGCCAGCAGCAGCAGGTCCTCCACGATCACGCCCATCCGCTCCGCCTCCGACTCGATCCGGCTCATCGCAAGCGCCAGGTCGTCGGGCCGGCTGGCCGCGCCGCGGTGAAACAGCTCGGCGAAGCCGCGCACCGATGTCAGCGGCGTTCGCAGCTCGTGCGACGCGTCGGACACGAACCGCCGCAGCCGCTCCTCCGACTGGCGTCGCTGCTCGAAGGCCTGCTCGATCTGGGCCAGCATCGCGTTCAGGGAGCGGGCCAGGTCACCGATCTCGGTGCCGGACGCCTCCGCCGGGACACGCTGCGTGAGGTCGCCGCCGGCGATCGCCGCGGCCGTGTCCTCGATCCGCACCAGCGGCCGCAGCTCGCGGCGCACCAGCCAGAACGCGATCGCCGCCACCACCGCCAGCACGATCAGGCCGACCAGCAGCTCCAGCATGGCCAGCCGGTTGAGCGTCGAGTTGACGTCGTGAAGCGGTGTTGCGATCGCGAGCCGGACCGGGGCGGAGCCGCCGTCGGCCTGGCCGGGCATCACGTACACGCGATAGTCGTCCTGGGTGGACGTCCCCAGCGGCGCCTGGGTCGCCTCGTGCTTCAGATACGGGGGTACCTGACCCTCATCGAAGTACAGAGATGCCAGCGCCGAGCCGTCGGGGGCGACCACCGCCGCGTAGCTGCCGCGCGGCAGGACGTTCTGCACCTGCTGCTGCGCACCGTGGTCGGTGTCGCCGCGCACGAAGTAGAGCGAGACGGGGCCGGCAGCCGATCGCAGCTGGGAGTCGACCCGGTCGATCAGGAAGCCGCGAAGCTCGTAGCGAGTGGCGATCCCCGCCGCCAGCAGACCGGCCGCGACCAGCACCACCGCCAGCATCGACAGCCGCAGCCGCAGCGTCATGCGCCGGGGCGAGCGCACGTCAGCCGGTCCGCAGCCGGATCGCGTAGCCGAACCCGCGCACCGTCTGGATCAGGCGCGGCTCGCCCGGCTGGTCGATCTTCTTGCGCAGGTAGCTGATGTACGTCTCGACCACGCTCGAGTCGCCGCCAAAGTCGTAGCGCCAGACGTGGTCGAGGATCTGTGCCTTGCTGACGACGCGGCCGGCGTTCACCAGCAGGTAGCGCAGCAGGTTGTACTCGGTCGGCGTCAGCTGCACCAGCCGGTCGCCGCGGCGCACCTCGTGCGCGTCGTCGTCGATCGAGAGGTCGTGGTAGGCGACCCGCGACTCCGACCCGGCGGCCGCGTCCGGCTGGGTGCGGCGCAGGATCGCGCGCACGCGCGCGACCAGCTCCTCCAGGCTGAACGGCTTGCCGACGTAGTCGTCGGCGCCAAGCGTGAGCCCGTGCACGCGGTCGGCGGGCTGATCCTTCGCGGTCAGGAACAGCACCGGCACCCGCGGCTCGGTCGCCGACAGCCGTCGGTAGACCTCGAAGCCGTCCAGGTCGGGCAGCATCACGTCCAGCACGACCAGGTCGGGCCGGAAGCGGTCGGTCAGCTTCACGGCGGCGCGGCCGCTGGCGGCGCACTCGACCTCAAAGCCCTCGTAGCGCAGCACGGTCGAGACCAGCTGCGTGATCGATTCCTCGTCGTCGACCACCAGTATGCGGGGTGCCTCGTTCTGCATCGTGCCTCCAGGCTATGAGCCGAACCTTAGGGTTTCCTGGGAACCGCCTGGGGGCGGGCGAGGAGTCGCGTGCCCCGGGGCGAACGGGACGAGATGGAGAGCCGATGGGCCGGGGGCCGCACGGAGGCATTCAGCGACGGCGTGTTCGCGATCGCGGTCACGCTGCTGGTGCTCGACCTGCACGTGCCCGAGTCGGCGATGAACGACCTGTTGCACGGCATCGTGCACCAGTGGCCGAACTACCTGGCCTACGCGACCAGCTTCGTCACGATCGGCGGCATCTGGCTGGCCCACCACGCCATCTTCCGGCGCCTCAGGTACGTGAACACCCAGGTGATGCGGCTGAACCTGCTGCTGCTGATGACGGTCTCGTTCCTGCCCTTCCCGACCGGGCTGGCGGCCCAGGCCGTGCGCGACGCGAACGCCGAGCGGGTGGCGGTGATCTTCTACGGCGCATCGCTGCTGCTCGTCTCGGTGGCGCTGGCAGCGCTGTGGCGCACGGTTGTGCGCGACCCCAAGCTGCTGCGGCCGGAGGTCACGCAGGAGGAGGTCCGCGCGATCACGAACCGGTCGACGCCCAACATCGGGCTCTACGTGGGCGCCACCGTGCTTGCGATCTTCGCTCCCAATGCCGCGGCCGGCTTCTACCTGGTGATCGCGCTGGTCACCGTGGCGAGGGCGCGCGGCGATTCGTCGGCGCCGGAGCCGGAGGCCAGCCGGGCCGCCTGACCCGGACCGTCAGCAGACTCCTCGTCGCTGTCGCCCGGCCGCCGCGTCAGGGTGCCGCCGTCGTCCAGCTCGTAGAAGCCCATCTCGCCCAGGGGTGGCGAGTACGAGTGCAGCGACGCCGCGGGATCGCCGGCGGCGTGCTGGACGTCGTGGATGTGCGACGCGCCGAACGAGAAGCAGTCGCCCCTCCGGTACAGCGCGCGGCGGTGCCCCCCGCCGATGTTGGGCAGCGTCTCGGAGAGCATGCCCTGCACCACCGCCACCGCCCCGCGGCTGCCGCCGTGGTCGTGGAAGCCGGTCTCCTGGGTCGGGCACCAGCAGATCAGCCAGATCTCGACGTGCGCGTCCAAGAACATCTGCACGTACTGGCGCTGGTCCGGCGATCGGCGCAGCAGGTGCCGCCACAGCTCGGGGTGCGCCGAGAGGTCCTCGGCCAAGAGTGCGAGCTCGGAGCGTGTGAGGTATCCCTTGCGGTCGTGGTGGCGGTACCAGCGCCGCAGCATCAGCTCGTCGGCGTGGACGAGGGACGGCTGGACGAGCTCGGACTCGGGGTCGCGGCCGAAGCGGAAGCGGGCGGGTACCACGCGGGGTGGGCTCGACATCGGATGCCTTCCTGGTAGGTGCCTCGTACCAGGGTATCCATAGTTGTCTGTAGGTTTAGTTAAGAACTGTTACGTTTGCGACATTTCAGTGGGGCTACCGATACTCGCTGAGCGAGCTCCTGGGCGCGCTCACCGGCTCCCGCGCCGGCGCCGGCTGACCGGCCCGGCCGGGGACGCCGCCGCGGGCCAGCGACGCCGCGGCCGCCACCAGGCAGGCCGCGATCGCGAACGAGAACGCCGCGTGCAGGCCGTCGCGGAACGGGCCCGAGATCAGGTCCGGGAAGAACGAGTGGCCGACCAGCGCCGCCTTGTCGTGCGGCGACAGCGCGGCGACGGCGTGCGGGCCGAGCAGGTGCTGGATCGGGTTGTAGCCGAGGAACGCGGCGAACAGGATCGAGACCGGCGGCAGGTGCGCGATCCGCTCCGCCGTGGCGTGCGGGACGCCGTGCGCCTGCAGGCCGCCCAGCATCGTCTCTGGCAGCGTGGAGGCCAGGCCCAGGATCATGAGCGTGAAGAAAATGCCGATCGAGAGCACCTGCGCCGAGTTCTGGAAGGTCTGGTTCATGCCGCCGCCGGCGCCGCGGTCGCCGGCAGGCAGGCTGTTCATCACCGCGGCCCGGTTGGGCGAGGCGAACATGCCCATCGAGAGGCCGTTCAGCAGCAGGATGCCGGCGAACGTGGGGTAGGAGAAGTTGGTCGGAAGCAGCATCAGCAGGCCGAAGCTGATGGCCGCGCCGATCATGCCGGCGGTCGCGAACGGGCGCGCGCCGAAGTGGTCGGAGAGGAACCCCGACGTCGGCCCCGCGATCAGGAACCCGACCGTCAGCGGCAGCATGAAGATGCCGGCCCAAAGCGGCGTCTGCTCGAAGCTGTAGCCGTGCTGCGGCAGCCAGATGCCCTGCAGCCAGATGATCAGCATGAACATCAGGCCGCCCCGCGCGACCGCCGACAAGAAGGTCGAGAGCGTGCCGAACGTGAAGGCCCTGATCCGGAATAGCTGGAGCCGGAACATGGGATGTGCCACGCGCCGTTCGATCATCGCGAAGGCGATCAGGCTGACCGTCGCGCCGGCCATCAGCGCCAGCACCTTGGGGCTCGTCCAGCCGGTGGGATGGCCGTTTGCCGGGCGGATGCCGTACGTGACCGCCACCATCACCAGCACCAGACCCAGCGCGAACGTGACGTTGCCCCACCAGTCGATCGGCGCCCGCCGCGGCACGCTCCGCTCTTCCAGCTTGAGATACGCCCAGACGGTGCCGAACAGGCCGATCGGCACCGAGATCAAAAACACCAGCCGCCAGTCGATCGGCGCCAGCAACCCGCCCAGCACCAGTCCCACGAACATGCCGCTGACGCCGACGATGTTGTTGATGCCGAGCGCCAGCCCGCGCTGGTTGGCGGGGAAGGCGTCGGTGATGATGGCGGCCGCGTTGGCCAGCAGGCAGGCGCCGCCGATGCCCTGCACGATCCTGAACCCGATCAGATAGGTGGCGCCGGAGGTGCCGGTCATCCAGTCGATCGCGAGCAGCAGCGAGGCCACGGTGTAGATCACGAAGCCGAGGTTGTAGATGCGCACGCGGCCGTACATGTCCCCCAGCCGTCCCAGGCTGACGATCAGGACGCTGGTCACGACCAGGTAGCCGAGGATCATCCACAGCAGGTAGAAGCTGTTTCCCGGCACCAGCGGATCGAGCTTGATGCCGCGGAAGATGTTCGGCATGGCGATCAGGATGATGGAGGCATCGAGGGTCGCCAGCAGAACACCGAGCGTGGTATTGGACAGCGCGATCCACTTGTAGCGATCGGAATCCATGCGTCAAGTCTACAGGCAAACTGTTAAGATAGGCTGTAATGATGATTGAGCCATCGATCCTGGCAAGCGACCTGCGGGTCGTGATCGGCCAGCTGATCCGCCGCCTGCGGGAGGAGCGGCGCGACCTCACGCTGAGCCAGGTGACGGTGCTCGGCCGGCTCGACCGGCTGGGCCCTACGTCGATCAGCGACCTGGCGGCCGACGAGCGTGTGCGGCCCCAGTCGATGGCGAGCACCGTCGCGTGGCTGGCCGACCGCGGACTGGTCGAGCGCGGCCCCCACGCCGTCGATCGGCGCCTGGTCGTGGTCACGCTGACCGAGGCCGGCCGCAGGGCCGTGGCGGAGGATCGCCGCCGCCGCGAGGGCTGGCTGGCCAACGCCATCGAGCGCGACCTGACGGAGCGCGAGCGGCGCCTGCTAGCCGAGGCGACGCTGCTGCTCGCGCGGCTGGCGGAGAGCGATCAGCGGCGGCCGCGGTCGTGATCGGTTGTGTATCGGTGGGCCAGCCGGCTTCGTGCCGGTCGATACTGCCGGTACTCTACGGCGCGTGGCCAGCATGACCAGCAGACTTCGCGCCCCGGTCTCCGTCGTTGTCATTGCGGGCATGCTGGCCGTTGCGGGGGCATGCAGCAGCGGCATGTCGGCGGGCGGACCGTCCCAGGCCGGGGGCGTCTCGGCGCCGCCGGCGACCCCGGCCGTGCACTTCTCGATCAAGCCCTCCAACGGCCACCGGCGGGTGCCACCGGGCAAGACGGTGATGGTCAGCGTCACCAACGGCCGGCTCACCGGCGTCACGGCCGGCGCTCCCGGCGACCCGCTGACCGGGAAGCTGAAGCATCGCCACACGGTCTGGATCAGCCGAACCACGCTGCACACCGCCACCCGCTACACGGTGCACGCGACGGCGGTTGACGCCGACGGCCACACGGTCACCGCGACCAGCAGGTTCCGCACGCTGGCGCCCCGCCAGGTCGAGAACACCACCATCTTCGAGGCTTCCCACGGCACCTACGGCGTGGGCATGCCGATCACGCTCACGTTCGACCATCCGGTCACGAACCGGCGAGCGGTGGAGCGAGCGCTGCACGTGACCGCGTCCAAGCCCGTCACCGGCGCCTGGTACTGGGACGGCGACAGCACCGTCTACTTCCGGCCGCGGAACTACTGGCCGGAGCACACGACCGTGCACTTCGAGGGCGACCTGGACGGCGTCGAGGCGGCGCCCGGCGTCTATGGCACGCACACGTTGAAGCAGGTGTTCACGATCGGCGACTCGCTGATCGCGGTCGCCAGCACCACCGAGCACCACGTCCAGATCTACCGGCACAAGAAGCTGTACGCGACCTGGCCGATCAGCACCGGCAAGCCCGGAGACGACACGCCCAACGGCACGTACCTGACGATCGAGAAAGGTAACCCGGTGGAGATGAAGGGACCCGGGTACGACCTGATGGTGCCGTTCTCGGTCAGGTTCACGTGGTCGGGCGACTACATGCACGACGCGTACTGGTCGGTGGGCGAGCAGGGCTTCACGAACGTCAGCCACGGCTGCGTGAACCTGTCGCCGGCCAACGCCGAGACCTACTACAACTGGGCGGTGCCGGGCGATCCGGTGACGGTCACCGGTAGCCCCCGCGGCGGCGCCTGGGGCAACGGCTGGACGGTCTGGTTCCTGACGTGGAAGCAGCTGGTTCAGGGCAGCGCGCTGCACCGCGCGATCCGGGTGGGGAAGCACGGCGACAGGCCGGTCGATCCGTCCACGCTGAAGAAGAAGACGCTCACGTCGCCTGTGCTGACGTCGCAGCCGGGCAACGCCGACCCGGCCTGAGCTCGCGATCGCGCCCTGCCTGCCGTAGGCTGGGATCAGGTTCACGGTCACAACCCGCGCCGGCGTCCCGTCGGTGCGGTGAATCCGAGCGAAACGGGGCTCAGAGATGGAGATCGTCGTCGCGGTAGTGGCGCTGGTCATCGGCGTTGGAATCGGGCGCTGGACGAAGAAGGGCCGGAGCCTCGACGAGGAGGCCCAGAGCCTGCAGGACGCCAGGATGGCTCTGAGGGGGAACCCCGCGAACACGGAGCCAAGTGATCCGCGCAGCGGTCGGCCGCCGGACCACTGGAGCAGCCCGTAGACCCAGGCATGCTCGCGCGGCTGGTGGTGACGGCGGCGCCCCTGTGCGACACGTCTCTCGAGGGGATTCCCCGATGCGACACACCATGGCCGCCCGTAGGCTGACCGAACCGTTGCAACCCAACGCGGGTGGGTCAGATGCGCAATGACACGAGATGGATATCGCTCGTACTTTGTGGTCTGCTGGCAGCAGCCGGCTGTGGTCCGAAGCACCTTGCCTCTCCGGGGTCCGTCTCCCAGCTTGGTCGATGCGTTACCACCTGGAATCGTCCGGAGAACTACCTCCGTCCGGCACTGGCCAGGCTCACCAATGGGCCCCTGATCACGCACCAGCGCGCCAGCGTTCAATACGACGACGGCGATCACATCTGCGTGTATTCGGCGCGCTGGTACGAGCGCGGCGGCCGCCCCTTCGGGGGCGACTACTGGTCCCAGGACCTGATCGCCTACCCAGGGCACCAGAACATCGCTTTGAGTGGGCCCGAGGTCGTCGGCGGCACGTTCAGCGGTAGTGGGGATGACCCCGACTACGACATCCCCGCAAGCAACGCCTCGATCGCCCGAAACGGCACCATCGCGTTGACGAACCCGTGAGCTGCGCCGCCGCGTGCGTCGATCGACGGATTGGCGCATCGGTTGCGATGTCGTAGCATCACGCCGGTGAGCGACAAGCGCGGTCGTATCGGGATTGATGTCGGTGGAACATTCACCGACGCCGTGATCGTGGTCGACGACGGCCACGTTCGCATCGCCAAGGTGCGTTCGACGCCAGAGCGAATCGAGGCCGGCTTCATGGACGGTCTGCGCCAGCTGTTGGAGCGAGCCGGCGCCAAGGCCGCCGACGTCGGCTACCTGGCCCACGGCTCCACCGTCGCCACCAACGCGATCGTCCAGCGCCGCCTGGCCCGCACCGCCCTGATCACCAACGAGGGCTTCCGCGACGTGCTCGCCATCGGCACCCAGATGCGGGCCCACGTCTATGACCTGTGGACGCCAGAGCCCGAGCCGATCGTTCCCCGCGACCTGTGCCTGGGCGTCCGCGGCCGCCTGGATGCCGCCGGCGACGAGGTCGAGCCGCTGGACGCCGATAGCGTCCGCGCCGCCGCCGCCGCGTTGCGCGACAGCGGCGTCGAGGCGGTGGCCGTGATGCTGCTGTTCTCCTTCATCAACGACGACCACGAGCGGCGCGTGGGCGAGATCCTGGCCGAGGAGCTGCCGGGCACCGTCGTGTCGCTGTCGTCGCGCGTGGTGCCCGAGTTCCGCGAGTACGTGCGCGCCTCGACCACCGCCCTCAACGCCTCGCTGCTGCCGCTGATGGGCGCCTATCTGGGCGCGGTCACCGATCAGGTGGCCGGCGAGGGTGTCTCGGTGCCGCTGCACATGATGCAGACCAACGGCGGCGTCGCCCCAGCCGCCCGCGCCCGCGAATTGCCGATCGCCCTGTCCGCCTCCGGCCCCGCCGCCGGCGTGATCGGCGGCGCCCGCCTGGCCCAGCTGGTCGGGGAGAGCGCCGCGCTCACCTTCGACATGGGCGGTACCACAGCTGACATCGGCCTCGTCATCGACGGCAGCCCACAGCGCCGCTTCTCCGGCGAGGCAGCCGGGATGCCCATCAACCTGCCCCAGATCGACGTGCTCTGCATCGGCTCCGGCGGCGGGTCGATCGCCCGCGTCGACCAGTTCGGCTCGCTCACCGTCGGCCCGGCCAGCGCCGGCGCCGAGCCGGGACCCGCCGCCTATGGCCTGGGCGGCAAGGATGCGACGGTCACCGACGCCCACGTGGTGCTCGGCAACCTGTCGGCCGAGAGCGCGCTGGCCGACGGCGTGCCGCTTGACCGCGAGCTGGCCGAGCAGGCTGTCACCGCCGCAGTGGGCGAGCCGCTGGGCCTGGGCGTCGAGGAGGCCGCCGTCGCGATCCTGCGCATCGCGAATGCCAACATGGCCAACGCGCTGCGCGTGATGACGATCGCCCGCGGCCACGACCCGCGCCGCTTCGCGCTGGTCGCGATCGGTGGGGCCGGGCCGATGCACGCCTGTGCCCTGGCCGACGAGCTCGGCATCCCGCGCGTCGTGATCCCGCGCTACCCGGGCGTTGCGGCCGCGCTGGGGCTGCTCGCCACCGACATCCGACACGACCTGCGCCGCAGCTGGCTGCAGCCAACCGCCGCCATCACTGCGGCGGACCTCGACGCGGAGTTCGCGCGCCTCGAAGCCGAGGCGGAGGACCTGCTGGAGACGTCGGCGTCGGTCACCCGCAGCTTCGAGTTCTCACACGAGCTGGACATGCGCTACCGCGGACAGGCCTACAACCTGACCGTTCCGTTCGCGCCGCGGCCGGTCACGGCCGAGGCGATCGTCGCCGCTGTGAAGGCGTTCGAGGACGAGCACCGGCGTCTCTACGACTACACGCCGACCGTCACCGAGACCGACATCGTGACCCTGCGGCTGCGCGCGCTGGCACGGATCCCCGACATCGACTGGACGGTCGCCGAGGACAGCCGGCGGCCCGCGGTCGCCGCCGGCTCCCGGCGCGTCTACCACGGGGGCTGGCGCCAGTGGGCGGCCTCCGGACGCGAGCAGCTCGCCCAGGACGATACGATCGCCGCCGAAACGATCATCGAGCAGGAGGACACGACCGTGGTGATCCCACCCGGTTGGAGCGGAATCGTCGGCGCGGCGGGCACCCTGGTGCTGCAGCGAGGGGCGGACTGATGTCCACTGCGACAACGATCGATCCGATCACCATGGAGATCCTGGCCAGCGGGTTCCACCACATCGCCGAGGAGATGGCGGTGGTCGAGTACCGCGCCTCGTACTCGCCGATCATCCGCGAGATGCTCGACTTCAACTGCGGCCTGTTCACGGCCGACGGGCGCATGGTGGCCAACTCCGAGCAGATCCCGGCCCAGCTCGGCCTGATGCAGTTTGCGCTGGAGGCGGCTCGCGAGAAGTGGGGCGAGGACATCGCCGAGGGCGACGCCGTACTCACGAACCACCCCTACATGGGCGGCACCCACACGCCCGACCTGCAGGTGTTCACGCCTCTTTACCGCGACGGCCGCCTCATCGCCTGGGCCGGATCGATCGCCCACCACATCGACATCGGCGGCCGTTTCCCGGGCACCGAGAGCGCCCAGTGCACCGAGCTGTTCCAGGAGGGGCTGATCTTCCCAGCCGTGAAGCTGGTCGAGCGCGGCACCCGCGTGCGTGCCCTCTACGACCTGATCGGCGCCAACGTGCGCGACCCGGCGTCGACGCTGGGCGACCTCGATGCGCAACTGGCCGCGTGCCGTCGCGGCATGGCGCGGATCGACGAGCTTGCCGACGCCCACGGCACCGACACCGTGCTTCAGGGCATGGAGACGCTGCTGCAGACGACCGCTCTGCGCGCCGAGGCTGCCTTCCGCTCATGGCCCGACCGCACCGTGACGGCCGAGGGCTTCCTCGACGACGAGGGCTTCGAGGGCTCCTCCCCGGTGCGCGTCCACGCCGCCGTGCACGTCGACGACGGCACGCTGGTGGTCGATCTGTCCGGCTCCAGCCCGCAGATCACGTCAGGCATGAACGTCCCCATCTCGAGCGCTCACGCCGGCACCTACTTCGCGGTACGCGCGTTCCTGGGGCCGGAGGTGCCGCAGAACGCCGGTCTCACCAGCCGCGTGCGCGTGATCGCACCCGAGGGCACCGTGTTCAACCCGATCTTCCCGGCGGCTCTGAGCGCGCGGCATCTGGCCGTGCAGCGGCTCAGCGACGTCCTGATCGAGGCGCTCTGCGACCTGCTTCCGGAGCGATCGGTGGCGGCCAGCCACGTCTCCTTCCCGGCGCTGGTGTTCCAGGCCGTCGATACCCGCTCAGGCCGGCTGACGCTGCTCGCGGACATCCTCGGCGGCGGCGGCGGCGCCCGCCGCGACGCGCCCGGCGATGACGGCATCGACCCCTACTGCTCCAACTGCGCGATCCTGCCGGCCGAGATCGCCGAGCTCGAGTACCCGTGGCGGATCGAGCGCACCGAGCTGGTAGAGGGATCGGGCGGCGCCGGGCGCATGCGCGGGGGGATGGGCCTGCGGCGCGACTATCGGCTGCTGGCCGACGTCTCAGATGGCATGTACTACGTCGAGCAGACCGCCCCTGCGTTCGCGGCCAGGGGCCGTGAGGGCGGGGGCGCCGGTTTGCCTGGAAAGGCAACGGTGCAGCGCGCAGGCTCCGCGGAGCCCGCACCGGTCACCGGCAAGGGATACATCCACCTGTACCGAGGCGACGTGCTGTCGCTGGTGGGTGCGGGCGGAGGAGGGTTCGGTGCTGCTCCGTCAGGGGATGCGCCGGCGCAGAGTGCCACGATCGAGGAGGAACCATGAGCGACGCAACGCCAGGAGACGGCGGCGGAACAACGCCCGGCGGCGACCCGGCCCCTGCGGCCGGAAGCGCGGCCCCAGGTGGAGGAGCAGGTGGCGGTGGCCGCAAGGGCATGAGCCGCAAGAACTTCCTGCAGGGAACCGTGGGAGCCGGCGCGGCCGGCCTGGTGGTCGGCGGCGGCATCGGCTACGCGGTCGGCAACTCGGGGTCCTCGTCGTCCTCGTCCGGCGGCGGTGGCGGCAGCACCGGCGGCAGCAGCTCCAAGGGCACGATCAAGGTCGGCGCCGCCGTCCCGGTTACAGGTCCCTACGCAGGTGACGGCCAGCAGATGTCCCGCGGCCAGGAGCTTGCGGTCGACGAGATCAACGCCGCCGGCGGCGTGGCCGGCTACCAGCTCGAGCTGGTCAAGGTGGACACGCAGGCCCAGCAGCCCGACGTGATGAAGACGGTGCTGCAGAACCTGGTGTCGCAGAACGTCGCGGCCGTGTTCATGCCGTTCTGCTCCTACACCTCGGTCGAGTTCCCGATCGTGGCCGACAAGAAGATCCCCACGTTCCACGTCAATACCTGGCACGGCAACGTCGACTGGGTCTCGCAGAACAACGCCACGAACATCTTCCAGGGCGACCCCAGCGAGCTCTCCTACGGCTCCGGCATCGTCTCGGTGATGAACTCGCTGATCGCCGACGGCAGCTGGACGCCGTCCAAGAAGACCGCCTACGTGGTCACCTCCAACGATCCCTACAGCCTGAACATCGCAAAGAGCTTCCAGAGCTCGGTGCAGAAGGAGGGCTGGCAGGTGGTCGGGTTCGACCAGTTCACGGCACCCCAGGCCAACTGGGGCGGGGTGCTGGTCAAGATCCGCGACGCGAATCCGGGCATGATCGTGTTCTCGGACTACGCGGCCGGTGACGAGGCGGCGTTCATGAAGCAATTCGCCCAGCAGCCGACCAAATCGCTGGTCTACCAGCAGTACGCGCCGTCGATCCCGCAGTACATCCAGCTGGCCGGTGATTCCGCCAACGGTGTGATCTGGTCGACGGTGGTCGGGATCCTTCAGAACGACCCGGTCGCGCAGCCGTTCATCGACAAGTTCACCGCCAAGTACGGATCGGGCCCCGGCTTCTCGAACGCCGGCGACCAGTACGACCTGATGAAGATCTGGGCACAGGCGGTGGGCGTGGCCGGGAATCCGTACGACTTCGAGAAGGTCAACGCCTACATCAAGGCGACGCCCTACCGCGGCGTCTGCGGGGCATACACGTTCAACCGCACAGGGCTGACCTGCATCCCGTACCCCGACGACACGCCGGACCCCTCGATCGGCATGGCGCATCTCACGTTCCAGATCCAGAACGGCCAGCAGATCGCCATTTCCCCGGATCCCTACACCACAGGGAAGTTCCAGCTTCCCTCCTGGCTGCAGTGACCGAGACGGCGGCGCGCAGCCCCCAGGCGATCCTCGAGGCTCGGGGCATCTCGAAGCTGTACGGGGGGCTGCGCGCCGTCGACGACCTGTCCTTCAGCGTCAAGGGCGGGGAGGTGCTCGGCATTGCCGGGCCGAACGGCGCGGGCAAGACCACGCTGTTCGACACCATCACCGGACACACGATCGCAACCACGGGCGAGATCGAGCTTGGCGGCAGCTCCATCCTGGGCACCAAGATCCACGCCCGCTGCCGGATGGGCCTCGCCCGCACGTTCCAGCAGCCGGTGGCGGCGGACACGCTGACGGTGCTCGAGAACGCGTACCTGGCGGCCAGCTTCCGTCGTGGCCGCACCGGCCGCCGCTCCCGAAGCGATGACGTCGCAGCCGGCCAGGCAGCGCTGAAGCTGGTGGGCCTCGAGCACCGCGCGACGATGGCGGCCTCACAGCTGCCGGTGTACGACAAGAAGCGGCTGATGATCGCGACGGCGCTCGCCACCGAGCCGCTGGTGCTGCTGCTGGACGAGCCGTTCGGCGGCCTCAATCCGCGCGAGATCGACGACACGCTGGCGTTGCTGCGGCGCGTCCGTGAAACCGGCGTTGCGATCGTCTGCATCGAGCACGTGATGCGGGCGCTGGTGGCGCTGGCCGACCGCGTGCTGGTGATGCACCACGGCGCGGAGCTGTTCGTCGGCACGCCGGGCGAGATGATGCGCGACCAGCGCGTGATCGACGTGTATCTGGGCGCCAGCGGGTCGGGTGCCGAATGACCGCGGCGCTCGACGTCAGCGGGCTGGTGGCCGGGTACGACCGCACCGTGGTGGTGCGCGACCTGAGCCTCTCGGTCGAGGCGGGCAAGACGGCGGTCGTGATCGGCCCCAACGGCCACGGCAAGACGACCATGCTGCTGGCGATATCCGGCCTGATCAAGCCGATGTCGGGCTCCATCACGCTCGGCGACGAGCGCATCGATCGCAGCTCCGCCGAATCGATCGCGGGCATGGGCGTCGTGCACATCATGCAGGGCGACGGCCTGTTCGCCGACATGACGGTCGAGGAGAACCTGCTGATGGGCGCGTTCGTGTCGAGCTCGTGGCGCGGCCGCCGCGAGACGCTGAAGCGGGTCTACGCCGACCTGCCGGTGGTCGAGTCAAAGCGCGACCAGAAGGCGCGCACGCTGTCGGGGGGCGAGCGGCGGCTGGTCGGCCTCGGCCGCGGCATGATGCGGCCGGCCCGGGTGATGCTGATCGATGAGCCCTCGCTGGGGCTGGCGCCGGTCGCCATCGAAGCCGTCTACGCGGCGATCGCGAAGCTGCGCGCCGAGTCGGGTGCGACGGTGGTGCTGGTCGAGGAGAACTTCACCCACATCGGCGGTGTTGCGGACGTGGTGCACATCCTGGAGACGGGCAGCATCGTACGCAGCGGCAGCTTCGACGAGCTCTCGCACGACCGCACGGTCGTCGAGACATACCTGGGATCGATCACGGATGTGACCACATGACCGACATAGTTGCCATTATCGTAAACGGGCTCGTGTACGGCTCCATCTACGGGCTGGTCGCGATCGGAATGACCCTCATCTACGGCACCCTGCGGATCCTTGACATGTCGCAGGGCTCGATGGTCATGATCGGCGGCTACGTGGGCTGGTGGGCGCTGGCGACCCACGGCGTGAACCCGCTGCTGGCGCTGGTGCTGGCGTTCGTCGTCACCTTCGTCGTCGGCACCCTGACCGAGTTGGTGTCGGTACAGCCGCTGATCGGACGTCGCGGCGAGGTCGATTTCGAGATGGTCACGTTCATCACCACCTTCGCGGTGGGGATCCTCCTGACGAACGTGGCATTGCAGCACTTCGGCCCGTTCCAGAAGAACGTGCCGCCGATCGTAAGCGGCAACCTCGACGTCTACCACGGCGTCTCCATCAGCTACCACGAGCTGACGATGGCCGGCGTCTCGGTGCTGCTGATGGGCGCACTGGGCCTGTTCCTGGCGCGCACGCGCTGGGGCTTCGCCGTGCGCGCGGTCGCCCAGGACCTGGACGCCGCGCGCTCGCTGGGGGTGCCGGTCAGCCGCCTCTACCCGGCCACAATGGGCCTGGCCTCGGCGCTGGCCGGCGTCGGCGGCGTGTTCCTGGGAGCGCTCTACTTCGCCTCGCCCACGGCCGGCGACCTGCCGCTGCTGCAGGCGCTGATCGTGGTGGTGCTGGGCGGCCTCGGCAGTCTCACGGGCACCCTCTACGCCGCGTACCTGGTGGGGCTGATGCAGGCCTTCTGCGAGGTCGAGATCGGCACCACCTGGACGCTTCCGATCCTGTACACCGCGATCCTTATCATCCTGGTGATCCGGCCCTACGGCCTCAAGGGCAGCCCCTCGGAGGCGCGGCTGTGACGGGGACGTTCTCCGGCCTGTCGCCCACCCGCTGGCTGATGATCGGGAGCGCGATTGTGCTGGTCGCGCTGTTCCCGCTGGTTTACACCGACCCGTACTACATGACCATCATCGTCACCGCCGAGGTGGTGCTGATCCTGAACATCTCCTGGAACTTCGTGCTGGGGATGGCGGGCGTCTGGAACTTCGGCCAGCTGGCGATCTACGCGCTGGGCGCCTACGGCGCAGGCTGGCTGATGCTGCACCAGACCTGGATGCCGGCCATGATCGCGATCCTCTGCGGCGGGCTGTTCTCGGCGGTGATCTCAGTGCTGCTGGCGTTCCCGACGCTGCGCCTGTTCGGCATCTACACGTCGCTCCTGACCTTCTCGTTCGCCCAGGTGGTGCAGTACGTCGCCCTCAACGACCCACGCGGCCTGACCGGCGGCTCCTACGGCTACCCGACCGTGCCCGGCCTGTTCCCGAACATGTCGCAGACCAGCTACCTGCGGGCCTACTACTGGGTGTTCGCCGCGGTGATCGTGGCGTCGTGCCTGGTCGTGGCGTGGCTGCGCCAATCACATCTCGGGATCGCGCTGCGCTCGATCCGCGACTCCCCCGGCTACACGGCTGCCCGCGGGGTCAACCCGCGCATGACGCGGGTGATCGCGTTCGGCCTGTCCGGGTTCCTGGCCGGCGTGGCGGGTGGCTTCTACCTGTCGTTCGAGCAGTCGTTCACGACCAGCCAGATGGGCCTCACGCCGATGTCGATCGACGTCACGATGCTCGTGATCGGCGGGCTCGGCACCGTCATGGGGCCGGTGATCGGCACCGCCATCGTCACCGTCATCCAGACCATCCTGATCGACTACCCGGGCTGGCAGCTGACGATCCTGGGCGCGACGCTGCTGGTGATCGTGATCTTCGTCCCGGGTGGCGTGGTCGGGCTGATCTCGCGCACCTCCAAGCGGGTGGGCGCGTGGGTCGAAGAGGACTCGGACGCCGTGGAGGCGGCCGAGACGTAGTGCACGAGGCGACGGGCGCCGTCAGGCGGACGCGCCGGCCGGCTTGGGCAGCGGCTCGATCGCCCGCAGCGCCCGCTGGATCTCCTCCTCGGGCAGCTCGAAGTCCTCCAGGCTGCCGTGCAGGTACGACTCGTAGGCGGCCATGTCGAAATGCCCGTGCCCGGACAGGTTGAACAGGATCGCCTGCGAGCTGCCCGACTCGTCGGCCCGCTTGGCGGCGTCGATCGCTCCCTTGATCGCGTGTGAGCTCTCCGGCGCCGGGATGATGCCCTCGCTGCGCGCGAACCGCAGGGCCGCGGCGAAGCAGTCGTTCTGCGTGTACGCCTCGGCCCGGATCAGGCCGTCCAGCAGCAGCTGCGAGACGATCGGCGCCACGCCGTGGTAGCGCAGCCCGCCGGCGTGGATGCCGGGCGGGACGAAGTCGTGGCCGAGTGTGTGCATCGGCACCAGCGGCGTCAGCTGGGCGGTGTCGCCGAAGTCGTAGGCGAACGGCCCGCGGGTCAGCGTCGGGCAGGCGGCGGGCTCGGTCGCGATGATCTCGATCTCGGCACCCGCGATCTTGTCGCCCACGAACGGCAGCGCGAGGCCGCCGAAGTTGGAGCCGCCGCCGACGCATCCCACCACCACGTCGATGCCGGTCTCGCCGGCCAGCGCCAGCTGGCGCTGTGCCTCCTGGCCGATCACGGTCTGATGCAGCAGCACGTGGTTCAGCACCGAACCGAGGGAGTAGCTGGTGTCATCACGCGTGGCGGCGTCCTCGACCGCCTCCGAGATGGCGATGCCGAGGCTGCCCAGCGACTCGGGGTCGCGCTCGCGGATGCCGCGGCCGGCGTTCGTGTCGGGCGACGGGCTGGCGACCACCTGTGCGCCCCAGGTCTCCATCATCACCCGCCGGTAGGGCTTCTGCTGGTAGGAGATGTTGACCATGTAGACCTTGCACTCGAGACCGAAGGCCTGGCAGGCGAAGGCCAGCGCGCTGCCCCACTGGCCGGCGCCGGTCTCGGTGGCCAGGCGCGTGCGGCCGGCGCGGGCGTTGTAGAACGCCTGCGCGACGGCGGTGTTGGGCTTGTGCGACCCGGCCGGCGACCCGCCCTCGTACTTGTAGTAGATGCGCGACGCGGTCCCGATCTCCCGCTCCAGCCGCTTGGCGCGATGCAGCGGCGTCGGCCGCCACAGCGACAGCACGTCCAGCACCTCGTCGGGGATCGGGATCTCGCGGTCGGTGGAGACCTCCTGCAGGATCAGATCCATGGGGAACAGCGGCGCCAGGTCGTCGGGCCCGATCGGCTGGCCGGTGCCCGGGTGCAGCGGCGGCTGCGGCGGGTGGGGGGCGTCCGCGAGGATGTTGTACCAGCTGCGCGGTATCTCGCTGTCGGGCAGAACGATCTTCGTGTCGGCCACGAGACGGATCCTTTCGAAGAGGCGACGGGCCGCCAAGGATATCGCGGCCCGTGGTACAAACCGGTTTGCACCGGCGAGCGCCGGCCCAATCCCTAAAGGAGCGTGTGCATGATCCTGAGCCTCGGAGATTTTCTCTGGTCGCTGCTCGTGATCTTTTTCATGGTGATCTATTTCATGATGCTGTTCCAGGTGATCGTGGATATCTTCCGCCGGCATGACGCCTCGGGAGGCAAGAAGGCACTGTGGCTGCTCTTCCTGCTGTGCGTCCCGCTGGTCGGCCTGCTGGCCTACATGATCACCAACTCGGAGTCGATGGCCGAGCGAAACGTGCAAAGCGTGAAGCAGTCGCAGGCAGAGTTCGACAGCTACGTCCAGACCGTGGCCGGATCCGGCGGCGCCGCCGCCGAGATCGCCAAGGCCAAGGAGCTGCTGGACAGTGGCGCCATCAACCAGTCGGAGTTCGACGCCCTCAAGGCCAAGGCGCTGGCCTGAGGGTTCCGGGGGCGCCGCCGCCCGGCGGCGTCCCCGTGGTTCCCTCGTCAGATGCGACCGATTCTATGGCTCAACTGCCGCGGGCGGCCAGCGACGCGAGGTCGGTGACCTGCGAGGCGGGCGGCGGCGTGATGTGCACCGGCGCGCCGAAGTGCGACAGCTTCATGGTCATGTCCATCGAGGACTGCGACACCGGCATCGGCACCGACATGTGCATCTCGCGGACGTAGCCGTCCGCGTCCACCCACACGTCCACCGGGTAGCTGGTGGTGCCGGTCTCCTGGAGCAGGTTGCGGTACGTCGAGCGCACAGCCTTGCGCTGGCCGGCCGGCGCGCGCGCGACCATCACCCTCATCGCCTTGGAGAGGTCGATGTCGGCGTGATAGTGGGTGGTGGCGACGCCGTCGACCGTGGCATGGCCCAGGTTCACGACGGTGTGGGAGGTGGCGTCGAGGTACGTCAGCACCTGCGTCGGATCGCTGGTACCGGAGTCCATCAGCGCCGCGAAGTCGATGCCCTGCTGCTTGCCGAACCGCTCGAGATCGAGCTTCAACCACGGGCGGGAGTTCGGGATCGACTGCGACAGCACCGCGCTGCGCATGTAGATGGTGGTGCCCAGGATGCGTTCGTCCATTCCGATCGTGGTCCCGGCCGTCGGCACCGTGATCGACAGGTGCATCGCACCCGCCGCGGGGCTGTGCAGCCTGAACTGGCCGGTGCCGTGCATGCTGATCGTGCCCTGCTCGGTCGACATGTTCATGTCCATGGCGACGCGGGCGCTGCCGGCGTGCCGGGTGTGGGTGGCCGCGGCGGTCAGCACGAGATTCTTGACGGGCGAAAGCGAGTGCGGCGACGAGTGCGTCGCGGAGGCCTGGCCGCATCCGGTCAGCGCCAGCGCGGCCAGCACCACGCCGGCGATACGAGTCATGGGCATGCTCACACCTTAGGTGTGGCCTGCGGCGCCGTAAAGAGGGGCGGCGTTACAGGCGTGCGGCGGCCGGCAGCACCTCGCTGCCGACGATCTCGATCGGGGTGATCTCGTGCATGCCGGCCAGCTGGCCGTGGGCGACGTCGACGCCCAGCTCGGACAGCGCCCCCAGCTCCTCGATCGTCTGGGCGACGCGCTCGCCGTTGCTGCCGACGTCCATGCGGTAGCTGACCGTCTTTTCGATCTCGTCGTAGTCGCGCCCCTCCGCCTCGCAGTGGCGGCGCAGCACGTCCAGCTTGTGGGCCAGCTCCGGCCCGGCGAACAGGTTGCAGGACTGGGCGTAACGGGCCACCAGCCGCAGCGTCTTTCGCTCGCCGCCGCCGCCGATCAGGATCGGCGGGTGCGGGCGGCGCAGCGACTGCGGCGAGTTGAGGGTGCGGGCCAGCTGGTAGTGGCGGCCCTGATAGGGCTGCTGGGAGCCGCTCCACATCTGCAGGCAGATCTGAAGCGTCTCCTCCAGCCGCTCGAAGCGCTCGGAGATGGGCGGGAACGGCAGCGCCAGCCCCAGCGACTCCTCCTCGTTCCAGGCGGCGCCGATGCCCAGCATGGCGCGACCTTCCGACAGCACGTCGAGCGTGGTCACCATCTTGGCCAGCAGGCCCGGCGGCCGGTAGACGACACCCGTCACCAGCGTCAGCAGCTGCACGCGGTTGGTGAGGGCCGCCATGTAGCCGAGCGCCGTGTAGGGCTCCAGCATCTCCTGCTCGGGCGGGCCGTTCACGTGGATCTGCCAGACGTGATCCATCACGCTGATGCGGTCGTAGCCGGCCGCCTCGCCGGCGATCGCGATCCTTCGCAGGTCGTCGGCCAGCGTGGGAGGTCCGCCCGGGTAGGTGAACCGGGCAACGTGCAGGCCGAGCTTCATGCCTGCTCCTCGTCGTCGTTGGGCTCGCCGTCGTAGTAGTCGAGCGACTCGATGCGGCCGATCACGCCCAGGCCGCGCCAGAAGATCTTGTTCGATCGCGGATACCAGCACACGTCGTTGGTCTTGCGGGTGCCGTAGATCAGCATCGTGAGGCCGTTCGGTCCCGCCCGGAAGGAGTGGGCGACGCGCGATCCGGGCGGGCGCACGACCACGTGGCCGGCTCGGACCGGCACGTCCTCGCGGACGCTGGAGGACGCCGCGACCGGCGAGGGCCACAGCCCCAGCGTGCCGTCGCCGTCGAGCATCACGAACGCCTCCTCCTCCTCGGAGTGACAGTGCGGGGGTGCGCCGAGCGCGCCCGGGAACAGCCGCTCCCAGTAGAAGCCGGCCAGCGCCGAGCGCTCGTCGGTGGCCAGCAGCGCGGTGTCGCGTCGCCGTGTGACGTCGCGCTCGGCCTCGTCGATGTTGATGATGTTCGGCGGGCGCGGCGCGGGGTCGCCGACCTCGAGCGGCGGCCCCTCGCCCTCCACGTCCCAGGGGTCATCCACGCGGCCCTCGATCCATGGCCAGCCGATCCGCACGGCGCCGGAGCGCGGCAGCCAGCCGAACTCGGTGGGGTGGCGGGTGCCGAACACCAGGCAATCCAGCCCGTCCGGGCCAGCGATGAACGTGTGCTCCATCTCGTCGGCGCGGTGGATCACGCAGTCGCCGGCCCGCACCTCGTGCACCTGCTCGTCCTGCCAGGCCAGCCCCGCGCCGCCCAACACGTAGTAGATCTCCTCGGACGCGCCGTGGGAGTGGGGCGGAGTGGGCAGCCTGCCGGGAGCGACGCGCATCCGGTTGACCCCGATGCCGACCGCGCCGGCCGCCTTGCCGAGCTGCTGCCAGGTGGCGTCCATCTCGCCCTTGGCCGCGCGGTGCCGCTCGATGTCGTCCCAGTGCACGATCCCCACGGGCGGCACTCTACCCGCGAAATTCGGTCCACAACGTGAGCCGATCTTGGATCCAAACTCGATTATGCTGGCTCCATCCCACCGACCCAAGGAGGCCGCTGTGAGCGCCACCGATCAGCTGCTCGAAAACGCACAGAGCTACGCCGCCAGCTTCGACAAGGGAGACCTGCCGCTGCCTCCCGGCCGCCGGGTGGCGATCGTTGCCTGTATGGACGCCCGCCTCAACCCGTACGCGCTGCTGGGGCTGAGCGAGGGCGACGCCCACATCATCCGCAACGCCGGCGGCGCGGTCACGCCCGACGTGATCCGCTCGCTGACGATCTCGCAGCGGCTGCTGGGTACCGAGGAGATCGTGCTGATCCATCACACCGGCTGCGGCATGCTCACCTTCAGCGACGACGACTTCCGCGGCGCCGTCGAGAAGGACACGGGCATTCGCCCGGAGTGGGCGGCCGAGACCTTCTCCGACCTCGACGCCGACGTGCGCCAGTCGATCGCCCGCATCAAGGCCAGCCCGTTCATTCCGCGCACCGACGCGGTGCGGGGCTTCGTCTACGAGGTCGAGACCGGAAAGCTGCGCGAGGTCTCGTGACGGCTCGGGATCAGGCCCGCCGCCCGTGCGGCGTGGTCGAGCGGCGGGCCTGATCCAAGCCGCCGGTCAGTCGAGGTGGATGACGTCCCTGCTGACGTTGTTGTTGATCGACGTGCTGACGACCTCACCGGACGCTCCATGGAAGGTGCCGGTGCCGCCGGTGATGGCGATGTGATCGGTGCTGCCGTTGGGCTCGTTGGCCGGCAGCAGCGCGGTGCCGGTGATCGTGCCGCCCAGCAGCTTGAAGGTGCCCTGGCACTGCAGCTTGTTGTGCAGCATCAGCGTGCACATCGCGTCCAGCGTGCCCACCTTGTGGCCGGCGTGACGGAGGTTCGCGCTGAATATGAACTCGTCCCCCGGGCCGCCGTTCGCCGTATGGGTGATGTTGATGAACTTGCCGCCGTTATCGACCTCGGTCACGCGGATCGTGCGACCGTGGTTGGTGCCGCCGGCACGCGCCAGCGAGACGCCGCCGATCGCCGCAGCGATCAGGCCGGCCACGCACGCGGTCAGCACAAGTCGGCCGACCGTGGTGTTGAACATCCTCATGGAGCTTCTCCCATCTGATACGTGTGAAACGCGCCGCGCTGGGAGTGTGCCCCGATCCGGAGATCTGTCAAGAGACCGGGCGCACTCCCGATCAGGCGGGTGACACGCTGCGGCGGCTGCCGGCCCTGATGCGCTCGTCGATGGCGTCGCCGTGCGCGTCGATCAGGTCGTCGACCATGGCGCAGATGGCCTCGGGTGAGAGCGTGCCGGCCGCGTTGGGGTCGAGCAGCGCGGCGTGATAGACGTGCTGGCGGCTGCCGTCCAGGCCGGCCCGCACGGTCAGCTCGCAGACGTTTGCGAAGGTGCGGTTGAGCGCGGCCAGCTGTGGCGGCAGCGCCCCCACGGCGGTGGGCTGGACGCCGGCCCGGTCGGCCAGACACGGCACCTCGACGCAGCAGCCGTGCGGCAGGTTGGAGATCAGGCCGTCGTTTCGGACGTTGCCGTAGATGGTGCGGGGCTCGCCGGTCACCTGCGAGTGGATGATCAGCGACGCGTACTCGAGGCTGCGCTCGATCTGGAACGGCTCGCCGGCGGCCAGCTGGGCGCGCATCTGCTCGTAGGTTTCGAGGTTCTCCTCGCTGCGGTGCACGTACTCGTCGACCGGCACCCTGAACCGCTCGATCATCTCGTCGCTGCGCAGGAAGTACGGCAGGTACTCGGCCGAGTGCTCGCTGGACTCGGTCGGAAACCGGCCGAAGCGCCGGTAGATCTCGACCCGCACCCGCCGCAGCAGTTCGGGGTCGCGCTCGAGGGCCGCATCGAGCAGCGGATAGAGGTCCTCGCCGTCGCGCTCGAAGCGCAGGATCCAGGACTGGTGGTTGATGCCGGCGCCCAGGTAGGTGACCTCGTCGTAGGGCACCCCGGCCGCCTCGGCAAGCTGGCGGGTGGTGTTCTGCACGGAGTGGCAGAGGCCGACGATGCGGGTGTGCGGGCTGGCCTCGTAGGTAGCCCAGCACAGCATCGCCATCGGGTTGGTGTAGTTCAGCAGCCAGGCGTCGGGGCACAGCTCGGACATGTCGGCGGCGATGCCCAGCATCACCGGGATCGTGCGCAGTGAGCGGAAGACGCCGCCGATCCCGAGCGTGTCGCCGATCGTCTGCCGCAGGCCGTGGCGCTTGGGGATCTCGAAGTCGATCAGGGTCGCCTCGTGGCCGCCGACCTGGATCATGTTGATCACGTGGTCGCAGCCCTCGAGCGCTGCGCGGCGGTCGAGGTGGGCCTCGATCGTGGCATGGGCGCCGAGCGCCCGGTTCGTCCAGCGCGCCATCGCCTCGCCCGTGGCCAGCCGCTCGGGGTCGATGTCGTGCAGGGCGATCGTGGCGTCGGCAAGCTCCGGGAAGCTGAGGATGTCGCCGAGCAGGTCGCGGGTGAACTCGACGCTGCCCGCGCCGACGAAGGCGATCCGGGTCATGCGCGAAAGTGTTTCAGGTTTGATAGAACCGAGCAAGAATGTTCACGACCGCCGAGCAGCGCGCCATCGACCAGCTGTCCACCGAGAGCGGCCGGCTGGCCGTCGTGGCGGCCGATCAGCGCACGAAGCTGGTCGAGGCGCTGCAGGCTGCGGGGCTGGAGAGCCGCATGGATTTCATGCGCGCGTACAAGCTCGACCTGGTCTCGGCGCTGGCGCCGGCGGCGCCGGCGATGCTGCTGGATCCCGAGATCGCGCTGCCGCACGTAACCGACGCGGGCGCACTGCCGGCCCACACAGGGCTGCTGGTCTCGCTGGAGCGCAGCGGGTCGCGCCGCACGCCTGACGGCCTGCGCAGCGCCGAGCTGCTGCCGGGGGTGGGCGCCGACGGCGTGCGCCGGCTGGGCGGCACCGGGGCGAAGCTGCTGCTGCGGCTGCGAGCCGACCGCGAGGATGCCGACGGCGACAACGCGGCGGTGCTGCGGGAGGCGGTCGCGGACTGCGCCGCGCACCACCTGCTGCTGGTGGTGGAGGTGCTTGTCTACCGGCTGGACGACGAGGACGAAGCCGGGTACGAGGCGGCGCGGAAGGACCTGATCCGCGAGGCCGCGCTGCTGGCCGAGTCGTGCGGCGCCCGTTACCTGAAGCTCGAGTACCCGGGCGACGAGCAGGCCTGCCGCCGCGTCACGGACACGCTGTCGGTGCCCTGGGCGCTGCTCTCGGCCGGCGTCGACCACGAGACCTACATGGTGCAGCTGCGCGCGGCGCTGGCGGCCGGGGCGGCCGGATTCATCGCGGGCCGCTCGATCTGGAAGGAGTCGGTGGCGATGCGCGGCGAGGAGCGGCGCGCGTTCCTGGGCGGCAAGGCGCGGCGCCGGCTCGATCAGCTGCTTGCGATCGCCGGCTGATGGTTGGTTTCACGGGATGCGTGGATGCTGGGCGCAGGATGGGACGCGCTGGACGTCGGGAGCGTCCGCAGGGCAGGCTGGATGATGTCCTGGCCGAGGACGATCGTGGCGTCCAGCGTGTCCCAGACCGGGCCGGCGCCGCGCTGCTGGAACCAACCATCTAAGGGATACTGGCGCCGTGCTGGATCTGCTGGTGATCGGCGACTGCAACCCCGACCTGCTGGTGGCCGGCGCCGACGTGGTGCCCGAGTTCGGCCAGCGCGAGAAGCTGGTCGAGACCGGGCGGCTGCTGGTGGGCGGGTCGGCCTCGATCTTCGCCTGCGGCGCCGCCCGGCTGGGGCTGGCGGTGGCGCTGGTGGCGACGGTCGGCGACGATGCATTCGGCTCGTTCATGCTGGACGCGGTGGGCGAGCGCGGCGTCGACACGTCGAGCTGCCCGGTCGTTGCCGGCGCTGACACCGGGCTCACGGTCGCGCTCGTGCGCGACGGCGATCGTGCGATGCTGACGGCGCCGGGGGCGATCCCGCTGCTGACGGCCGAGATGGTGCCACCGGCGCTGGTGGCGTCGGCCCGTCACCTGCACGTCGCCTCCTACCACCTGCTGGACGGGCTGCGCCCGGGCCTGCCGGAGCTGGTGGCCGCGGCGCGTGCGTCGGGTGCGACGGTGTCGGTGAATCCGCAGGGCGAGGTGGGCGATGGCGGCGGTGCCGAGCTGCGCGCGCTGGTGCCGGCCATCGACCTGCTGCTGCTGAACGAGCGGGAGCACGAGGCGCTGGGCACGGTGGCCGGCCCGCTGGTGGTGGTGAAGCACGGCGCCGGCGGTGCGGCCGCGCACACCGCCGGCGGCGTGGTGCGCGCGGCCGGGCACCCCGTCGAGGTGGTCGACACCACCGGCGCCGGCGACAGCTTCGACGCGGGCTTCCTGGCGGCGTGGTTGGCGGGGGAGCCGCTGGAGCGGGCGCTGGCGCTGGGCAATGCCTGCGGAGCGCTCTCGACGCGGGCGCTGGGAGGCATCACCGCGCAGGCGACGATGGCCGAGGCGAGGGCGGCGGCGGCATGATCGTGTGCGTGGCGGCGAACCCCTCGATCGACCGGCTGTTCGGGGTCGACCGGCTGACGCCGGGCGGCATCCACCGTCCCGTCGAGTTCGCGCAGGTGGCGGGTGGCAAGGGACTGAACGTGGCGCGGGCGGCATCTGCGCTGGGCTCCGAGGTGCGGGCGGTGGCGTTGCTGGGTGGGCACGCGGGGCGCTGGATCGCCGAGCAGTGCGAACGCGAGGGCATCGAGCTGGAGGCGGCGTGGGCGCAGGTGGAGACGCGCTCGTCCCTGTCGGTGGCCGAGGCCGACCAGGGGCTGACAGAGTTCTACGAGCACGGTGCGGCGGTCACGCCCGAGGAGTGGAGCGGCTTCACCGAGCTGGCCGCGCGGCACCTGCCCCAGGCCGGGTGGGCGACGATCTCGGGGTCGCTGCCGCCGGGGGCGCCGGCCGACGGCTACGTGCCGCTGATCGGAGTCGCCCGCTGCGCGTTCGACAGCCGCGAGGAGGGCATCTCCGCTCGCCCGGCACTGGTGAAGGTGAACGCCGCCGAGGCCGCGCAGCTGACCGGCATGGCCGACGCGCGCGACGCGGCACGGACGCTGCATGAGGCCGGCGGCGGCGCTGCGATCGTCACCCGCGGCCGCGACGGCGCGGTGATGGTCGCCCCGGATGGACGAGCGCTTTCGGGCGCCGCCGACGCCGAGGGCCGCTACCCGGTGGGAAGCGGCGACGCCTTCCTGGCAGGGCTGGTGGTGGCGCTCGAAGGCGGAGCAGGCTGGGACGATGCGCTGCGCGCGGCGATCGGCGCGGGCGCGGCCAACGCCGAGCAGCCAGGGGCGGGTCGGCTCGACCCCGATCGAGCACGGGCGATCGCGGGCTCGGTGCGCCTCTCGCCCGCCCGCTGACCCGTCACGCAACCGTCACGGGCCCGAGACGTCACGGATTTCCCGGCCGACCCCCTGATCGCAACGATTCGGTCACGATCGATCATGGCCGGCGCCGCGAGTGCACACGGCGGCCGGGTCGGGCTCTGACCCCTTGACAATTCGATCCGCTCAACCATGCGGACGTCCTGTCACGGCCCGTCACGGAGCTGTCACACCCGTCGGCGCCGGCTGAGACGGTGTTTGACACCCCTGAGGCGCGCGGGGGCGTCACGGCAGCGTCACGGCGACCGTTGCGAAGGCCGACCGCTGGGCTACTTCAGGCCGGTCGAGGCCAGCGACTGCACGAACCAGCGCTGGCCGATGATGAACACCAGCAGCATCGGTGCCAGCGCCATTACGTTGCCTGCCATCAGCAGCGTCCAGTTCGTCTGGTGCGCGCCCTGGAACTGCGCCAGACCCAGCTGCACCGTGGTCTGGTTGGTCGAGGTGATCACGATCAGCGGCCACAGGAAGTCGTTCCACGTCCACAGGAAGGTCACGATCGCAAGCGTTGCCAAGGCAGGCATCGACAGCGGCAGCACCACCCGCACCAGCACCCCCAGGCGCGAGCAGCCGTCCATCCGCGCCGCCTCCTCGAGCTCGATCGGCAGCGTCCGGAAGAACTGCCGCAGCAGGAAGATCCCAAACGGCGTGACCAGGTTGGGCACGATCAGCGCCGGCAGCGAGTTCACCAGCCCCATCTTCTGGACGATCAGGAAGGTCGGGATCATCGTCACCTGGAACGGCACCATCAGCGTCGCCAGCAGCGCCACGAACAGCACGTCGCGGCCGAAGAACCGCATCCGCGCGAACGCGTAGCCAGCCAGGCTGCAGAACACCAGGTTGCCCGCCACCGCCGACAGTGTCACGATCATGCTGTTCGCGAAGAAGCGCCCGAACGGGGCCGCGTTCCAGGCGTCCGGGTAGTTCTCCCAGTGGATGCCGGACGGGATCAGCACGGGCGGGAAGTGCCGCGATTCGGGCAGCGTCTGGATCGACGTCAGGAGCATCCAGCCCAGCGGCAGCAGCATCAGCGCGGCGATCGGCATCAGGGCCAGGTGGCGGGGGCTGAACGGCAGCGGCCACCTCATGAGCCGTAGTGCACCCGGCGGTTGCCCAGCCACAGCTGCAGCAGCGAAAATACCAGGGTGATCGCGAACAGCACCTCGGCGATGGCCGCCGCGTAGCCGGCGTGGAAGAACTCGAACGCCTGGCTGTAGAGGTAGTACACCATCACGGTGGTGGCGTGCAGCGGGCCGCCGCGCGTGGTCACGTAGATCTCGTCGAACACCTGCAGCGCGTTGATCGTCGACCACACGATCAAGAACAGCGTGGCCGGCGACACCAGCGGGAACACCACGTGGCGGAAGGTCGCCCAGCGCCCGGCCCCGTCCAGCCGGGCGGCCTCGACCAGGCTCTCGGGCACCCCCTGCAGCGCAGCCAGGTACACGATCACGTCGAACCCGAGCCAGCCCCAGACCGTCATCGCCACGATCGAGTACAGCGCCTGGTCGGGGTTCTGGAAGAACCCGTACGGCCCCAGGTGCACCTTTCCCAGCAGGTAGTTGGCGACGCCGTAGGTCGGCTCCAGCAGCCAGTTGAAAATCAGCCCCGTTGCCACCGTGGACGTCGCCACCGGGATGAACACCGCCGTTCGGTAGAACCACGAGAACCGGATCCGCGCGTTCAGCAGCATCGCCAGCCCCAGCGATCCGCCCACCGAGAGCGGCACGAACAGCAGCGTGTACACGATCGTGTGGTTGACCGACTGCCGGAACACCGGGTCGTTCACGAGCGTGTGGTAGTTCTGAGTGCCGACCCAAGTGGGCGTCGTCAGCAGGTCGTTGTTCTGGAACGACAGCAGCGCCGCCCACCCGATCGGCAGGATCCCGAAGATGCCGATCAGCAGGGCGGCAGGCGCCACGAACAGCCAGCCGCTGACGTGTTCGGAGCGGGCCGCCCTCGAGATCACTGGCCCGTCGCGAGCGTCTGGTCGGCCTGCTGTGCGGCCTGGTCGAGCTCCTGCTGCGGCTGGCCCTTGCCGAGCAGCACCGCCTCGATCGCCTGGCCCATCGCCTGTGACACCTCGTTGTAGTTGGCGATCACCGGCCGCGCCTTGAGCGCGTTCGCCTCGTTCTGCACGAACACGGACACGCCCGGGTACTTCTTCACGTACGCC
>Ga0075424_100000606_pt1 | contig 28653 bp, 26 predicted proteins | sample SoiMethybrSBSTD3_FD_75301 | JGI IMG/M metagenome (GOLD analysis project Ga0075424, IMG submission 75301) | Bulk soil microbial communities from a Populus tree surrounding site in Tennessee, USA - Soil MetaG P. TD hybrid SBSTD3 | ecosystem: Environmental > Terrestrial > Soil > Tree plantation... | reverse complement strand
ACCCGAACCCGGCACCTGGCTGTGGCGATCACCCCACAAACGCATCTACCTCATCAACGCCACCGGCAGCCACCCACTCGGCGACACCCCATACGCACAAACAATCTGGCGTGCGGCAGCGAGTCCTCCCCACACCGGCAAGCTGACTTCGATCACTACGGTTCGGCAACGGCGATGATCACTTTGTGTGCCGTGGGATCGCTCGCAAGGGCCTCGAGAGCCTTGCCGTAGTCATCGAGTGAGAAGCGATGACTGATGATGCCGTCGGTGTGTGCGCGTCCAGTGCGTAACGCAGCAATTGCAGCACCAAAGGATGTCATCTCGGCGAACGAACCCTTGATCGTGATCTCGCGACGGAAGATCTCGAACGGGCTTACCGAAAGCCGCTCATCCGGTCGGGCGACGCCGTAGACGAGGACGGTTCCACCGTTCCGGGTGAGCGAGACGCAGATATTGCCGACGGCCGTCTGGCCAGTGGCCTCGACGACAACGTCATATCCGTCACCAGACGGTGATGCATTCCGCAGCAGGTCGACGTTCTCAGCAGCGTCCTTGGTCATCGTGACGGTCGCGTCCACACCGAGCCCCTCGGCCGTCTGCAATTTGAACGGAACGATGTCGGCCACAGTGACAGAGGTTGAGCCGCCGCTGCCAATGAGTTGAGACAGCAGCAGGCCGGTCGGACCGGCACCGATGACGAGTGCACTGCCGCCGGGGCGCAGGTTAAGGGTCTCCAGGCCATGCATGGCGCACGCGGTTGGTTCGGCGAATACGGCGGTGTCTGGTTCAAGCCCTTGGACTGAGAACACTTGCCGGTAGTCCGCACTGGCGTACTCGGCGAAGAACCCTGGCCGGTGAACGCCCATCCCTTCCATGTTGGGGCACCGACCGAGCTGACCGGCCAGGCAATATGCACATTGGCCGCAGTAGATGTTCGGATTGACCGTCACCATCTCGCCGTGACGAAAACGCGTGACATCAGCGCCGACCTCATCGATTTCGCCGATCGTCTCGTGCCCAGGTGTGAGCGGATAGACCCCGATAAAAGTCCCGTGATGCAGGTGAACATCGGTGCCACATACACCGCTCTGATGGATCTTGATCCGGACGTCCCGAGGCCCGACGGCCGGCATCGGAACGTCGGTCACGGTGAAGTCGCCCGGCGCCTCGTACCGGACCGCCTTCATGATCCGGCCAGCGTGATCACGAGATCCGCTCGCGGCATGCTCTTCTCAATGAGCTCCGCATTGTCCTGGTCCGTGGTCCGAGCCCACGTGTCAGCCTGCTCGTGGCTCATTCCATGCTGCTGATGCCGGTACGTCAGCCGCTGCACACGAGTCGGGTCATCGACCTGCAAGTACCAGCACTCGTCCAACAACGGCCCCACGCCGGCCCACCCGCCAAGCTCGGTCAGCAGATAGTTGCCCTCAGTCACAACCAGCGGCACCTCGCGTCGGATTGGCAGGGCGGAGCCAATGGACTCGTCGACATCGCGGTCGAAGTCAGGGGCATGCACGGTCTCCTCCTCTTGATTTCGCAGTCGGCGCAGCAGCTGGACGTAACCATCGGCATCGAAGGTGTCCCAGGCGCCCTTCCGGCTCCGCCGCCCCCAAGTGAACAGAGTGCGATTGCTGAGGTGAAAGCCGTCCATGGGGATGAGCACGGCCAGGTCAGGCCCCAGCTTGTCGACGATCTCCTTGGCGACCTTGCTCTTTCCTGCGCCGGGTGCTCCTGTGATGCCAAGGAGGTGCCGTTGCCCGGGCACGGCCAGCGCTCTGGCGCGCTCGACGAGATCCGTGAGGCTTAGCGTGACCTCTCGGGGGCCACCCAGTGAATAGGCGTCAAGATCACGGCGCCGGGGCGGCTCGGCGCCGGCACGCGTACAGGTCAGTGCCGCGACGAGGCATGCGGCCTCCAGCATCTGTTCAAGATCATTTGCACCCAGCGATCGCAACGCATCTCGGTTCAAAAGGCCGCGCTCATAAAGATGTGCCAGGACTCCAGACATGAAGGCGTCGCCGGCTCCGACCGTATCGACCACCGCAACAGTCGGAGCGGTTGCGCTCACCGAGGTCAACGTCGAGCTGGCGCTTGCCCCATGCTCGCCGTGCGTCACCAGGACCACGGGGATACCCGCCGCATGCCAGGCTGCCACCACATCATCTTGAGAAAGACGTGGATACAACCAGGCAAGATCCTCGTCGCTCATTTTCAGGATGTCGATCAACCGCATCCAGCCCTCGAAACGATCCAGATATGTCACCCGGTTTGATATCAGCCCGGGGCGCACATTGGGGTCCAGGCTTATGACGCGGTGTCCCGCCTCACGTCGTAGCAGCCACTCGAGGGTGGAAGCCACCGGGTCCAGCACCAGAGCGATGGAGCCCAAGTGGAGAGCCGCTCCTGGAGCCAGCGGCATGAGGTGTTCTGGCAGCAGCCCGCGATCTGCCGCATTCTGCGCATGAAACGTGTACGTCGCTTCGCCATCGCGCAGATGAACGGCCGCCAGGGTGGTGAGATCATCGGTGTCTACGAAGTAGCTGGGCTGCACTCCAGAATCCGCAAGTTGCGAGCGAAGCATCTGGCCAAAAGCATCGCGAGACAGCCTGGCCAGGAAGGCAGTCGGTACGCCGAGGCGCCCGAGGCCGACCGCGACATTGAGGCACGATCCACCCGGATGAGGTTCGTACGCGAGGTGGCCACGAACCGTGCTGGTCGGTGTGAGGTCGATAAGCGCATCACCTGCGACAACGACAGCCGGATCTGAATCTGCGGTCATGCTGAGGTCTCGCGAATCGCTTCTTCGAACACTCGGGCCGCCTCGGCGGTAGTCGGATCAGTGAAGAACTGTTCGGCAACTGCGGGCGCCATGGTGAAGCAGGCAACGCCGTGGCGTGCCAGAGCAACCATGTCAGGAACGCTACGAACACTGGCCAGCAACACCTTTGTCGTACTCCCCGTAGCGACCAGCACCTCATGCATGGCGAGCACTTCACCAATCCCGTCTCGCCCGGCATCATTCAGCCGTCCCAAGTAGGGAGCAATGTAGGTGGCGCCCGCAGCTGCGGCGACGATTGCCTGGCCAGCGTCGTAGATGGCGGTAAGGAGAGTCGGTATACCGCGTGCGGCCAGCGCTGCGCAGGCTGTCGCACCAGCCCGGGTGGCCACGAACTTGACCACCACTTCCCGACCAAGATCAGCTAGCTGCTGACCGCGATCGATCAGTGTGGCGGCATCTTCTCCCCAAGCCTGAAAGAAGACCTCTTGAGCCCCGGCCCCGACTGCCCAGCGGTAGATGTCTCTCAGATCACCAACGCCCATGGCGGCACGCTGCAAAATCGTCGGGTTCGTGGTGACGCCGTGAAAAAGGCCGGTCGTCAGCAACGATTCCGCCGCAGCACGGTCGGCGGTGTCAACGTAAAGCTTCACAGGCCTCTCCAGGATTGCGATTGCTCCTCCAGACTCGAGGCTGTGCCGCCCATTTGCATCACCCAATCCTGCCAAATCGACGCCTTGTGGAGAACTGGTTGGGGCGCTCTACAGCCCTAGGCTGTGAAGGTGAGCGCGCGCACTGATCCTGAGGCCGCGGCCGAGCGCTCAGAGCCGAGCCCTCGTAAACTCACCTGGGCTGCCCGCAGCTGGCGCGTGATCAAGGAAACCACAGCAATCTGCATGCGCTATCGGGTCACCGGGCTGGCAGCCGAGGCGGCATTCTTCGCCATTCTCTCCCTGCCCCCACTGATCTTCGGGCTTGTCGGTGCTGTTGGCTTCGTGACCAGCACCTTGGACATCCGCACCATCGCTAACTTCCGCGACCAACTGATCGAGCTGTCCTCGCGTGCATTGACGTCTGACGTTGTGCAGGGCGTAATAGAGCCCACGCTCGACGATGTCCTCTCCCGCGGCAGCGCTGCGGTGATCTCGGTGGGGTTTCTCATCGCGCTATGGGCTGGTTCGCGGGCGCTCAACGTTTTCATGGACACCGTCACGATCATGTACGGCCTGGCCGGCAAGCGCGGCATCGTGCGAACCCGAGCACTCTCGTTTGCTCTCTATCTGGGCTTCCTGCTCGCCGGGATCGTGTTGCTTCCGCTGATCTTGGCTGGTCCGACGCTGGTGAGCCGGGTACTACCGCCGACTCTGGAGATCATCGGGAATCTCTATTGGCCTGTCGTGTTGCTGAGCTCGGTCTTCATGTTGGCAACGCTCTATCACCTGTCGGTTCCGGTTCGTACCCGCTGGCGGGCCGATTTACCGGGCGCCGTCGTCACGATGGCTATGTGGGTCGCCGGAAGTGTGTTGTTACGCATCGTGCTCACTCAGTCCGTCAACAGCAGCACCACGATTTATGGACCTCTGGCCGCTCCGATTGCGTTTCTGATCTGGCTCTACGTGATTTCCATCGCCGTGCTGATCGGCGCAGCTTTCAATTCAAGCCTTGACGAGTTCTTCCCGCGGCTTTCCGGTATTGACCACGACGCGCAACCGATCGACCAAGCTCCGCCGACCGACCAGACGGCGCCGAGCGACCAGGCTCCGCTTGGTCGTACGCTCGCTGGAGTACGTGCCCGCCGCCGCATAAAATCTCAATAATCGGACGAGCCTCTCGTATTCTGAGAAAGAGATTTGATCGATCACGCCCACTAGCGGAGTGTTGGTCCGTGCGCATCGTCCCGGAAGCTCAGACGCTCGATCTGACCGTGCGGCGCTTCGTCGATCTTGGCCGGACGAAGTCAATGATGTGTCACTGCTGCGCTGCCTGACATAACTGGCCCGCAGCATCCGCCTGGCAACAATGGCCTGCCCCTGCCAGACCGGCTCGTGCTGCTCCATCAGACGAGGACCCATGACCACCGACACTGCCCCCAAGACCGCCGGCTCGAACCCGAACGGCAGCAGCCGTACAGCCGCCGCGCACCAACCCACGGCAAGCAGGCCCAAGGCAACCAGTCCGCGCCGCAAGAGGGGTGAGGGCCAGTGGGCGCTCGGTTATCGTGAGCCTCTCAACCCCAACGAGCAATCGAAGAAGGACGATCATCCCCTCAACGTCCGCGAGCGTATCGAGAACATCTACGCCAAGCGCGGCTTCTCATCTATTGATCCCAATGATCTGCGCGGCCGCTTCCGGTGGTACGGCCTGTATACGCAGCGGCGGCCCGGCATCGACGGCGGCAAGACGGCGACCCTGGAGCCGTGGGAGCTGGACGACGAATACTTCATGCTGCGCATCCGCATCGACGGCGGCGCGCTAACCACCGAGCAACTGCAGGTGATCGGCCAGATATCGGTTGATTTCGCTCGAGACACCGCCGACGTGACCGACCGGCAAAACGTCCAATTGCACTGGGTGCGCATCGAAGACGTTCCCGAGATCTGGCGACGCCTGGAGGCAGTCGGGCTCGAGACGACCGAGGCCTGCGGAGACTGCCCGCGGGTGATTCTGGGCTCGCCGGTGGCCGGTATCGCCGCCGAGGAGATCATCGATCCAACACCGGCGATCCGCGACATCGTGGACCGCTACATCGGCGACCCGGAGTATGCGAACCTGCCGCGAAAGTTCAAGACCGCCCTCACCGGCCATCCGCTGCATGATGTCGCGCCCGAGGTGAACGACGTTGCCTTCGTCGGCGTAGAACACCCTGAGCATGGCCCGGGCTTCGATCTGTGGGTAGGCGGCGGGCTTTCGACCAACCCGATGCTTGCCGTACGCCTTGGCACCTGGGTGCCGCGCGAGGAAGTGGCCGAGGTCTGGGCCGGAGTTGTCGCAGTCTTCCGGGATTACGGCTATCGGCGGCTACGAAGCCGAGCTCGCATCAAGTTCCTGGTCGCTGACTGGGGTGCCGAGAAATTCCGGGAGGTGCTTCAGACCGAGTATTTGAAGCGTCGTCTCATCGATGGGCCGGCTCCGGCAGTGCCGGCCGAGCCTGGTGATCATGTCGGCGTCCACCGTCAGAAGGACGGCAAGTACTTTGTCGGGCTCTCCCCAGTCGCCGGCCGAACCAGCGGCAGCGATCTACTGCGGCTGGCAGAAGTTGCGGAGGCCCATGGGTCGTATCGCATTCGCACGACGCCATTACAGAAGCTGCTGGTACTCGATCTCGAGGAATCCAAGATCGATTCGCTCATCGCAGCGGTCGAGGAGTGTGGCCTCTCGGCAAGCCGGGATGCCTGGCGCCGGTCGGTGATGGCCTGCACCGGAATCGAATTCTGCAAGCTCGCCATTGTCGAGACCAAGGCCCAGGCGGCCCGGGTGGTTGATGAGCTTGAGCGTCGGCTGGGTGCACTGGACTCACCGATTACTGTGCACATCAACGGCTGCCCGAACTCGTGCGCCCGAATTCAGGTCGCCGACATAGGTCTTAAAGGCCAGATCGTGATTGGACCGGACGGAAACCAGGTGGAGGGCTACCAGGTGCACTTGGGCGGTGGCCTGGGCCTCGACGCCGGGTTCGGTCGCAAGCTGCGAGGACACAAGGTCACAGCCACCGAGTTGCCGGATTACGTGGAGCGGCTGGCCCGTCACTATGTCGCCGAGCGGTATGACGGTGAGCGGTTTGCTCAGTGGGTCGCGCGAGCCGATGACCTGGTGTTGTCATGACAGCCGAAACCTCACACGCCAACCGGCAGACGGTGCTGTACTGCCCGTACTGCGCTGAAGAATCACTGTTTCCCCTGGAAACGGGTGGCTGGGAGTGCCGTAGTTGCTGGCGAGCGTTCTCGGTGACCTTTCTCGGCCTGGTTCCACGAGGCCGGTCCGCATGAGCACCACACTGGATCTGGCCGATGTCGCCGCTCAGGCAAATCGTGATCTTGAAGGTGCCTCAGCGTTGGAGATCTTGACCTGGGCGCACGAGGAATTCGGCTCCAAGCTTGTGGTGGCCTCCTCGATGGCCGACACGGTCATGATCCACCTCGCCGAGCAGGTCGCTCCGGGCATCGATGTGATCTTCCTCGACACGGGCTACCACTTCGTGGAGACGATCGGTACCCGGGACGCGGTCAAGCTGGTCCACGACGTAAACGTGATCAGCGTTACACCCGAGCAGACCGTTGCCGAGCAGGACGCGACGTGGGGCAAGGATCTGTTTGCACGCAATCCTGATCAGTGCTGCAACCTGCGCAAGGTCCTCCCGCTCGGCAAGGCACTCCGGCCGTACGCGGCATGGGCTACGGGAGTGCGCCGCGCCGACTCATCGGCACGGGCCAATACCCCGCTGGTGTCCTGGGATGCCACCAAGAAGTTGATCAGGATCGCTCCCATCGCCGCATGGACTGATGAGGATGTGGCTCGCTATATCGAGATCAATTCCTTGATGATCAACCCCTTGCTGGAAGACGGTTACACCTCCATCGGCTGCGAGCCCTGCACGACGAAAGCATCCAAAGACGATCCACGGGCTGGCCGCTGGGCTGGATTTGCCAAGACTGAATGCGGGATCAACCTGTGAGCGCCCGGACTGCCACCGCAGAGAGGGTCAGCCCGGAGGATCAGGTTGAGAAAGCTCCGCTGCATCCGGCCCGGAGAGGCGCCACACTCTGGTTCACCGGCCTTCCCTCTGCCGGAAAATCAACCATCGCTCATGCCCTGGCCGACCAGCTAGATGCCGCGGGCGAGCGGGTACAGGTATTGGACGGCGATGAAGTTCGGCCATATCTGTCGGCTGGCTTGGGCTTCAGCCGTGAGGATCGTGACACCAATGTCACGCGGATCGGGTGGGTGGCTCGATTGCTGGCATCGCACGGCGTGATCGTGCTGGTTCCGGTGATCGCCCCGTACGCGGAAGCCCGTGACACTGTTCGGGATGATCATGGTCGTCGCGCAGTGCCCTTTGCTGAGGTGCACGTCGCCACCCCGCTCGAGGTCGCTGAGGCTCGCGACGTCAAGGGCCTCTACGCTCGAGCCCGCCGCGGCGAGCTCCAGGGTTTGACCGGCGTCGACGACCCGTACGAGGTGCCAACCCAGGCCGAGCTCGTCGTCGATACCGCAAGCATTGATCTTGAAACAGCGGTTCAGATGTCCAAGGCCCTGCTCTCGGCGATCGTAGAGAGGGATTTCAGGTGACAGCTGATCAACTACGACCGCTGAGCGAGCTGCAGGCGCTCGAGTCTGAGTCGATTCACATCATCCGCGAGGTTGCGGCAACTTTCGCCTCACCGATCATGCTCTTCTCCGGCGGCAAGGACTCGGTCGTCATGCTGCATCTGGCGGCGAAGGCCTTCTGGCCGGCTCCGGTTCCCTTCGAGCTGCTGCATGTCGACACCGGACACAACTTTCCGGAGGTGCTGCAGTTCCGTGACGAGGCCGTCGAGTTCTATGGCGCCTCACTCAAGGTCGCGGCTGTGCAGGACTACATCGATGACGGCCGGCTCCGAGAACGACCAGATGGCACGCGTAATCCACTCCAGACCGTGCCACTGCTGGATGCGATCACCAACGGCAGGCACGATGCCGTCTTTGGCGGCGGCCGCCGCGATGAGGAACGAGCCCGGGCCAAGGAGCGGGTGTTCAGCATGCGCGACGAGTTCGGTCAGTGGGACCCCCGCAACCAGCGTCCCGAGCTGTGGTCGCTCTACAACGGACGTCACTTACCCGGCGAGCACGTACGCGTGTTCCCCCTCTCCAACTGGACCGAGCTGGACGTGTGGGACTACATCGCCGCGGAGAAGATCAACGTGCCGACGATCTACTACGCCCACGAACGCCCGGTGACGTACCGGGATGGCATGTGGATCGCCATCACTGAGGTGACGCCGGCGCGTCCTAGCGACGTGGTTGAGCTGCGCTCGGTTCGCTACAGAACTGTCGGTGACATGTCCTGCACGGCCGCTGTACTCTCCGCCGCCAGCACGGTTCACGACGTGATCAGCGAAGTCGGCCTCAGCCAACTCACCGAACGCGGCGCGACGCGCGCCGACGACCGGTTGTCCGAAGCTGCCATGGAAGATCGGAAACGGGAGGGTTACTTCTGATGCCCCAACGTTCCGCGGTCCTCTCCCCCACTGCCAACCTTACCGGTGGCCGTACGCTGCTGCGGCTTGCCACGGCTGGCTCAGTCGACGACGGCAAGTCAACGCTGGTCGGCCGGTTGTTGTTCGACACCAACTCGGTGCTGGCCGACACTCTTGATCATGTCGAGCAGGTCAGCAGACGCAAGGGGCTGGATCGAGCTGATCTTGCGCTGCTCACTGACGGCCTGCGTGCCGAACGTGAGCAGGGCATCACGATCGATGTCGCGTACCGCTACTTCGCCACTCCGGCGCGGAAATTCATCCTCGCCGACTGCCCAGGGCACGTGCAATACACGCGCAACACGGTGACCGGCTCCTCCACCGCCGATGTCATCGTGCTACTCGTTGACGCACGCAAAAGCGTCGTGGAACAGACTCGCCGGCATCTGGCCGTAGCGTCCCTGCTGCGGGTGCCGCATGTCGTCCTGGTGGTGAACAAGATCGACTTGGTGAACTACTCCGAGGACGCCTTCACCGACATCGCCACCGATTTTGCGCTGCTGGCGCGGAGCCTGGGCGTCCTCGACACGCACTGCATCCCGGTCTCGGCAACCGAGGGCGACAACGTCGTAACCAGATCCCCCCGTACGCCGTGGTACGACGGGCCGACAGTGCTCGGCTATCTGGAGAACGTCGACGACACCCGACTCGCGGTGGGCTCCGACCTGCGGTTCCCGGTGCAGCAGGTGATCCGACCCCAGTCGGCCGTGCGGGCTCCATGGGCGTCTCGGGCGCCGGAGGTCAATGGCGACTACCGCGGCTACGCAGGGAAGATCGAATCCGGCCGGGTACATCTTGGCGAGGAGCTCGTCGTCCTACCCCGCGGCTCACACGCAGTCGTCGAGGCCATCGATACCCCAGACGGCCCGCTCGACGTGGCGGTGGCTGGTCAGTCGGTGGTCATCCGGCTCAACAACGACGTGGACGTCTCTCGCGGGGACATCCTGGCGGCGATCGACGCACCGCCGGCACCGATTCGCAATCTCACCGCGACGGTCTGTTGGCTAGCAGAACGCGATTTGACACTCGGCGCCCGGGTACTCGTCCAGCACGGCACCGCGATCACCAAGGCCATCGTCAAGTCCATCGAGGGCGTACTCGATCTTGATTTTGAGGCCGGAACCGTGCCCTGCTGGCGACCGACCGCCACCCTCACCCTGAATGACATCGGCCGCGTGCGGCTGGCGCTGGCCTCCCCACTGCCGATCGACTCCTACCGCGAGCATCGTGCCACCGGCGCATTCATCATCGTCGATGATGCCGACGGCTGGACCCTCGGAGCCGGTCTCGCCGGCTCAACCCCAATTACCGCCCGGACCACTGAGGTCCCAGAGTTCGACCCGTATAACCCAGCACAACAAGGAAAGGGGCCATCATGACCGCTCCTTCACTGATCCTTCTCGGCCACGGAAGCCACGACCCTCAAGTGGCGCAAGTCAGCCATCAAATTCGAGAGGGTCTACTGGCGATCCGACCTGAGCTCGACATACACGCCGCCTTCCTCGATCACTGCGCGCCGAACGGCATGCAGGTAATCACCAAGCTCGTCAGCCGGGGAGTAGATGAAGTCGTCTTCGTGCCGCTTTTGCTGTCGGATGCGTTCAACGTGCAAGCCGACGTACCGGCACTACTGGCTCAAGTCCGGGCCAGCTTCCCAGAACTGCGCGTCATCGCATCCCGCCCGATCGGCCCTGAGGCGCAGCTGCTGTCGATCATCGATCGGCGCCTTCGTGACGCGCTGCGGGCCCGGCACGTCGCCGAGCTGGATGGACTGGTCTTCGCCGCTGCGGGCAGCGCCGATATCCGCAGCAATGCACTCGTGGCGCGACGCGCCAGGCAGTGGTCGACACATCACCGGCTGCCCTGCGTAACGGCCTTCGCAACCGGCTCCGGTCCGTCCACAGCTGAAGCGATTCGCACCCTGCGCGGTCAGGGCCGTCGGCACATTGCCGTTGGCAGTTGGTTCCTCGCGCCGGGCCTGCACTACACACGGCAGGCCGAGCTGGCGTTGGAGTCCGGAGCAGTCGCAGTTTCAGCTCCCATGGGTGGCGAGCCCGAGATCGCCGAGGTCGCCTTAATCCGGTACGTGATCGCCGCAATGGACCTCGTTGATCTTCATGAAGTCGAGGCGGCTGATCAGGAGGCTGCGCCGGTACGCCATCTCTCGGTAGTCGGCGCATAACGCCTTAACTGGCAGCGACCCGCCTCTTTTCCTGTTCCACGTCGTAGTCAGCGGCGGGCCACTGGAGGTCGAGTGCTTCCAAGTGCTCGACAAGCAGTTGGGCGACAGCCCAATTCCGATACCACTTATGGTCTGCCGGAATCACGTGCCACGGCGCCCACTCGGTGTTACACCGCTCCAGCACAGCCTGGTACGCCTCCATGTATGCCGGCCACTTGGCTCGCTCGTCTACGTCGCCCGGGTTGTACTTCCAATGCTTGGTGGGATCGTCGAGCCGAGCCATGAGCCGATCTTTCTGCTCCGCCGAAGAGATGTTGAGGAAGCACTTGATCAATACGGTGTTCTGCTGGACCAGCTTCTCTTCCCAGGCATTGATCTCGTCATAGCGCTTACTCCAGACAGATTCCTCGACCAGGTTGTGAACTCTTACCACCAGGACGTCCTCGTAATGGGACCGGTCAAAGATGCCGATCATGCCTGGCGACGGCAGCTCCCGCTCGATGCGCCATAGGTAGGGATGTGCGCGCTCCTCCTCCGTAGGCGCCTTGAAAGCCTTGATCTTCACCCCTTGCGGGTCCACCATGCCGATCGCATGCCGAATCGTGCCACCCTTTCCGGAGGTATCCATTCCTTGCAGCACGATCAAGATCTTCTGGCTGGTGGTCTCCTTGACCCGGCCCGCGGCGAACAGGCGTTCCTGAAGATCACCAAGCTTGGGCGCCAAAGCCTCACTGCTCGCGGCCGCGTCGTCCTTGTCTCCGCAGAAGCCGGGCGTCGCAGCAGGATCCGGCCCAGCCATGTCTACCGGGCCGGGCGGCAACCGGAGCAGCGCACCAAGTGACTCAGTGATCAACTGCGGCGCATCATCGGCCTTGCTCTTCTTCGCCATGGGGTGATTGTGCCCCATGCATCCGTTGCAGGTGTCTGTCTGCCCTTGTGGATCTGACGTGGCACGATGGTGCGGTGCAGCTGATCTTCGGCCCACGCGGTGGAGCGCCCCGAACTGTCGACGATTCGGAGCTGATCGAGCTTTACCGCCTGCCAGCGCCTGAGGGTCGCGGCTGGCTCCGCACCAACTTCGTCATGTCGCTCGATGGTTCGGTGCAGGGCCCCGACGGCCGATCCGGAACTATCAATACACCGAGTGACCACCGCGTCTTCGCCTTGCAGCGGGCACTGGCGGACGCAATCCTGGTCGGTGCCAATACGGTGCGCATGGAGGGCTACCGAGCGGTTGATCTTGAACCATGGCAGCTGCACATCCGGGAGCAGGAGGGCCTGGCCCCCTATCCGACGCTAGTGATCATCTCAGCGAGTGCTGATCTTGATCCGACAGTCGCCACGCCAGCGGAAGGCGACGGTGGAGCCGTCATGATCATCACAACGGCGGGCAAGCCACCAGATGATCTTGAGCCACTACGAGCGGCGGGCATTACGGTGCTGGAGGCCGAAGGCACCATCCTCGATCTGGGCCTGATTGTTGATCAGTTGGCGGGCACCGGGCTAGCGCGGCTGCTCTGCGAGGGTGGTCCCCGGTTGCATAACGATCTGCTTGCCGCTGGCGTGGTCGACGAGGTCGCACTAACGCTCGCTCCGGTAGTGGTCGGTGGCCAGGGCCTGCGTTCCACCAGTGGCGCTGCGCTGCCTGTGCCGAGCTCGTTCCAGCTGCATCACGCGCTGTACGCCGATGACGGCACTTTGTTTACGAATTACCGAGTTGTCAGACCTGGCGCGTCGGCAAGGTAACGGTGGACCGAACCTACGCACACCGAACCTTCGCCTACCGCACCGGCAACGCGTTTCACCGACCCATACCGGACGTCGCCGGCGGCGAATACGCCCGGTCGACTCGTCTCGAAAGGTAGCGGTCCCCGCACCCCGCGCCATGCCGACTGGGATATGTCACTGCCGGTAAGGATGAACCCATGCTGATCAAGCTCCACCTTGTCGCGGAGCCAGTCGGTGTGTGGTTGCGCGCCAATCAACACAAACAGCGCAGCCGCTGCAACCTCGTCACGCCGGCCGTCGTGCTCGATCGTCAAAGACTCAAGATGGCTCTTGCCATGGACCCCGACGACCTGTGTGCGAAGTCGCACGTCGATGTTTTCGGTCGCCTTCAACTGCCTGATGAGATAATCGGACATGCTGGCAACCAACGACTGGCCTCTAACGACGAGCATCACCCGAGCTGCAAACCGTGCCAGGTGCAGTGCGGCCTGACCAGCAGAGTTGGCTCCGCCAATGACGTATACCTCCTGCCCGGACATTGCGGGTGCTTCTACGGCTGCTGCGCCGTAGAAGACGCCGGTGCCGACGAAGCGTTCCACTCCTTCGACGTTGAGCCGTCGATACGCCACGCCGGTTGCAATGATCAATGATCGGGCACAGCATTCGCTTCCATCGTCGAGAGAAACGACGTAATGATCATCGCGAGTCGACAGCCTGGCGGCCCGACGCGTAAATACGAATTCAGTTCCAAACAGCACCGCCTGCTGCCAGGCGCGATATGCAAGGTCGCTGCCGCTCAGGCCACGTGGAAACCCGAGATAGTTGCGGATCAGTGAGCTGGTGCCGGCCTGGCCACCGAGGGCCAGCTGCTCGACCACGACGGTGCGCAGGCCCTCTGATGTTCCATACACCGCAGCCGCTAGTCCAGCCGGACCGGCACCAAGAATCGCCAGATCGCGGATCTCATCGGGTGGTTGTATCTGGATCCCGTGGGCGCCGGCAATCTCAGGAAGGCTCGGGTCGTGAAGCACCGTGCCGTCGTTCCGAATCAGGGCCGGAAGCCGGCTCGGGTCAACTGAAAAGTCCGAGAGCAGCTGTTGTCCCTCGGGGGAATCGACCCGCGAGAAGGCGAACGGCACTCTGTTCCGACTCAGCAGGTCCCGCACCTGATGGCTGCGGGGTGCCCATTGCTCACCAACGACTCGATAGACGACGTGATGCGGTCGGTTTGCGATGGTCCATGCGCTTAGCGCCTGTTGCACTTCCGGGTACAGCCATTCCTCCGGCGTGACCCATCCCTTCACAATCCAGAAGTCGATTCGGCCAAGTGCCGTCGCTTGCTGCAGGACCGGCAACTCGGTGAACGGTATTCGGGTGTAGTGCTCATCCATTGACAGCAGCAGCACCCGGCTTGCGCCTCGGTGCAATTCGTGGGCTCGCTCCAAGAAGGTCACGCCGTCCATGCCAGGCAGGTGCAGATCGGCGGCGATCAGCACAACATCCTCGCGGTTATTGGCCAGCCGCTTCAACGTCTCTAGCCCAGTGAGCGGCGAGTCGGCGGTCAGCACGCGGTAGTCCGGTTGTAAGCGGCGCGCCAGAGCCGCCTCGGTCGCTATCCTGGCGTTCACGTCGAAGTCCACCACAAGTAGCACCGGTGGGGCGGATTCGTGCACGTCGCTCAAAGTACGCCCTCCGCGTCAGAAATCGACCGGACTCTACACTGAGATCCCACTACCGAGATGCCGAGTGCGAGGGCGGATGACGTGGCTAGCGTGAACGATCCAATGAAAGCCTGGCTAGACATGCTCGAGCAGTTTCAGACGGCTGGACTGGGTTCGAAGGCGCCCGAGTACTGGCGGATGATGTTCGCTCCAATGCAGCAACAGCTGGATGTCATGCAGAAGGCCTTGGAAGCTCAAGAAGAGTTCCATCGTCAGCTGACCGAACAAGCGCTTGCTCCCATGCGGCAGGTGTTGGAGGGGCTGGTGCAAGCGGCGAAGACCACGCGCGCCGCTGGTGAAGCTCTCAAGGAGGCCGGGAACTTGTTAACGCAACAAGCGACTGCAATGGATCAAGCCCTGAAGTGGGCGGACAATTTCCCTGGTCGGGGGCTGTTACCGAAAGATAGCTAGGCGGTTGCATCGGCCACCATCTCAGTGCCTCGCAGCACTGACTGGTTACGTCCTCAAAGCGCGTCGGCGGGCGAGTTGCGGACTGGCCGTCGGCAGACGTAGATGCGCCTGACGATTCGCCGTGAATGAATAAGCACGATTGAAAGCGTCGGTGGTTATGCCGCCGACGACTCTGCCGTACTCATTGATCTTTGCCCGGTACCTCTGCCGGAGCACCGTCCGTAACTCCTCTAGGCAAACGTCATCGTGAGTGACGCTGCCAATGATCGGATAGTGGCCTGGGTTCATCGGTTCCAAGGCCAAACGCACGTCGGTATCGCTAGGAGCTGTGGCAGAGATGGACTCTCCGCAACCTTCGACGGTGCCATCGAGATGGTGAACGAGCGTCATCTTCACGATGAGGCCATTCGACTGCATCAGCTCCCAGTCACCGCTTATGTCCCACTTGACCATCGTTGGGTCTCCGCAAGCGATCTGGAGGTTTGGGTGGGCGGATTGTACCGGATCGAACGGGCGGCGGCTAGTCCTACCCAAGGGAAACGAACGACGTCTCAGCCCGTTCGAGCGAAGATGTCGCTCATCTGGTCGGCATCAGTCAGGTAAGACCCTCTTTTTCCCTTGTCTCATTGGTCATTCGGCTCGGCTGTACGCGAGAGGGCTCGCCCGGCATCTTCGGGTAATCCGGTGGATACGGCATTTCCGCACCGCCGTACTTGCCGGTGCCCAACTCACGCTCATCGCGGGCATACATCTCCAGCGCCGTGTCAATGCTCCGCGACTCCAGTCCATAAAAGGGCCGCCAGGCATCACCAATCTCGGCGAATCGAGAGGGCATGCTGCTGACCGTGAAGTCTTCGGGAGCGACGTCGCTCAGCTCCTCCCACGTCAACGGCGCTGACACCACAGCAGTCGGCGTCGGCCGGATGGAGTACGCCGACGCGATGGTTCGGTCTCGAGCCATTTGGTTGAAATCCACAAAGATGCGGGCGCCCCGCTCTTCCTTCCACCAGCTGACCGTCACATGGTCAGGCATCCGGCGCGACAGCTCGCGCCCGAGTGCGATCACAGCATGCCGCGCTTCGATGAAGCCGTACGTCGGCTCGATAGGCACGAACACGTGAACACCCCGACCACCGCTGGTCTTCGGGAAACCCACAAGATCAGCATCGTCCAGCACCGAGCGCAGCTCATGCGCCGCCCGTACCGCATCGGCGAAATCCGTCCCTGGCTGGGGATCAAGATCAATACGCAGCTGATCGACCTTCTCGGTGTCCGCCTTGGTCACCGGCCAGGGGTGGTAGCGGAGCGTGCCGAGGTTGGCCATCCAGGCGATGGTGGCCAGCTCTGTTGCGCAGACCTCGTCTGCCGTGCGCCCCGACGGAAAAGTGATCGTCACCGTCTCTACCCAGTCCGGCATGCCCTTGGACGGTGCCCGCTTTTGATAGAACGCCTCGCCATGGTGGTCGCCTCGGGTGCTGAGCTTCACATCAGGGCGGTAGCCGCCCGGCCAACGCTCCATGGTGACCGGTCGATCCTTCAGCGCCGCAAAGATGCCGTCGCCCACCGCGATCACGTACGAGACGATGTCGAGCTTCGTCAGCCCGACGTCAGGGAAGTAGATCTTGTCAGGGCTGGTCACCCTCACCGTGCGGTTACCGACCTCGAGCTCGACCGCTGGCACCGGCATGGCGTCAGCATAGGTGAGTACTGTCGGGAACAGGCAGACCGCGCTCGCGGTTGACAGACGTGACCGGCATCGAGAGGTAGACATGACCGACACGCAGAACAATCCGGCCGCTCAAGTAGGCAAGGTGATCAAGTCCGAGGCCGAGTGGCGCGCCCAGCTCACACCGTCGGAGTATCACGTTCTCCGCGAGGCTGGCACCGAACGTCCCTTCACCGGGGAGTACACCGACACCAAGACCGAAGGGGTCTACCGTTGCCGGGCGTGCGGCGCCGAGCTCTTCCGGAGCGATCAGAAGTTCGAGTCACACTGCGGCTGGCCCTCTTTCTTCGCGCCTCTGGCTGAGGATCGGGTGCGCTACATCGAGGACAAGTCGCTGTTCATGAAGCGAGTCGAGGTTCGCTGCGCGGCCTGCGACTCCCACCTAGGGCACGTGTTCGCCGGCGAGGGCTACGACACTCCGACCGACCTGCGGTACTGCATCAACTCGGTGTCGCTGAAGCTTGAGCCCGCCCGCTCCTAGGCGCTCGGTCACCAGAGGTCCAGAATGCTGCTCAGCTCACGTCGGCGACCGGTGTAGAAAGGTATCTCTTCGCGGGTGTGCCGGCGAGCCGTTGCCGCGCGCAGCGCTCGCATTAAATCCACGATGCGGTGCAGTTCGTTGGCTTCAAAGGCCAGCATCCATTCATAGTCACCCAACGCGAATGACGACACGGTATTGGCGCGTACGTCGGGATAGGGCCTGGCCAGCATGCCGTGCTCGGTGAGCATGGCACGCCGTTCTTCATCGGGTAGCAGATACCACTCGTAGGAACGCACGAAGGGATAGACGCACAGGTACGCCTTGGGCTCCTCGTCCTGCATGAATGCCGGCACGTGTCCCTTGTTGAATTCGGCCGGGCGATGCAGTGCCATCTGTGACCACACCGGCGTCAGATGTCCGCCGAGGTCGGAGCGGCGCAGCGCGTGATAGGCGTCTTGCAACGTGTCGGAACTCGGAGCATGCCACCAGACCATGAGATCGGCATCGGCGCGAAGACCGGCCACGTCATACCAGCCGCGAATCACTAAATCGCTGTCTTGGGTGACGTCCTCGATCTCCTGTACGGCCGCATCGGCTGTCTTCGAAGGCACGTTGTCCAGCTGGCCAGACCTTTGGAATACCGACCACATGGTGTAGCGAATCGTCGAGTTGATCTCCCGCGCCTTCATCTCCCGCTCTCCTCGAGTTGATCTTCAGTATCGATCATTCCACTAAAACCAATGTGCGCTGACGCTGTGGAAGCGGCGAGATCGCCAGCAACTGCCTTTGCAGCGCGCTCCGCCGAGGCCAGGCATGCCGGGATACCGACACCGTCCAAGGCCGCGCCGGCTATCGCAAGCCCCGGAATCTCTGTCACTTCGGCACGCACCTGTGCAACCAGATCGCGATGCCCCACCGGGTACTGCGGCAGCCCGCCGCCCCACCGACTTACGGCGCCGTCGATCAGCTCCGCCGATTCCCACCCTGGAATGGTCCTAGCTTCGGCAAAGGTGCGCTCGAGCAAAGCCCGGTCGTTGAGCTGCAAGGACGCCGCTTCACCATGCCGCCCGACACTGACCCGGACGACCTCAACACCTGGATCCCATGCCTGTTCTGCCTGTGAGGCAACCCAGGACCACTTTGCAGAGGAATATGTCACTGCATTCATGGTGGGCAATTCGCCCGGTGCGACCAGCACGCCCGATGCATCGGCGCGGACTCCGCCTACCACCAGAGTGATCACCGCCACTGATGCGTACGGCAACCGAGCGAACTCCGCTGCCGACGGCACCAGTCCCGAGAGCAGCCGTCCGGTCGCTGCTGCGGGAGCAGCCAGCACGACAGCATCTGCCAAGATCATCTCGGGATCGTCAGCTGCACCCACGATGAACCGGAAGCCCCGATCCTTCCGTTCCAGAGTCCGCACGGTCACCCCCAGCCGCATAACAACGCGGTGCCGACCAAGATCATCGACAAGTGCGTCGATCAAGGTCGAGACACCCCCGATCAACCCAGCGAATACCGGACCACGACGAGCCTGCTTCACGATCTGCTGAGCATGCTGCAGCAGCGAACCACCACGCCTCGCCCTCTCGAACAGCTCGGGTGCTACGGCACCGAACGACAACGCCCGTGCGGATCCGGCGTAAACACCGCCCAGCAGCGGCTCGAGCAAGCGATCGGTGACCTCGGCACCGAACCGCTCGTCCACGAAACGGCCAATCGCAACATCATGATCAAAAGCTGGCGCCGGACGTTCTGGTTCTGACTCCGCCCATTGCAGACCTTCCTCCGACAACAGGGCAGTCAATTGAGTGAGATCAGTCGGCACCCCCAGCAGCGAGGACGGCAGAGTCTGGAGCCGCCCGCCAGCTAGAAGCTGAGGCTGAGCCGCTGTCGGATGCACAAGCTGATCACTCAGGCCGACCTCACTGACAAGATCAACGCCCTCGGGCCGCCGCGCCAAGATCGACTCCGCACCGGCATCCAGCCGTACGCCGTTGAGCACAACAGGGGCCAGCTTGCCGCCCCAGCGGTTCGCCGCCTCAAGCACTGTGACATCAAAGCCATCTGCCCCAAGCAGCCGAGCAGCATCCAGTCCGGCGATTCCGCCGCCGACAACGACAACGGTCGTCATGTGTGGTGCGAGGGGCTTGCCGCAGCGGGCGCCAACTGCTCACGCGCCGTACGGCGCAGCTGCGGACCCTCGGTCTGGACGAGCTCGACAATCATGGCGAGAACTGCAGGATCGGCCTCCGGCGGCACGCCATGGCCAAGATTGAAGATATGACCAGGTGCCACAGCGCCCGACGAGATGACGTCGCGGACCCGGTCGGACAACACCGCCCAAGGAGCCGAGAGCAGCGCGGGATCGAGGTTGCCCTGCAAGGCGTAACGATTGCCCACTCGGCGGCTGGCCTCGGCAAGCGATAGCCGCCAGTCCACCCCGATCACCTCCGCCCCCGCGGCACCCATCAAGCCCAGCAACTCAGAAGTGCCGACACCGAAGTGGATCCGCGGTACGCCGGTCTCAGCCACCGCAGCCAGCACCCGGGCTGAGTACGGCTGGGCGTAGCGCCGGTAGTCCTCAGCGCTCAAGCTCCCGGCCCAGGAGTCGAAGAGCTGTACGACCGTGGCACCCGCAGCCACCTGGAGTCTCAGAAAGGCGGCCGAGAGATCGGCCAGCCGGGTACACATCTCCTGCCACAAGGACGGCTCACTGATCATCAACGCCTTCGTCGCGGCGTAGTCGCGACTTGGTCCACCCTCAACTAGATAGCTGGCGAGGGTAAACGGTGCCCCCGCAAAGCCGATCAGCGGAACATTGCCGAGCTGGCTGGTGATCAGGCCGACAGCTTCGTTGACATACCACAATCGGGCCGGATCCAATGGCCGCAACTGGTCCAGATCGCCTGCCGTCCGAACGCTTCGGGCAATAACCGGGCCGCGACCGCTGACGATGTCCAGCTCCACACCGGCTGCTTTCAGCGGCAGCATGATGTCGGAGTACAGAACGGCGGCGTCGACGCCATAGCGACGCACCGGCTGCAGAGTGATCTCGGCTACCAGGTCGGGTCGCATGCAGCTTTCCAGCATGCCGATGCCCTCTCGGCTGGCCCGATATTCCGGCAGCGACCGTCCTGCTTGTCTCATGAACCACACCGGTACGCGATCGTCCGGATGAATCTTGTGGCAGGCAGCCACGAGCAGAGGCACATCTGAGGCCAGAGCGGGCACTCGTGAATCTTTTCACGGGACGCAATCCGTGATGAAAGTCGGCGCGTCGAAATGAGCCGCGCTAGGCGGTGAGAATACGCTCGTCGGATGGCAGCAAATAGCGACCCGGCTGGCGGAAACGTCGAGGGCGCCCCTGACGCGTTTCGTCGCGCGGTTGACGACCTGACGTCTGCGCCTTGGCGCTCGGAGCTCCACGTCGAAGAACTTCCAGCGCCACAGCGGATTGCTCCCTATTCGGCAGCGATCACCGCTGACGTAGTCGTCAACGATGAGGAGCTGGGCAGCGGTCGCTTCGTGCTGCTCCACGACCCGGCCGGCAACACCGCATGGCATGGCACTTTTCGTTGCGTGACGTTCGCCCGTGCCGACATAGATCCGGAGATGGTCACAGATCCGTTGCTACCCAGTGTCGGCTGGTCCTGGCTGATCGATGCGCTCGAAAGCAATGATGCTGAATACGATGCGCCGAGCGGCACGGTGACGTCGGTGTCTAGCGACTCCTTTGGCGGCATGGCCGCGGAGCCTTCACGCGCCGAGATCGAGATTCGCGCTTCCTGGACGCCATTGCTCGTCGAGGGAGCCGGACTAAGCCCTCACCTGGCTGGCTGGGCTGAACTACTCTGTACGCTAGCGGGTCTGCCACCGCTGCCCGCCGGGGTGGTGATGATGCCTTCTCGGCGCAAACCGCCGAGCCGAAACTCCCGGAGAAATTGACCGAAGTACCGCTTACCGAACCTGATCTTGATCAGGAAACGGAGTTGCTCACCACGCCCATCGAGGGCGTGCCGTCCATCGTCACAACTCCAGAAGCCCTGCAACAGACAATAAGTGCGCTCCGCGCCGGAAGCGGACCGGTAGCGGTCGATGCGGAACGAGCTCACGGCTTCCGTTACAGCCAGCGGGCCTATCTCATCCAGCTGCGCAGAGCTGGCTCTGGTACTCACTTAGTCGATCCGATCGCATTCGGTCAGCCAGCCGAACTCTCACAGCTGGGTGTTGCAGTGTCCGACGCAGAATGGGTCATTCATGCGGCAAACCAGGACCTGCGCTGCCTGTTTGAGGTGGGCATGGTTCCCAGAACCTTGTTCGACACCGAGCTGGCGGCCAGATTGCTGGGCTACCCCCGCGTCGCCCTCGGCACCATGATTGAGGAGCTCCTTGGAGTGCGGCTGCTCAAGGAGCACTCCGCTTCCGACTGGTCACATCGACCACTGCCCCAAGAGTGGTTGATCTATGCCGCACTGGACGTCGAGCTTTTAATCGAACTGCGTAGCCAGCTCGCGGCGCGACTGGTTGACGCGGGGAAGTGGGCATGGGCAGAGCAAGAATTTGCGGCACTGGTGGCCAGCGCTGGCGTCAGCCCGGAGCCCCGACGTGATCCCTGGCGCCGTACCTCCGGGATCCATCACGTGCACACCCGGCGCGGCCTGGCGTACGTCGCCGAGCTCTGGTATGCCCGCGATGCGATCGCCCAGCGACTCGATAAAGCGCCGAGCAGAATCCTGCCTGATACCGCGATTACCGAGCTCGCCTCGCACAAACATCCAGATCGGGCCAACCTGCGGAAGATTCCGGCCTTCTCGCGCCGCCAGGCGAGGCGCGCCGAAGCCAACTGGCTCGAGGCGCTCGACGTCGTTGCCCGGATGTCCGAGGCCGCCCTTCCGCCGATGCACATTCCCAACGACGGGCCTCCGCAGTCCCGGATGTGGCCGGCCAAGAACCCCGGCGCGGCCGCCCGGTTGGCAGCGGTGCGCGAGGCACTGTTGACCATTGCTGAACGGCATCAGCTACCTATGGAGAATCTCATTACGCCGGATCATCTACGCCGCCTGGCGTGGCGACCACCAGCACCGGTAACCGAGGAGTCCATCGATGAGGCGTTGTCCAGTCTCGGCGCGCGGCCATGGCAGCGCGAGCTGACTACGACAGCCATTACCAAGGCCCTCATTGTTACTGGTAAGTAATATATTCGGTCTATGCCCCGCGAACTGAGAGACGTTGTCTTTGTCGACGGCGTGCGTACGCCGTTCGGCAGAGCCGGCTCCATGTACGACGAGACCAGGGCCGACGACCTCGTCGTCAGCTGCATCCGGGAGCTGCTGCGACGCCACCCAGAGCTGCCACCCGACCGCATCGACGACGTCGCCATCGCCGCAACGACCCAGACGGGCGATCAGGGGTTGACCCTTGGGCGTACGGCTGCGCTGCTCGCCGGACTTCCACGTACCGTGCCGGGCTACGCAATCGACCGGATGTGCGCCGGAGCACTGACCGCGGTCACCACGACGGCCTCCGGGATCGCTTTCGGAGCCTACGACGTGGCGATTGCCGGCGGCGTCGAGCACATGGGTCACCATCCCATGGGACAAGGCATCGACCCGAATCCAAGAATTGTCGCTGAGAAGCTGGTCGACCAGTCGGCGTTGATCATGGGATCGACCGCGGAAAACCTTCATGATCGTTTTCCAGACATAACCAAGGAGCGAGCCGACGCGTTCGCAGCGCTCAGCCAGAAACGAGTGCAACGCGCGTACGAGGAGGGCGTGATCCAGGAGTCGCTGGTCGCTGTTGCTACGCCGAGCTCGGACCTGGGTTGGGGTCTGGCGGTGGCGGACGAGCAGCCCCGGCCTGGGACCACCGTCGAAGCGTTGGCCACTCTGCGGACGCCTTTCAGGCCGCATGGCCGTGTGACGGCCGGCAACGCAGCGGGGCTCAATGACGGTGCTACCGCGTGTCTCCTGGCAGCGGAGAGTGTGGCATCGGAGCTTGGTTTGCCTGTCGCAATGCGCCTTGTCGCCTTCGCCTTCGCTGGTGTGGATCCGGAGCTCATGGGAGTCGGGCCGATCCCCGCAACGGAGAAAGCGCTCGACAAGGCGGGACTGACGATCAATGACATCGGCGCCTTCGAGATCAATGAGGCATTCGCTGTCCAAGTGCTTGCGTTCTGTGATCATTTCAGCCTGGCCGCAGATGATCCGCGACTGAACCCATATGGTGGAGCGATCGCGCTCGGCCATCCGCTCGCCAGCTCCGGCGTTCGACTGATGATCCACCTGGCGCGCGCCTTTCGGGAGTACCCCGACGTCCGCTACGGCCTCACCACACTGTGCATTGGTCTGGGCATGGGCGGCGCGGTGATCTGGGAAAACCCATATTTCTCCGCCGAATCGGGGGCAGAACGTTGACCACCGAGGAGCTTGATCAGCTGATCGCCGCAGCGTCAACTCGCAGCGAGGACGAGGTCGTCACGCGGGCGCTGAGCCGTGACATCAAACTGCCGCATACGTCGGGTACCGCGGTGCTGATCACACTGGACAACGGGCGTGATCACACTCGACCCAATACCCTTGGCCCGCGCGGTCTGGCCGACCTGAACCGCGCTCTGGACACCGCACTGGCCCGAGATGACCTCGTGGCCATCGCGATCACCGGCAAGCCATTCATCGTGGCCGCAGGTGCCGATCTTTCGGAGTTCGCCAAGATCACCGATCGAGATCAAGCCTTGGCCATTGCCCGCGTCGGGCACGCCGTCTTCAACAAGCTGCACACCTCTCGGGTGCCGACCTTTGCCTTCATCAACGGGGTGGCGTTGGGTGGTGGACTGGAGCTTACGCTGCACTGCCATTACCGAACCGTGTCCGCCGCTGCGTCCAGAATCGCCTTGCCGGAGTGCTTTCTAGGCCTGCTTCCGGGTTGGGGCGGAACCTTCATCGTGCCCACCTTGATCGGTGCGGACGGCGCCATCCGGCTGATCATCGAAAACCCGCTCAGCCAGAACAAGATGCTCGATGGCCGCCAAGCGTACGAACTCGGGCTGGCCGACGCGATCTTCGACGGCGCCGACTTTTTAGCTCGGTCGCTCGACTGGGCCGGGCAGGTCGTCGGCGGCTCGCTAACCATCACTCGCCCAGACGTCGACCGAGGCCACGCTTGGGACGAGGCCTTGGCCCGCGGTCGTCAGTTCGTCGACGGCAAAGTCTTTGGCGCTGCGCCGGCGCCGTATCGCGCGCTTGAGCTCATGGCGGCGACGACGAGCGCAGAGCGGAGTGAGGCATTCGCCGCTGAGGATGACGCGCTGGCTGACCTGATCATGAGCTCCGAGACGCGGGCGAGTTTGTATGCTTTCGATCTGGTCCAAAGGCGGGCTCGGAAGCCGGCAGGTGCGCCGGATGCCACGCTGGCCAGACCGGTGACCAAGGTCGGCATTGTCGGCGCCGGCCTGATGGCTACGCAGCTTGCCTTGCTGTTCCTGCGTCGGCTCCAGGTGCCGGTGGTGATCACCGATGTCGATCAAGAGCGCGTCGACAAGGGAATCCGATATCTGGCGACTGAAATCGACAAGCTCCTCGGCAAGGGCCGGATCTCCCCCGATGAGGCCAACCGGCTGCGGGCGCTCATCTCAGGCACCACCGAGCTGGTGGACTACGCGGACTGCGACTTCGTGATCGAGGCAGTCTTCGAGGAGATGTCGATCAAGAAGCAAGTTTTTGCTGATCTTGAAAAGCATGTCTCAGAAAGCTGTGTGCTCGCCACGAACACCTCCTCGCTGTCTGTCGCGCAGATGGCAGCGGATCTTGATCATCCGGAGCGGGTTGTTGGCTTCCACTTCTTCAATCCCGTCGCGGTGCTGCCGCTGGTCGAGATCGTCCGAGGTCCGGCTACTGATGAAGAAACTCTGGCTACCGCGTTCGGAGTCTCAAAGACGCTGAAGAAGAACGGCGTGCTGGTCGAGGATGCGGCCGGCTTTGTGGTGAACCGGCTGTTGCTACGGCTTATGGCAGAGATCTTCGCCGCTGTTGATGAGGGCACGCCGGTCGAGATCGCCGACGCCGCACTGCGACCACTGGGCTTACCCATGTCGCCGTACGTCCTGCTGCAGCTGGTGGGTCCGGCGGTCGCGTTACATGTGGTGGAGAACCTGCATGCCGCTTTCGGCGACCGGTTCCCGGTCTCGCGCAATCTACAAGCCTTGGTGGCCGCCGGAAGGCCCGGCGTCTACGACTGGACGCCGGAGGGGAAGCCGTACGTCAGCCAGGAGACGGCAAAGCTGCTGGTGATCGGCGATCAGCCGAGCACCGAAGACGAGGTACGCGAGCGGGCGTTGACGGCACTGGCAACCGAGATCGGGCTCATGCTGTCCGAGGAGATCGTTGCCGCACCGATGGACATTGATCTGTGCCTGATTCTCGGTGCCGGCTGGCCGTTCCATCTCGGCGGCATTACGCCGTATCTGGATCGGCAGGGCCTGTCGGAACGCGTGCTGGGCCGCCGCTTCCTCCCGCTAGGTGTTGCCTCGGTGGCCGCCAGCTAATGATCAAGCGCCTCGGCAGTACGTCCGACTAATTCGTCGGCTCGAGCAATGGCCTCTACGGCGTACCGGGCAATGTGCTGGGGCGTCAGCCCCACCGCTTCCAGCAGTTCGGCGCGACCGCCGTGGGATAAGAACTCTTCCGGAATTCCGAACTCTCGGAAGGGCGTGCGCACTCCGGCCGAGCGCAGCTGCTGAGCCAGCCTGGATCCGTAGCCACCCACCACACCGTTGTCCTCGATCGTGATCACCAGATCATGATCAGCAGCGAGGGGGATCAGAGCCGCATTGATCGGTAGCGCCCACACGGGATCGACGACCGTGACACCGATGCCCTGGTCCGATAGCCGCTCGCCGACAGCGACAGCCGTCTCGGCGAGCGGCCCAATCCCGATGACAAGCACGCGCGGCTGCTCGGTCTTGAGCAACAGGTCTACACCGTCCAGCTGCGCAACGGCTGGAAGATCCGCAGGCACCTGATCCTTGGGGAACCGGATCACACTAGGCGCATCCTCGATGGCCAGTGACTGCTCCAGTGCCTCGCGCAGGCGGGTGCCGTCGCGGGGTGCGGCCAGGTGCAGGCCGGGTACCACCTGCAAGATCGACATGTCCCACACGCCGTGATGGCTGGCTCCGTCAGGTCCGGTGATGCCAGCCCGATCGAGCACGAACGTGACGCCGCACTTGTGCAACGCGACATCCATCAGCACTTGATCGAAGGCGCGGTTGAGGAACGTGGAATACACCGCTACGACCGGGTGTAGCCCGCCCATAGCCAGGCCGGCCGCCGATGTCACAGCGTGCTGCTCGGCGATACCGACATCGAAGCAGCGCTCCGGGAAGGCCTTGGCGAAACGATGCAGTCCTGTGGGATACACCATGGCTGCCGTAATGGCGACTACGCGGTCATCAACGCTGCCCAGTCGAAGAAGCTCCTCGGAGAACGCATCGGTCCAGTTTTGTCCCGAGGTGCTGCCAAGTGCCTCGCCGGTCTTGGCGTTGATCTTGCCGACCGCGTGGAAGCGGTCCTCCTCATGGTTCTCGGCGGCCTTGAAGCCATTGCCCTTGCGCGTGATGCAGTGCACCAACACAGGGCCGCCGAACTGCTTGGCTTGGCGCAAGGCACGCTCGACCGCGGCGATGTCGTGGCCATCGACTGGCCCGACATACTTCAATCCTAGGTCAGAGAACAATCCCTGCGGAGCCAGTACATCCTTCAACCCGATCTTGATGCCGTGCAAGATGTCGTACGCGGCGTTGCCGACCAGCGGAGCGCGGCTGACATTGCGCTTCACCAGTTCCAAGATCTGCTCGTAGCGCGGATTGGTGCGCAGGCCGGCCAGGTGCCGCGCTACGCCGCCCACGGTCGGGGTGTAGGACCTGCCGTTGTCGTTGATGACGATGACCAGGGGCAGATCCTCGGAGGCGGCGATGTTGTTCAATGCCTCCCAGGCCATTCCGCCAGTGAGCGAGCCGTCGCCGACAAAGGCAACGACGGTGCCTGGCCGGCGCTGTAGCCGGATTGCCTTTGCCAGCCCGTCGGCATAGGAAAGCGCTGTTGAGGCATGCGAGTTCGCAACCCAGTCATGTGCGGACTCCTCAGGGCTTGGGTACCCCGAGAGCCCGTGGCGCTGCCGCAGACTCGGAAATTGATCTTGGCGCCCAGTCAGGATCTTGTGCACATAGCTCTGGTGCCCAGTGTCGAAGATGATCGGATCGCGCGGCGAGTCGAAGACCCGATGTATGCCGAGCGTCAGCTCGATCACTCCGAGGTTGGGTCCGAGGTGGCCGCCGGTCTGGGATACCTGCTCGATCAGAAACGACCGGATTTCCAGGCTTAGCTCTTGTAGCTGATCCGCCGTCAGGTCGCGGAGATCTTGCGGGCTACGGATCGCGCTCAACAGTCCGTAGGGGGCAGCCGACATGGGCTTGAGTTTACGTGTTCAGCACCTTCGGTCATCGAAGTGTGGCGCAACGCACGTTGCCTGCTCAGTCAGCTCACAGTTTTCGAACGAAGACGCGGCCGCGCAGCGCCTCGTCCAGCAACGTCACCGCCCGACGGGTACGGACTAGCCGAGCTCCTTGCTCCAGCCAGGCCTGAGTCGCAGCGTCCACGATGTCGGGCTCCACGTAGTCGCTGATGCTGGTGCGAACTTCGGCCAGTCCCCGCTCCGACGCTTCCTGTTGGCCCTTGACGAAATGCATCGCGAATTGCGCCAGTACCACCGGATGGTTGCGGAGCACGGGATAAGCCCGGAAGTCGGCAGGGCAGCAATCCAACAGGTACGCGATTGCGGTTCCCTCCCAACCGGGCGCACCCGGTGGCCGCACCTGGCTCGGCCATCCTGGCGGTGCGTACGCCGTGTCCATGGTCTGAGTATAATCGAACTGGTGTTCTATAGCACCAACAATGTTCACGAGTCCTGGCGTCTGCCCCGATCCGGAAAGCACTAGTCTCGTGCCGGTGACTGACGACGTGTTCTGCCAGATTGGCCGTGGTGATGTTGATGCTGCGGTCGTTCTTCGCACCGATGACGTGATCGCGTTCCTCGATCACCGGCCAGTCTTCAAGGGGCACGTTCTGGTGGCTCCGCTGCAGCATGTCGATACCCTTCTCGACCTGCCACAAAGTCTTATGCAACCACTGGTGATCAGCACTCAGCACGTCGCCAGCGCTGTGGTCGACGCGCTTGGCGCGCAGGGGACGTTCGTAGCGATCAACAACGTCGTTAGCCAGTCGGTCCCCCACTTGCACGTACATGTTGTGCCGCGAACTCGCGGGGACGGTCTGAGAGGGTTCTTCTGGCCGAGGACCCATTACGGCCCGGGTGAGATCGACGAGTACGCGGC